>Ga0210050_1000102_pt1 | contig 108034 bp, 77 predicted proteins | sample CryGey132114_all_FD_185463 | JGI IMG/M metagenome (GOLD analysis project Ga0210050, IMG submission 185463) | Groundwater microbial communities from aquifer - Crystal Geyser CG22_combo_CG10-13_8/21/14_all (SPAdes) (version 2) | ecosystem: Environmental > Aquatic > Deep subsurface > Groundwater ... | reverse complement strand
ATGGTTAATGAGGAGCACTAAGTCGTAACAAGGTAACCTTACCGGAAGGTGAGGTTGGATCACCTCCTTTCTAAGGTGCTTAAAAAGCACAACAAACTCTGGCGTAGGCCCTCACACAATTCCAATTTTTTGGTACTGATCGAACGGACTTAATGGTGCGTTTGGATCGGTGGTCTCCCAACCATCCCAACAAAGCGTCAGGTTGGGAATGGTAATTGCGAGAGTTCGAATTGGGCCCTTACCAATTACCTAGTTACACAAGATAAATAGGTACCATTGATACGGGGGCCCGTAGCTCAGGTGGTTAGAGCACTGTGCTGATAACGCAGGGGTCAGTGGTTCGAATCCACTCGGGCCCAGTATGCTAAAAAGTCAGGGCAGCTGGGAGAGCACCTGCTTTGTCCGCCAGAAAAAAGGCGAGATTCGCAGGTTCGCAGAACTTATTGACATTGAACCCTATTGAGGGGGCGTAGCTCAGCTGGGAGAGCGCCTGCTTTGCAAGCAGGAGGTCATCGGTTCGATCCCGTTCGCCTCCAGAGTGGCGCTGTTCGGACGGATTTCGCCAGACTTTTTCAGCCAGAGGACTGATCCGTCCTCCAGCGGAGGCGAACAAGCAGGGGGTTAGGAGTTCAAATCTTCTCAGGTCCAATCAAATATAAGATCTGAAAGGATAGATGGTTCTGCGCCAAAGGCGCATCCGCCTAGCACGGAGATCCCGCTCAGGTCTAAATATTTTTAATTTTGAGTATCAAAGCTAATTGAAATTATTTGAATATATTCATTTCAAAATAATCGGTTTTATATTTACCATTCAAATTTCAAATTAGCTTTACAGTTGATACTGAAGTTTGAATTTGTGAATAATAAGTTCTTTGACAATTTGAAGCCATAAAGTAATAAACGATCGCACTTCGTGAATTTGTTCTTTGAACAAAGGCACGAAGGTGTGCATCTTCAAGAGTAATTCAAGTCAAGCTACTAAGAGCCATTGGTGGATAATTAGGCGCTTGATGGCGATGAAGGACGTGGTAAGCTGCGAAAAGCTCCGGGGAAGTGCAAACAACTCGTGATCCGGAGATGTCCGAATGGGGCAACCCTCTCTGTTGTAAGACAGAGAATTCTGGTCTGAATTCATAGGGCCACAAAGCCACACGAGGGGAATTGAAACATCTCAGTACCCTCAGGAAAATAAAGCAAATGCGATTCCGTCAGTAGCGGCGAGCGAAATCGGAACAGCCCAAACCTCTGCAATGTCAAGCTTTGAGGCGTTGTTGTAGGGGTGTTGCGGGCAGAGACATTGCGTGCTCAAACACGCAGAAGAAGACAGATTAAACATAGTCAAACAACCTGGAAAGGTTGACCCAAGAGAGTGATAGTCTCGTAGACGAAATGTTTAGCCGCTTCTTTGTCTTTCGCCCAAGTATTGCCTGATAAGTGAAAACAGGCAAGAATCTGGGAGAACCACCTCCTAAGGCTAAATACAAGCAAGCGACCGATAGTGAACAAGTACCGTGAGGGAAAATTGAAAAGAACCCCTGTTAGGGGAGTGAAATAGAACTTGAAACCAATAGGCTTACAGGCGGTCGAAGCACTATGCCTGAACTTCGGTTCAGGAATGTGTAACGGCGTGCCTTTTGCATAATGATCCGGCGAGTTATTCCGTGCAGCGAGGTTAAGCTCAGTGATGAGTGGAGCCGAAGCGAAAGCGAGTCTGAATAGGGCGTTTAGTTTCACGGAATAGACCCGAAGCGAAGTGAGCTATCCATGACCAGGATGAAGTCTCGGTAACACGAGATGGAGGTCCGAACCGATGTGAGTTGAAAATCGCTCGGATGAGTTGTGGTTAGGGGTGAAAGGCCAATCAAACTTCGTAATAGCTGGTTCTCCTCGAAACATATTTAGGTATGGTCTGTGGAGGTAGGAAGGAGAGGTAGAGTACTCAATGGGCTAGGGAGCTTACCGGCTTACCGAACCCAATGAAACTCCGAATTCTCTTTGTGTAATCCATGGAATCAGACAGCGGGGGATAAGCTTCGTTGTCGAGAGGGAAAGAGCCCAGACCGACGGCTAAGGTCCCAAATTGTAAGCTCAGTGGTAAAGGATGTGAGAGTTCATAAACAACCAGGATGTTGGCTTAGAGGCAGCCATCATTTAAAGAGTGCGTAATAGCTCACTGGTCGAGAATTCTCGCGCCTACAATGATCGGGGCTAAGCTTACAACCGAAGCCACGGCTCCGCATCTTCGTGATGCGGGGGGTAGAGGAGCATTCCTGATGGGATGAAGCGGAACCGACAAGGATCCGTGGACTGCTAGGAAGAGATTATGCCGGAATGAGTAGCGATAAGATGGGTGGAAATCCCATCCGCCATAAACCCAAGGTTTCCCGGGGAAGGCTCGTCCACCCGGGGTTAGTCGGTCCTAAGCCAAGGCCGGTTAGGCGTAGGTGATGGAAAGTCGGTTAAATATTCCGACACCTCTTGTTTCGCGTTACCAACTGCTTGGTGCGCAAAAGGCTAAGTGATCGCGCGACTGATTGTGCGCGTCCAAAGTGGTAGCTGCATCGCAAGATGCGGTGAGAACTGTTAGGGAGCTCGACCTACGGGAAGAGCGAACTCGCTGACGCCATGTTGCCGAGAAAAGCCAAGTAAGTGAGCGGAATGAGAGACCGTACCGTAAACGGACACACGTGGGAAGGGTGAGAATCCTAAGGCGCACGAGTTACTCCTCGCAAAGGAACTAGGCAAAATTGCCCCGTACCTTCGGTACAAGGGGTGCCTGAGTAGGATGACTGTCAAAGAAGTCCGAAAAGGTTGCAGTGAAATGGCCCAGGCGACTGTTTAACAAAAACACAGGTCTCTGCTAAGTCGATAAGACGACGTATAGGGACTGACATGTGCCCGGTGCCGGAAGGTCAAGCGGAGGTGTCAGACTTCGGTCAAAGCACCAAAGTTAAGCCCCGGTAAACGGCGGCCGTAACTATAACGGTCCTAAGGTTAACGTATCGCTAGCTTTAGTAAAACCAAACTATATGCGGGAAAATCCTCACACAGCTTTTTGGTACTCGTTTGCAATCTGCAAGCAGTAAAAAACCAAGAGACATGGGGACAATCCGCAGGGAAGGCTCGGCGAAAGCCGTGAACCCTCAGAGACTTTACGTTTGGAATTGGTCATGAAACTTGATCCACAATGGATAGCTGGTTTTGTTGATGGTGAAGGATGTTTTCATGTCGGAATTAATTCACATTCCGAAATGAGCACAGGATTTCAAGTGCTACCAGAATTCACCGTCGTACAACACAAGCGCGATATCGCGTTATTGTATGCTTTAAAGCATTTTTTCGGTTTCGGGGTTGTGAGAAGCAACCACGGAGACCGGATGGCATACCGCGTTCGAGATAAATCGCATTTGCTTGAACATATCATTCCATTCTTTATCAAGTATCCGCTAAATTCGAAAAAGCATCTTGATTTTTTGAAATTCAGAAAGGTGCTTTTGATGATGAAAGCAGGCGAGCATTTAACCGCAGACGGCGTCAAGAAAATTCGCCGAATTGCGGAACAAATGAATCGCTGCCAATTAAGATAAAGTCCAGCCTTCTAGGAAACTTTAAGGAACAACTGAGCGAAATTCCTTGTCGGGTAAGTTCCGACCTGCACGAATCATGTAACGACTTGGGCGCTGTCTCTGCGAGTCACTCGGTGAAATTGTAGTAGCGGTGAAGATGCCGCGATCCCGCATCTAGACGGAAAGACCCCGTGCACCTTTACTGTACGCTGGTATTGCGTTTTGGTTTAGTCTGTGTAGCATAGGTGGGAGACTTTGATGTCCTGGCGCTAGCTGGGACGGAGTCGTCAGTGAAATACCACTCTTATTGAACTAGAATGCTAACTCTACTCTCTGAAGCGAGATAGAGAACAGTGCTAGCCGGGCAGTTTGACTGGGGCGGTCGCCTCCCAAATTGTAACGGAGGCGTTCAAAGGTTGGCTCAGCGCGGTTGGCAATCGCGTGTTGAGGGTAAACCCATATAGCCAACTTAACTGCGAGACTGACAAGTCGAGCAGTTGCGAAAGCAGGAGTTAGTGATCCGGTGGTTGAAAGTTGGAATCGCCATCGCTCATCGGACAAAAGGTACGCCGGGGATAACAGGCTTATCTTGCCCAAGAGTCCATATCGACGGCAAGGTTTGGCACCTCGATGTCGGCTCATCACATCCTGGGGCTGGAGAAGGTCCCAAGGGTTCGGCTGTTCGCCGATTAAAGTGGTACGTGAGCTGGGTTCAGAACGTCGTGAGACAGTTCGGTCCCTATCTGGTGTGGGCGCAGGAACTTTGTGGAATTCTCTTCTTAGTACGAGAGGACCGGAAGAGACGAACCTCTGGTGTTTCAGTTATGCCGTCAGGCGTAAGTGCTGAGTATCTACGTTCGGAAAGGATAAGCGCTGAAAGCATCTAAGCGCCAAGCCAGTTCCAAGATCAGAGTTCCCAATTCTTTCTTCGGAGAGAGTTTAGAAGACCCCTGGAAGACTACCAGGTTGATAGGCAGGGAGTGTAAGGGTAGTAATACCTTCAGCTGACCTGTACTAATCGGTCGTTCGGCTTGACTCAATGTTATCATCATAGTACGCACACAGGTCGAAAATTCTTTTTGGCTTCAAAACGCAGGGGTGGTTAAACCGCCCCTGCGGTTGTCATTTTAGTTATTCTCAGTGAATATACTGGAGGGGCCACACCCGTTCCCATTCCGAACACGGTCGTTAAGTCCTCCGAGGCCGATGGTACTTGCTCCACGCGGAGCCGGGAGAGTAGGAAATCACTGGGATATTTTTTAGGGCGGCTCTTTTAAGAGCCGCCCTTTTTTTTTCCATTATTATGCCGATAAAACGATTATGGAACATGCTTTCAACCGCTTCAAAGAGTTTTTAAGCAAGCCGCTGCCGCTCGCTTGTGTGCTCACCATTATTTTCATGAATATTTTTATGACCGTCCCTTTTTTTGCACAGGTTGATTTACTTGGCCGTGATTTTTTACTCCGCTTAAGAGAATCTTTCAGCCAACCTCCTTTTGAAGTGGATGACATAGTTTTGGTAACGTTGGATGATCAAACCACCAGGGAGATGAAAGATAAATGGCCGCTCCCCAGGTCTCTTTATGCTAAATCGGTGAATATCATGATGGAATCAAAACCAAAAGTGATTGGTTTTGACTTCGTATTTCAAGGTGCTGACCAAGAAGCGGGAAGTGATCAAGCGCTTGCAGATGAGTTGAGTAAGGCAGGGAATGTGGTCATTGCTTCTTACTTGAGTCCCGAAGGCGATTTGATTGCGGGACACGAGCCTATCCGCGAAGCGGCCCACCGTTCCGCCATTGTCAATAAAGTGTTAGATCGAGACGGTGTTGTGAGACGTGCGCCTCTTTATTTTAGAGATCCGCACACCGGGGAAATCAGGTGGAGTTGGGAATCCGAAATTTTCTTTAAAGCCAAAGGAATTGAAAATCCTCAGGTAACAGAAACTAAAAATGAAACGATTATCAGCGGTAAATTTGGCGATTTGACAATTCCTGCCCGACGCGGGGTGATGGACATTAATTACTTGCTTCGGCTTACTGATATTCAACAAGTGCCGTTTTGGCGGGTGTTGTCCCGTCAATTTGATCCGGATATCTTTCGGAATAAAATTATTCTAACGGGCTTAACCGCGCTTGCTTTTCATGATTTTCATAAAACACCGCTTGGCACCATTTCGGGGCTTGCACTCAATGCCAATACCATAGTGACACTATTGTCGCACCACTTCCTCACGCGAATCCCGCTTATCTTTACGTGGTTTTTAGTCTTATTGTCGCTTTGGTTTATTATTCGTGTGACAGACCGGTATTCTATTTTAATTAGTTTTACAGTTGTCCTGTGTCTAGCGTTTACTTACGTTGCTATTAGCGGAATGCTCTTGTGGTGGCATGTGATTTGGGATCTTACTTATGCTGCCATGGTTTCAATCCTAACGTTTTTCTTTGCGGTTCTTTTCAAACAATTTCAGACGGCACTTGAGAACATCCGACTTCGTGAAGAGTCGGTTCGGGATCCCTTAACCGGTTTTTATACGCGTCGGTTCTTGGAAGTCCATTTAAAAATGGATGTCAAAAAAGTATTGGCAGGGGGGCGTTCTCAAGGCCACATTGATTCTGTTGCAGTTGTCATGATTGACCTTGATAATTTTAAGCTGGTTAATGACACCTTCGGCCATCAAGAAGGTGACCGTGTGCTTAAAATTCTGGGAGAATCGATTCGGAATGCCGTTCGTAAAGAGGAATTGGTTTGCCGTTTCGGAGGCGATGAATTTTGTGTGATTCTGCCTGGCACCACGCTGGAGAACGCCATTAAATTTTCCGAGAAATTACGCAATGTGATTTTAGGCAATGATCAACTGAGTTACACCACCAAAGCGGGCGTCCAATCTTTCCGTGTGACGGGGAGTTTCGGCGTCTCGGCGATCAAAGGCAAGCAGGCCATGACCGCTGAAAATTTGCTGAAAGCAGCAGACCGCGCACTTTACCGTGCCAAAAAAGGCGGTCGTAATCAGGTTTGTGTTTTTGATCCGGAAAAAGATGTATTGGATGGGGATTAGGTCAGTGTTCAGTGGCCGGTGGTCAGTATTGATTGTGGAAGGAAGTAAACAACATCTGAATCAAAGAAAATGACTTTTCTAAGAAACTAAGAATCAAATCCTTAAGCAGTTCAATTATATCTACCAGCTACTGACCACTACTTCAAACGGAGCGTCGAATCATAATTTCCGGCTGAAATTCTTTCTTGATAGGCGGTTTTTGCAGACCTTCCAAAACATTGACACAAATTCGGACCATTTCGCGCCCCATGGCCTCCAACGGCTGTCGGACACTGGTCAAAGGCGGATCCACATACTTTCCCCGCTCGATTCCGTCATAACCCATGATAGCCACTTGGCCGGGGACACGAATTTTCTCTTCTTTGAGTGCACGAATGGCACCAATCGCCAAATCATCATTAAAGCATAAAATGGCTTGTGGAAGCGGCTTAACATTTTGAATCATATCAAGCATTTTCAAGTAGCCGTCCTCTTCAAAAAAGTAGTCGCATTTGCGAAAATAATCCGGATTAAATTTAATGTGTGCTTCTTCCAGCATTTCGCGGTAAATTTGGTATCGTTCGGCTGCATCCAGCGACACATCATCCGGCCCCTGAATCATCCCGATGCGTTTAAACCCGCGGCTGATCAAGTGGTACATCGCTTTTCGGGCGCCAATCCGGTTATTACAATACACGATGCTGGTTTTGACTTCCGGTACGTAATCATTAATCAACACGACGGGTAAGTCACTGAAACCGGTCAGTGCTTCTTCTACAAATTTCGGGTGAATCCGCCAAGTGAGAAACATCAAACCATCCACATGGTGCTCGCTTAAAATATCTTTGGGTTTGCGGGGGTCTTCGTCTTCTTTCACCATAATGAATCGAAGATCGTACCGGATATCGCTCAAAGCATCAATGATGCCCGAAATGATGCGGGTAAAATACTCGCTCTTAAATATTTCGGGCGTAAAGGCTGTTACCAGTCCTAACGTTTTTGGTTTTTCACTCATATGTAGAAAACTATACCACGATTGTAGATCTTGTGGCTAGTACTTCGACGCCATTAAAATTGTGGTCTCACAATTTTAATGGTGCTCAGCCCTTCGATGATACTCAGGACTGAGTCCATTCGACTTGGCTCAGGACTCAGTCCTGTGGTGAGTGAATTCCTAAAATCAAGTGAGCTGAACCACTAGAGAAAAGGAGATTCTGACCACCTTATCAATGATACACGCATTTTTTAGGGATCTGCAAGTCCCCATCCTTGGTTCCTGTTAAAAAAAGATTATCGGCGGAGGGTTGCAAAAAGATTAGCAAAGGCTCATAATAGAGCACCTTCAGAGGAGGAAAGACAAGCATGCCTTATGTGAATGTGAAAGTGGTGGGAAAATTAACGAGAGATCAAAAAGAAAAGATTTCCAAGGACATATCCGATTCACTTTTGAAACACGCCAAAAAACCCGCCGATCATACTTATATTGTTTTTGATGAAGTGGCCGGTGAAAACTGGGCAAAAGGTGACAAATTATTTGGATAGTGTGCCTCGTACAGCGTACTTCGTACATCAGAAAATTTATGGTGCTTTTGAAATTGCTAGATTCTATTTATTTTTTCGCTACATCAAAATCTTCTTTTCAAAATATGATGACAATACATGACATCCAACATCCGAAGTACGATGTACGACGTACGATGTACGAAATCCGAGGTTGTCATGGGCGTTGAAACACAGCTTTCTGTTTTCTTAGAAAACAGACCCGGTATTTTGGCGCACATTTGCGACGTGCTCTGTGAAAATGAAATTAATATCTTGGCGTTATCCACGCATGATACGGTTGATAATGCTGTGGTCCGGATTTTATGCGACAATCCGACCAAAGCATTGCTATTGTTGGAGCAGGAAGATCTTTTTGTATTAGAGCAAAAAGTGGTTGTCTTAGAAATCGAAAATCGCTCGGGTGCGCTCTCACGTATTTCAAGACAGCTGGCGCGCGCAGACATTAATATTGGTTATGCTTACTGCACGGCAACGCCGGGCCAGGAATCCGGTTGTTTGGTGCTTAAAACGGATGAGCCTGAGAAGGCGTGGAATTGTTTACAAGGACTGCATTTTTAGTTTAAAACCTAAGGAGCACAAGTCCGCAAGTCACAGGTGCACAAGAAAACAACAAATACTTGTGCCCTTGCGTCTTGTGCGCTTGTGCCTTTTTTATGACAAATGCGTTAGAGATTAAAGATCTCGTTAAGTTCTACGGTAAAAGACAAGCCCTAAACAGCATTTCTCTGACGGTACCAGAGGGAGAATTTTTTGGTTTTTTAGGACCTAACGGCGCAGGCAAAACAACCACCATCCACTCCATTACCGGTTTGGCCAAATACCAAGGGGGAAGTATTCGGGTTTTTGGCTATGACGCTGTGAGCGATTACCGCCAAACGCGGGCATTAATTGGCTTTGTCCCGCAGGAATTTAACTTTGATCCTTACCTGACGGCCGAGCAGATCTTGTATTATGAAGCGGGCTATTTCGGTGTCTCTAAAAAAGAAGCCCGAAGACGTGCTGCACAGCTATTAAAACAATTTGATTTATATACACACAAAGAGCTTGATTACCGCAAACTCTCAGGTGGGATGAAGCGCCGTCTCTTGATTGCTCGCGGGTTAGTTCACGAGCCGCGAGTTCTCATTTTAGATGAGCCCACGGCGGGGGTGGACGTTGACTTGAGAAAGAAATTATGGGTACTTTTGCGCGAGCTTAATCAACAAGGCATGACGATATTCTTAACGACCCATTATATTGAAGAAGCGGAACGTCTTTGTAAGCGAATCGGCGTCATTCATCAGGGCAACATCATTGCGCTCGAGACAACCGAAAAATTAATTGAACAATTGGGAAAGCATGTCATTACCATTAGTTTAGACCGCCGTTTTCCGGAAATTCCGCGCGAACTCAGGCAATTTGGTATTGAATTAGCGGAGGACGGCAATACCATTCGCCTCACTAAAAACGAAGTTCATTTAAACGAATTGCTCAAAGCAATTTATGCACAAGGGTTAAATGTGACGGGGATTGACACAGAGAAAACCAATTTGGAAGATATTTTTTTGGGGTTAACTAAAGAGAAATGACCAATATAGTCATTGCGAGCGCAGCGAAGCAATCTTAGTTCCTAGATTGCTTCGGCAACAACCGGTTCGTTGCCTCGCAATGACAATGAGACAAAACATGAATCAATTTATCGGTTTTAGAGCACTATTGAGCCGCGAGATATTGCGGTTTACCTCCGTCTTCAAGCAGACACTTTTCCCGCCGATTATCTCAAGTTTCCTCTTCATTTCTATTTTTGGTTATTTCATCGGCCGCAACCTTACCATGGCAGAAAATACACCCTACCTGACTTTTTTAGTGCCCGGACTTGTCATGATGTATTTGATAGAAAGTTCATATCAAAACACATCCACTTCGTTATTCATTGCGCGCTGGTCCGGTTATATCCAAGAACTGTTAGTTACGCCTTTGTCTTATGTGGAGATGGTTTTAGCCATGCTCTTAGGCAGCATGGTCAGGAGCGTGGTTGTTTCGGCCGGCGTGTTTGCTGTTTCGCTTTTTTTTGAACGGACGGCAATCATGCACCCTTGGGTGGTATTGTATTTTATGTTTTTTGTGTCTCTTACTTTTTCTTCGGTAGGTCTCTTGGCGGGTTTGATTGCCGAAGAATGGGAACATATTTCTATTCTCACCACATTTATCATGACGCCTTTTATTTACTTTGGCGGCGTTTTCCACTCGGCACAAAACATCCCTCATCTCTTTCAAGTCTTGATGCAGTTTAACCCTATTTTTTACATGGTGAATGGAATGCGCTATGGTATGATTGGGGTCTCAGACGTTGATTTTAAGATTTCCATGATCGTGGTCTTGGTCTTTTTTTCAGTCTTGTTTTCGGTGGTTGTTTGGATGTTCAGCCAAGGTTATAAATTAAAGAAATAAAAACCATCGGAGCGTTTTGGATTTATGACGAAACCGCATTTGCGCGATCTGACTAAATCAGAGTTAGAATCCCTCATCCTTTCCTGGAAAGTCCCTCGGTACCGTGCCGACCAGATTTTGCAATGGATTTATCAAAAAAACGCCATGGCAGTTGAAGACATGCAAAATTTGCCGCATGAACTGCATGCATTGCTTAATCAAAAGACAGATCTTAACCGCCTGACACTCATTTCCATGATGCAATCGGCTAACGGCGAATCAATCAAATTCCTGACCAAAACGCCGGACGGCCATTTGTGCGAAACCGTTTTAATTACGCAGCAAAAACGACGTACGGTTTGCATTTCAACCCAATTGGGATGCCGGATTCGCTGCATTTTCTGTGCGAGCGGCAAGGGCAAGTTTGGACGCAACTTAACGGCGGGGGAAATGATGGAACAAATTTCAATGGTTAGCTCAAAAGTCAAGGCACCCATTACCAATGTGGTTTTTATGGGGATGGGAGAACCATTGGATAATTATGATCAGACCATGAAAGCGCTTGAAATCCTTCAAGCCAAATGGGGATTTGCTTTGAGCGCACGCCGCATTACGGTTTCTACAAGCGGTATAACACCTAAGATTCTGAGTTTTGTCAAAACGACCGGCGGGCGGGTGAGGCTTTCGGTTTCGCTTCACTCAGCGATCAATGAAACGCGCTCATACCTCGTACCTATTAATAAGAAGTACGGATTAGCGGAACTAACGAGAACATTAGATGCAGTACACCAAAAACTAAAGCGCGACATCACATTTGAATACACCTTAATCGAAGGCGTCAATGATTCAATGCAGCAAGCCGAACAAACCGCCAAACTCTCAAGCCGCCTCAAAGCAAAAGTAAATATTATTCCTTACAATCCTATCCGTGAAATGGACTTTAAGACTCCTTCGCCAGAGCGTATCAAAGCCTTTCAATCCATCCTCGAAAAACGTGGAATACGTGTTATGGTGCGTCAAACGGCAGGTCGTGATATTGACGCGGCCTGCGGTCAACTTCGCCTGAAGCGTGATTGACGCTTCAGGACGGACAGTCGTTGAGGCGGTTGGCCTCAATGGCAACTTCGCCTGAAGCGTGATTGACGCTTCAGGACGGACAGTCGTTGAGGCGGTTGGCCTCAATGGCAACTTCGCCTTGACCGTGAAGCGGCCTGCACAACTTAAAAGCGCACCAGAGCACCAGGCACAAGTCACAAGATTAGGTTATAAGCAATTCTTTTAGCGTCATTCCGGCGACCGCCGAGATCCAGATCCCCCGAATGTTTCTCTCTCTGAACCCATCGGCTTCCGCCGGGGAGACGATATAGGGCTAAACCAACACATTCTACATGAAAGTTGGTGCACTTGCTTATTGAACTGGGGGTAACCAATCTCACTATTATAGAACTATTTAGTACTATATATCACATTACATAAAACTTTTTAAACCGATTATATTGACACTTCGAAAGTACAATGATATATTTTTACCATTCGCAACTCAGAGATTCAGACCCAGGGGAGTGTTAGTTTACTGTGCATTCAAAATTATTTTCAAAACAACTCCGATTTATTGCACTTTTTACCGCTCTTGCCTTTACCTCCACCAGCACAATCGCTTATTCGGATGTTCCTTACATCGTTTCTACCGTCAAAGATGAAATTTCACACCTGCGCGCAGTTCCATTGGTCAATGGATCGTTAGGTAATGGCAGGACAATTGAAGATGTGTTAAGGCGCACAAAACCAGCAGCCATTAACACAAAACAGGAAGTAATCCATCATCAATCCGAATTGCGTGATTCAGAAGAAACACTTTGGTTTCCCGGCGAAGTTAAAGAAGCAGCAGAATCGTTTCTTCAAGCAGTTGAAAGACGTAAAACTCAAGTCACTTCCAGAAAACGCTTTTGGATTTATATTGGCGTGATGACTGCGGGCATTGCTTTGCTTTCAATTGCTTCAATTTTAAAATCCAAACTCAATCAGTATCAAACAGAGTTGCATGAAAACCCAGTTGGTCAGTTGATTGCTCCTTCACCGCTTAATCAAGCTGCGCCCGGATTACTAGTTGCCGCACTCGCGCCAAATGTAAGAGGCCGTTCAAATACCGAGTTAGCAGAATCAATTCGTAAGAATCCTGACAAACTCATTGATTTGGCAAAATTATTGAGCCGCATCAGAAAAGGTAATCAAAAAGCCAATGAAGTACTTCAAAGACTCCTCAAAGAAGGACCTATGCAGACTCAGGTCCGGCGCATGCAGGAAAAATTTCCACCCTCGTGGCGTCCAAAATCGAAGTTGCAGGAAAATGCGCGTGCTGACCAACCTAACAGAGGTAGGCGATCTGAACTAAGAAACGGAGAAAGCAGGTTGCTCACACCCTACCAGCAATTGCTGGCAAATGAAGACACGTGGCAAAACGGTCATCATGACCGTCCAGAGATCATTGAATTAATCAATCGATTTATCGTCGTTCTTTTGCCGGATGATTCCGACGAGTACTTAGAAGTGGCCACGGCACCGCCTACATATGGCACACGTCCATTTTTTGATTTTGCGCGTCAAACAGCCCAGAGAATTCTTCATATCCTAAAAACACCTGCTGATGAAAACCATGAAGCATTCAAAGCCATTGTTGCCGCAACCGTAAGGAAAAAAGAGGTAGATCAAAGAATCCAAGAATTGATTAAAGTTATTGATCAACATCTTCATCAAATTGGAAGAATGGAACGAGTTTTACCTGCCACCTCTGCCGCTAAGCAAACGGTTCGCTCTGAATTAAGGCGTGCTGTTCTATGGGCACTGATCGGGGCCGGTTTTGTTACCATCCCTGCTTTATTGGGGTATTTGACTGTTAGTTCTATTTTCCCCGGTCATTCAGGCGCATCCATTTTAACTGCCAGTCTCGGTGGTTTCGTAGGTGTTTATCTTTTGGCGGAATATGTTGTGCTTTACGATACGGTGGTAAAGTATCGTTTGAACGAATTTCAATACCGCTCTGAGTTGCGCTCCATTGCATCTTACAAGGAGAAAAACTCTCAAGCGAGACATTTAATAATTGCGGCCAAGGCAGCTGCAGAAAAGGGAGATCAAACTAGCGCCCTTCAATTATTAGTAGAAGCTGACAAAATAGTAGCTTCCATGACAGAATTTGGTAGTGACTTTGCGCGGCAAATGACCACGTATGAAATAAATGACGTAAGAGGTAAAATTTTAAGTTCCAGCAGCAAGCCAGTTCATCCAGAGTTGAGGACTGTTCATGATGATGCATTCACCCAAATTACAAATGTTATACCGCCGTCACTCGCAGTGGCATCTGTAGGCCAAATAACACCCCAGCATTCCAAAATTATTCACGCGGCTCTCGTAAAGAGCGGCATTTTAGATGACAACGATCACCTCACAGATCAATTTGATGTAGACGCTTATCGAAACATAGGTCGGGCGGATGCTGTCCGCGCTTTAAGCCGATTAGGTATTCCTGACCAATATGGCTGGTTTGCTTCGGAGATTATCAAAGTTTTAGTGAATGCAGCCTTTGAAGCAACAACTGCCGATGAGACAGTTGATGCCATTCGGATTGAGTTGAGAAATGCTAACTTAGGTACATTATCTTCTATATTAGAAGAACAAGCCAAAGTTCGCGCCGAATTAGACGCGCGTGATGGTGTTCAATGGGCAGATCATGCTTCACTCGGCGAGTTAATTTTTCTTGCCAGTGCGGCCGCTATCGTGGCCTTACCACTATGGATTGCTCGATTGGTAGGTTCTTTAAATCGATCTTTAACCACAACCAATTCTCGTTCCGAGTTGCGCCAAGCTGTTACCAGAGTAGAATTACGATCTAATGATGAGACAAATCCATTTAATAGTCTTCATACTGCTATTTTAAGTGCGTCAGGACTTGAGTTTTGGAAAGACAGGATTACATTTACGCCGACTCAAGAAAAAGCAGTGATTGTTATCGACCCCATTCCTTCCGGTGAAACATCTCAAGTTCAGGAAGCGCTGCGTTCAATTGTAAGCAGCTGGTTAAGGCAACACACTTTTTATCGCTTATCACCGGAATCAAAAGTTGAGGATAGCAAAACTGGCCGTTCAGGCGATCAACGAATCACATTGATTGTCGAGAATCTTTCGGTGTTGGATGCGGAATCTCAGGCTGTAACTCCAACCGATTTGCGCCCTGAATTGCGCGCAGAACTTATTTTGTGGACAGGTTTACTTGTCGGTACTGCTTTAGTAGGGGTCACCAGGTTTCTTTCCACTAGACGGTATTACGGGTCAGAGGATAGTAATGATCGCTCCGAACTTCGGGAGGCGTACTCGTTTTCTCAGATTGCGGAGGTAGTTGATGAATTGCTTCGCGATATACATGAAGAGGTGCATGAAGCGAAAACAACCAAGATGGTAAAGATTTATTTTGAAAGGGAGCCGATTGAAGGGGCTACTATTTCTGATGAGTTAGAGTTTCGGCCGATCGGTGTTGAAATCGCGGCAAAAATTAAACGGCGATTAGGCGATGTCACAACGATGCGCTTTTCAGTCAATCGAAAAGGAGACGCCATTGTGATTCAGAGCGATGAGGGCGACGAAGGTACCGGCGTTCCCGCTGTGCTGTCAAGAGACCCGCAATCGCTTTCCCAACGTGCGAAAACCAGTCACTCCGAATTACGCGGCTTGATGAGCGGAGAAGGCGGAGCCTGGACAGAAAGCGAAACCGTTATTCACATTTTACAATCATTGATTGCAACAACACGTTTACGGGATTGGATAGCAGGAACAAAGGATATTGAAAATGACCCTCGGATCAAACCGATCATTGAAACCGCTAAATGGCTTGCAGACCCGAATCAATCTATCTGGCAGCTAAGCGGCACTGATCAATCTAAGCTGGTCAGGCGTGAAGCCTTATTATTAGTCCAAGAGTTGTGGCGGCATCCGAATCCTTACCACGTTATCGAAGGCACTTCTTTTAGACGTTCTCAGGTTGTAGACAATCAAACAAAAACGGTACCCGATTTACCGAAAAAAATGAATTTGACCACTATTTCTGATAGAGGTTTAAGCGTTTTTCTTCAAGCGGTTCACATGAGAGTAGTGCGGGAAGAAGCGGTTCGTCAATTAACGGGACTTATTCAACAAGATAAGCTGATAGCCAGATTTGGCAGCGAGGCTATTCTTGAACTCAATGCGCCGCCTGCTGTCAAAGATTTGAACGCAAATGCCAGTATGGCTGCCTTGGAACAAATCCGAATTTTGCGCAGGAGCGGTTCACTGGCCGTCGATCAAAAACACGTTTTAAATAAAGCACTCGCCCAAAGTGCAAAACAAACGCGCGAACAACCTTATCAAAGGATGTTTGCAGTGACACGTCAAGCGCTAACGCAGATTTTCGATCTCAAGTCCCACTCTGAGCTGCGGCAAAAAAGGGAACAGGTGTCGGGGGACAGGGAACAGGAAAAACAATTAATTTCTGATGCTTCGACTTCGCTCAGCATCAGTCCTGAGCATAGTCGAAGGGCTGATCCCCGATCCCTGACCCCTGCCGAGTTGAACCCTACTCAATTAGCGAACATTCTCACGACCGAAGAATTAAGACAAATCGCTGATTTTTTGCGCCTGAATTTGGCAGACAAGCACATGAATTGGCATACACTCTACGGCCTGACGCCGGAATCTCTGAGAGATAAATTCACGCTTGAGCAATTCACCGAATGGCTGAGCGGTTTTACACCTCAACAAACCAATGCGGCGTACTTAAAGCGCTCTGTCGGAGAGCGTATTGGAAACCGCATGCTCGTCACGCTCCGTTTCTTAAATACGCTTGCACTCGAAGGTCTTCAAGCGGCGCGCGAGGAGTTTCCAAAAGAGGAATTATTTATCGGAAGAACGATTTTGCTCATTGGCTATACGGGCATTTCTGATTCAAAAGTTGCCGAAGCGGCCAACGAATATTTAAGGCTTGGTTTTATCCCTCACCAAATTGAGTCACGGATTCCGGAATTTAAACGCGGCGAAATCACTCGGGAAAAGTTTTTTGACGGTCACCAGCGCGAACTCATGTTTCAAGACGCCTTGCGTCGGGCGGGATTCACGATTTCCCTCGAACGGCCTGATCAAATTGAGTTAAAGCGGGCTGCGCTTTTCTTAAAACAAGTTGCATTAAGCATGAAAGCATCCCTTGAAACCAAACGGCTGCCTTTGCTCCAAGCTGCCCAAAACGCACAGCGGGCACTTAACGCGATTCGTTTTGAACGGCGGGACGGAGATTTTCATAATGGTGATGACATTGAAGCGCGCCGTCTAGAGGCCCAACAAGCTTTAGGAGCGCTGAATGAGTTTGAGGGGCAAAATGGCCTGCCAATTACAGAATTGTCAGCATTAGACACATCAGTACGCGCAGGCGTTCAATCGGAACTTCGCGCTTCTAAATCAGGTGTTGATGAAATTGAAACCGACACACCGGGTTTATATGAAGTTCACATTGCCGGGATGCCGGATGCGGAAGTTTTAAAATATACTATTAAAGAACTTTTGCCGCCGCCGGCACGTGAATATTGGCATGATCATGTGGCGCTCTACGAAATCCCCGTTCCGTTTGAAACGGATACGAAAGCATATGTGAGTCTTTATCCCTCGATCGCTCATCCGTCGATCGCGCAATTTAAATTGGCGTATGGCGTTTGGCAAGCACGTCAGGAAGTAGTAGAAGCCGAAGGTATGACAGAAGAATGGGCGTTCATTGATGCGTTTCGAAAGGCTTTTCACGGCAGCTGGGCTTTGGGCGGTACACGGATTAAAAATTACCCAACCCCAGTAGATGCTTTAATCGATAATGAGCGCTTAGGCGAAGGTATGGGACATAAGTCAGCCGGCTCAGGCGTGGAATGGGCGGGCGGTAAAGTCGTGATCCAAGCAGGCTTTGACCCGAAAGATCCCGCTAACAAAGAACGAAAGCAGCGTATCCAACAGTATGTGGCGCGCGCGCTTAATCAATTGCAAATTATTTTGACTGCTGTTGACATGAATACTTCGGATCAAGATGTAGCAGCCATGGCTGCTGTAGCCCCTTGGACGATGGTCGGAACCGGGGATGAATTAATTGATCATGGCGGCAGAATCCCCGCAGCTTATACGGCTAGAGGTGTGATGGCCGGTATTCGCGGCGGTGTGCGCCAAAAGTTTGGAACCGGCGGTTTGCAAAATATCACCATTGCCAGTCAGGGTGCGGGCAGCGTAGGGGGTGAATTGCTTGAAAAATGGATGCGTAGTGATGACTTAGGTGAGCGCGCGAAGAAAGTTTATCTCGCGGACGTGAATCAAGCTTTGCTTGAACAGCTCAGAAAAAAATATGCTCCAGAGATTGCAGCAGGCAGACTTGTCATTTTGAATCATCCGGATGATGTTTACGATGTGAAAGAAGCCGAAGTTTTTAGTCCTAATGCTGTCGGCGCTATTTTGAATGAAAAAACGATTCCCCGTTTAAAAGCAGCCGGATTTCAGTTGATTGCCGGTGCTGCTAATAATCAGCTGGCTAGAGAAGCGGACGGCGACCGGCTTCACCAAGAAAATATTTTATATGTTCCGGATTACATTTTAAATGCAGGCGGACTGATTGCGGCCGGATGGGATCTGTTAAAAGATGACACAAAAGGACTGACACTTGATGAAAAGATCGCACAAATCGGTGATACCGTTCATGAAATTCTGGAGATGTCCGTTAAGGAAAATATTCCCACCTCAGCGGCGGCGGATCGCGTGACCAATCAGCGTATTCGAGAATGGCACGAAAAATATGTGAGTGGAGACACGCCTTTCGCTAAAGCAGAAGCAGCTCTCTTGAAGGCAAAGGGTCTTTCGATGACACCGGAAGATGTCCAAAGTTTAGTTGAAGAAGTGGGCGTTCGACCAGCCCAGCAGGAGATTCAACGCCGGCTTCAATTATTAGTTCGGTGGAAACAATTTGTCAGTACCTTACCAAAGAATCACCCCAAGAAGAAATCATACCAAGCATTCTTAAACGGCATTGAGAAAACGATACAAATTTATGGCAAGGGTTTGAGACTAGCCAAATCAAATCTGGACGTAGAACAAATCCCAAATGCCAAAGACAAATTAATTGAAGAAGCTGTCGCAGCATTGCCGAGCTTCTATCAGCAGGCATTAAGAATTGCCAGCCGCCGATCAGTTAGCAATGGTCATTTAGAAAATATCCCCTCGGAACTTCAGAATATTAAAACGACCGAAGTTGCCGCAGGAGCAACCTCACCAATTTCACAAGCAGATTCTGAAACCATTGTGATTGACCGTATCTTTCTTGGCTTAATGGCTAAACATAACCGACTTCGCTTACTCTCTTTAGAGATTATCCGGTTATTTTCAAGTCCTGCTAGTCAGCCTTCTTCTGATTTTAAGGAATGGATACAAAAGTGGCTGAGCATTCGCACGACTTCAACCGTGGATACCAATCAACTCATCAGGCAATCGCGTGACGGTGCTGCCAAAAGACGCGATCGAATATCCATCGTGGAGCGGCAAAACTTTGAAGAATTAGTGGGGACCATTAATGCTGTTCAAGGAACATTGAAAAGCATTCGTGAAAATCATAGCCGCGTTCCTCATACAGCGGCAGAACTTGTGCAGCTTGAATTGTTGGATCGAGCTGTGACAGAGTTGGATCAGTTTATCGTCATCCATGATTTGTTAGATCTTTCAGTGAACTCTCCAACCTCACGATCAGAATTGCGCGCCGTGGTCAAAGACGAAAGCATTTTGACGTGGCAGTCCAAGCACGGTAAAAGTTTGGAGCAAATCTTAAATAAATTTGTCAAAGAATACGATTTCAGAGGTTTTGACGGTGCCGATGATCAAAATTTCCCGCAAGAAGTGGATGAAACCCTTCTGCGTTGGATAGGCCGCGCGCTTGGAACCGTTGAATTCTATTCACGCCGTCACGATCAAAAAGTTGGGTTAAAAACAGGCGATACCTTTGTAATTGCCGGTGACAACGGTCCTTCAACCCAATCGTTTAAAGCGGCTTTGATTGCAGGTTTACGTGACACGGGTGTGAATGTGATTGATCTTGGTGTGGCGGTGTCCGGCGAACTTTACAAGAGTATCGGTAATCTAGGGGCGCAGGGCGGTCTTTATGTGACCCGGAGCCATGTGGAAGTCGGTACCAATGGTGCGAAACCAAATATCGGTGGTATCACGCTTTACGGGGAAATGCTGCAAGCAGTGAAAGCTCAGATTTTATCCGCCGAGTATGAAAAAGCCGATCAAGAAGGATCGTTAGATGATTCGCAAACGACGAGAGATCGTGCCCGCCAAATGTACCTTGATTCTTTGAGAGCAAAATATGGCAATCTGGCACAAACGCTCAAAGTTTCCCATATGAAAGTTGCCTTTAATTTAAATGCCGGTTCTGCCGCCGAATACGTTGAATTTTTCAGAGAACTTTTTGGTCCAGATATCACACTCCTAAAAAGTCAGGGAGATCCTTGGGCGCGTCAGGGACTTGCGGACCCGTCCCGCAAGGATGCCAAAGCACTTTCGCATCCGGATGCGAACATTGTTGACTATTCCCGCAATCATCCTGACCTTTTGATTCTTAATTTCGATTTAGATGTGGACCGCGTCAGTCTCTTGCAGGCAGGTGAACTCTATTTAGGCGATGATATGTCTTATCCGATTATCGAATATAAATTAACACTCGATCCGTATGGCGACTTCAGTAAGATTTTCTATCGTGATGCGCGCATGAATGCCGGGATGGGGCAAGCCATTGCCCATTTCGGGGGCCTCTCAGGCGTTCATCCCAAAGGCCATTCTAAAGTAAAGGCAACCATGGATTTAATCATGCGGGGTTTAGCCGAAAAAGAAGGTGTGAAGAGCGTCCAAGATTTCCAGGCAAAATATCCGGGTTTTAATTTGGTTCAATTTGAATATTCGCTTCATCTTTTCATTAATTCTTTTGACGATGCCTTAGACTTTGCATTTTATTGGCTGCAGGTTTTTGCGGCTATCAAGAAGAAACATTTGCAAAACTGGTCTTACGCAGAATATCTTACACATCTGAAGACCGATGAAGGGATCATTCCTTACTTTCAATTGAAAGAGCAGCGCATGCCGATGTCGGATGATGCCAAAACACTTGTAATGGACACCATGCGTGATCGCATGATTAATTATTTTACCGGCCGCGGAGATTTTACTTACTTTGAAAATTGGGAAAATTACAATGCCGGTCTTGGTCAGGCAATACCAACGACCTATACGCTGGTGAACGAAGAGGGTGTTTATCATTTAATCACCCCGGTGGGAGAAATCTTTTGGGGGCAATCGAACACGTCTCCGAAAGTAGCATTCGGTACACAGAGCCAGGATGAGAAAACCAATCGCTTGTTAGCAGGTTTGACAGCCGCGCTTCTTATCCACGTGCGGCGCACTTTGGTGCCTGACGAACCTCAAATTAATCCGCTTGAGACAAAGTCTTTGTATGAGATGTGGCTGCCGTGGGAAGACCGTCAAGAGTCCGTCGACAAATGGCAAAGTGAGCGGCTTAAAAGAAATATTCTTTTGCATTTTCCGACCGTGGAATCGGTATTTGCCGAATTAGACCGTCTCAGCATTCCGAACGGTGCGGTGAAACTCCGGATCAATTTTATTAACCGCGGCGCTTTTCGCGGCGCATCAGACCAAGCGGTTTCTGATCAATTGATTTCTCATTTGCAAGATGTTCTGCCTCGGATTAAGCGTTCAGGCGAATCTAATTTCCGTTTTTTACAAGGGTCGTTCTTTGGAGATTTTCATTTGGTAGCGGCACCCGTCAACGCAGCATCCGGTATTTTTAAAGTGGTGCTGGAAGAAGATGGAGATCAACCAGATTCTGGGGAAATCGTGCTAGAAGGGGAAGCTATTTTGGCGCAAGAAAGTCCGAAAGCGGAATTACGTACTCAAATAGAAACACAACCGGAAACATCGGTTACGAGACCCAAGGCACGTCCATCGATTGCCACGCTTAATTTTGTGAAAGCCAAGCTGGCTTTGATTAAAGTATTGCTGGAAGAGGCCCAAACAAAACAAGCGTTGCCGGCCAATCGGTCCTTAAAACCAGTGATTCGCCATTTGGATCAGGCTATTCATCTCATTATCCGTGCGGTCGGCAAAGATTCCGACGAATTGATTACAGTTAAAGATTTGCATACGCTGTCGAGAGTCTTACAAGAGATTCGTTTACAGTTACCGCATTTGACCGGCATTGAAAGTGTTCGCACGCCAATTCAAAGGGCATCCAAGTCAGTCGAACAAATTATTCAATTTGTGCAATCGCTTGAAGTGAAGACCGAAACTGTTGATCAAGTTGATCTTATTTTAAGCCAAGGCTTGGCAGCACTTGACTCGATTGAACGGCAATTTGAAATGCCGAAAGGCCGTTCATTGCGTGAACTTAGGTCGCATTTTGATGCGGCACAAATCCTCGTCAATTTTATCAATGCGGGGGATGACCGGTTAGAACGGTTCAACAAGCTTTTTGGCGAAATAGGTCAAATTATTTTACACACCAAAATTGCACATGGTATTCGAGTGATAGAACCCGGGTTACAGGATTTAGATCACATAGCTTCTCGTCTAGAAGCTCTAGCCAGTCAATTGGTTTTAAAACCAAAACAACCCGAGACACTTTATGAGCCGCTGCTGCAGCAAAATGCGCAAACTGAGAAGTCGGCACCTCGGGAACGTTCAGAGCTGCGTCTTGATTTTGAAACATTGGACGTAAAAAGCGCTTATGCGCCGCGTACATTAAGAAATATTTTACAAAGCGCAGAAGCAGTTAAACACGCAGTTGCGGCGCTTGATTTGAAAAGTAAAACACAAATCATCTTGGCTGCGCTTAGCGTCGCTGCCGGCAGCCAATCACCGGATGCTGCAAATGTCATTTCCGGTCAAAATGTCAACGGGTCTTCTGCGGCGGAATCGGCACTGACTGAAAATGTGACCAGCCGTGAAGCTTTGGTGTTTTTACCCGAATTTAACCGCGAATTAGGCGCTACCTTGCTCCCGGTGGCTCAAGCAATCGCTGACGAACATCCCTTAGTTGCATTAGTAGGTAACGAAGCAGAAGCCATTCAGGTACAAGCACTGATGGCAGATATGCCGCCAGCAAAGCGTGTTCGCGTGGCGCGTTCTATTGCTGATTTAAATCATATCCTCCGAAGCGAATTACGTGCTTCGAGTGCCCAGGTAATCGCGCTTCCGGCCGACCGCCTTTATGGCCGGTATGTGTTGGAGAAATTGACGATGGATGCAACCTTGCGCGTGGTGGATGGTGTTGAGCGTTTCTTGAGCGTGATTGGATTAGCGCGTGAATTGGTAAACGATCTGAAGAATAGAGTTCAGGTTGCAATCGCCGCTTAACGCTTGCGCGATTTCCACTTTTTAATCCATGTATCGCCAAAGGTTAACTACGCAAAATTGACAGTGCGCCTAGTTTGTCATTCCGGCTTGTGCCGGAATGACAAATTCCTTTTTAGCTTCTTTACCGTTCGGTTGCGACTAGACATCCGCATTCTTAAATAAATACAGCCAATAGGGTGAGTGACTGTAACGTTTTTCAAGTTCGCGTGAAAAGTATCCATCCGTTAAGGCATCCAGATTGGCTGTGAGTTCTTCAATCCGCAGCCAAGCCTTCATTTGAGAAAGTTCATCTGCCGGCGGCTGGTGAAGAAGTTCTAGCTGCAATCTTCTGCGTTCGAAATAAAGGCGTGTCACTTCACCCAAAATCTCATCCCGCAGTTCTACCATTAATTTTTCACGTGAATCAATAGAAGTTTGTGAAGAACTGAACAAAAGGTCTCCCAAATCCCATGAAAAATCAATCCCGGTAGACTTATCGCGGTCATCCGGCCCTTGTGTAAAAGAATCGGGATTGTTGGTACCGCCTGTATCCACATGAATGTTATTAGAAATATCCAAATCTTTCGAAAAAGAAACATCCGGCACTAAAGCACGCGCACGCGCAGCCAAATGCCATCTTTTGATTTTACCGTTACCCACATGGGCATAGCGAATAGCGGCGCGCTGGACATCACGTACGGTTGGTTCTAGTTGAATTAATTGATGCAGTTGATCGAATGTTTGTTTGGTTGGCAGCATGACTTCATTTTGAAAGGAAGGCATATGCAAATCCATTTGGTAAAAACTATTTTCGCCGGCTGCGATTAATTTTTCGGGAGCAGTGGGCTGAACACAAATGGCGTAAATGCGGTTTTCGGTCAAACCTTCATAAAGCTCTATCCAGCGTTTCTCGTTTAGATGATAAACATAAACACCTTTAGCAGTTGCGGCGAATAATTGTTTTGTTTTTTTAGCATACGCCAGGTCAGTGATTTCAATTGAGCGCAAACCCGCCAATGATAATTGTTCCCAAGTTTCACCCTCATCCTGACTTACCAAAACGCCGTGGCTTGTGCCGAGAGCTATTTCAAAGAAAGTATCCTGACCGAGGATGATGCGTTTAATGCCTGACGACGTGTGTGCCTCATCTTCAAATTCAAATGCCTCAGGTTCCTCATTGAGAGATAAAGTATTTTGGAAAACCCGTTCTAATTGGTCAAGACCGGTATGATAACGATAAAGTGCACGGGAGGTCGCTAAAAAAAGTTCATGGTCTTGCTGCGCTATTGCCATATCAACCATGGGTGTATGAGATAGTTCGGAAAATATCCGGTGCCACACATTGCCTTGATCATGACTAATCCAAATACCACGGTTGGTCCCTAAATAAAGTCTGGACTTATTTTGGGAATCAAAAGTAAGTGACAGAATGTTGTTCGCTTCATTTCCTATCTTTTGAAAAGACAGCATCCAATGAGAACCCGCGTCCACGGATTGCCACAAACCATTTGTGGTTAATATATACCAGGCACGAGGGTCGAACGGTGAGATGAGAAAACGATTCACTTTTGAATTTTCACCTCTGATTCTAAAAATACGCTCCCACTCTTTTTGATCCCCGGATTTTAGAAACAAGTCACCGGCAGCGGCAACAAAAATGTTGTCCGGTGATGAGTCATACGAATTGATACTTTGCGGGATGCCTGAAAACCGGGGAGTTTCCATGGGTGTCCAACTACCTTGGGAGAAAGCTGTCGTACAAAACAAAAAAAGCCCAGTGATTAATGTCCAAATCCACCTAAAAACCCGCATTTCATCCTCCTAAATATAACAAATATAAATAATTATTATGCATAATTATTAATACTTGTCAAGCGGTTTTTGTGAAATCTACAAGAGATCGACGTGCATCCTGTGGTAAAATTTCACCTTCATTTATCAAGAAAGGAGAAATGCATGGGTTTCAAATGCGGGATTGTCGGACTTCCTAACGTCGGTAAATCGACCGTTTTTAACGCGCTGACCAAAGCGGGTGCGCAAGCGGCTAATTATCCGTTTTGTACGATCGAACCAAACGTGGGCATTGTCTCAGTGCCGGATGAACGGTTGACCAAATTAGCCGCGATTTATCATCCGCCTAAAGTGACGCCCACTACCCTCAGCTTTGTTGACATTGCCGGACTTGTCAAAGGGGCGGCGGAGGGCGAGGGGCTCGGCAATAAATTTCTTTCGCACATTAAAGAGGTGGACGCTGTGATGCATGTAGTGCGCGCTTTTGAAGACGACAATATTACCCACGTTTCCGGCTCGGTGGATCCCATCCGCGACATCGAGATTATCCAGACCGAACTTTGTCTGGCTGATTTGGATGTGGTTCAAAAACGGATTGATAAAGTCAGCAAGTTAACGAAGACGGGTAATAAGGAAGCCATTCTTGAATTATCACTTTGCGAAAGATTGAAGCCTCAATTAGAACAGGGTAAACCGCTTCGCCATCTGACGCTCAACGAAGATGAGCAGAAAGCACTTAAAATGCTGCAATTATTAACAACCAAACCTGCTCTCTACTGTGTGAATGTCAAAGAAGGTGATTTACCCAACGGCGGCTCTCAAGTGCAAGCCGTTCGTGCGTTTGCTGCCAAAGAAGGCGCTGAAGTAGCTGTCATTTGCGGGCAGGTAGAAGCCGAACTCGCGGAACTTGAATCTGAATCCGAGCGCCAAGAGTTTCTTTCATCACTGGGCTTAAAAGAATCGGGGCTTAACCAAATTATTCGAGTGGGTTACAAATTGTTAGGTTTAATTACATTCTTAACGGCCGGTGAAACGGAAGTGAGAGCTTGGACCGTATCAAAAGGCGCAACGGCGCCGCAAGCAGCCGGCGTGATTCACTCTGATTTTGAGAAAGGTTTTATCCGTGCCGAGGTCATGCGTTATGAAGATTTGGTGACTCTAGGTAATCAACAGGCGGTTAAAGATAAAGGGCTTTACCGCTCAGAAGGCAAGGAATATATCGTTCAAGATGGGGACGTGATTTATTTTCGGTTTAATGTGTAAACAGCCGTGTTGCGGTGGGATTAATGACCGGCAATATAACCGCGGATAAAATAGATAGCGGCAAATATACCGATAAAAAACAGGATACCAACCACTGTCATGAAGTTTTTCAGGCCCTGACCCAGGCCGGTATCTTGCTTTTTGACCCAATATTGGTCACCGCCGTGAGGCTGGTTTTCAGGTTCTTTTTGTTCTGGTTCTTGATTTTCTTGGTTTTCCATAGCTGGTTGCTCCATTATAAAAGCTTAGAGGGTTGATGGGATATGTTCAAGGTTGCTGTCCAGATTTAAGGTGAAAAATCCCACTTAATATTTTTTTTAAAAAAGAGTAACACTTAAAAACCTTGTAAATTCAGCTTAAAAAATGGATCCGCTAAAAAAACGTCAAAAGTTTCAGCATACTTTAAAGAAAATCTGCTTTTTATTAGGCGTTGTTCTTCTATTATCAAGCTGCTCTATTTATCAGTGCCATGAATGTTTTGAACGAGTAGGCTGGAATCTGCCGGCAAATTAACGGTTTCGTTTGATGCCAATTCGAGGGCAATTTTTTTCAATCGGGCAGCGCGAACACCAGGGTGAGATTGGTTGACATATATTTTGACCAAAACTAACCAAAAGATCATTGTAAGCAATCCAATGTCTTTTGGGTAAGGCCTTCATCAGCGCAAATTCGGTTTGCTCGGGTGTTTTGGTTTTGACCAGTCCCCAGCGGTTTGAAATGCGGTGGACATGCGTATCAACACAAATCCCGTGTTTTTGAAATCCAAGGGTAAGAACCAAGTTAGCAGTTTTTCGGCCAACGCCTTTCAATTTTAATAGTTCATCCAACTGATCAGGCACTTGCCCCTTATATTCATTGAGAAGTGTTTGACAAATTTCCAGAATTCGCTTGGCTTTGGTCCGGTAAAAACCAACCGGAAAAATAGTCTGCTCAATTTGCTTCCGTGAAAGTTTGAGCATGGCTTTCGGTGTTTCCGCTAGCCGAAATAAGCGTTCAGAGGCTTGAATGGTAGTTGCATCTTTGGTACGAAGACTCAGCAATGTTGACATTAAGATCTTAAAAGGATCTTTTGTTTGAACGGAAATAAATGTGACGCTTGGCGTGACCCATTGTTGAGCTGCTTTTTTCAGGTGCGCCAAGACACGATTAATCGGTATCTGTTTCATGGAAAATATAGTATATCGCAAATGAGCCTGAATAGGATGAATCAGATAAACTGTTGATTTAATTGGCAAGAACCTTTTGGTAGTTTTTTAGGCTGGTTTTGATAAAATAACACAGTACCGGTTCTGGCCGGGACAGGTTTTGATCGAATCTAAACCAAAACCTGTCCCGCAGCACGGCGAAGCAGTCCCCGCGAGGGAGATCCGGTACTCTTTTTATGCTAACCGTTATCGAAGACCTCAAAGCTGTTTTTAAACGCGACCCGGCCGCACGCACGCCTTTTGGTTTGCTGGAAGTGATCTTTATTTATTCGGGTTTTCACGCCATTTTCTGGCACCGCTTGTCGCATTTTCTTCATAAAAAACTTCATTTACCTTTTATTCCGCGCTTGATCGCGCAACTGGTGAGATGGTTTACCGGTATTGAAATTCATCCCGGTGCTCAAATTGGTCCCGGTTTTTTTATCGATCACGGCATGGGTGTTGTGATTGGCGAAACAACGGAAATTGGAAAAGACGTTCTCATTTATCAGGGTGTGACCTTGGGCGGCACCGGTGCCGAACGAGGCAAGCGGCATCCGACGCTTGGTGATTACGTGGTGGTGGGTGCGGGCGCAAAAGTTTTGGGCAATATCACGATTGGCAATCATGTGCGCATCGGAGCAGGTTCGGTCGTGGTACGTTCCGTCCCTGACAACTGCACCGTGGTCGGTGTGCCTGCTGAAATTGTGAGGCGTGAGGGGAAACGTGTTTCAAAAGATGAGGCTGCTATGCTGGATCACGGTGATTTACCGGATCCCGTTTTGCAGCTTAAGAAACGCATTCATTTTCTCCAGCGCGAAATCGACCACTTAGAAAAAGAAATTGATCACGGAAAGAAAAAAGACTAAGAAAAGTTTTAAACTTGGGGTCAGACCCTCCCGGGTCTGACCCCTGGATAAAACTCCGGGTCATTGCTATGAAACTTAAAATTTATACAGATGGCGGGGCGCGCGGTAATCCAGGCCCTGCCGCTATTGGTGTGGTGGTGTGTAATGAAAAAGATGAAGTTGTTTTTGAACATCAAGATACCATTGGTGAAGCCACCAACAACATTGCCGAATATTGTGCTTTAATCGCAGGTTTGGAAATAGCGTATCGCCTTAAAGCTAAATCCTTACAGTGTTATACCGACTCGCAACTTCTCATGAATCAAATGAATGGAAGTTTTAAAATCAAAACAGATCATATCCGCACGCTCTCAGAGCGCGCTCGTCGAGCGGCAAAACAACTTGATTCGGTAACTTATCACCATCTTCCGCGCGAACACGTGATGATCAAACAAGCCGATCGATTGGTGAATCAAGCTTTAAATCAAGGAGGGCATTGATATGACAGGCCCGGTTATTATTGCATTAACCATTGTCATTAGTTTGTTCGGCGGGATTGTGAGTGCACTTTTGGGCGTCGGGGGCGGGCTTATTTTTGTACCGCTTTTTCACTATGTGTTAAAACTCGATATGCATCACGCTGTCGGCACCAGTTTGGCCATTATCATACCCACCGCATTTGTCGGCGCATGGAAGCATGAGCTCTACGGGTTTATCGATTGGCGCGTGCTTTTAAGTGCGGTGCTGTTTGCCGTGATTGGCGGCTTTATCGGCGCTCAGATGTCTGTTGGAATGGATACCGTTTTACTTAAAAAAATATTTGCTGTTTTTCTGGTGATTGTCGCCATTAGAATGTGGTTATGAAAAAGATTGTTCCCGTTGATTTGGCGGCTGAGTATAAAGAAATCAAAAGCGGCATTCAAACAAGGCTTGCCCGCGTCCTTAAAAGCGGTCGTTTTATTCTAGACCGTGAAGTCATGAGTCTGGAATCAAGTTTTGCCCGACTCATTGGCACACAATTCGCCGTTGCCGTGGCATCCGGTTCGGACGCTTTACTCTTAAGTCTCATGGCCCTTGGTATTGGCAAAGGGGACGAAGTAATTACCACACCCCTCTCGTTCATTGCAACACCGGCAGCCATTGTGCGGGTGGGTGCTCGTCCTGTTTTTGTTGATATTGATCCCCGTACTTTTCAAATTGATCCCGCCAAAATCGAAGGTGCCATCACGCAGAAAACGAAAGCTATTTTGCCCGTTCACTTGTATGGATCGCCGGCAGACATGACCGTGATTGGCAAATTGGCGCAAAAGCACGGACTTACTGTGATTGAAGACTGTGCCCAAAGCACTGGTGCCAAATGGAAAGGCAGGATGACGGGGAGTTTTGGCCAGTTGGGTGCATTTAGTTTTTATCCGACCAAAACGCTGGGCGCTTTTGGAGACGGCGGCATGATTACGACTGACCAAGCCAAATTAAATACTTTGCTTCGGAGTTTGCGCAATCAGGGAACCGGGAATACGCCTTATCATCACGAAAAAATCGGGCTCAACTCTAGATTAGATGAATTGCAGGCTGCCATTTTAAATGTCAAAATCAAGCGCTTGTCACATTGGAACAGCAAGCGGCGTGCGGTGGCAAAACAATATAATCACTTGCTTGAGCAATCCGGTGTCAACGGCAGCATTGAAGTGCCCGCACGGTATTGTAAAACAGATCATGTTTTTCATCAGTATCCTATCTTAACTGACCGCCGTGATGCGTTATTGAGGTACCTTCGCAAGCACCACGTGCCGGCCAATGTTTATTATCCCACGCCGCTTCATTTACAGCCTTGTCTTAAACACTTGGGGTATCACGAAGGGGATCTCCCCGAAGTGGAAAAAGTTTGTGAGCGTATTTTACACCTTCCCATCCATCCCTATCTGAGTGTGTCTCAACAGCAGTTTATTGTGGGGTTGGTTAAAAAGTTCTTTTAATCAAAAACCTTCTATACAATCATGCATAGTACTATTTAGTACTATTGTATTCCTATTATTAAATATTAATACCCTAAAATGTTGATCAAATTCATCTTATAAGGTACAATCACCATTACGCCTTTCCCGTATATATTGAAGTGTGATCGTTCTACAATTTCGCTAAGCGCTTATTTTTTTAAGGGAGGTTTTTGTTTTAAAGATTCAATCTTTGGCAAAGTTAAATAAGACCGTGCAGCCACTTCACCACCGAAAACCACTCCATTGTTTAGCGCTGAAAACAGCCGCTTTTTCCGTGTTGTTTTCATTTTCTGTTTCGACCGCTTTCACCTATTCGGATGTTCCCTCTGTTCTCGATGCTTTGGAAAAGGAACCCATGTCTTTCTTAGAAATCAAGAAAACCGGCAACCTTTTGGCGCCCGATCAAATTCTCCGGTTAAATGAATTGTCTGCATCTGGAGAGATGAAATCAGAACTTAGGACTTCCTTAGCAGTATCTCAAGTTGTATCACCTCATGACTCAGGTGTTCTTGATATTCATCTCGAGCGGACGCGTGATATTGTTTTACGCCGCATCGCAGAAAGAATACCTGCAGGAAAGTTACCGTCTACCCTTCAGTCTATTAATGACTATATTGCAGAATTAAAGCGCATGGACAACGATGCGTTGTTGGGCGAAATCAACTCTGTCTTGAATGATCTGAATAATAATTCGTATATTTCAGAGTTTGATTACCGCAAGTTTATCATTTTCTCGCGCCTTGGCAGATTGAGCACCGTGGATCGCATAGTGGCGATTGATCTTTTAGCAGAAGTTTATGCCTATCGAACGGCCGGCTTTATCGTTTTTTATTTCGACCCGCGCTCCGGCAAACATGTTTCAGAAAATGATTCAATGATTCAAGAGACAAATAGGAAAAAAAACATCACGGAATGGCTGCACAAAGAACTTGAAGATCAAGATGCTGAGTGGGTGATGCGGCAAGCGGCGCTTTACCGGGCCAGGCTTGAGAGTTTGGAAGAAGATGCTCTTAGGCAGGTCGCCGTTATCAAAATGACAATGCAAAACGACGGCACAGGTGAAACCATCGATCAATTAAAAGGTTTCCTTTCTGTTCAAGACGAAAATGTTTTATGGGCTTTGGTTGATTATGCCGGCACATTATCTCCTGAAGACCGGACGCTGATGATCGACTTATTGACAGAAGCTTTTATCAAGCGTTTTGTGGTATTGGAGTTTGAGGATGTTGCATTATCGGGTACCCGCGCCGAACTCAGAAATGAGTCGTTACCTCTGCCGGAAACAGCAATCGAAGGGCCTCATGAATTTTTCGAGAAAGTCATCAAGCCGATGATTTTGGATGACTCGCGTCAAATTGTAAGAGTTCAGCTTAATTACCGGGACGGTTTCATTGAATTACAAACTAAAGATCTGCATGATCAAATACCCACGACCCAGCATCTCCACGCGCCCGTTGCGGAAGCTAGAACTGCTTTTCAAAATATCAAAACAGTTGCTCAAATCAGCGACACGTCATTCTCAGAAAGAGCGCCGTCGATTGGTTATATCATAGTTGAAGGCCTGGGGCCCGTTTTGGTAACGGTGCATATCCGTCCTGATCCCGCGAGTCCTTTAGAGGAGCAAATATTACTGACCATCGGTGAAGTACGAGGAAAAGGAGAAAGGGCACGTCGTTCCGAACTCCGCGAAGAAACTGCGCAGGGTATGTTGCATGTCCGATTAACGAAAGATGAAACCAAAACCAAAGTCGACAAAGCGGGCCAAACATGGAATTGGTATGAGATTCAATGGGGCGATCATTTTACTGAGCAAGCCGTGACGGATCTTTTGTGGAAAGCAGGCTTAGATGCAAGGGGACGAAACCATTGGAGCGCGGGGTATGGCATATTTGTTTTAGAACTAGCTGCCGAAGAACCCAGCTACGCTTTGGTGATCAAAAGTTCCAATCAGGAAAAGTATCGCCTATTTCGTCTCAACATGCCGGTTGAACCATTGCAAGCATTCGTAAACGAATTTCAGTTACGCGCCTGGGCCGATACTTTTTTTCTAGAAGAGGCGCCTCTTGTAAACGTTCAAAACGAACCTGATATTGAAATTGAATCGGCAGAAATGCATGCTGTCTCCAAAGGGGAATCTTTTGGTGATCATCAACTTTCCATCACATTACCAAAAGAAGCCGGATTTCAGGTATTTTTTACTAATCAGCGCCATGTTGATTCACTCAGCCGTCCTCCGGATCCTTTTCAATCTATTTTCGAAGTATTGATTCCTGACGCTGTTTCATCAAATGTACATGCGATTTCCGGATTTCTCGAAAAGTTAGAAACCCATTCGCCGCAAAGTCAGCTTGACATGATCCATACATCAGGCGGCAGCTTTTTTCTGATCATGGGTGAGAGAAAAGGTTCTGAAAAAACGCCTGAAGTAATAGGATTGGCTTTCTTACCGAGTGAGGAGTTTATCGGTGAAAAGTTGCAAAGATTTCAAATCATTGATTTTAGCGGTCAGCCGGAAATTTATAAGACTTGGGTCAACCGTCACTTTCGCGGTTCCGGCAAGCTATTGGCTGAAAAACTTCTGAAAGAGCGTGTTCATTTTGCACAGGTAGAAACAAAGGTTCGGAAGAATAATGCAGCGACCTTTGTGGCGTTCAAGCCGATAGTGCAAGAGGCAACCCCAACACAATCTTCAGCGTCTACTTTTGATCAGAAAGAATTTAAGTTGAGAGCAGCATCAAAGACCGCACAAAGCACAACTTATTCTGGAGAGTGGGACGAATACGCACTGGACATGACTGATCCTCATGCCTTAAGAGCGTTGGCCTATCTTTCTCGATTGTTTTCAGGCGGAATACCCAAAGGTCTGCGTCATTACCGAATGAACGTGATTGTCTCGCAAAACAAAGGTGAAGAGGCAAAGGTAATCGGATTGGCTGTGTTTGATCCTGACAGGGTGGCTCAAACTCTCTCATTATTTGTGTTTCCCGGAATGGATTCAAAAAAACTCCAAAGTTATGGCAGGTATGTATATGGTGCCGCGCTCCCTTCTTACTCGCTTGAATCCCGCTACTTGTTTCCGCTCGCAACACTCAGCGCGCGGGTTTTGGATGATGGCCTCGGACCGGTTTTATTGACTATCAGTGATATTGGTTCGTTGAGCGAGATGGAATACGGTTCGATTGATTTATTAAGCAATCTATTAGGAATAGAAGAAGACGAAACAGAATTAGAAGAGGCGCCGGTTCCTGCTAAGGATCCGATGCAAGAATTAAAAGAAGCACTTGCTTCAGAGCAAGCGACAGGCGCACCGGTTGTGCTGAGGGCAAAAATAAAAGATTTATATTACAGCAGCCCTGAGCATCGTGCGGCTGACGGTCTTGCGGTTTCGTATAAAGGCATTGAAAGTGTCATCATGCGGTCAGGACTTCCGGCTGCGCCCGAAGAAATTTTTGGCGAGGAAAACGAACTCGACGTTTTTGTGACGGCTGTGCCTGAAGAAGGCCCGCCATTTTTGACAGCGGTTCACCCCAAAGCTTATCGTGAACTTGAAGAAGCGGAAAGAGATCCAAAGCGCATTTTCAATATCCGGATTAACAAAATGGTCGTTCATAAAAGAATCGATGGCAACCGCGTCGCTGGTTTTGAGGTTTCTTACAACGGTCTCAGAGGTTTTTTGCCGTACGGAAAGCGGCCGAAACTCTATGGCAGAGCGGCAGATTGGACATCGGAACGGCTTGAACAGGTGGTGGTCGATCAATTTTTCCCGGCGAAACTGGTTGAGCTGAAATTTCGTAGGGGCTCAAGTAATCAGAACGTACGGGAACCTATTTTCTCAGTCTCAGACGCTGAAAGACTGATATCAAAAGAGGCGCTTGAAGAATTAAAAGAGGGCCGAGAAAACCCAAATAAAACTTTTGAGATCTTAGTTTTGCGTGTGATGACCAAAAAAAATGAAAGGACAGAACGCCCTTCTCAGTATCGCTACTACGATCGCCCCGCTCAAGAAAAAGCGATTGGTTTGGAAGTTTATTACAAGGGTTTACGCGGTTTTGTGCCGTTAAGACTTGCTTTGCGCGAAGTCGTTGGAGAAGGCGATAGGCCTGTTCTCATTAACAACTTAATGGTGGGAAAAACTTTTCGAGCGACGCTTCATGCGCTGGACAGACGGCGCGAAGGCCTGGAGCCAACCTTTTCAATTTTAGATGCTGAAGAACCAGACAGAGTTCAATCGACCCCGTTTGAAGTTAAAAAACCAGCACCGGAAGTGACCGCTGCTGCCATTCAGGAATTGGAGGAAGCTTTGTCTATCGGACAGACTTTTCGTAGTCGACAAGCCATGCTGGCTATGAGAGAGACTGAGAGGTATCTCAGCCGATTTGAACCAAGAAGGGACTACGATGATCCGCTGGGTTTTGAAGATTCAATGGGCTTGGGTTATGGCCATGAACCTTTGAGAGATGATCGTTATGAAAGAGAAAGCATAGGCGGCGGTGATGTAGAACCAGAACCTGTTTTTCCCGTCACTGTGACACGCGTCATCATTAAATTACAAACGGCAAATGAAGGGAATGTGGTTGGTTTTGAAGTAGATTACAAAGGCGTTCGCGGATTTGTACCTGTTCGCTTTGGGCCTGGCATAGCAGAAGACTCGCGCAATTTAGCGCTTCGGGAACGTTTAGCGCTTTTGGAAGAACATATGCTTGGTAAGGAATTTCCGGCGACCGTTACGGAGTTAGAAGAATCACGTAGAGGCCGCGGGCAGGAAGCCAAATTTTCAATTCGTGAAGGCGAACGCGCCCGTCTGAAAAAAGGTCAAAAAGTACAGGTCAGAGTGACACGCGAAGCTTACTCCTTTGGAGGTGATTTTGGGTTTTTGCGAAGGCAGCGCTCGGAAACCATGTCTGGATTAGAAGTTGATGTTGCAGGCGTTCGAGGTTTTGTGCCTTTTAGTCATTTACGGCCGGAAATAATCAAGGCGCTCCGTGAGAACTATTCTCAAGTGATCGGCCAAACATTTGAGGCAGCCATTATCGACGTCAAACATTATCGCGGTGAGATGAGTTTGGTTTTGTCGTTTCTAGATGATCCCAGTCAGGCACAAAAAGCGCTCGCAGAAAACAGAAGTATTGACCGCCGGGCCGCTATTCAAGCTTTACAAGACCAAAAAGATCAGCCGTTGAACGTAACCGTTCAAAGCGTGACCAGCAAGGGAAATGGATTAAACGTTGTAACCGCAGAGGGACTGCGCGGATTCATTTATATCGCAAATGTATTAGTTGATGATAAGTCTGTCAGTTCGGAGCGAGAGTTGGAGGGGATGGCAGGTTACGAACTAACAGTTTATGTGAAACGGATAGACCTCGATCGTGAATTTGTGGAGTTCACCATGTGGGAGCCGGGCACCCAACGACATCGCGGCACATCGCGGGGGAAGGAAGCGGCTTACGGAACTTGGTCATCATCAGCCAGGTCTTCAGGCGCTGTGTCTTCCGGGTCGAGCGGCATCGATCCCTGGATTGAAAAAAAATTGAATGAAAAAAAAGCTGCAGGTCAAGTTGGTTCAGCTGGAAATGACGGCATAGGACGTGCGCGCGGCATCGGTTTTCCCGAAATACGCAAGCCGCCCAAACCGCGTAAAAAGAAAAAGCGTTCGGAGTTACGTCACTTTCAAAATTTATTACCGGCAGCTTTTTTATCGCTGAGCCAGGTAACAGCTTTGCCGGCTGAGCAAGCCGTGACGGATCTCATGAATGTTTTACATCAACAAGCGCAAACGGCACAAACCGAAACACGAACCGATCTCGTGACACATGTTTTTCAATTAAACCCATCGGCCGATGAAAGTAACATAGGCAATATTTTCACACCCCAGCTTGTGTTTGGTGAATCGCTTGGTTTGGCACTGGAACCTTTGGCAAAGATCATTCCCGGCTATTTGGTCATTATTACTCCCATTCAAGCGGATCGAATGATGGTCGAAGCGGTTGCCGGCCATTTTCCGGATCACAAAATCATGACTGCCAAGAGTTATGAGGAAGCGCGCTCAGAACTCAGAAGCCTTGGCGTCGGGACGATTCGTCTTTTTGCAAGCGAACGGGATCGACCCATGGATTTTCTTTTGAAACGTGTGGCGGATGAGATCGTCTATATCGATAATGTCTTAAGTTTTGTGCGTGATTTCCTGGGTGTTGTTGCTGCCAATCTCATCCAACAATTCCAAAATGCCCGCGAACTGGCCGTTCGGGCTTAGCCTTTGCTTCCGCCTATACTGTTTCGGTGAACTTTATTGACGTTAAGCCCACAATTTGATAATCTATGCATCTTAATAATAAGCAGTTGTTTGAATAAGAATTGGCTATTGCCTTCCTAAAATAACCGATTTAACGCAGAAATCATGAAGGCTTACTCTGGCATTAGGCAGGACGTTTTTGTTTTAGATAATTGTTAAGTCATGAATAAACAAACACAAGAGCCAAATGCCCAGAAAAAACTGTTCTTTGGCTTATTTGTTTTTCCGTTATTGATTGCAGCAGCCATGGTGCTGATGCTTTCGGTGATTGTCTTCTTAACCAAAGAAGATGAAACGCCTCAGTCGCTGATTTCGTCTATCAAAACGGGCGCGCCCAGCAAAAAGTGGCAGAAAGCCTATGAGTTAGCGAACGAACTTAATCATCAAGAAGGGCTTCTGCGCAGTTCGGGTGTCATGGCGGACGTTATTCACATGTTGAATGACGATACGCATTATGATGCCAAAACCCGTGCTTACATGGCCATGGCGCTCAGCCGTTTCGAGAGCCCGGAAGCAGAAGGAGCTTTGAGATCGGCTTTAGCAAAAGTTGATTTAAACGATGTGAGCGAATTGCCTATCTTTTTAATGTGGGCCATCGGTCAATATGGCAATCCTGACAGCGCATCGGAGGTGCTCCGTTTTTTGGGTAGCGATCAAAGCGACAACCGGAAAACAGCAGCATATGTGCTGGGTGTTTTAAACAATCAAAAGGCGGTGAAGGATTTAAAACGTCATTTGGATGATCCGGCCAATGATGTTCGTTGGAATGCCGCTTTAAGTTTGGCGCGTTTGGGCCATGACGACGGGTGGGAAGTTTTGGTGAAAATACTTGATCGAAATTATTTGATCAATGCTTTTGAAATGGATCCAAAACAAATCGAAACCGTGATGGCAAATGCCGCAAAAGGTTTTACGCACATACGTCGAAAAGAATCTGTACCAATATTAGAAAAAATATCAAGGGAAGACCCCAGTTTAAAAGTGAGACAAGAAGCTTTAACCGCACTTCAGCATCAACAACAGTCGAAATAAAACATGAATGAACCGATAGCGCCGAAGCCTGATCCGTCACCGACACCCAAACCATCTGCTGACGCGCCGAAACCCGCTGCACCCGCCGCAACAGCCGAACCAGCACTGAAAAGACCTGCGCCGGAAATCTCTGTCCCTGGCCGCCGGCAATTTCTTTCGTGGTTTACCATTGCGTGGCTCACTTTTGTTGCCGCTACCGCGGGGGCCCTTTCTTTTGTGCTGCGTTTTATGTTCCCCAATGTGCTTTTTGAACCCAAAAGTACTTTTAAAGTCGGTTATCCCGATGATTATGAAGTGGGTGTGGTGGATTTGCGTTGGAAAGGAAAGTATGGCGTGTGGGTCGTTAGAACGGTTGAAGGCATTTATGCGCTTTTGGCGGTTTGTACCCATTTAGGCTGTACGCCCAATTGGCTTGAAAGCGAGCAAAAATTTAAATGCCCGTGTCACGGGAGCGGTTTTTATAAATCCGGCATTAACTTTGAAGGACCGGCGCCGAGACCTTTGGAACGTTTGAAAATCGGTTTAGCTGATGACGGACAAATTGTGATTGATAAAAGCAAATCTTTTCATCAGGAAAAAGGCGAGTTGAGTAATTCCGAAGCATTTTTGAAACTTTAATTTGATTTGAGGAACCCCATGAAAAAATTTGAACTCCCGAAAATTAATTTTGAAGAGATCAAAAAATCAGTCACACAAGGTCAAATTTGGAAATCAATTTTTCGTCACGGTTATAAAACCGACGACAGGGACCGTGCGCTCACTGTTTTAACCAACGTTTTCTTTCACCTGCATCCCGTTAAGGTCAGAAAATCAGGTGCTCGTTTTGGATTTACTTGGTGCGCCGGCGGGCTTTCTTTCTTTGTTTTTCTTACGTTAGTGGTGAGCGGCATTCTATTGATGTTCTACTACCGGCCGACGGTTGAATATGCGTATACCGATATTGTGGCACTCCGCGAACACGTGCCTTTTGGGATTATGCGCGAACTCCACCGGTGGGGCGCTCACGCGATGGTGATCACGGTTTGGCTGCACATGCTGCGTGTTTTTATGACAGGCTCTTACAAACCGCCTCGCGAATTCAACTGGGTGATCGGCGTGCTTCTTTTGGTTTTAACGATGTTGCTCAGTTTCACGGGGTACCTGCTTCCGTGGGATCAATTGGCGATTTGGGCCATTACCGTTGGTTCCAACATGGCGCGTGCCACACCTTTCCTAGGCTATGAAGGCCCGGGCGCCTCTTTACTTTCGATTGGCGATATTCAACTCATTCATGCTGGGGATGATGCGCGTTTTGCGCTTTTAGGCGGCCGGTTTGTCGGGGCAGCTACGCTGCTTCGTTTTTATATTTTGCACTGCGTGGCCATTCCCGTTGTTGTGGTGATCTTAATGGCGGTTCACTTTTGGCGTATCAGAAAGGATGGCGGCATTAGCGGGCCGCTTTGATCTCTATGGCTGAATTGATCAAACATTTCTTTAATCAAATTTCATCTCCGGTCATGATGTTTACGTTGGGAACGGGACTCCTTTTTCTTTTCCTCTCATTTCCCGGGCAACTGACTGCTCCGAAAGTAGCGGGGCCTCTTGGCATTCTGGTGGTCGCATTTTTTATTTTCGGTTTAACGGATGAGCATTTTAAAATGATCATTACCACACCTGACAATGTTCCGATCGTCATGATGCTTTTTATTATGCTTTATTTTACGTGGTATGCCATGCGTAAGGCGACGGTCAACGATATGCGCATGGCGGAAGGCAAGGGCCCTCTTGAGAAAGAAGAATCCGAACAAAAAGTTCTCGTGTTTCCTTATCTCATTTTTATTGAGTTTGTCGTTGCGCTTTTTTATTCGATTATGCTCGTGGTTTGGTCGCTGGCGCTTAAAGCGCCTTTGGAAGATCCGGCTAACCCGTCTATTTCGCCTAACCCTTCGAAGGCCCCCTGGTATTTTTTAGGCCTGCAGGAACTCTTGGTTTATTTTGATCCTTGGATTGCCGGCGTCTTACTGCCTACTTTAATTATCATTGGTTTGTGCGCGATTCCTTACCTGGACCGGAGTCCCAAAGGATCAGGTTATTACTCGTATCAACAAAGGCGGGTTTGGATCAGCGGATTCTTGTTTTGTTTTTGGATGCTTTGGATTGTCTTGATTGTTTTGGGGACATTCTTAAGAGGGCCTAACTGGAACTTTTTTGGACCGTTTGAAGTATGGAATGTGCATAAAGTGGTTCCGCTTCTCAACGTCAACTTATCCGAGTTTGTTTTTATCAAATGGCTGGGATGGGGACTGCCGAGTCAATGGTACCTAAGGGAACTGCCCGGTATTCTGCTGGTTTTGGCTTATTTGTTAATACCGCCAGCTATGGCTGCGAAAACTTTTTGTAAAAAAGCATTCCAAGAAATGGGTGCCGTGCGTTATGCGGTCGCCGCCTTTCTTTTGTTAATGGTGATTGCCGTTCCTATTAAAATGTATTTGCGTTGGGCGTTTAACTTAAAGTATTTGGTCGCCATACCCGAATTTTTCTTCAATATCTAACATGCCTCCTTCAAAAAACGACAACAAACTTTATAGTGTCGAGAAAACGACGTTTTGGTTTGCGATCGCAAGCGTCGGACTCTTGGTTACTTTATTACTCATGCTGTTTCAGGATCATGATCGGGAATGGAAATATTATCAGCGTGAATTTGTTAAATTGGAGCGTGAGAAAACTCAGGAAAAACTGGACGAAATAATCAAAAACGTCAACATGGAGCAGCTGCAGCGCCTAAAAGAGGAACTCAAGGAAGCTAATTTTGATTTCAAACAAAAGCAAGATCAATACAATCAATTGGTAAAAGAAAAAGAATCCATTCAATTACCGCTTATTAGTGCCAAAAACCGCTATCAAGATTTAAAACAATATTATGATTCGTACAAATTTTTCTTTGAAGAAGACAATGAAGCAGGCGAGCAAAAAGAAGCGAAAGCATATCAAGAGAAACTAGAGAAAACAGCCGTGTCGCTTGAAACCGCGAAGGAAGAGATGGAGCGCTTGGAGAAGAAACAAGAAGACATTGATCAGGCGATTCGTGATCTGGAGGCAGAGCAGAAAACATTAACTGATAAAATCAGTGCAAAATTGCGCGACCAGGAGCGTTACCAAAAGAAACTTGAAAAACTTAAACCTTCCGTCGTGAAGGAATTATTAAATGCCCCGATGCTGGATTTTATGGTGCCCACACTCCAAATCCAACAAATTGTTCTGGAAGATTTGAACGACGATTTCTTTTTTGCCAAATCAAATAAAATTGATCGCTGCACAACTTGCCATTTGGCCATCGATCAAGAAGGATTTGAAGATGCCCCACAGCCTTTTCGGACACATCCCAGCCTTGATCTTTTTTTGGCATCGAATTCGCCGCACCCGCTTGAAAAAATCGGTTGCACGGTTTGCCACAGCGGGAGCGGGCAATCCTTGTCATTTACTTGGGCGGCCCACACCCCGCGCGATGAAGTGCAAGCGGAGGAATGGAAGAAAGAATATCATTGGCATGAACTTGAAAAATGGGAAGCTAAAATGCTGCCGCTTCAATTTACGGAAGCTTCATGCACCAAATGTCATCAAGGGGTTGTTGATATTCCGGAAGCGCCCAAGATTAATCACGGCCGTCAATTGGCCAGAGAATTTGGCTGTTTTGCCTGTCACACCGTCAAGGGATTTTCCGCCGAAGGCGGCTCTGCCTCTGGCGGAGAAGGTGCATGGAAAGTAGGTCCAAGTTTATTAAATGTGAAGAGTAAAGTAGATTCTGATTGGATGATACGCTGGCTTCAAGCGCCCAAGAAATTCCGCGCTTCTACCCGCATGCCTTCTGTCTTTCATCTTGAAAACACAAGTGATCAGGAAAGCAAAACTCTCTCAAACGCCGGGATCAAAGGCATTTCCAGGTATTTAATGATTCATTCGGGAGAAGTTCCGCTCCAGTCGCCGCCGCCGAAAGGCAATCCGGAAACCGGTCAAGCGCTCATTAAGGAAATCGGCTGCTTAGGTTGTCACTCTGCCGAAGGTGTTCACGTCAATGACCGCGGTCCTGAATTGACGGGCTTGGGCAGTAAAGTCAGCGCGGATTGGCTTTACACTTGGCTGAAGGATCCCAAGCATTATTCGCCTGAGACGCCCATGCCTAATCTCAGATTAAGTAATCAGCAAGCAGCCGATATCACGGCTTACTTACTCCAAGATCGTAATGAAGCGTTTGAAAGTACCGGCATTCCCGAAGTAAAAGAAGCGGATGTTGATCAATTGGCTATGTCATTTTTAATCGGCAGGATGCGTGAGTCGGAAGCGGAAGAAACGCTATCCGCAATGGATGCGGATGCCAAGCTGCAATTTGTCGGCAAGGAGATGATTAATCGGCAGGGATGTTTTGGGTGTCACGATATTCAGGGGTTTGAGAACGCGAAACGAATCGGCACCGAGCTGACCAAAGAAGGGCAAAAAGAAATTACCAAATTAGATTTTGGTTTTGTTGAAATCCCGCATTCGCGCCAAGCCTGGTTCTTTCAGAAACTCAAACATCCCAGAAGTTACGACAAAGGCCGCGTGAAGCCTTACCAGGACAAATTAAGAATGCCGGATTTTGGTTTGACGGATGAACAAGCAGAAGCATTGACCACGTTTCTGTTGAGTTTGCGAACGGAGGATATTCCGCTTGAAATGCAGAGACAATTGAATCTTGATGAGCAGGCCATTGAAGCAGGACGTTTTCTGGTAAACAAATATAATTGTCAGGGATGTCATACTTTAGACGGTGTTGAAGGGCGTGTCCGGTCTTTATTTGAAGACCTTGGCAATGCGCCGCCTGTCCTGGACGGGGAAGGTGCGAAGGTCCAGGAGGACTGGCTCTTTGAGTTTCTGCATGCGCCAAGCACGATTCGTCCTTGGTTAAAATATCATATGCCGGGTTTTGGTTTAAGCGAAGATGAATTGAATGCATTGATACAATATTTTGCGCTTCTGGAACACCAGAAAGTTTCGTTTGCGCCTAGCGATATTTCAACCGATCAGGACATCTTAACAGCGGGACGGCAATTGTTTATGCAATTCAAATGTATTCAATGCCATCAATCCGCGGAATCCCCTGGGTTGACCGCTTCTTTCTTAGCGCCGGATCTTGTCATTTCCAAAGATCGTCTTAAACCCCAGTGGGTAGTTGAGTGGTTAAAAGAACCCCAAAGATTGCAAGAAGGCACCATGATGCCGACATTTTTTGCGGATGGCACGACTCCAATCGCTGATGTTTTGGACGGTGACTGGATTAAACAAATTCATGCTTTAAGGGATTATATGTGGCAGCTCACGGAAGAACAAGCAGAAGCCATCAAAAGCGCCAATTTGGCGGCCAAGACGAATTAATAGGAACGATCAATCTTTAACAAAAAAGGAACGAACATGAAAAAGTTAATTTTATCTCTCATCGCTTTACTCGTTACTTCGAGTGCTTATGCAAACGGTATCAGCGGCACCGTTCAATTTAAAGGAACCGCTCCGGCTCCAGAACCATTATCCATGTCTGCCGATCCTACTTGTGCGGCAGCCCATTCAGAGCCCGTTTATTCACAGTCGGTTATCGTGAATGATAACGGCACGCTCCGGAACGTGTTTGTGTATGTGAAAGAAGGCTTGGAAGGCAAAACGTTTGAAACACCGAAAGAATCAATCGAGTTTGATCAAAAAGGCTGCATGTACACACCGCATGTCGTCGGTGCGCAAGTGGGCCAAAAAATACAGATCATGAATAGTGATAACACGCTTCACAACGTTCATTCACTGGCGGAAAAAAGCAAACAATTCAACCTCGGCATGCCGATCCAGGGTATGAAATTATTCAAGCAGTTTGATTCGCCTGAAATTATGGTCAAAATGAAATGCGACGTACATCCTTGGATGAGCGCTTATATCGGTGTATTGCCGCATCCTTATTTTTCGGTGACGGACAATCAGGGGAATTTTTCAATTGAAAGTATACCGGCCGGTGATTACGTGATTGAGGCCTGGCACGAAACTTATGGCACTCAAACACAATCCGTGAGTGTTGCCGAGGGAGAGCAGATCAAAGTCAGTTTTGAGTTTGGAGTCTGAGAATATATGAATTTAAGAAAAGTCATTACCGCAGGTTTGGTTTGTCTGTATCTGTTTCCTGCTTTCGTTCAAGCAGGAACGGTAACGGGCAAAGCTTTGTTTAGCGGCGAAGCGCCTCCGAATCAGAAAATTGATATGGCGGCTGATCCGGTTTGCAGCGGGATGCATAAGACGGATTTCCTGAACGAACGTGTCGTGGTCAATTCAAACCAAACATTAAAAAATGTTTTTGTGTATGTGAAAGAGGGATTGGGCGGTCAAGCTTTTCCCGCTCCTCAAACGCCTGCTGTTTTAGATCAAGAGGGTTGTTGGTACTATCCGCATGTGCAGGGCATGCAAGCGGGACAAAAACTGCAAATCCTTAATAGCGATGCCACCCTTCACAATGTCCATGCGGTGGCAAAAAATAATGCCGAATTTAATTTAGGCATGCCGCTTCAGGGAATGAAACTTGAAAAAACATTCTCCAATCCGGAAATCATGATCAAAATGAAATGTGACGTGCATCCTTGGATGAATGGTTATATTGGCGTGGTTTCTCATCCATTTTATGCTGTGACGGGTGATGACGGTTCTTTTGAAATCAAAGATTTACCGCCCGGCGAATATACGATTGAGGCTTGGCATGAAGTGTATGGCACTCAAACGCAAAAGATCGCCGTCCCCGGCGGTTCTGTAAACGCGGACTTTCAGTTTAGTTCTAGTGAAATTGTGGATGAAGCAAGCGGTCTTAAGATTACCGCGGAAGCGCCTAAACCCATTAACCGTTTTGATGATTCCGCCGCTTTAAATAAACCCCGCGCTAAAACAGGCTGGTGGTTACCAGAAAACATTTCAACTTACGGCGGTAAACTAGACCGCTTATTTTACGTGATTCTGTGGATTACCAGCATCGTTTTTATAGCTGTCCAAGTAGCGCTCTTGATTTTTTTATTTAAATATCGAGATCGTCCCGGTGCTAAGGCAGCTTACACGCACGGCAATAATCGGCTTGAAATTATATGGACCGTTATCCCGGCGCTGATTTTAGTTTTTCTCACCATAGCGAGTCAAAAGTTATGGTCTGAAATCAAAGGTCAACCGCCGGCAGGCGCTATTCCGATTGAAATTCAAGCAGAACAATTTGCGTGGAACGTACGTTATACCGGAAAAGACGGAAAATTTGGAACTTCTGATGACATCAAAACCATTAATCAATTACACATCCCGGTCGGTAAGCCGGTTCGTGTTCGTCTCACCTCTATCGCAAAAGATAATAAACATCCTGTCATCCACAGTTTCTTTTTGCCGGAAGTAAGATTAAAACAAGATGTGGTACCCGGAATGGCCATTGACGTTTGGTTTGAAGCGACACGGACAGGCCAATATGAAATTGCTTGTGCCGAATTTTGCGGATTAGGACATTACCGAATGCGTGGTTTTCTTTCCATTCATTCGCAAGAAGGATTTGACGCATGGCTCCGCGAAGCGGCGCAGGGAGGAATCGGATGAGTGAATCACATCAAAAACAAAGTTTTTTGAGGAAATATATTTTCTCTGTCGATCACAAAACCATCGGGATTCAATTTTTGTTTACGACTTTATTTTTCTTTTTGGTCGGCGGCGCCTTAGCACTGCTTCTCAGATGGCAATTAGCCTATCCGGGGAAACCCATGCCGGTACTGGGACAAGTATTTCCTGAAAGCATGATGGTCGGCGGCATCATGTTACCCGAGTTTTACAATGCGCTTTTTACCATGCATGCTTCTGTGATGATTTTCTTTGCCATCATTCCTTTGTTGGTGGGAGCGTTTGGCAACTTTGTGGTACCGCTTCAAATCGGTGCGCCTGACATGGCTTTTCCGAGGCTCAACATGCTTTCTTATTGGTTTTTCTGGCCATCTGCCATTGTGGCGCTCTCAGGATTCTTTGTTCAGAGCGGCGCAGCCGCAACCGGCTGGACGGCTTATCCGCCCTTAAGTGCTATAGAAGGAACGGGGCAAACGCTTTGGGTGGTGGCTGTGATTATGGTTGGGGCATCATCTCTCATGGGTGCAATCAACTATTTAACCACCATTCTCAATATGCGCGCACCCGGCATGGGTTTATTTAGAATGCCCATGACGGTTTGGGCTATTTTTATTACGTCTGTCATCACGCTTCTTGCCACACCTGTTTTGACGTCAGCCATGATTATGCTTTTGTTTGATCGAACCATGGGGACGCATTTCTTTCTATCAGAAGGGGGCGGACACGTACTTTTGTGGCAGCACTTGTTTTGGTTTTATTCACATCCGGCTGTTTACATTATGATTTTACCAGGGATGGGGATTGTCTCAGACGTCATTTCCACATTTTCCCGCAAACCTATTTTTGGTTATCATGCCATGGTCTATGCCATCATGGGCATTGCCTTTTTAGGTTTCATTGTCTGGGGTCATCACATGTTTCAAAGCGGGATGAATCCTACCGTAGGGACCACTTTCATGTTATCCACCATGTTAATCGCCGTACCGTCGGCTATCAAAACATTTAATTGGCTCGGTACCATGTGGCGGGGTACTTTACGATTTACTTCAGCTATGTTGAATGCGATTGCATTTGTTTCCATGTTTGTAATCGGAGGTTTGAGCGGTATTTTTATGGCTTCCACCGCGGTGGATATGTATTTTCACGATACTTATTTTATCGTGGGACATATTCACTATGTTTTATTTGGCGGCAGTATGTTTGCTGCTTTTGCCGGCGTTTATTATTGGTTTCCTAAAATGTTTGGCCGAAAATTAAATGAACCGTTGGGTAAAATTCATTTTGCGCTCACCTTCATCGCTTTTAATTGCACCTTCTTCCCGATGCACATTTTAGGAATCGGCGGGCACATGCGCCGTATTTATGATCCCATGCAATACACGCATTTGCAGCACTTGCAGCCCATCAATGTTTTCATTACCTTAAGCGCTTTTGTGCTGGGTGTGTCACAATTAATTTTATTGGTTAATTTTGTCAAAAGCTTAAAATGGGGTGAAAAAGTGGGCAAAAATCCTTGGGAATCAAACACCCTGGAATGGCAGGCACCTTCACCGCCCGGGCATGGGAACTTTGAAACGACCCCAACGGTTTATCGCGGGCCTTATGAATACAGCGAACCGGGACGCTCAAGCGATTTTCATCCCCAAAGCGAAGCGGCATAAGTCATGAATATTTGGCTGAGAAGATATACTAAAATTTTAACGGGACTCACTTTTGGTTTGGTCATTGCAGGCGGTTTGGTTACCAGTACCGGTTCCGGTTTAGCGGTGCCTGATTGGCCGCTTTCGTACGGTCAGCTGATGCCGCCGATGGTAGGCGGTATCCGTTTCGAGCATTCGCACCGGTTGATTGCTTCTTTGATCGGATTTATGACGCTCTTGTTGACATTTTGGATTGGTTGGCGGGAGAAGCGGCGCTGGATGCGCTGGATGAGTATCGGTGCGCTTGGCATGGTGGTATTTCAGGGCATTTTAGGCGGTATGACGGTCCTTTTTTTGTTACCGGCGCCCCTCTCAATTTTTCATGGCTGCTTGGCACAAACATTTTTTGCTTGGTTGGTGGTTTTAGCTTATGGGCAATCGAAAGAATGGCAGTCTAAAGAGATGATTCGCACAGGTGTGACGGCGTTGAAGCAATTTCTTTTGATCGCCTTTGGTTTTGTATATGCCCAATTGGTTTTGGGGGCCGCCATTCGCCATACCCATAATCATTTGCTGCTTATTCCGCATCTCATCGGGGCATTGATCGTATTGGTCTTAGCGATTGCGATTCTGGTTCATGTATTGCGGCACCATTCCGCTGAAAGTCGGTTGACCAAACCGGCCATTTTCTTATTTGCTTTAGTGATTGCCCAATTATTATTGGGAATGGGATCGTTTGTTTATACCGTTGTTTTTCCGAAATCAGATTTACCAGCAAGCCTCAGCCAGGTTTTCTTTGTCACCGGACATCAATCGCTCGGCGCCTTAATTCTAGCGGCCTGCGTTTTCTTAACTGCCAGGGTTTTTCGATTGGATCCTCACGCGGGTCATGAAAAAATAGCAACGGGCCTGCTGCGCCCCTCAGGTGCACCATGAAGTTAGAAGCTGTAGCAGCAACAGTAAAAAGTGAAACCCTCACCCCTCATTGGGAATTTTATTGGCAGTTAACCAAGCCCAGGCTGCTTTCGATGGTGTTAATCAGTGCCGCGGTTGGGTTTTGTGTTTTTGCTTCTCCCGTCAATGCTTTTGGCATTTTTGCGTTTTTGATGACAGGAACAACCTGTGTCGGTGCCGGTGCGATGGCGCTTAATGAATGGATGGAGTGGCGTTCGGACGCGAAAATGATACGGACCCAGAACCGTCCCATTCCTGCCGGTCAAATAACGCCTGCTCAAGCACTGGCATTTGGCGCGGCGATTTCGATTTTGGGATTCAGCATTTTAAGTATTTGGGTAAATGCGTTAAGTGCTTTATTTGCTTTTGCCACTTGGTTTATTTATTTAGGATGTTATACGCCCCTCAAAAAAGTAACGTCGCTTGCCACTTTCCCCGGAGCCGTTTCCGGCGCCCTGCCGCCTTTGATTGGATGGGCGGCGGCTCAGGGGACAAACCCGGTTCAAGCAGCTATTTTATTTGCCATCCTTTTTTTCTGGCAAGTGCCTCATTTTTTAGCCATCGATTGGATGTACCGGGATGATTATAAGCGCGTGGATTTCAAAACGTTATCCGTCATCGACTCAAACGGCCAAATGGTCGCCAGGCAGATGATTGTCAATATGAGCGCTCTTTTTTGCGTCAGCTTACTGCCGACTATTTTTGGCATGGCAAAAGAGCTTTATTTTGTAGGCAGTTTCTTGTTGGGAATTACTTTCTCATGGGTGATTATGAAAGCCGTGCGCGATCTAAATCAGCGGGCACGGTTTGTTTTAAGGGGTTCGGTTGTTTACTTGACGTTGCTTTTGATGTTAATGGTTATTGATAAATGGTAAGGTGAATATGGAACAGGTTGAGTCGCATATCGGACAAATGGGTGTTGATAGCCGCAAATTAGGCGTTTGGCTTTTTTTGGCGTCTGAAATTATGTTTTTCACGGGTTTAATCGGCGCCTATATCGTGCTCAGATTTGCTCATCTTCAGGAATGGCCTCATCCGGGCGCTGTTCTCAACATTCCGTTAACCGGATTTAATACGTTTCTTCTCATTTGCAGCAGCGCCACGCTGGTGTTGGGGTTAGCGGCAGGACAGAGGGGTTATCGGGAAGGCTTGCAAGTGGGCTTATTTCTGACTATCTTGTTAGGATCTTTGTTTTTGTTGATTCAGATGAAAGAGTACAGCATTCTCATCCATGAAGGATTAACGATTTCATCCAGCATGTACGGGTCATGTTTTTTTACACTCACTGGTTTTCACGGGGCTCACGTTTTGGTCGGCGTCATTTGGCTCATCGTTGTTTTTATCCGCAGTATGCAAGGTAAATATACACCGGAAGACTCGATGGGCGTTGAGTGCGTTGGTTTGTACTGGCATTTTGTCGATTTAGTTTGGATTATACTTTTTACGATTGTTTATTTAATTTAAGGGGACATATGAACGAGGCAGAAACTGCACATCCACAGCCTAATTATGCCGGTGTTTTCTGGAGTTTGTTCATCCTCACGATTCTTGAAATTGCGGCTGCCAATATGCCGTTCGCAAAAGTCATCGTGGTGGTCTTATTGATCGTGTTGGCGGTTATCAAAGCCTCTTTGGTCGCCTTATTTTACATGCATCTTAAGTTTGAGAAATTCCTGATCTACTTGATCGTTATTTTTCCGCTGGTGTTGGCCGTTATCTTAACGGTCATGACCCTTCTTGATCAAGCGCCAACCCCCATGGGGTGAACCGTGAAAATTTTGATTGCAGGCGGTACGGGTTTCGTCGGGAAAAAAGTGGTTCAATCTCTGCTCAATCAAAACCATCAACTGATCGTTCTAACACGTCAGGGTCGTTCATCCCGGGCAAACAATCTTCGTTATGTCAAATGGAATCCTTTTGAATCTTCTGCCGAGCTCGACGTTCTTAATGGCTGTGATGCTGTTATTAATTTGGCGGGAGAGTCCATTGCCAACAAACGTTGGTCAGCCAGTCAAAAAGATTTAATACAAAATAGCCGCATCAAAGTCACGCAAGCAATCGTTTCAGCCGTTGAAAAAGCACCCATTCGTCCCAAGGTTTTAATTAATGCTTCTGCGGTCGGTTTTTATGGTTTTCGGGGCAGCGAAGAAATCACGGAAGCGTCGCGCGGCGGAGAAGGTTTCTTATCGGAAGTGTGCCGGTCCTGGGAAGGGCATGCGATGCGTGCCGAAGGTTTTGGTGTGCGGGTGGTTCGTTTGCGCCTTGGTGTCATTTTAGGCAAAGACGGAGGCGCTTTTCAACGGATGGCGCTGCCTTTTCGATTGATGATCGGAGGCTGGCTGGGAGACGGTAATCAATGGATGAGTTGGATTCACATTGAAGATGTGGTGAGATTGATTTTATTTTGTTTAGAACACCATGAAGCTTCGGGCGTTATCAACGCTGTTGCGCCGCAGCCGGTCACTAACAAAGCTTTCTCACTCGTGTTAGCGCAGGTTCTCAAACGCCCTTGCTTACTGCCTGTTCCGGCGGTTTTATTAAAATTCTTATTGGGAGAAATGGCAGAAAACTTATTGCTCGGCAGTCAACGGATTGTACCGCAGCGCGCTAAAGAAATCGGTTTTTCTTTCCGCTATCCCGATATCCGCCAAGCGTTAGAATCCATCATCCATTAGGCCTCTTTTATGTTAACTCGTTTCGTTGGATTATGCTTCTTCCTTTTTTTATTGAGTACGCAAACACTCAGGGCTCAAAACGAATCCTTGCCGGCATTAGGCCCGGCGCCCGACTTTCAATTAACGGATCAAAACGGAAATTCTTTTTCATCCCATACGTTGAAAGGGCATGTGTGGATCGCAGATTTCATTTTTACGAGGTGTTTAGGCGTTTGTCCCATCATGAGCGCTCAAATGGCACGTCTTCAAAGACATTTAGAAAGTGAGCCGGTCAAATTGGTTTCTTTCAGCGTTGATCCTGACCATGATACACCGGCTATTTTGCAAGATTATGCCGCCAAATATGAAGCGGGGGATCATTGGGTGTTTTTAACGGGTGAACGTCAAACCATTTGGGAGATCGCGAGCAGCAATTTTCATTTGGGAGTCGGGCAAGCAACGCCGGAAGAAATGAAACAAGGCGCACAACCCGTACTGCATAGCAATCGTTTTGTCTTGGTTGATCAAACGGGTCAAATCAGAGGCTATTTTGAAGGCACTAATCCTGATACAATAGATCACTTAGCCAAGTTGGCTAAACAGCTGGATGCAGCTTCATCATAGGAAATCTGATCGTGAATTATGATATGCTGCCCGCGCTCAATGCGGGTTTGAATTTATCGAGTGCTTTATTAATTATCTTGGGCTTCGTCATGATCCGTCAGGGTGCGTGGACGGGCCATGCGCTTTGCATGTGCTTAGCCATGCTTTTTTCAACGCTTTTTTTGATTTCTTATCTCACTTATCATTTTCATCACGGCTCAACGCATTTCTTACGGCAAGGGTGGGTTCGTCCCGTCTATTTTACGATTTTAATTTCGCATACTTTTTTAGCGGCCTTGGTCCCGCCTTTAGCGATTATCACATTTTATCGGGCTCTCAAAAGTGATTTTGCACGCCACATTGCCATCGCCAAGATTACTTTTCCGGTTTGGCTGTACGTATCAGTTACCGGTGTTGTGATTTACTGGATGTTATATCAATGGCAGTAGAGAGTAGAGAGACGATGTCTTTGAAATATTTTTTGAACTCAAATTTTAAATTTCCGGAAAAATTTCGACATTGTTTCGTTTCATTTCTCCTTTTCTCTGCTCTCTCCTTGCCGCTCTCTCCTTCGGCAGATGCTTGTCCGCTATGCGCCGAGGCTGTTGAAAAAGCGGGGGAGATCTGGGTTTCCTTGGGCTTTAATTACAGCATTTTTTTCATGCAGTTCATTCCGGCTATTCTAGTGGGGAGTTTTATCCTGATTCTCTACCTCCACCACAAGAAATCGCGGCGTTCGTCATAGATGCTTTATTTGGTTGGGCGCACACTTCAACTCATCGGTCTCTTGGTGCTGCCGTCAGCCATTTGGTATGCTCAATTTGATCACAATGAACCAGCCAGTTTGTCTATTTTTATTGGTTCCATCACTGTGTTTTATATCGGTGTTCTGATATCAAAGAAACATTGACAGGCTTATCTTTTGCGCACTGATTCAACAGCGCACAAAACTTTGGCTGTTTTTATGACGGTCAAAGCGGTTTCTTAAAAAAATGATGAGAAAACGGGTTAGGTGAGTTGGAGCAGTTGGTTAGATCCATTGCGCTATTTCACCCAGTTTTGATAGACCACAAATCCCACAAGTCTATTTTTGAAAGGGGAAAATGGAAAACAGATCATTTTACCCCGGACAAATTAGGTGATTGAAAAAATAATTGTTTTTTCTTATGAAATACAGAAACTTGGCATAAGACATGAACATAAGTAACAAAGATCACGGAGCTAAGTGAGTCATCATCGCAATTTGAATCATCAGGCTGCTCATTTCATTACCAATGAGAGAGGGAGTTTTTTTGTCTATTTTGGCATCCTGATCATTCTTCTCTTTCTTTCCACCCACCCTTTATTTGCCAATACTGACAATGAAAATCAATGCATTGCTTGCCATTCGGATTACTGGGAAGAAATGCAGGCAAGCATCCATAGCCGAAATGGTGTTGCCTGCCAAGATTGTCATGGGGGAGATCCGGCGCAAGCAGATCAAGCGCTTGCGAAAGGGCCGGAAACCGGTTACATCGGTGTTCCTGAAAAAGACCAAGCTGTCCAGCGTTGCGGTAACTGTCATGCCAATGTCGAATTTATGAATCCCTATGGCATTCGAACCGATCAATTGGCGCGCTACCTCACCAGCACACACGGCAAACGCGTGATGGTCGATCATGATATGAAAGCCGCAGCCTGTATGGATTGTCACGGTTATCACGATGTGATCGCGGTGAGTGATCCCAACAGCCCGGTTTACCCATCAAACGTTCCAAAAACCTGCAACCATTGCCACGGCAATGAACGTTTAATGGAACCTTATCATCATCCGACAGATGTGTTTGATCAGTACCGTGAAAGCGTTCACGGCAAAGCCCTTTTTGAAAAAGGAAATCTTGCGGTTGCCAATTGTGCGGCTTGCCACGGCAGTCATGGGGCCGTGCCGCCCGGCGTAAAAGACCTGGGAGCGACCTGCGGTAAATGTCATGTGAATGAGAAAAAATATTTTCTGGAAAGTCCGCATGCGGCGGCCATGGTGGAAGGAAAATTCTCGGAGTGTACGTCTTGTCACGGATTTCATGATGTTCAACATCCCACCGCCGCGTTGTACGAGAAGGCGTGTTTAAATTGTCACGCAACGGGCACAACCGAATATCAACTTGGCCAAGCCATCGAACGCGAATTAAATAACGCCGAGCAAGCGTTTGAAAAAACAAAAGGAACGGTCAAACAGGCAGCCATCGAAGGATTTTTTGTGGAGGAAGAAGCGGCTAACTTGGAAGAAGTGAAAACGCACCTCATCGAAATTAAGTCGGTCCAGCATACCTTGAACAATCATTTTCTGACGGAGCGGCATGATGCTATTGTAAAAAGCACGGATGAGATTGAACGCTCGATACGCCATAAGCGGCTGAGCCATAAGCAAAGACAGTGGATGCTGGTTCCGATTTGGGTATTTATCGTGATCATGGTTTTGGTGCTTTACCGAAAATATAAGCAGTTAAAAAATCAAAAAGATTAAGAACGGAGTAGGTGACCGTGTCCGATATGAAAACAAATCATGCAGAACAGCCGGAAACGTCAAGACGTCATTTTTTAGATTGGATTCTTAAAGGCGGGTTTTTGGCAACGCTTTTGGGTATGTTTTTGCCGGCGCTTACCTATTTATGGCCCGTGACAAGAAGGGGGCCTGTCGGCGGTATGGTGGAAGTGGGCCGTGAAGATGATCTTGCAGTTTGGGGAGCAAAAAAGATTTCGATCGGGGAAAGTCCGATGATTCTTTTAAGAACACCTCAGAGTTTTAAGGCTTATTCGGCTGTGTGTACGCATTTGGGTTGTTTGGTTGAATGGAGTGCTGATAAACGCCTCATTGAATGCCCCTGTCATGCCGGGTTTTTTGATGTTGAAGGCAGGGTGATTTCGGGACCGCCGCCTAAATCTTTGGTTGGTCACACAGTCAGAGTAGTTGATGGAAAAATTTTTGTGAAGTTATGAAATGATCGCCGGTTTTTTTGAGGTACAAAGGAATTAAATCATGATTAAACGTTTGGTAGATGCCTGGGTACGACAGCGTTTTGATGTCGATAAAATGCGCGGGCCGGTTGAAAAACAACTCAAGAAACCCTTGCCGCATAATGTTGGCTGGTTCCACACTTTAGGCAGCATGTCGCTTTTCTTATTTTTAAGTCAAGTTGTAACAGGCATCTTGTTGTTGGTGTATTACCGTCCCACTGTTAACGAAGCTTTCGAGAGCGTCAAATTTATCATGACCAAACCCTATATGGGTTGGTTATACCGCCAGGTGCATGCTTGGGGGGCTAATTTAATGGTCATTGTTGTTTTTCTTCATATGCTAAGGACGTATATCACAGGCTCTTACAAAAAACCGCGCGAAGTCACTTGGATTTTTGGCGTCTTCTTGTTTATTTTCACCATGATTTTTGGTTTTACAGGTTATTTGCTGCCTTGGAATCAATTGGCCTACTGGGCAACTACCGTGGGCACCGAAGTGGCCGGTTCAGTGCCTATTGTGGGTGAATGGATTAGAACACTCATGCGCGGCGGACCGTCTGTCGGCAGTGAAACTCTCTCTAGATTTTTTGTGATTCACGTGATTATTTTGCCGTGGCTCCTTGTTCTACTTGTCCTTATTCACTTATTTTTGGTTCGTTTGCAAGGGGTTGCAACCATGGAGAGAGTCGATGAGGAAAAAGAAGTGGATAAAGCACACGGCACGCCTTTCTTTCCGACCCATGTTTTAAAGGAAGGTATTGTTTTCTATATTTTACTTGGTATTTTAATTACGTTGGCTATTTTGGCGCCATTTGATCTTGGTGAAAAAGCAGATCCGCTCACGACACCTCACGCCATCAAGCCGGAATGGTACTTCCTGCCTTTCTACCAAGTTCTAAAATATTTCCCAAAGTTAGCCGGTATTTTTGTCGTTACCTTAGCGCCGATCTTTTTGTTCTTGTGGCCTTTTCTGGATAGAAACAAAGAACGGGATCCGCGCAAGCGTCCTTTTGCGGTTGGGTTTTGCATCCTGGTGTTATTGTCATTATTTATTTTTGGGGTCGTAGGTTATTTGTCTGAAACGGAACGGCAACTTTTTGGGAAAACCTATTACTTCGATGTTTACGGTTTACCGCATGCAGGAACCGCGGCTGAGCATATGGCTAAGTTGACAGATGCAGAAGTTAAATGATCAAATGAAGCATCATTAATTCTAACAAGGAGAATGCCATGAAAGAAAAACTTTATTTTGGATGGATGCAAGGCTTTATCGTACTCACCGTTTTTTTGTGGTTCGCACCGCCAGCCATGGCGGAATCGTTTGCCCATGAATTTATAGGGGCTAAAAAATGTTCCATTTGTCACAAAAAACCGGAACAAGGTGATCAGTATGGTATTTGGTTAAATTCTAAACATGCCAAAGCGATCGAAACTTTGGGAACGCCGGAAGCCAAAGAAGCGGGCGCTAAACTAGGCGTTGATGATCCTCAAACAAGCGGTAAATGCTTGAAATGTCATTCCACGGCTTACGGATTTAGCGAAGAAATGGTCACCAGTTTTGTCCCTGTCGAAGAAGGGGTTTCATGTGAATCTTGTCATGGTCCGGGGAAAGATTACATGAAAAAGAGTGTGATGGAAGATCAGGATGCCGCGATTGCCGCAGGCTTAGTTATCCCCAATGAAGCCACCTGCCAGAAGTGCCACAACCCGGAATCTCCGTCCTTCAAATCTTTCGATTTCCATGAAAGCTGGGAGAAGATTAAGCATCCAGTGCCAAAAGGTTGAAGAGAAATCTTTTTTGATTCGATATATGTAATGACAACATTAAGAAATTAATGACAGAGTTTTTCTTTCTACTTTTTTAAGGAATATTGGTGAACAATCAGCCTGAGCCGAAAAATCAACCAAGAAGTCTTTTCCAAAATTGGTTAAGTGTGATCGGTGCTATTCTGTCCAGCGTCTTTTTTGCCGTGATCCTAGTTTTTGTCACTCTCGATTTTCTCGGCAAAGAACATAATCCCTATTTGGGAGCTGTGACTTACCTCATCCTTCCCATTTTCCTTACCATCGGTCTTTTGCTGATTCCGATTGGTGCGTTTCGTGAAAGATCCAAACGTCAAAAAAGGGGCTACGTCCGCAGATTTCCTCATATCGATTTTAACAATCCGCTCCACCAGAAGTGGGCTTATACCAGCATTGCCATCGTGACCGCATTTTTAATTTTTTCTATGTTTGGCGCTTTTCGCGCTTATGAATTTACCGAGTCGGTTACCTTTTGCGGCAAAATGTGCCATGTCGTGATGGAGCCTGAGTATGTGGCTTATCATCATTCACCCCACGCCCGCGTGACTTGTGCCGAATGTCATATCGGACCTGGAGCTGACTGGTTCATTAAGTCAAAACTATCGGGGAGTTACCAGATTTATTCAGTAATTGCCAATAAATTTTCACGCCCGATTGAGACCCCGGTTAAAAATTTACGTCCGGCGCAGGAAACTTGTGAGCAATGTCATTGGCCGCAAAAATTTTTCGGCGCCATTGAGCAAGATTATGAATATTTTCTTCCGGATGAAAACAATACACCTTGGCAAACAAGAATGCTGATGTTTGTCGGCGGCGGAGCGCCGCAATTTGGCAAGCGGGGCGGCATTCACTGGCATATGAACATTAATAACAAGATGTATTACATCGCGGCCGATGAAAAAAGAGAAAAGATTCCGTGGATAAAGATGATTGGTCCTGACGGAACGGAACAAGTATTTGTGGATGAAGAATCAGAATACTCGTCTGAAAATCCCCCCAAAGGCGAGCTTCGCCGGATGGATTGCATGGATTGTCACAATCGTCCCAGTCACAATTATAAATCGCCTTCGGTGGCAGTGAATGAAGCCATGGCTTTTGAAGCAATTGACCGGTCGCTGCCGTATATCAAACGTGAAGCGGTGAAAGCGCTGACGGGAGAATATGAGACCAAAGAAGAAGCCGTGACAAAAATCAGAAGCAAATTAATGGAATTTTACCAAAAAGAATACCCGGAAGTTTGGACGGGGAAACAAGTCAGTTTAAAATCTTCCATTGATGAAGTAGCGCGTATTTACGAGCACAACTTTTTCCCAGAAATGAACGTTTCATGGAAAGAATACCCCAATCACATTGGGCACATGATTTTTCCGGGATGTTTTCGATGTCATGACGGCAAACACAAAACCGAAACCGGCAATGCGATTTCCCATGATTGTAAAAGTTGTCATAGTATTATTGCGCAAGGTCCGCCTGATATGCCCGAAACTTCTGTTGATGGGCTTGAATTCAAACATCCGGAAGATATTGAAGAAATGTGGAAAGAAATGGCCTGTTACGATTGTCATACAGGCGGTGCAGATTAATTTTAATCAACCGAACGGTTAACCATGATGTTGTTGCGAAGAAAATTCCTTTTAACTATCTGTCTGACATTAGCATGCTCTTTCCAAACGAAAGCTGATAATACCGGCATGCCGTCTGCTCCAGCGGCATCAACAGCAAACCATCCCGCGCCTTCGCCAAAAATTCAAAATGATGATTGCTTTCTCTGCCACGATACCATGCATGCGGAAAAATTTTCCCGTTCTGCGCATGGCGGGCATTTATGCACTTCTTGTCACAGTGACATTCATGAAATCCCGCACGAGGATAAATTAGTTCCGGTCAAATGCGGTGAATGTCACCGATTGGAATCGGATATTTATACCGCATCCGATCACGGGATTGCTCTGAAATCCGGCCTGCCGGCAGCGGCATGTCTTGATTGTCACGGGGAACCCCACCAAATTCTCGGTTCTCGCCGCGAAGACTCGCCGGTCAATCGTGTCAACATCGCGGAAACTTGCGCCAAATGTCATGAAGACGAAAAAAAATGGCACCTTTTGATTTGCTTGAGAAAGCACCTTTGAAATCCTATTCGGAAACCGTTCACGGCCGGGCATTTACCGATAAAGGATTGGTGTCTGCCGCTACTTGCACCGATTGTCACGGATCGCACGACCTGCACGCACCCACCAATCTGGAGTCTAAAATTTATCGCAATAATATTCCCAAAACATGCGGGAAATGCCATGAAAACGTACTTAAAACTTACGAGCGGAGCATTCACGGCAAAGCTGCCGGGGCCGGCAAATTAGAAACGCCGGTTTGCACCGATTGCCACGGAGAGCATACCATCCGCGGCGCTAAAGATCCGGAATCGTCCGTTTATTCAACCACTTTATCCGTTAAAACTTGCGGACATTGCCATGCAGCAGAAAAAATAACGACCAAATACCGGTTGCCGTCCGATAGTGTTAAGACCTATTTGGAAAGTTATCATGGCATGGCCAATCAATATGGCGTGACCACCGTTGCCAATTGCGCGAGTTGCCACGGCGCTCATAATATTTTACCTTCCAGTGATCCGAATTCGTCAGTCAATGAACGCAATTTGTCCAAAACATGCGGGAAGTGTCATCCCAATGCGGGTGATCAATTAGCAAAAGGCTCCGTCCATTTAGCGCCTTCACCCACGCAGGATAGAATTATTTATTACATTACCGCCGTTTATTTAACCGTTATTTTTCTCACCATCGGCGGCATGCTTCTTCATAACGGCTTGGATTTTCTGCGGAAATTAAGGCTTCACTATCTCCGCAAAAAAACAGAAGCAACGGAACTGCGTTTTACCAAAGTGGAGAGGATGCAACATTCTATCCTGACCCTCACTTTTTGCGTACTAGCTTATACGGGTTTTGCGCTGAAGTGGCCGAATGCCTGGTGGGCATTTCCGTTTACACTGGGTCATTTTAATTTTGATTGGCGCGGTGTGGTACACCGGTTTGCGGCAGCCCTCTTTACTTTATTAGCTCTTTATCATATTTTCTTTTTATTATTCACGGAACGAGGCAGGAAACAACTGAAAGCATTCTTTTTCAGAAAAAAGGATGCAAAAGATTTTACTCAGTTGATGAAATATAATCTGGGAAAAATAAAAGAGAAACCAAAATTTCAACGCTATAATTACATTGAAAAAATGGAATACTGGGCATTGGTATGGGGCTCCGTTGTCATGATTGCCACGGGCATTTTGATGACATTCGAAGATTTTACCATGCGTTATTTCCCCAAGTGGATTTTGGATGTGGCGCTTACCATTCATTTTTATGAAGCAGTTTTAGCAACGCTTGCGATTATTGTTTGGCACTTTTATTTTACGATTTTTGACCCTGATCACTATCCGATGAATTGGAGCATGAAAACAGGCCTCATTACCAAAGAAGAAGAAAGAACGGATGACGATCTCAAACAAAATCCCTCTTAAGAATACCTCTTTTCCGAGCCGCCAAAGTAGGTGTTTTTGACCTTTCCCCAAGGCATTTCCTCATGATAGAATCAGCCTTTCAGGCATTTCGGGAGAGGCTTGTAGCCTTCGGTGAGACGAAGGCAAGGCTTCCTCAGCTTGCCCAAGTCTCTTAAGAACCGAGGCGTTCGTCAAATGGCAATGCTAAAGAAAAAATTTTTCCTCTTCTTCAAAACCCGCCGACAGCTGAAACTTTGGAAATGGTTTAGCCAGCAATCTCTTACCGTTAAATTGGTTGGGGCAGTCAGCATCATCGTTTGTTTGACGGTTGGCTTTGGTACTTTCTTACTGATGAATATATCCCAACAACGGATTGCGGAGACATCCATCACGACAGCGCTTTATCATGCACAATTAATCAAATCTAAATTAATCGAGATTCTTTTAGATGAGACAGCGCAGCCCGAAGACATTGATCGGTTTTTAAAAACCGGTTATGACAAGCAAAATTTCGACGTACAGGAGATTAATGCATTCAATGAGGATGGTCTCATTACCTTTTCTTCTTCACCGGAACAGTTGGGCAGGCAGGCCACCGTTCTGTCCGGACAAACTAACCGTGTGACGCAAGACAATGCTTTTACGGAGTTTGTCGGTCAAGGCATCAAAGAGAGATTGCATATTATTCAACCAATCAAAATCAATGCCACTTGCCCTTGGTGTCGGGACGAAACCGGAAACCGCATCAACGGCATAGAACTTTTTATTCCTTTATCATCGATTTACCAACGGTTCGTCTCCAACAATATTTTATTTATTTGCCTGGGCGTCATTTTAATCTTCTTTATCGCGCTGCTCATTCAATGGTTGGTTCACCGGATTGTGAAGAGGCCGCTTAACAAACTTATGCAAGTCATGGAAAGAGCCGAGCAAGGAGAGTTGGATGTTCGCACGAGCATCCGCGAAGATCCACAACTCAGGCGGTTAGCCAAGAGTTTTAACACCATGATTCATGGGATCCAAATGGCACAAAATCGAATCAGCCGGCAGCATAGGCATGAGTTAGCGCAGTCCAATCGATTGGCATCTATCGGTCAGTTTGTATCCAATATTTCGCACGAAATTAAAAACCCTTTGGCAGCCATTAGTTCAGCTTTTCATGCGCTCCGAAATGAGTTGAAAAGTACGGGCAATGAAGCGGTCTATGAAGAAGTCAAAACACAGATTGAAAAAATTGAACGGACGGTCAATAATCTACTACGCTACGCGCGGCAATCGCCTCCGCATTGGGAATCATGCCGTTTATTGGAAGTGATTCATTCGGCGCTTCATTTGGCGGGTCATCGTTTGAAACGGCAAGGTATCCGCGTGCAAGTGATGTCAAGCGCATCTGTTCCCATTGTGGAAGCAGATCAAGGTATGTTGGAACAGGTTTTCTTAAATTTATTTTTAAATTCAGCGGATGCCATGCTGCATGGCGGTTTGTTAACCATTTCGATTGACCAGCGCGAATATTTTGATCAACCCAACCGCGCCAAACAAATTGTACGTGTTGAAGTAGAGGATACCGGAGAAGGCATACGGGAGGACGATCTGGCAAAGATCTTTGAAGCATTTTACAGTACGAAAAGAAAAGGAACGGGACTCGGGCTTTCTGTCGTGAAAGGGATCATCGAAGCGCATCACGGCACCATTGAGGTAAAGAGTTTGCCTGATAAAGGAACCAAAATTATTCTATCGTTTCAAAAATTTATGAAGGCAGAAAATTTGGTAACCGTTTAAGCGGTTTGGCGGAAGAAAATTTGATTTAAGGAGAGAAAGACGATGAAAGGTAAAATTCTAGTTGTGGATGATGAGCGATTGATCAGATGGTCGCTTAAAAAAGATTTGTCGCAAGAAGGATATGAAGTGCTGACCGCCGAATCCGCGGCGGAGACATTTGATTTGCTTGAGGAACATATCTTTGACATTGTATTGTTGGATATCCGGTTACCGGACGGAAACGGAAAAGATGTTCTCAGGGTTATTAGACGGAGAGAACCGGAAACCTCTGTCATCATGATTACCGCTAATGACGATGTAAAAATCGCAGTCGCTTGCATGCAATTAGGGGCTTACACTTATATCAATAAACCGTTTGAGTTTGACCAAATTCGGTTGAATTTAGAGAAAATTATGGAGTCCCGTCATTTAAAGAAACGTGTCATGGCATGGGAGCAAACCGAGCGCGGTAAATATGACTTTGATAACATTGTGGCAGTCAGCAAAAAAATGAAAATCATTTTGGAAATGGTTAAGCAAGTGGCTGCTTCTAATGCAAGCACCGTTTTGCTGGAGGGAGAAAGCGGTACGGGTAAAGACCTCATTGCACGGATCATCCATTACGCCAGCGATCGGTCAAATCAGCATTTTATGGCCGTCAATTGCGCGGCGCTTCCAGCGACGTTATTGGAAAGTGAACTTTTCGGACATGAAAAAGGGGCTTTCACAGATGCCCGGCAGGCGCGCGCCGGCTTGGTTGAAGAAGCCAACGGCGGCACTTTGTTTTTGGATGAAATCGGAGACATGCAAAAAGAATTGCAGGCCAAGTTGCTTCATTTAATCGATCAGAAAAAGTTTCGCCGCGTGGGCGGTGTCAAAGAGCTGGAATCGGATATCAGAATTGTGGCAGCAACCAACAAAGATCTTAAGAAAGAAGTGTCGGAAGGCCGGTTTCGCGAAGATTTATATTATCGTTTAAATGTGATTCCCATTTTTCTTCCGCCTTTGCGGGAACGCCGTGAAGATATCCCGGAACTGATCAGTTTTTTTATTGCCCATTTTAACCGCGAGTTTAAAAAGAATATCACCAGTGTTGCGCCCGAAGTGAAAGAAGTGCTGAGTTTATATGATTGGCCGGGAAACATACGCGAGGTTAAAAATATTTTGGAACGCGCCATGATTTTGATTCAAGGGAATGAAATCTTATTAGAGCACTTACCGGTTGAACTGGATTGCAGCTGTCAGCTTAAAGACATGTTTAAGTCGCGCCCGGGTCAAAAATCAAATTCAACAAAGGTTACCAATTGCTTGGTTGGTATCCCGCTTGAAGAAATAGAAAAAAGAGTAGTAGAGCAAACGCTGGAATCGGTTGGCGGCAATCAATCACAAGCGGCCAGGTTGCTTCAAATCGGCCGGGATGCACTGCGTTATAAGCTGAAAAAGTTCGGAATTGACAGCCAAGAAGACCATCCAAAAGTGGGTGAAACAGCCCCCTCAGAAAAGGCATCTGCGTGAATTAACCCAGTTTGAAGTATTCTAAACTATGATTGACACTTGACGCTTACCCTCCTCATTTTAATTACCACTTTAAAATCTAAATTTTCTCATAAAACTTTTAAGTTGGCATATGTCTTGTATATACTCAGACACTATGAAAGCAAAAGCAATCTTCTTCTTTAGTATTATCAGTCTTTTCTTCACGTTAGGCCTTGTTTCATGTAAGTATGATTCCGAAATGCTTCGCAAAGCACTTAACGCCCACACGGTAGCTCTCCAAGGAGCGGAATACGTAGGCATGGAAACTTGCGAGGCTTGCCATGAAAAAGAAGTTAAAGAATTTAAATTGAGCACGCACGCCCGCATCAGCATACCCGGAGAAAATTATGAAGTGCAGGGTTGTGAAATGTGTCATGGTCCAGGCAGTCTGCATGTGGATCAAGGCGGCGGTGAAGGTAAAATGGACAAACACATTATTAATCCGGCGAAAGACCCAACCATTTGTTTTGCCTGTCACACAGATAAGCGTGCGGAATTTAACCTGCCTTATCATCACCCGGTTTTGGAAGGCAAAATGAGTTGTTCGGATTGTCACGACGCACATGGTCAGGAAGTTCGTCCCTGGTCAGCGACTACAATTGATGATGTGAACGAAGCTTGCTTTAAGTGTCACAAAGATCAAGAAGGTCCGTTTGTCTTCGAGCATGAGGCACTGCGTGAAGGCTGCACCAGTTGCCATCAAGTGCACGGGTCTATCAGTGACAAGATGTTGGTGGCGCGTGATTCTAATCTATGTTTACGCTGCCATACGCAGGACAATTTCCCCAATATGGCTGATACCAGCCATGGCGGCAGCGGATCACGCATCAGTCAGGGCACCTGTTTTAGCGCCCGATGTCATACGGCAGTACACGGTTCAAATTTTGACGACCACTTGAGATATTAGAGGGTAAAGTTATGAATAGGCTAATTCGGATTTTAGGCGTAGTGACGTTGGGTTTCATTCTCATAGGCGCACCTCGCCCTGTCATGGCCTCTGATTCGGATGAATCTGAAAATTACATGGACTATACGTTATTGCCCAGCCGCTATATTTTTGTGGATGGAGAAGCCGATAAATTTCGCACACATCATTGGATCAATCATAATTATGCGGGTGGTTTGAAAAATCTATCAGCTTATTACAAATTGCCCAATGGTGTCAGTGTTGAGTTAGAAGCGCAGGCAATTCCCGCCAATAATGAGTATGAAGGTCTTCTCTTGATTAAAAAGAAAAACCTGGGATATGTGAAGTTTGATTACCAGGAATTTCGTAAGTATTATGACAAAACAGGCGGTGTTTATCATCCATACGTTGGTTACCGGTCTGAAGGCAGCCCGCTTCGCGCTACCGATACTCCTAAGGAACTAGCTTTAGACATTGGGCATTTTGGAGTGGAGGCAGGTTTACGCATGGAGGATTACCCGGAATTGACATTCGGTTATGAAAGAGAATTTAAAAATGGATCAAAATCACGTTTAACCTGGGGCACCGTCACCGACTATGGCACTTCAAACCCCGGCCGGAAAATTGCGCCCGCTTTTTCTGATCTTAAAGAAGTGGCAGATAAGTTCAAATTCAAAGCAGAACACACGATGAACGGGTATGAAGTGAAGAGCGAACAGCATTGGGAACAGGTCCGCATTGATCAAACCAGGCAAGAAAATTTCTATGCCACAGAGAGCGATCCGACCAATACAGATAAATACATCCTTCGATTGCATCAGAAGCCGGAATCAAAAAGCTACACCAATTTCTTTCAAGTAGCTAAGTGGTTTTTAAAGGACAAAATATTTTCTTCGACAGGTTATCGTTTTGCTACCATCAAACATCAAGAATGGGAAGATGAACGTGAATACGATGAAAACTTGAACCCCATTCGAAACGGCTCTTTTTCGGAGAATTCGTTCAATCAACGAGCCGAAACTCAATATGATTCTAATATTTGGGTGCAAAACCTGATGTTTTTCCCGACCGACTGGTTTAATTTTGGCGCCAAATTGAAGGGTGAAGTAGCAAGCCGCCGCGGTGAATCGACCAAAAATACCGAATTAGATAACCCGCCGGATAATACGCCCAATCGCTTTGAAGTTACCGATTCCAAAAGCACCATCACACGCTGGGGCGAAACCTTTACTGCTCGCTTCACTGCCATCCCTAGAACGGCAGTTTATTCTGATTTGGAATTGGCACAGGAGAGAATTCCTTTGGTAGAAAATCGTGATAGCATTGGCGGAGATGGAGGCGTAAGCACCGGTGAAATTTTTAACCGTGAAACCATCACCTCTATTCAAAAAGGAGTTTGGACAATCGGCTTCCATTCGTCACCCATTGGGCGGCTTCGCTTGACTTCACATTATCGTTATACCAATAAGTTAAGCGATTATGATAACTCTAATAAATCACCCACAACCAGCATTTTATCGGCCTTTTTTGATAGCCAGCGCATTCGTGTGAATGAATATTTGGGCAGGGTGGCGTTGCCGCTCACCAAGTACTTTGAACCTTCCGTGCGGTATGTTTATCGGGATACCGATTTTGCGACCGCCGTTCAATCGCAAGCATCTGTGGATACAGGACACAGCACACAGTCGCTCATCTTTGACGTGACTTCTCAGCCGCTGCCGGATCTTTTACTGATGGCATCTTATAACCGGACGCAGGCCAGAACCTTCACACCGCTGGCGGAATTCTCCACCCTTGCTCAAGTTCCGGAATTCAATGCGGATGTCAGCACGTGGCTTTTTACGGCGAATTATGCGCCGGCCAAGAAAGTATCACTGACTAACACGATTGCTTACACCAAGGCCAGGAACTTCAACGATTTCTCTGCGATCGGGTTGCCGCTCGGAGCAGAATTTGACAAAGTTGATTTGGAATTTGAAGTGAAATGGAATCTGACGGATGCCATTGTTCTTGAACCCAAATATGCACTTTACTATTATTTGGCGAATTCAAATGTAGAACAAGGGGACTACACCGCTCAGTTAGTTTCATTGGAAGCAAAGTTTTCCTGGGGTTAAGATTCACAGACCCGTTCTTCTCACAGGCATGTTTTCTTGATTGAATACAAGGAAATGTGCTCCCGGCTGCGACACGGCTTTTCGACTAATTCGCCCTCCCGAATTTAAATGCTGAGTCGCAGCATGTTTAAAAATAATTACTTCTTCAAAAACCAGCCTTCTTTTTCTAGAATCCCTATTAATAGGAATTGGGTATGCTATAATTATATGATTAGGATAACCTAAAGGAAAAATATGCCGGACGACTATAAACGCTATCGCGATGCTGTTCGTAAAAAAGTTTGTGAACACTGCATTGATTACGATCATGAGAATGCCCATTGCACCTTGACGGGGGATAAACATTGCGGTGTTGAATTGTATTTGGAAAATATTGTTAAAGTGGTTCAATCCGTGAAGGCCAAAGAGTTAGCTGAATATGTGAAGTTGCTCCGCGAGACAGTTTGTCATGATTGCAAAAACCAAGAGCCGGACGGCAGCTGCCAGCTTCGTTCGGAATCAGAATGCGGTCTTGATCGGTATTTCGAACTGATTGTAGAAGCCATTGAAGAGGTAGATAAAAGCAAGTCCTGATTATGTACGGGTACTGTACGGGTACCAGTTCTAAAAGTGCCATCCATGAAAAGCTTCTCCGGGTCAAGCATTTAATGACTTAAAAGAGATTCATTCATCCATTCGTGGTCAATATTCACATGATCGTCATTCGAATCCAGACTTCCCAATCAGGTTAACGAGCGCTTGGCTCAGGCACTTTGCCGGACTTGTCTGGGAGAAACATAGAATCTAAAGTTTTCTTTTTTCTTTAAAACGTGAAAGACAATCACAAGCATCTTTCGGGCAGCGGCAACAATAGCTTTTTGTGGTCCTTTTTTGCGTTTAATCCGTTCGTAGAAATCTTTGAGCCTCGGGTCTTTACGGACCGCTGTTTGAGCAGCTTCGACCATCGCCCATCGTAAGAATTTATTTCCCTGATCCGGACAAGGACCGTGATAGAGCCGTTTCCCGCTTTGATGAATGCTTGGGACAAGGCCGGCGTAAGACGACAGCCGTTCGGGAGATGCGAACCGCTGAATGTCAGCAATTTCGGCAAGAATGAGCTGTGAGAGCAAGACGCCCACGCCTGGAATGGTTTCTAGCCGTTCGGCATCCGGATTTTCTTTGACGCCGGCGGCTAATTTTTTCTTCAGACAATTAATCCGTGCTTCGGTAGTATCAAGCAAATCGAGATAGCCCAAAAGAGCTTCTTGGTATCCTTCGCCGAGTTGAAGGGAGTCAAGAAATCGCCGGCCACTGACTCCGAAAAGATCGGTGACCGCCGGTGCAGGAATCCCTAAGCTATGGAGTAAAGAGTGGATCCGGTTCTTTAAGCTGCTCCTGTAACGATTGAGACATAGACGAAATCTTAAAAAGTAGCGGATCCGGCGTGTCTGGGGGGTTGCCAAATAAGCTTTCGGGAGAAGATCGGCGTAAAGCAGTTGGGCGAGGATCTTAGCGTCGACTTTATCTGTTTTTATTTTAGCCTCAGCAATGGCTCGGGTCTTTAGAGGATGACTCAAATGAACCTTAATGCCAAGATCCTGAACGAAATCGGTTAACCAAGACTCAAATCCCGAAGCTTCAACAGCCATCTGCGACCCAGGGGGCAGTGAGGTGAAATACCGCTTGAGAGTTTCCCGGTCATCGTGGTAAAGTTTTTGTTGCTGAATCATTTTTCCTTCTTCGTCAAGGACAGCAAGCTGACAAAAATATTTATGTTGATCGCAACCAATGGTGTACATGGCTTCCTCCTTTTGCTGTGAGCAGCAAGATCTAGTTTCTTTTCCGCCTGCTATTCTACGCAGGGGAGGAAGCTTTTCATATGATCAGGTTTTGGGTGATGGTCAAATGGTAGGCGAAAGAAAACCCGGCACTTTTAGAACTGGTACCCGATCAGAAACAAAACCCGGCACTTTTAGAACTGGTATCCGATCAGGTATTCTTATATAATCCCCCTTTAACTTTCAGAGGCATTTTTAACCTGTCAAATAGTCCGGGTTCATGAAATTCATCGGTTTGTTATTTAAATTTTTTGCTTCTTTCCGCTGTGCCGTGATATTGATTGTGATGCTTGCTCTCACCGTGGCAGGCGGCACCCTCATCGAATCTGCCTATGGTACGACGGCTGCTCAAGTTTTTATTTACCGCACTCCCTGGTTTGGCCTCATGCTGCTCTTATTGGCGCTTAATCTCTTTGCTTCGGCTGTCGATCGTTGGCCTTGGCAGAAAAAGCACGTTGGTTTCTTAGCAACTCATTTGGGCATCATCCTTCTTCTGGTAGGTTCTTTCCTCAGTCAACAATTCGGCACCGAAGGACAACTGACCATTCAGGAGGGGACAACCGAAAGCCGGATGACGCTTCAAAATCCGTATCGGCCTTTAATCGAAGTTCTCTCGCCATCCACCAAAGAGCGTTGGACGTATTCCTTGCAGACGCATCCATTAACATGGGAGGGGAGAATCATGTTGAAAGCGGATGAACGCGAGCGATTCCAAGTGACCTTATTGCGTGATTATCCTTTGGCTTTACGTGAGGAAAAAGTTGTAGAAGCCAAAGACGGCTTACCGGCCTTGCATATTCATTTGTCGGGTATGATGGCAGACAGTGACGAGTGGCTCATCCGCGATCATGAAGAACGCGGACAAATTCTTTTAGGCCCTGCGGCTATTCGTTTTACAAGCGAGCCTTTTCAAGAAGAGCAGCCGGTTGTCAAAGACAATGGCCGGTTAAAGTTTGTGTGGGAAAACGGTAAAATCGTTTATTTTCCGCTGCACAACGAGAACATAAGCAAAGATATCCCGCTTGGCAACACAGGCTACACGATCAACATTCATGACATTTTTCGGGATGCTGTGGTGGAAGGCAATGAACTTAAAAATAAATCTGATGCCTGGCGCAATCCCGCTGTCCAATTCACCTTAACAAAAGACGGCAACCTCGAGCGGCACACGGTCTTCTCTAATTTTCCGGATTTTCCCACCATTCACGGCCGAAATCCTGACCAATCTGCTTTTAAGGCGGTTTACGAAGGACCATCCGGCGGGGGTATCCAGGCGGCTAAAAATGAACTTCGATTTCTCTTAGATCATGACGGGAAGCTTGTTTATGAGTCTAAGCACGGCGATGATATCATTAAAGATCAAGTACATCTGGGGGAAAGTCAAGCGACCGGTTGGATGGATTTTCATTTTGTTGTCGATCAGTTTTTCCCCTCAGGCCAAATCGAAGTTGACTACGTCCCTCTGCCGCCTATTTCAAAACAAAAAGGAGCTGTCCCTGTTGTGCAAGTAGAAATTACGGATGGCAAAATCACCAAACAAGTTTGGCTTGAACAGGGAATCGCGCAATTGATTCCTTTCGGACACGGATCACTCCACGCTTTCTTTGGTTTACAGACGGTACCGCTGGGATTTCAAGTTGAACTCAAAGATTTCATCATGGATACGGATCCGGGCACCAATCGGCCTGCTGCTTTTAAAAGCGAAGTCACCCTGAAGGATCCCGCGGCGGGAGTAAAACGCGATCAAATGATTCAAATGAATGAACCTCTCAAGTATCGCGGATGGAAAGTCTATCAGTCCGCTTACCGGCTGCATCCCAATAACGGGCCCGATATTTCCATTTTTACGGTCGCCAAAGACCCCGGTATTGTCTTGAAATATCTGGGATCTATTATTATTGTGTTGGGCATTGCCTTACTTTTTTATGTGCGTTCTTTGTCCAGCTTAAAAGCGAGTGACCCGAAGTTAAGGAGGAAATAATGAAGAAAATGTTTTGGAAACCGTCAATCCTTATTTTACTTGCGGGGTGTTGGTTCGCTGCAGCTACTCTCCACATTCCTTTTGCGGCTGCCGATGACGCTCGATCTGTTTCCGTAATTCTTGACAAAATACCGGTTCAGGACAGCGGACGCATCAAACCCTTCGAGAGTTTTGCACGCGAGAATGTCTTGCAAGTGACAGGCAAGTCATCTTATGAACACCTGCCGCCGAGTTTGTTGGTTTGGTTATGGATTGCCAATCCGGATGAGTGGTCCAACACACCGTTGCTGAAAATTTCATATCCGGTGCTCCAAGAGCGGTTTTCATCCGATTTAGTCAAGCATCGCCTGGCGCCCGGTTTGGTGTTAGCCGATCTTGATTTTGGCAAAGAAGTCCGTTCCATTCAGGAAAAAAATAATAGAGAAGAAAAGCTCACGAAACTTGAACAAGAGAAATTAAGTTTATATCACCGCGCACGCCTCTTCCAAGCGATCAGTCACGGCCAGTTTCCGGGGTTTATGCCGCATCCGGACGATCCGACGTTGGGATGGCTGCCGCTTGAAATTTTTGGGATGGACAACGCTCAATCATTTATCGGAAACCTTTATCCCGTCGATTATTTCGATTCGGCGAAGAACGCTTTCTTTTATATGCTGGGGCGTCTTCGTGAAGGGAATATGGCTTTGGCGCTTTCATCAACCGAGGCATTTGCGAAGGAATTAAAATCTTTACTGGCTTCCAGAGATATCGTGCTTGATCAGTCTAAGATTAACTTGGAACTTCAGTATCTCCAACTCAAACCTTTTCGGTTGGCTTCCCTGTTCTATTTCTTAGGCGCATTGGCTTTTTTCTTCGGCCCGCGAGAAAAGAAAAAATGGGCTTCCGCTGCATTTACTTTTTTTGTCACGGGTTTCTTGCTGCATACTTATGGTTTTGCTTTGCGTGTGATGATCGCCGGGAGGCCGCCCGTCAGTAACATGTATGAATCAGTTATTTGGGTGGCGTGGGGCGTTGTTTTATTTGCAGGTATCTTATGGTTAGTTTATCGATCACCCGCGATACCGGCCATTGCGAGTATGGTGGCGGCGCTCACGCTTCTGATCGGTGAAAGTTTGCCTGCCGTACTTGATCCTTCAATTAAACCCTTGGTCCCCGTTTTGCGAAGCAATTATTGGCTCACCATTCATGTGTTGACGATTACGCTGGGATACGGTGCTTTTTTATTAAACTGGGGCATTGCGCACGCTTTGATGTATCAAATGTCTTTTGGTAAAAAGCAAAAGAAATCCGCCGAGCCATTGACAGAATTTCTTTTTAGGACGCTCCAGATCGGCATTATTTTTCTCTCGGCCGGTACCATTTTAGGCGGGGTGTGGGCAGCCGAGTCGTGGGGTAGGTTTTGGGGATGGGATCCCAAAGAAACTTGGGCATTGATTGCCATTTTAGCTTACTTGGCTGTTTTACATGCACGTTCAGCCGGTTGGCTAGATACGTTTGGCGTGGCTTTTTATTCGGCGCTTTGTTTCTTAACAGTCATCATGGCCTGGTATGGCGTTAACTTTGTTTTAGCAGCCGGATTGCATAGTTATGGTTTCGGCGGCGGCGGTTTTCCTTATGTTTCCATTGTGATTGCCATTGATGTCTTGGTGATTAATTATTTTGCGTGGCGTTTTAAGAATACCTGACCTTATGATACAATTATTTTGTTATGACAACCGAAAACACTGCTCGTAAGGGCCCGCGCCCGGAATTAATTGCAAAGAAACCTGAGCGTAAAAAAGAACCTCTTAAGCTGGCAGTCATCGATCAGCATGGCTGTACGGGTTGTGAGGCGTGTATTGTTTTTTGCCCGGTTGATTGCATCGAAATTGTTCCCGGTGTCGAGCATGCCCAATTCCAGCAAGTCGTGGAAGTGGATATTGAACGCTGCATTGGTTGTGCGTTGTGTGCAAAACACTGTCCGTGGGATACGATTCCGATGTACAGTTACACGGCAGGCATCAAACGAGCGCCCGAACTCACCATTCGAAGTGCTTGTAATCAAAAAACAGAACAAGATCTCTTGTCAACATTAAAGGGGTCAGACCCGGGAGGGTCTGACCCCACGCATTAACAGTTGCCACAGTTCACTACAAATTAAGCAGAATTGCCGTCCAAACGAAGCCAAACTTTCTCGGTAAAATCAGGCGGATGGTCCAAATTGGCAGGGATCATGCTGACAATGTCTTGAGGGTCAAATAAAAGTTCCTGAGCATCATACAATCCTAAAATCTCTTTTCGTTTGGCAATAAACACATTTTCAATTCGACGCCCGTCTTTCAAAATAGCAGTGACCAAATGACCGCCCTTAATCGTCGGCGGTACTTTTTTAAGCTGCTCGGTCAAAACCTCCGGAATGCGTCTTTTTTTCTCGTCTACCAAGATGGAGCGGATCTTCACGGGATCATCAAGGCGCGGGAGGTCTGCTTTTTGCTGACGCATCGCACGGGCACGCTCATAAGCGTAATCCACCTTTTGATACATAAAAATCATCAGAGGTGTTAAAGCAATCAGCCAAGTCCCGAATACGGCGATTACCCAAATAATCGAATTAGGAGATTCTTTGATCGAGCCAAAATGCTCGGCAATAAAAGGTGTCCAAAACCAAACCGATAGAAAAAAGGTGCCAATTGTGAGGCCAATCCAAATCAGCCACCAAGAAACCGTCGCCTCATCTTGTTTATCCATGTGCCCCATGACTTTTTCTTTCTTTTTCATGAGGACGGTTAAAATCAAAAACCAACTGCCAAAAACAGCAATAAACCAACAGATTGTAACTCGCGGCTCTGTGACATCTGCGCCTAATCGTTTAAGGAGAAGCCAGTTCCAAAAAGCAATGGAAGCGGTAAAACCTGCTATAGCGATGGTAATCCACTTTAGCCAGAACCAGATACCCTGCAAATTTTTTGTTTGTAACTTTTGAGCCATGATGGCCGATCAATATATAACGTGTAAAGCTGTTTAAGGTATTTTAGGCTGTTTTCGATAAGGTGGTATTTTATCTGTTCTTTATCAGGATTGCAATCCGGGAAGCACCTTATTTTGGATAATTAGTAAGTCCGAATATAAGCTGTAAATAATTGCCATACCTTGATTTCCGTCAAATTGTCATTATCATTTATAGTAGGATGAAAGGCAAAGTGTGTCTTTTGTTCTGCTTTATTTAGGATTGGGGCTCGGGTGAGCTGTCGGGAGTGCTCGTTACGAAGCCGCGGTTCTAAAGGGGGTGAAGGCAATGAAGATCGACGAAAAGGTGATTTTAGGGTTGCTCGTAGGTGTGATCGTTGGATTACACTACGGTACCTCGCTGATCACATATATGCCTCTGTTCGTGATCGGTACAGGTTTTCTGGTTCTAAGACGTATCACATAAAAAACCAGAAAGCACAGTATTCGAGATCCCGCCCGTATCAAACGGGCGGGATTTCTTTTTATAGGGTCCACCTTAACGGATATGACCCGCCATTTTGCTATTCTCCGCCTTTTATGAGATAATCTTCACGCTTAATTCCTTTCAATATGAAGATTTTGACACTGATTCAAGTTATGATTGCATCGCTTATTTTCTTTCCAGCCCGTGACTATACACAGCTGCCTTCGGCTTATCGCCTTGCTTATGAAGAAGTCAGGTGTCAAGCAGCCGATGGTACCCAATTATACGGCTGGTTTATGCCGGCTGCCGAGTCCCGGGCAACGATTTATTTTCTCCACGGCAATGCCGGTAACATCAGCGATCGTCTTTACAAAACGGAAGGCTGGGTCAAACGCGGTTATTCGGTTTTTTTGCTGGATTACCGCAGTTACGGTCAAAGCAAGGGAAGTATCACCAGTGAAAATGATATTTACCAGGATGCTGAAGCGGGACTGGCGTGGCTCAGAAATGAGAAGAAAACCGCACTTTCCGATTTGATTATTTATGGCGAGTCAATCGGTTCAGCGCCCGCTCTTTACTTGGCTGTCAAAAGAAATTTCAAAGCCTTAATCCTCGAGTCGCCTTTTACGTCTCTCGCCGATGTGGCAAAAATTCATTATCCGTTTGTTCCCAGTTTCTTGCTCCGACAATTCCAGTTCAATAATCTTGAGCGTTTGAGACAAATTCACACACCGGTGATCATCCTGCATGGCATCCAAGACGGCATTTGCCCTTACCGCATGGGAGAAACCTTGTTTCGGGAAGCGCCGCAGCCAAAAGAGTTGGTGTCCGTACCCGAAGGGCGTCATAACGATTTATACGAGTTACTCGGGGCAGATTTCTTTGATAAACCTATCCGTTTTATGGTGCAGTCAGCCGGCAGTTCGTCTTAAATCCATGAAAAAGAAAGCCATTATTCTTCAATCAGGCGGGTCGACAGCGGTCATCAATCAAAGCTTGGCCGGTGTCATTTATGAAGCAAAGCGGTCAAAAACGCTTTCACATCTCTACGGTTCGCGTTTTGGTATTTTGGGTATTCTCAAACCCAATTGGATAAATTTATTGGAATGCCCGCCCAGGACATTAACTGCGCTTGGGGAAACGCCTTCATCGGCATTGGGATCGTGCCGGCACCAATTAAACCAACGTGAATGCAGCCAAGCGATCAGCACATTAAAGCGCCGGGGGGTTGAGACTATTTTTATTATTGGCGGTAATGATTCGGCCCAAACCGGTTTAAAACTTGCCCGTCAGGCCCGCGTGAAAAGAGAAAAACTTCAAGTGATCGGTATTCCCAAAACCATTGACAATGATTTGCCGGGCATGGATCATGCGCCGGGTTACGGCAGTGTTGCCCGTTTTTTTGCACAAACCGTTCAAGAAGCAGCACTGGATACGCGCGCCATTCGATATTCCGATCCGGTCAAAATCATCGAAACCATGGGGCGCGATTCCGGCTGGATTACGGCATCAGCGGCTTTGGGACGGAAAAAATATGAAGATGGTCCCCATTTGCTCTATTTTCCCGAAAGGCCTTTTCATTTGTCAAAATTCTTGCAAGACGTCAAACGGGTATATAAGCGTTTTGGTTTTGCGGTGATTGTCATTTCCGAAACCATCCGTGATCACCATGGCAAGCGCATCGGCTCACCGGCATCGGTCGTGGCCAAAGATCAATTTGGTCATGCCTATGTCGAAGGGACAGCCCAATATTTATGCCATTTTCTCGAAAGTAAAATGGGGGTACGTGCACGTTTTGACAAGCCGGGCACCATTCAACGGATGGCAATGGCTTACATTTCAAAAGTAGATCAAAAAGAAGCCTTTGGATGCGGCGTGCATGCCGTTCGGTTGATGCGCCGCAGCGAAAGCGGTGTCATGGTAGCCATGAAGCGGTTTTCAAACAAACCTTACCGCATTCAATATGACATGGTAAGCCTCGAGCAAGTTGCCGGTCATGAAAAAGCGCTTCCTGCCAATTTTATCAACCGTGCCGGCAATGACGTCACAGACGCTTTTAAACGTTACGCATTGCCCTTAACAGGGCCAATGCCTCACAATCACGTGAGTTTTGTTTGATATGAAGATGATTATTTTTGACATAGACGGCACGCTTTTACTGGCAGGCGGTGTTGGTGTTGACGCATTCAATCAAGCGTTTAACGAATTGTTTCATGTCCCGGAAGTGTGGGATCATTACGACCCGCATGGCAAAACAGATCAGGAAATCATTCAGGATCTCAGCCGGCGTGCGCTTGGCCGCCAAACCACACCCGAAGAAATGCGCCGTTTGAGTGAGCGCTATACCGAGCTTTTTGCATCCGGTATTGACCGGGCGGAACGTTTTAGATTAATGCCGGGGGCTTTTCAATTATTGCAAACGCTTCACGGACGGCAGGATTTACTTGGTTTGGCAACGGGTAATTTCGAGTTGACCGCGCAGCAAAAGTTAAGGCGGGCAGGGCTGTCTCATTTTTTCCGCTTTGGGGGATTCGGAAGCGACGCTTACGAACGGCTGGCTTTAACACGCTTGGCTTTAGAGCGCGGTCTTGCTTGTGCCCCGCAGGGTGTTCGTGCCGGGGAAGTAGTTTTGATTGGAGATGCACGGCAGGACATTGAATGCGGGAAGGCATTGGGCTTAAGAACCGCAGCAGTGGCAACCGGATCGCTCGGCGTGGACGAGTTAAAAGTATTGAATCCGGATTTGGTTCTTGAAACACTTGAAGATTTATCGACAATCCTTGAATTTATCGACAACCCTTCTTTGAAACAGCCGTCCAACCGCTAAAACAAAAATTCGGTTTGCTGCCTGACCCAAGATTGGTATTCCAGAATTTCCTTTTCTTTTTGCAGCCACGACCAGTTGAGTCTGGCGGCCATTAAATCAGCTGCTTGGCCGACGGTGTCAAGCCCGCATCCCGGCATTTGATCTAACCGCAGCCGCCGCACGCAGACATCCATCAGCGTTCGCGCCATTTCGTGTTCAATGGCGTAAATGACTTGTGCCCCGATTAAAGGATGTTGGGGGCTCAAAGGTCTTTGGAGGACACTGCTGCGATTCGCAATTTGAAGGACTTTTTTGATTTGGCCGCCGTAAGTGCAAAGCAAATTCTTCAGTGAAGATAATTGCATCTCGGAACGCTGAGCAGGAATATAGAAACGGGGCGGGTCACTCTGCAAATCAAAACTTCCTAAAAGCGGTGTCTGGGCTGTTCTGCTTCTCACGTGCCCGCGTCCCAGGGCATGTTCAATTTTATTACAAACTTGCTCGGCAATCAGCCGGTGAGTGGTGTATTTACCGCCTACGATTGAAAAAAAGCGTGGCGGGGATTCATAAATGTGATGCTTGCGGCTGGCTTTGGCCGTGTTGCCGCTGTTGAGCGCAGCAAGCGGTCTTAGGCCCGCAAATGTCGTGATAATGTCTTTGTTTTCAATACGTATTCCGCATGTGATTCGTTCCACTTCATTTCGGAGAAATTCAATGTCATTTTCGCTCGCTCGCACTTCTTCTAATTCACCGGCGAAAGGTGTGTCCGTGGTCCCGATGATGGAACCTTCCCGCCACGGAATGATAAAAATGATCCTTTTGTCACTGGAAGACAAAACAACCGCATCCCCGCTGAATTTTTTATTGACGATCAAATGAATGCCTTTGCTCAACAAAAGCATCGGCTTATGCTGCGGCTCAAGTTTTGAGCGCAATTTATCTGCCCAAGGACCGGCGGCATTGACCAGCACTTGAGCCCTTGTTTTGCCCCGTGCGCCGGAAAGTGTGTCTTTTAAAACCACATCATATTTGCCGTCGCTGCGGATTCCAATTTTAATAACCTCCGTGTGATTGGCAGCCTGCGCGCCTTCCATCTGTGCCGTCAGAACGGTTTCAAGACAAAGGCGGATATCATCCATTTGAGCGTCGTAATATTTGACGGCACCTTGAATGGGAGCATTGGCCAAAAAAGGGTAATAATCTTTGACAGCAAGCGCCGAAAAACTTTCCTGCGTTTTTAAAGTATTACGGCCTGCCAGCGTCCCATAAAGGGCTGTTCCTAATTTAATGAGAGGCAAAGGAAAGCGGTCGCCTTTGAAAACGGGAAACAAGAACGGCAGCGGTTTGACCAAATGGCGTGCCATGGTCAATAAAATGGTTCTCTCGGCCAAACATTCGCGGACAAGGCCCAGCTCTAAATGTTCCAGGTAGCGGATGCCGCCGTGAACAAGTTTGGTCGACCGGCCGGATGTTTCACCGGCAAAATCATTCCGTTCAACCAGGGCAGTTTTGAATCCGCGCATGACAGCATCGCGTGCGACAGCAGCGCCAAAGATGCCGCCCCCGATGACCAAAACTTCCCACTCTTGATCGGCAATTTGATTTAAAGTAGCCATTTATTCTGGAAGCAAGTTCATGTTATAATTCGGTCATTCCGTTAAAAGCTGTACATCATCATACCTCATAGGGGACAAGGAGACAAAGATGGAAATTAAAGCCAGTTTCATTGATCAAAAAAGGGCACGCGCAAACTTCTTCATCCTCGGTCTCTTCGACGGTGATAAAAGCGCCCCTAAGTCATTATCCATGCTTGATTCTGCCGCGCATCATGTCCTTCAGGAAAGTCTTCAGAAAAAAAGGTTCACCGGCAAACCAGGCGCCAAACTGCCTATCTACGGCACTTCTCAGTTTAAAAGTACGGATGACCTCTTGGTTGTTGGGTTAGGGAAGCGGGAGCAATTTTCCACCGAAAAATTGAGAAGAACGGCAGGAGGCTTCTTGTCACAAGCCAAATGCCAAAGAGCCGGACAGGTTGCCGTCCTCATGGATTCTTTTGTGGGCGGATCGGTCAGGTGGCAGGATGCTTTTGAGGCGGTTTCCGATGCCCTTGGTTTAGCCGATTACGTTTTTGACCGCTATAAATCCAAACCCAAAGATGAGCCTAAAAAAGAAATTCAAACCGTTGAATTAATCTACGGTAAAAAAGATCAACGCAAAACAGCAGAGCTTGCTTTAGAGCGGACCGAAATCATCAGCCGTGCCGTGACGTTTACGCGCAATTTAGCGAATGAACCGGCCAATGTCATGACGCCCCGTGCATTTGCGGAAGAAGCTCGCAAGATGGCATCCAAACAGAAATTAAAAATCACCGTCTTTAAAGAGCCGGATTTAAAACGGATGAAGATGGTGGGTATCCTTGCCGTTTGCCAAGGTTCCGTTGAACGGCCGCACATGGTTGTGCTGGAATACGGCACGCCGTATAAAAGCAAAGGCACGCTGGCACTGGTTGGCAAAGGCGTTTGTTTTGATACGGGCGGTATCTCGATTAAGCCGTCAAAAGCCATGGAAGAAATGAAATATGATATGTGCGGTGCGGCAGCCGTGACCGGTATCATGCACGCGATTGCCGAACTCAAACCCAAACGCCATATTGTGGCGGTGGCCCCGTTGGTTGAGAACATGCCAAGCGGGAGCGCTCAGCGTCCCGGGGACATCATTACTTACCGGAACGGAAAGTCAGCCGAAGTCATTAATACGGACGCCGAAGGCCGCCTAATTTTAGCCGATGCGCTTCTGTATGCCTGTGAAACATACAAGCCGCAAGCGCTCGTTGATTTTGCGACACTGACGGGTGCTTGTTTGGTTGCTTTGGCCGACAAAGCAAGCGGCTTATTAGGGAACGATCCTGTTTTGATTAATCGCATCCGTAAAGCGGGAGAGCAGACGGGCGAACGCTGCTGGGAACTGCCTATGTGGGAAGATTTTGATGACATGATCAAAGGCCATCATTCGGACATTCTGAATGTCGGAAGCGGCGGCGGAGGCACCATTACAGCCGCTAAGTTTTTAGAAGCTTTTGTGTCCTGCAAGTCATGGGCTCACTTGGATATTGCCGGTACGGCTTGGGTCAATTCACAAAAACCTTACTATGCACGCGGCGCCACTGGTGTCGGTGTCAGGTTAATTTGTGAATTGCTCAGAGAATGGAAATAAATTGAGTGGCAGAAGATAGTTCTCGGAAAACTTCTTTTCAATTGCCGGAGGTAGTTCCGGGATCAAGCGGGGCTGGTATAGGGTTTCATTGGTAATCCCACGCGCATTAAAAAGCAATGCGCTGGCTCAATTAATTCAACCGAGATTCTCGTTCGGTTTCAAAATTTTCTTTAACCGTCGTTTTACTTTGTGGCGCTGATAAATCTTAGCGGAAGGTTTGACGCGTGTTTTGGGATTAATTTGCCACACGCCGCGCGGTTTTGGTCTATTTTTTCTTTTTTTTGCCATCACAGGTATTTGGAAACAATTTTTACCATGGCCCGATGAATGCGTCCGTTCGTGACCAATGTTTCTTTTTGGTAGATACCAAACGGCCCGCCTCGAAAATCGGTGCACCGGGCACCGGCTTCTTTCGCGATCAAATAACCCGCCGCTTGATCCCAGGGTTTTAACTTACTTTCCCAATAACCGTCAAAACGACCGCACGCCACATAACATAAATCAAGCGAAGCAGAACCTAACCGCCTGATGCCGTGCGTATTTCTTAAGAATGTTTCGACCACTTTCATATAACGGTTGGCGCGCTGATGGCGGTCGTAGGGAAATCCCGTTACCAAAAGCGCCGCGTGAAGCGAGCGGGTTCGCGAGACATGAATACGCTTTCCATTCAAGAAAGCACCTTTGTCTTGTTCTGCCCAAAACAGTTCATTGAGAAAAGGATTGTAAACAGCGCCCAATCTCATTTTTCCTTTGTGCTCGAAGCCAATGCTAATGGCTGCCATCGGAAGGCCGTGCGCAAAATTGGTGGTTCCGTCAATCGGATCAATGATCCATTGGTTTTCATGATGAGTTTGATCATCAGATTCTGCCGATTCTTCAGCTAAGATGCCATGATCCGGAAAGCGGCGTTTGATAATCCGAATGATTTTCTTCTCCGCTGCTTTGTCTGTGACGGTGACTAAATTGGCGTGGCCTTTGTATTTAAATTTTTTGGGTTTTTGCATGGCGCGCTTCAGTAAAGGGCCCGTTTCCATAAGTGCTTGGTACAAAGTTGCCGAAAGTTTGTTCATCTGTTTCATCATTCCTTTCAGTTGCAAAGGTACTGGAAATTTGTTACGATCAACTGTCATTAAAGACCCCCATTTAAAAGGGGAGTAAGACCGCAAGTTGTCATTGGCTATTATAGAAGATTTTAGATGTTTTTCTATAGACTTGCTGAAATGAGCCGTCAATTTAAGATCTCGAGCAGCCGGAACAAACCGGTAAAACGTCTTATTTTTTATTATTTCTCTTTTTAAGCTGAGCATCATAAGGACATGGACGCTTTTTTAAAATCAGTCGCCTCAAACTTTTGGTACGAATGGCAGCCGGAGGCAAAGAATCTCTTCTATTACTTCAGCCCGCAGCTCTGGACGCTTACAAACCGTAATCCCTTCCGGTTTCTTGCTTTACGGGGTGAGAACAGATTAATTTACGAAAAACGGTTTGCCGAATTAATGACCGACCCCAAATATCAGGCGCGGTTCCAGCAAGTCAAAAAAGACTTTCAAGCTTATATGAATCCCGAGGAAACGTGGATCAGCCGTCATCGGCCGGAAGCGGCCGGTAAAACCGTGGCTTACTTTTCGATGGAATACGGCATTGAAACACTCAAAATTTATTCGGGCGGGCTCGGCATTTTATCGGGGGACCATGTGCGGGGTGCCAGCGATCTGGGTTTAAAGTTTGCAGCCGTTGGATTGTTTTATCTGCAGGGTTACTTTGAGCAAGAGGTGACGACGGATGGCGAGATGCGTGTGACGTATGATTCCATTGTCCCCAGCCGGGGCAATGTCCGTGAATATATTCCGTTGGAGCCGGTTAAGAAACCGGGCACACGGGATGATCTTATTTTGCACATTCAAATGGACGGACGGCAAGTGGCTGTTAAAGTGTGGCGTGCTCAAGTGGGACGTGCCGATCTCTTGCTCTTGGATACCAATGTTAAAGAAAACCATGTCCATGACCGCCACATCACGCGCCGCCTTTACGCATCGGAAAAACAACATACCGATGAAAGAAAAAGACGGATCGAGCAGGAAATGATTTTGGGGATCGGCGGGGCCATGGCGCTTCATCAAGCGGGTTATGAACCGCATGTTTATCATTTAAATGAAGGTCATGTGGCTTTTGCGGCACTTGAAATCATCCGGCATAAAATGAAAACGGGGAATCTGCATTTTAAAGAAGCGGTTGAACACGCCTCCAAAATCATCGGATTTACAACCCATACGCCCGTCGCAGCGGGGAACGAACGGTTTGACGAAGAGCTGACGCGCCAGTACTTGGGGCATTACTTGAAAGAATTTGCTTCGGCTGATGACGAAGCTTTTATTTTTAATTGCGCGCGTAACGAAACCAACCAGTTTGATATGACCAAACTTTCTTTGCTTCTCGCGGGCGCTTACCGCAACGGTGTTAGCCAATTGCACGGGGAGGTTTGCCGCAAGATGTGGCATTATGCATGGGGACAGACTTACCGCAATCATCCCGAAAAAGTTCCGATCGGCGCCATTACCAACGGCGTTCACGTTCCTTATTGGCAAGCACCCGAAATGCGGTTATTAATTGATGAGGTTGGGGGGCTAGAGAAAGCCAATGATATCCCGCACAGCAAATTGTGGGAGGTGCATGCCTACCGCAAGAATAAACTGATTATCAAGGTGCGCGAACGTTATGCTTATCATTTGCTCAGAGGGGGCAAAAATCCCGAAGAAGTACCTAAAAAGGTGGAGCAAATTCTGGATCCCGACGCTTTTATCATTGCTTACGCCAGACGGTTTGCGGGTTATAAACGGTCGACATTTCTATTGGATCACGAAGAACGATTGTTTACTTTGCTGGAGAATACATACAAAAAGTATCAAAAACCAGTTAACATCATCTTTGCCGGAAAGCCGCATCCCAATAATCAGCCTGGGCGTGATCAGATTACACATATTTATGAGGTTTCCAAGCGGCTTGATCAAAGGGCGGCTGAGCGCAAATTTAACGCACAAATTTTGTTTATCGAAGCATACGACATTGATCTCGCCAGACGCCTGGTATCAGGTGTTGATGTATGGCTCAATAACCCCATTCGCCCTATGGAGGCGAGCGGTACAAGTGGAATGAAGGCAGCGATGAATGGGGTGCTCAATCTCTCTATTCCCGATGGTTGGTGCGTTGAAGGTATCCAGAGCGGTGAAAACGGCTGGTTGTTCGGGAAGGGCAATGAAGAAAGCGCGGCTGAGGATCAGGAAGAACTCTTTCATTTACTTGAGCATAAGATTATTCCTCTTTATTTTGAACGGCCCAATAAACTTTGGAATTATTCTCCCGGGTGGGCGGTCATGATGAAGAAAGCAGTTAGCACCATTACGTCCCAATTCTCTATAGAGAGGATGTTGATCGAGTATGTTGATCGGATGTATTCACCTGCCATTAAAGCATCGCTCCAAACCCCTGTCACACATTAACTTACATCATTTTTGAAAAGCACTACAAATCCCTTGATTTTTTCCTCGGAAATCGATATGTTGGAGGTGGACTTTCCTCTTTCTTTTACAAATGTCAAACTAAACCATCCGGAAAGAGGAGAAAGGAGAACGCAGACCATGAGATCACAATTTAAAACTGCCGAACCCGCAAAGAAGAACCGACAAGCCAAAAAATCAAATGCCAGCAAAGGGCCGAATTCTGAAGAGCTGCTGCAGGAAATTCAAACGGAAGCGTATTTTCGTTTTTTGAACCGCGGCGCTCAGCACGGGTTTGACCAAGAAGATTGGATTGAAGCTGAGAAAGAAGTCAGAGCGCGTTATCAAGTTTCTTCTAACTAGTACTGTTGACAATTGATATGGGTGGTTGTGAAAGTGCCGCTGGAACGGCCTTGACAGCCCCAACGAGCCAGCCGAATGGCTAATATCAATTGTCTAACAGCACTAGAAGCGGTTTCATAAGTTACCTTATTCACGTAATTGCGAGGACCCGCCACGATTCTTGGCGGGGACGCGGCAATCCCTCTTTAAAACCTGAGATTGCTTCGCCTTCAGCTCGCAATGACATGTCTTTATTAGGTTTACGAGGACTTATGAAACCAGTTTTAGTTTTTTTCAGTCTTACTTTTGATTTTAAGGAGAAAACCGCCATTTGGTAATTACCGGTGGCGGTTTTGCGTTCTCAAGCAATCTGCAACTGAATCGTTAATATTCACCAATTGAATGGGTGACTATGAAACAGAAAAACACAGTGAGCCGTAAACAACCTGCGCGTGTTTTAAGCGATCTGGCGATTGACCCCGGCGTTCAAAAAGCCATTCACCGGATTATTGATAACCGCGAAGACGAACCTTACGACATTTTAGGCCCGCACCTCATTCAATCTCATCAAGCTGTCGTGATTCGCGCCTTCCTGCCTAGGGCGCAAGAAGCATCTATTGTCAGGCATGACCATATCAAACAAACCTATCCCATGACCAAAACCCATGAAGAAGGGGTTTTTCAGGTTTGTATCGAAAACGAGAAAAAACTCTTCCCTTATACCATCCAATACCGCGAGATAAACAAACATGAAGTTGAAATCGAGGATCCTTATGCCCACCGGGTTCAGATGAGTGATTTTGATTTACACCTGCTCGGAGAAGGGAAGCATTATAAAAGTTACGAAAAATTCGGCGCCCATCTTTTTGAAATGGGCGGTACCTCGGGCGTTCATTTTGCGGTTTGGGCGCCCAATGCCAAAGCTGTCAGCTTGGTCGGAGATTTTAATCACTGGCGTCCCGGAGCCCACCCCATGTCACGTGTGCATTTTTCAGGTCTCTGGGTGCTTTTTGTGCCCGGACTCAAAGAGGGAGCGCTTTATAAATTTGCCATTCGGGGCGCTGACGATCATGTTCACTTTAAATCGGACCCTTATAGTTTTCATACCGAAATCAGACCACACACAGCTTGCCGCGTGTCATCACTCGATTACCAATGGCATGATCAGCCCTGGTTAGATGCGCGCATTAAAAAAGATATTTTGAATTCCCCTGTTTCTGTTTACGAAATTCACCTAGGATCTTGGAAGCGGGATGAAAAAAACAATTGGAGTTTTCTTTCTTACAGGGACTTGGCTCATCAATTGGTGCCTTACCTCAAAGAATTGGGATTTACGCACGTTGAACTTTTGCCCATCATGGAGCATCCTTTGGATGAATCCTGGGGTTACCAAGTGGTGAATTACTTCGCTCCCACAAGCCGTTTCGGCGGTCCGAAGGATTTTATGTATTTTGTGGATTACTGTCATCAAAACGGAATTGGTGTTTTAGTGGATTGGGTGCCTGGGCATTTTCCGCGGGACGCACACGGCCTGGGTAACTTTGACGGCCGCGAAATTTATGCCTATGAAAGCTGGAAGAAAAGAGAGCACAAAGATTGGGGAACTTTTGTATTTGATTATGGCCGTTCCGAAGTCCGCAATTTCTTAATTTCAAATGCACTGTTTTGGCTGGATAAGTACCACATTGACGGTCTCAGGGTTGATGCCGTCGCTTCCATGTTATACCTCAATTATTCCCGTTCGGAAGGTGAATGGGAGGCCAACATGTTTGGCAGCCATGAAAACCTGGAAGCCATCGATTTCTTAAAGAAATTTAACGAGGAAGTTCACCTCCAGTTTCCGGGCGTTCTCACCATTGCCGAAGAGTCGACGGCCTGGACGGGCGTTTCACGGCCGACCTATTTGGGAGGGCTCGGATTTAGTTTGAAGTGGAACATGGGATGGATGCACGATACGCTCGAATATTTCTCAAAAGACTCCATCCACCGCCGTTACCACCAAGGCACTTTAACCTTTTCGATGCTTTACGCTTTTACGGAAAATTTCATGCTGCCGCTTTCACACGATGAAGTGGTGCACGGCAAAGGTTCGTTGCTTCAAAAAATGTCCGGCGATGACTGGCAGCAGTTTGCCAACCTGAGACTTTTATACAGCTATATGTACAGCCATCCCGGCAAGAAGCTGCTTTTCATGGGTTCGGAATTTGCCCAGCGGGACGAGTGGCAGAGCCGGCAGTCACTCGATTGGCACTTGCTCGGCGCCGAAAGGCATCGACAGGTGCACGATATGCTGCGGGATTTAAATCAAATCTACCAAAACCACCCCGCTTTATATGAAGTGGATTTTGAAAGTTCCGGATTTGAATGGATTGATTTCTCAGATGCGGATGCCAGTATTTTAAGTTTTGTCCGGTGGTCCAGGGATCACCGCGAACTCATCGTGGCGGCTTGTAACATGACGCCGGTCCCGCGGATGGGTTACCGAATTGGTGTTCCGAGAGAAGGTTTTTACCGTGAAATTTTTAACAGTGATGCGGTCGAATACGGCGGCAGCGGCATCGGGAATTACGGCGGTTTTCGCGCAGATGCCATGGCATGGCACAACAGGCCTTTCTCAATGTGTTTAAATTTTCCTCCTTTGGCTGCGGTGATTTTGAAACACGAAGGCTAATCATGTCTGACGAACTTTTTTTATGCGTGCATGGTCACTTTTATCAACCGCCTAGGGAAAATCCCTGGATCGAGCAAATCGAGCGTCAAGACGGTGCGCGGCCCTACCACGATTGGAATGAACGAATTTATCACGAAAGTTATCTGCCGAATTCCCGCGCCAGAATTTTAGATGCCAAAGGCAAGATCGTCGATATCACAAACAATTTTGAAAAAATGAGTTTTAATTTTGGACCGACTTTGGCGTCATGGTTAAAAGCTTTTCATCCCCGCACCTGGGGGAAAATTGTTGAGGCTGACAAAGTGAGCCTGAAAAAATTCGGACATGGCAATGCCATGGCGCAAGCTTACAACCACATGATCATGCCTTTGGCCAATGAACGCGATAAGGTAACACAAGTCAGATGGGGCGCCGCGGATTTTCGTCATCATTTCAACCGCGAACCTGAAGGGATGTGGCTGCCCGAGACAGCCTGTAATGATGCTACCTTGGAAGTGCTCTCGAAAGAAGGAATTCGTTTCGTCATTTTAGAACCGCACCAGGCTGAAAGTGTCCGTGCGCTGGCGGGAGGAGAATGGCAGAATGTTGCAATCGGCAACGTTGATCCCAAACGCCCTTACCGGTGGTTCAGCGAAGAAGAACCGGTGCGTTACATCGATATTTTCTTCTACGACGGCCCGATTTCCAAAGCCATCGGGTTTGAAAATGTTTTAAGTGATGCCAAACATTTTATGGACCGGATCGCCATGGCCAAAGTGAATGATTATCCGGCGCCTCAAATGATTCATGTCGCAACCGACGGTGAAACTTATGGTCATCATAAGAAGTTCGGCGACAGGGCATTGGCGTATGTTTTAAATGTGGAAGCGCCTAAAAGAGGCTACGGCATCATCAATTACGCAGCTTTTTTGGCAAAAAATCCGCCGCTTTTTGAGGTGCGCCTTAAAAAAGGCGAAGACAACGAGGGGACTTCCTGGAGTTGTGCGCACGGCATCAAACGCTGGCGGGCCCATTGCGGCTGCCGGGGAGACGGACCTGCCAATTGGACACAGCATTGGCGCGCTCCGCTCCGAGCGGCACTCGATTGGCTGCGGGACGAATTAGCTGTTTTATTTGAGAAAGAAGGTTCGAAGTATTTTAAAGATGTTTGGGCTGCACGCGATGAGTACATTGAAGTGGTGCTGGATCGTTCCGAAAAAACGGTCGAATCATTTTTAAAACGGCATGTACTGAACACGCTGTCCCCGGATGAAAAAATAACCTGTTTGCAGTGGCTTGAAATTGAACGGCACGCCATGCTGATGTATACAAGCTGTGGCTGGTTTTTTACCGAATTATCCGGCATTGAAACCGTTCAGATTATTCTTTATGCGGCACGTGCCATTGAATTAACCAAGAAAATCACAGGCGTTTCACTTGAAGCTGAATTCTTAAATAAGCTGGAGCTTGCAAAAAGTAACGTTAAAATGTTTAAAAACGGGCGCGGTGTTTATGAACACTTTGTCCGGCCGGCTGTTGTAACCCCGGCGCATATCGTCAGTTATTACGGCATCGGTTCTTTATTTAAAGGCTATTTTCCAGTTACGAACCGCAAAACCAGTATCTATTGTTTTGATTTAACCGTTCTCCATTTTCATCACGAAACCAAGGCCAAAGAGAATATCAATCTCGGACAGGTTAAAATTAAATCAGCCGTTACGCTGGAAGAAGATGCTTTTGCTTTTTGTGTGACGCAGCACGGACTTTATGATTTTAAATGTTTTGTGAAACCCTTAGGGGAAATAAAGGATTTTAATCAGTTTGAGAAATCGTTGTTTGAGTGTTTCCGGCAAACAAAGATGAAAGAATTCGATGAACTCATCCATCGGCATTTCGGCGAGAAGTTCCTGACACTCCGCGACCTATTGATCGAAGACCGCATGGCCATTCTGACGCTTTTAACGCAATCAACCGTTGAAGAAATGCATAAAGTGAATGAAGAAACTTTCCATGAAAATCAGGAACTTTACCATATTTATAAGTCTATTCATTTTCCTTTGGCCATTGAATTTCGTCACGCGGCAGAACAAGCCCTCAGCCATCGGCTGCTTGCGGCAACCAAAAAGATTGCTGCGGACAATTTTAATTTAAAGAAAGCCGCACACGCTTATCATTTAATTGAGCAGGCAAAACTGCTGGGGTTGGAACTTCACAAGGAAGGCGCGCGTACTTTCTTAAGTGAAGCTTTACGGCAAAGTGTTAATCAGTTTAGGAGAAACCATGAAGCTGAACCGCTCAAAGAATGTTTGGCTATTTTGCATGTGGGCAAAAAACTGGAAATGGAACTCGAAATTCGTGAGGCGCAGGAAGACGTGTTGTCATTAATGAAGAAATGGTTAACAGGCAAAGAAGCGATCCCTCAAAAATTGAGTTCTCATTTTCAAGATGTGATGAAATTAGCACAAACGCTTGGTTTATCAAACGAAAGTCTTAAGAAAATGGTTCAATCGGAGACACCTTTGAAGGGGGCCGCATCATGAAGAAGAATAACCAAAAATCCTTCACAGCCTCATCGGCAGAACGGGACAGCGGGAAATCAGCGCCGCAGAAAAAAAAATCGTCTGTTCCTCCGAATGCGATGCCGGCGGATTTGTTTCAGGCAATTGTGATCGAAAATGTCATGCCCACGGTTGCCGGCGGTCTCTACAGCCTTAAATGGATTGCAGGCATTCCTTGCGAAGTGACGGCGGATATTTTTAAAGACAGCCATGAAAACTTAGCGGCGCGGCTTTTGTGGCGGGAACTTTCCCAGGAAACGTGGTCTGAGGCTGAGATGATATTTGTGAATAATGACAATTGGAAAGCAGTTTTAAAGCCGGAGCGCCACGGTAATTATGTTTACCAAATTGAAGCATGGGTTGATCCGATGCTCACCTGGCTTGACCATGTCGAGAAAAAAGCCTTGGACCACCAATGCTTGAAAAGCGAGGTCAAAGAAGGGCTGCGTTTGCTGGATGAGATCATGCCGCATCTCTCAGCCGTTGAGCAAACTCAATTGAAAACGCGGTACCAGCAGCTTGAAACGGCTGAAGGTGTTTCAGAAGAAGTGCTGCGCGTGATGAAAGATGAAGGTTTTCTCAATCTGGTACGCCGCGTCAGCTTGAAGCGCCAAATGGCGTGTTCCGCATTGTATCCGCTGACGGTAGACCGAAAGCGTGCCGAGTTTGGCAGCTGGTATGAATTGTTTCCGCGTTCTCAGGGGCAAACGGAAGGGAAGAGCGCAACTTTTCAGGATTGCATCAAACGGCTGCCCGACATTAAAAAATTAGGGTTTAATGTTCTTTATTTACCCCCTATTCATCCGATTGGCACAACCAACCGCAAGGGTCCGAATAATTCGCTGACGGCCGGCCAAAATTCACCGGGTTCACCTTGGGCCATCGGCAGTCCCGAAGGGGGTCACAAGGCCATCCACCCGGATTTAGGAACCATGCAGGATTTTGAAGATTTTCTGGCGGCCGCGCAGGATTATGGCATTGAGATCGCCTTGGATTTTGCTGTTCAATGTTCACCCGACCATCCTTACGTCAAAGAACACCCCGATTGGTTTTATAAGTTGCCGGATGGTTCCATTCGTTATGCCGAAAACCCGCCGAAAAAATATCAGGATATTTATCCCATTAATTTGATGTGTGCCGATCGGGAGGCTTTGTGGCAAGAACTAAAAAGCATCGTTGATTTTTGGATTGAAAAAGGCGTTAAAATTTTTCGTGTCGACAATCCGCATACCAAACCCTACCGTTTTTGGCAATGGCTCATCCGCGAGGTGAAGAAAAATCATCCGGAAACCATTTTTCTTGCAGAAGCCTTTACCCGGCCCAAAGTCATGAAGTTTCTGGCCAAGATTGGTTTTACGCAGTCTTATACTTATTTCACATGGCGTCACACCAAGCGGGATCTCCAGCAATATCTGGAAGAATTGACCAAAACCGACATGATCAATTACTTTCGTCCGAATTTTTTTGTGAACACACCCGACATTTTAAGCGATATCCTGCAAAAAGGCGGCCGGCCTGCTTTTCAAATGAGGCTTGTGCTGGCAGCGACCCTTGCTCCCACTTACGGGATTTACAGCGGCTTTGAACTTTGTGAAAACAAAGCGCTTCATGAAGGTTCGGAAGAATATTTGGATTCGGAGAAATATCAATACAAAGTTTGGGATTGGAACCGTCCCGGCAATATCAAAGAACTGGTGACCCAAATCAACCGCATTCGAAATGAAAATGCGGCGCTGCAGCAATTTGGAAACCTGACTTTTTTTGCGACGGATACGGATCACATACTTGCTTACGCCAAATGGAATGCGGACCAATCGAATTTAATTTTTGCGGCGGTCAATCTTGACCCGTACCATATTCACGAGGATTATCTTCACATGCCCTTGTGGCAGTTTGGCATTCAAGATTGGCAAACCTTCCAGGTTAAGGACTTGTTAACGGGAGAAAAATATTATTGGAAAGGGCCTCATCAATATGTCCGGCTTGATCCTCAAATTACACCGGCGCATATTTTCCTGGTTAGAAAAAAATGACTTCGACTGCAGTCGTCAGTAAAAAACGTCAGGAACAAGGTAAATTATCCGCTCATAGTTTGTGGTATAAAGACGCCGTCATTTATGAAATGCACGTGCGTTCGTTTTGCGATCAGGACGGAGACGGCGTCGGTGATTTTAAGGGTCTAACCGCTAAGCTTGACTACCTTCAAGATTTAGGCGTGACGGCCATTTGGCTTCTGCCTTTTTATCCGTCACCTTTAAGAGATGACGGCTATGATATTGCCGATTACATGGACATCCATTCACTCTATGGCAAGATGTCCGAATTCCGCCAGTTTTTAAGAGAAGCCCATAAACGCGGCTTGCGTGTGATTACGGAACTTGTGGTGAATCACACCTCTGATCAGCACCCGTGGTTTCAAAAGGCACGCCGCTCACCGGCAGGTTCCAGTGCACGCAATTTTTATGTTTGGCATGACAGTCCGACCAAATACAAAGACACACGGATTATTTTCAAAGATTATGAGCACTCTAATTGGACGTGGGACCACATCGCCAAAGCTTATTATTGGCACCGTTTTTACTCGCACCAACCCGACCTTAATTTCGATAACCCCGCCGTTCAAAAAGCTATTTTCCAGGTGCTTGATTTTTGGATGGAAATGGGCGTGGATGGTATGCGGTTGGATGCCGTACCGTATTTATTCGAGCGTGAGGGGACGAATTGCGAGAATCTGCCCGAAGGGCATGATTTTCTCAAGAAACTCAGAGATTACTTAGACTGCAAATACAAGGACCGGATGCTGTTGGCCGAAGCCAATCAGTGGCCCGAGGATGCGGTGCCGTATTTCGGAAATGGCGATGAGTGTCACATGGCGTTTCATTTTCCGATTATGCCCCGCATGTTCATGTCTATTCACATGGAAGACCGTTACCCCATCGTCGACATTTTAAGCCAGACACCGGCCATTCCGGAGAATTGCCAGTGGGCACTTTTTCTGCGCAACCACGACGAGCTCACGCTTGAAATGGTAACGGATGAAGAACGCGATTACATGTACCGCATTTACGCCAATGATCCGCAGGCGCGCATCAATCTCGGGATCCGGCGGCGGCTGGCGCCGCTTCTCAGTAACAACCGCCGGAAAATCGAACTGATGAACGGGCTCCTTTTTTCACTGCCCGGCACGCCCATTCTTTATTACGGTGATGAAATCGGCATGGGAGATAACATTTATTTGGGTGACCGAGGTGCCGTGCGGACACCGATGCAATGGAGCGGCGACCGGAACGCCGGTTTTTCCAAAGCCAACCCGCAAAAACTTTACATGCCTGTCACCATTGATCCGGAATATCACTACGAGACGATTAACGTAGAAGCCCAGCAGCAAAACCTCAATTCGCTGCTTTGGTGGACCAAGCGGCTCATTGCAATTCGCAAACGGTTTCAGGCTTTTGGCCGCGGGTCCATTCAATTTCTACAGCCCGATAACCGCAAAGTCTTGGTTTTTATTCGTGAGTACAAAGATGAAAAAATTCTGGTCGTCGCTAATCTTTCGCGTTTTGTTCAATATGTCGAACTCGATTTATCTGCCTACAAAGACATGACGCCTGTCGAAATTTTTGGCAAAAACCGGTTTCCAAAAATAGGAGAGCTGCCTTATTTTGTCACTTTGGGACCGCATAATTTCTACTGGTTTGTTTTAGAAGGCGAAAAACGGCCGTCCGTACAGCCAAATGAACCGCCCATGGCGATCCCGCAGCTTGAAACAACGTTTCATTGGAAAGAGTTATTAAACCGCGAAAATAAATCCAAATTGGAAGGCATTCTCTCTGATTACATGCCAAAAACGAGATGGTTCGGCGGGAAAGAAAGAAAAGTCAAGGACATCCGGATTGCTGAAACCATTAGTTTTCCTTACCAAAAATCCGTTTGGTTTACATTGTTTATCGATGTGTCTTATGTCGAAGGCGAGTCGCAGCGCTATCAGCTGCCTTTGTGTTTCCTGAAAAAAGAAACCGTTGATCAGCATCTTCACCACTACACGAAAGGATTGATCGCGCAAGTAAAAGTTACCAGAAAAAACGGCACGGAGGAAGGCTATCTGGTTGACGGCTTATATGACAAAGAGGTTTGTTTGTCACTCCTTGAAATTGTTATCCGGAAAAAACAATTAGCAGGCGAACACGGCCGCTTGCAGGGGATTTCGTTTAAGAATGTGCGTCAGTGGGTGTTGGGCGAAACGAACAAGCTGGATATTCATTTGGCCGGTGTCGAACAAAGCAACACATCGGTTATTTTTGGCGACCAGGCTATCCTTAAAATTTACCGCCGCGTGGAAAACGGCAAAAATCCGGATTTAGAAATCGGTTTGTTCCTCACGCAAAAAAAATCATTTGCGTTTGTGCCGGCTGTTGGCGGCTATCTCGAATATCAACATGCCCGCCAAACACCTGCCACGCTGGGGCTTCTTCAATCATGGGTCAAGAACGAAGGCGATGCCTGGTGTTATACCGTCGATCGGTTACTGCGATTTTATGAAGCGGCTTTATCGAAACAAAATGCGGCCGTACCCAATGAATCAAATCAAACGTCTGCCATGCCGGCACCGCTTGTGCCTTCACGTGAATTGGTGGATGACCTGTTGGGTGATTATCGCGAGTTTGTCAAATTGCTGAGCGAACGGACGGCAGAACTTCACTTAACATTGGCGGCTGATGCAAGCGACCCGGAGTTTGCGCCCGAATCCTTTAATCCTTTTTATCAACGCTCGCTTTATCAATCCATTCGAAATCAAGTAACCTGGTCCTTAGATTTGCTTCAGAAAAGAACCAAAAATTTTTCCGAAGCTCAGCAATCCCGAGTCAAAGAAATCCTGCAGGAGCGGAATAAAATTTTCGCTTTGCTGGAACCTTTGCTTAAAACAAAAATAGAAGGTAAACGCATTCGATGCCACGGTGATTATCACTTGGGCCAAGTGCTGCATACGGGGAAAGATTTTTACGTGCTGGATTTTGAAGGCGAACCTGTTCGCAGTCTTCAAGACAGGCGGATTAAGCGCTCACCTTTAAGGGATGTGGCGGGCATGATTCGTTCTTTTCATTACGCTGCTTACACCGCCCTCTGGACGGGTTCAGAGGGCCGCTTGCGGGCTGAGGACATCGCTTTGTTGGAACCGTGGGCGGAGGCCTGGTATCGATTGGTTACCTCATATTTTCTGGATACCTACCGCGAAAAAATGATGCCGGCCGATATTTTACCGAAAGACAAAAATCACTTCCGCCTTTTATTATTGGCACACTTGGTCGATAAAACTTTCTATGAGGTAGGTTATGAGCTGCGTCAACGTCCGGAATGGATAGACATTCCTATCCAGGGAATCCTGGATTTGCTTTACGAAAGCCGTTCATCGGTCTAACGGTACGAAGACCCAAACCTAGCAGCCTATGTATTTTTATTCTTCATTCCTGAATACTCCGACAAAAAAACAATGGCAGCGTATCGGCACACGCCGCCGCTCAGGCGTCATGCTGCCTCTTTTTTCTGTTTATTCAAAGAATAGCATTGGGATCGGTGAAATTCCGGATATCAAACTGATGATTGACTGGTGTATTCAAACCGGGCTTAGCATCATTCAGTTTTTGCCTTTAAATGATACGGGGACCAACTTCCGGCCTTATGATGCGGAGAGTGCTTTTGCATTAGATCCCATGTATTTGTCGCTGGGCCATCTTAAGGATGTGCCAGGGACTTTATTTAAAGAACAGCTCAAAGCTCTTAAAAAAGAGTTCCCAACCGCTCAGAATAACCGCGCCAACTATGCAGTCAAACAAGCCAAGATAGACTTACTTTGGGAGATATATTTACAAGGAAAAACGAGCCGGGTTTTTCAAGCGTTTAAGAAGAAGCATCAATATTGGCTTTATGATTATGCGTTTTTCCGTGTGATGAAAGAAAAAAATTTAAGCAAAAATTGGCAGGCGTGGCCTGAACCTTTTCGTGAACGCGCTCCCAAGGTCATGTATTTTTACGGCGAACGTTATCGGTCGCGCATCGATTTTTATCAATGGCTGCAATGGCAGCTTTACGAACAATTTACAGCCATCCATCAATATGCCAGGGAAAAAGGTGTCTTACTGATGGGCGATTTACCCATCTTGGTGGCGGGTGATAGTGCCGATGTTTGGGCGCATACGGATTATTTTAAGTTACACAAAGCCTCCGGGGCGCCGCCCGATGCTTATAATGCCAAGGGACAGCGATGGGGCATGCCGCCCTATGACTGGAAAGCCATTGAACAAAACGGATTTGATTACTGGACGGAACGTTTAAAGTACGCCGAAAACTTTTTTGATCTTTTTCGCATTGATCACTCCGTGGGATTATTCCGCATTTGGACCATTGATACGCATCGGGATTTAAATGAAGGCGGCCTGCACGGCCAATTTGACCCGCATGATGAGAGCTTGTGGGAAAATCACGGCCGCAAATTACTGAAAACACTGGCGGACCATACCCGGATGCTCCCATGCGCAGAAGACTTGGGCGTGGTACCGGCTTGTTCATTTGAAGTTTTAGAGGAACTTGCGATTCCGGGCATGGATGTCCAACGCTGGAAAAAAACGGAAGACAAAGTTTATTTTGCACTTCCCGGCCAATACCGCCCGAATTCAATCGCCACGATTTCAACACACGACATGAATACCTTGGCAGGTTGGTGGCAATATGAAATTGGCACGGTTGAAGAAGGTGTTTTTCGGCAGCAACTCGAAGAGCTTGGGCTTGAAGCGGATGAGTTTTTACCAAAACTCTTTGACCTAAAAAAATCTTATGCAGGGCGGTTATTATGGAAACGTTCCATTCATTCCAGCGAACGTCTTTTAAAAGTCCTGAAGGTTTCAAAGCACAAAGCACACAAGGTGATGCAATGGTATCAAGCCACATTTAATGAACGATCGATTTTCTGGGAGCATATTCAGGGGCAGGGGCAATACCCCAAACGCATCTCAAAACGAGTGGCAAAAGGTGCGTTAATCAAAGTGAATCAAAGCGCATCCGTTTTTTCCATTCAATCGGTGCAAGATTGGCTGTCACTCGAAGAACGCTATCCGTTGAAACCCGGCCGTGACCGGGTCAATACCCCGGGGACGATCGGGGAGCACAATTGGACTTTTGTCTTGCCGTTTTCTTTGGAAGGTTTGAAACGTTTGAAAATTAACAGGGAAATTAAAAAGATCAATCAATTCTGCGGGCGTTTCCGCGGATCAAACGGAAAGCGTGCTTAGAGGCTCAAAATCATCGATGAGTTTTTTCATCTCGGAGACGCTTTGGCACACATTGATTTTTGTCCTAAATTGGGCCGCACCCGGCATGTCTTTGAAATACCAGCAAGCCACACGCCGCATTTGAAGCAAACCCTTGCGTTCACCGATGAAATCAATCTCAAGCGCCAGATGGTTCATCAAAGCGGCCTTCACATCGGCAAAAGTCGGTTTTTCAGGCGCCGGATGATCTTCGAAGACAGCCTGAATTTGCCGGTAGATCCAAGGATTGCCTAAGGCACCGCGTCCCAGCATCACACCGTCGCAGCCCGTCATTTGTTTCATGCGCTTGGCATCCTCGGCACAAAAAATATCGCCGTTTCCGATCACCGGAATTCCGACGGCTTCTTTTAATTTAGCAATGACTGCCCAATCGGCATTGCCCATGTAGCGTTGAGCGCGCGTGCGCGCATGAAGAGAAACCGCCGAAAGGCCGCAGTCTTCGGCAATCCGGGAAATTAAAATTGCTTCCTTGCCGGAAGGGTCTTCGTAACCGGAACGCATTTTGACCGTGACCGGAATTTTTTTGATTACTTTCATGATGGACTCAAAAATCCTGCGGGCATCATCCGGCCGGATGAGAAGTGCGGAGCCGGCGCCTTTGCCGGTAATTTTGGGGACAGGGCACCCTAAATTGAGATCTAATAAATCGTACCCCAAGTCTTCGATGATTTGGGCAGCCTGTGCCATTGAGTCGGCATTGCACCCGACAAGCTGTGCGCCAAGCGGCCGGTCTTCAGGCGTGCGTTTCATTATTTCTTCGGATTCGGGCGTCTCGCGAATGAGCGCTTCCGCCGAAATCATTTCAAGAAAAGCGAATTCCATCCCTTTGGAACGGCCGATCAGGCGAAAGGGAAGATCGGTACAGCCCGCCATAGGCGACTGAATAACTGAAGTATTCAACATCAGGTTTTTTAATTTGAGTGACATGTCCAATAATTTAATTTGGCGAGGTTCGCCCACGAGTTTCCATTGATCGTGTGGCGACCCGCCATGGGTGATTGTATGACCGAAGTTTTAAGTGTGAGATTCTTCAGCTGAAGCATAACCTGCGTATTTTCAGCCAAGAGAGCCGCTTCGTCAAGGTTTGAAGATAAACGGGTGCGCGCAAAATTTGAGGTAATCGCCCTCGCTGTCATCGCGAGGACCCGCCACGCTGCTTGGCGGGGACGTGGCGATCTCTATTCGGAGATTGCTTCGGGACTTCGTCCCTCGCAATGACGACTGAGGTATTGATTACCTCAAATTTTGCGTGCACCCAGATAAACTAAACCTTCGCCTGCGCCCAAGAGGAGTCTTCCAACCGTTCAATGTTGTCTCAGGCATTACTTTTTGGAAGGTCTTGCCGTTAACATAAAAAGGAGTTAAGCTTTAAGCACTCACCTTAAAGGAGTTGTTATGAAAATAGGATTATTGCTGATTGCATTAGGATATGGTTATAAAATCTTTTTGGATGCCGCTAAGCAGAAAGTAAAAAATCTGCGCTTGTTAGGTCAATTGGTCGGCGCCATCATGATGACCGTTGCCATTGCCGGAATAGTTTGTATGGTGACTTGCTACATGAGCGCCGGTTTTTGTTCGATGGGTCAAAAAATGGGTTATAAGTCCATGTGCCCCATCTTTGGCAAACAAATGCCATATTCGGACATGAAAACAGTTCCAGTAAAATAATTTCTGCCGCATGATCACCAGAGTCATTCGGTTTTTGGGAACTGCGCAGGCTATCTTTTTGGGGATTGTGACGGGTGTTTTATTAGGCTGGCTCATGGGGCCCATATCCGCATGCCTGCGTCCCTTAGGCGATATTTTCATCTCCCTATTAAAACTCATCATCGTGCCGCTCATTTTTTCTTCCATTGTGGTCGGGGTTCACCGGACCGGCAGCATGGCTCGTTTGGGCAAAATCGGCGGCCGGACCCTTCTTTATTACTTAATTACCACCGGGCTTGCGATGCTGCTGGGTTTGATTTTGGTCAATCTCATTCGCCCCGGCGTCGGTGTTCATCTCAGCCATGAAGCCGCGCCGCCCGCCTCACACGCCGGGTCGTTTCAAGGTTTCTTGGGCCGGTTAATTCCTCAAAATATTTTTCAAGCGTTTGCCGAAATGAATATTTTGCCGATCATTGTTTTTGCCGTGATGTTCGGCATCGCACTCTTGACAGCCAACCGTTCTGCCAAGCCGCTGGTTGATCTGATGCGCTCAACCGAAGAAGTCTTTTTAGTTTTCACCCGCGGTGTCATGGCTTATGCGCCGATCGGGGTCATCGGTTTAATAGCTCCTTTGGTCGGAACATTTGGGTTTGATATTTTTCTTTCTTTTGATAAATTTATACTGGTGGTCTTGGGCGGCCTTTTGATTCATGCATGCGTGGTACTGCCGCTCGTGATGAAGCTGTTTTCAAACCGAAGCGTCACGGCTTACGCGCGCAGCCTTCAAAAACCGTTCTTAACGGCTTTTGCCACGGCCTCTTCTTCGGCCACACTGCCGATTTCAATGGAAGCCGCACGTGAAAATGGGATTTCGGATGAAACCGCCAGTTTCGTTCTGCCGCTTGGCGCGACGATTAACATGGATGGAACAGCGCTTTATGAAGCAGTGGTGGCGGTTTTTATAGCGCAGGCTGTGGATATGCCGCTCACGCTGGGGCAGCAAGGGATTGTTTTTATCACAGCCATGTTGGCTTCTATCGGCGCGGCCGGTATTCCGAGCGCTGGGCTCCTCACGCTTTTGCTGGTCTTAGAAGCAGTGGGTTTACCTGCCGTCGGTCTTGGTATTTTATTTGCCATTGACCGGCCCCTTGATATGTGCCGCACCACTGTCAATGTGTGGGGTGATCAGGTGGGATGTGCCGTGGTGGAAGGAAAAAACAATCATGGAAAATAATGAACCGCAAAACGAAGCACCCAAACCCAAAGAACCTCAAATTACCGAAGAGGACATTAAGAAAGTCCTCAAATGGGGTCTCGTGATTGTTATCATCACAGCGGCGATTCTCGCCCGCATTCTCTACGCCAAATTAGTTGCCCACGGATATTAGCACGGAACGGGCATGCCTGTTCTGTGCTTGTGATTTGGAGCCAAAATGTCGATATTAGACTGTGGCAATTCCTCAATCAATTCATTTGCCTGATTTAAAACGTGAGCTCCGTTATTGGGACTCGGTGGCGATTAGTATCGGCATCATCATCGGTGTCGGTATTTTTCGTGTCCCCACCGAAGTTGCCAAACACGTGGCCTGGCCGCTCATGTCACTTGGTATTTGGGTGCTGGCGGGTTTCATTTCTCTTTTAGGCGCCATGTGCTTTGCGGAATTGGCTTCCAAATATCCTCACACAGGCGGCACGTATGTTTTTTTACGCGAAGCTTACGGCAAACGGGTCGCTTTTTTGTTTGGTTGGACCGAATTTGCCATTTTACGTGCCGGCTCCATCGCGGCGGTCGCCTATATTTTCGCCGCTTACCTCAATCGGCTCATCCCCATCGGCCCCACGGGCGAAAAAAACATTGCCATCATGGCCATTGGCGTGTTAACGCTGGTCAATATCCTGGGCGTTCGTCTGAGTTCTAATATTCAGAATGGGTTCAGCATTTTAAAAGTTCTGACCATCTTAGCGATGTCCATCGCCATTCTGACGGCTGTGACGCACCAAACGGGAAACTTGCCGCTTTGGCTGCAAAAAAGCCCGCTGCCAAGCGGCAGCCATTCTTGGGCGTATGCGTTTGCGGCAGCCCTGGTGCCGATCATGTGGACTTACGGGGGTTGGCACGAGAGTGCTTTTATGGCAGGGGAATTTCGGGATACCAAACGTGAATTGCCTCTTTCCATTGTTACCAGCACGCTTGTCGTGATGGCGCTTTACGTCTTAATTAATTTCGCATATTTTCAAGTGATGACACCTGCCGAGATGACGCAAAGCAAAGCCATCGCAGCGGACTCGTTTACCAAATTGTTTGGGCGTTCCGGAAGTGTGATCGTCATTGCCGCAGTTCTTATCTCGGCATTTGGAGCGCTTAATTCCACCATCATGACCGGTGGGCGCATCCCTTTTGCGGTGGCGCGCGATCATGAAAAACTGGTTTGGTTTGCGGGTATTCACCCTCAATTTGCGACGCCTCACCGTTCACTTTTTTTGAACGGTATTTGGGCCGTGCTATTGGTTTTATGGGGGACGTTTGAGCAGCTGCTTTTCTTTTGCCAGTTTGCCCAGTGGCTTTTTTTTGGCTTAATCGGTGCCGCTATTTTTATCGAACGCAAAAAAAAGCTCAAAGCACATTTCGAAGTTCCTTTTTATCCGTGGCTTCCGGTTCTCTTTGTCATTGTGGCGGCCGGCATTTGTTTTTCGGCTGTTTGGTATGCCCCCAAAGCTTCACTCATCGGAGCAGTTTTAATCGGTGCCGGGCTGCCGCTTTATGACGGGCTTAGAGGCAAAGCGGTGTCATGAATCTTTATTGGCGGCTTTTCATGATTCGGCTGAAAGCATGGCTCGGAAAAAAGCTGAAACCGATGGATGAATCGCGTATTCGCTTGCGCATTTACCCCAACGATCTTGACACTTATTTTCATGTCAATAATGGCCGTTATTTGACTTTGATGGATCTTGGCCGCATGGATTTGTTTATGCGTGCGGGCATCTTAGGTAAAATGAAACCCAAAAGGTGGCGGTTTTTTTTGGGGTCATCGACCATTCGGTTTCGCCGGTCGCTCAAAATGTTTCAGAGTTTTGAACTGAGGACGCGGATTGTCTGCTGGACGGACAAATGGCTTTTAGTCGAGCAAAAGTTTATCCGGCATGAAAGTGTGGTGGCAGCGGGCTACATCAAGGGAGTTTTTTACGGCGCGAAGGGAAGTATTTCGATGGAAGAGGCGCTTGGAGTGATTCAGCCCGGCCAGATAAGCCCCCCGGTTCCCGAATCGATTGCTTGGTGGTTGAAATCGGAATCTTTTCACAGAGTTACCTTATGATGTGAAATAAAAAATGAAATTTTTTTTAAAGCTTCTTCGAAATCTTTTTATCATTACCTGGATTTTGGTGATTTTCTCCGCCGTTGCCTATTACACGATGGCCACCAATCCGAGCATTGCCGATGAAGTGGCCCGGAAAACGCATTGGCGTTTTGTCAAAAACCTGCCGCCGCCTAAATTCTTGCTTCAAAATGTTTCCGAACAGATGAAAAACCTGCCCGAACTTGCTAAAAGTCTTTCGACAGGAGTGAACATTGACACCATCAAGCGCGTGATCCCGAAGCACACAGTGAAACACAAAGTGGATCCCGAAAAAGCCATTACCATTTTCTTAAACAACGGCAGCGTGATGACCGGCGAATTAATCAAAGAAGATAAAGGCAACTACATTATTTTGTGGGAAGGCGGGCAAGTGCTTTTTGCGCCGCATGAAATCAAACGCATTGTCCGCGGCAAAGCCATCGAAGGCACGTCGCAAAGCACTTTCACGGAAGAAAAAGATTTTATCAGCTGGCCCTATCAGAATGATTTGGTTCTTCATTTAAAAAATGCGCAAGTGGTGGATGCGAAGATCGTCTCAGTCGGTCAAGATAAAGTGATCTTGGACTATCCGACTGAAAGCGGGGGGCAAATTGAGCAGGAGTTGTCACGAAACATGATTGAATATTTAGAATACCGCCCGATTGCGACCGAACAAAGCCGGAAACTCGAAAATGATTTACGAAAACAGTTTACTAAAATGTCTTTTTATCAAGACGGTTTTTTTACCATTATCACGGATTCTTACGAAACATGGCTGCGGGATTACAAAAAGATCCTGAGAGAAGATTTTACGGATATTTACCTTACTTTTTTCCCGCTTTTCAAAGACCGCAAGCCTGACGTCCAGAATTTCATCGTCATTTTTGACAGTTTTTCGGACTACTTTGAATATGCCCTCACCGACGGTGTGCCGGCATGGGGAGTCGTGGGATATTTCTCACCGGCTGAGCGGGTGCTTTACACGTTTAATTCTCTGGGCGATCAATTTTCAAACTTCATTCAGGAAGCCATTGCCGGACGGACGGGCCGGGCGGTGGATGCCATGGCCAATTCGGCCAAGGCACGATCGGGTGAGCGTTACAGCGTGTTTATTGACGGCCAGGCACGCTCCATTAAAGAAAAATTTTGGCGTTTCCATGATCTTTTCCGCTCTGAAGTGAGAGACGTCACTACTTCAACCTTAAAACACGAAGCGGCGCATGCGCTTTTCAATAACTTCGGCGTTCAAACGATTGTTGTTTCAAAAATGAGTGACAGCAGCAAAGCTTTGATTGAGAAAAAACGTAAGTTCCTTGAAAGCAGCGACCCTGCCCAAAAGAAACAGCTGCTTCAAGAAATCATTGCGGTACGAAAATCCGAAGAAATGCCCGAAATTAATGCTTCGAATTCGTGGTTTGTGGAAGGCCTTGCGGCTTACTGCGAAACCAGTCCCATCGGTGCTCAAAACGACAACTGGCTCTATATTTTCCAGGCGATGACACACCGCTCAGGCCTTTATCCTTTGGAACAGCTCACCGTTTTTCGCATGGGGAGTTTTCCGGGTGTTTATCCGGAAACCATGATGCATGCTTACAGTCAAAGTTGGGCGCTGGTAAAGTTTCTCATGGATCGTCACCGTGAGCCCTTTTTAAAATATTTGCGGCGCGTGGCTGAGCAAGAGCCCACGGGACAAGAAGATTTAGAGTGGCTGCTGGAAGCGCTCGGCATGGACTTAAAAACCCTGCAGGCGCAATTTAGCGGTTACATGACGGTTTTTCCGCAGTTACAGGATCCGGATATTAAACGTTTGGAACTAACCAAACAGGTCTTTGACAGTTTCTAATCCCTGGGGTCAGCACCTGAAGTTCATTGAAGTTATTTACTATTTTTAATGAAAGCTTCAGGTACAGTCCTAACCAGCCAATGAGTATAAAATTGGAAGGTTGGTACAGGTCCGGGACCTGACCCCAGGAAAATATGGTTGGTATTCGGTCGTGAATCCGCTATACTTTTGACGAGATTACAGAATCAATGAAGGATAAACCGATTACAGTGGTAGCTCGTATCCGAGCCAAACAAGGGAAGGAAGCACAGGTCAGAGAAGCGCTTCTGGGTTTAGTCGGCCCCACACACGCCGAAGCGGGCTGTCTTCAATACGATCTTCACCAATCCAAATTGGACCCTGCCCTTTTTCTATTCTACGAAAATTGGTCAAGCCAAAAGGCGCTTGATCAACATTTTAAGACACCGCATCTGTTGGCTTTAGGCGCTAAAGCAGATGTTTTATTTGCAGAACCCGTTAGCATTACCGCCTGGGAGATGATCAGCAGCCCTAAAGCGGCGGCAGGCTTGTCATCATAAGGAGAAGATATGTCTGAAGAAGCCAGTTCGAAAGTCATGCAGTTGGAAGAAAGACTGCAGGCAGTTAAAGCCAAAGATATCATGACCAAAACTGTCAGCACAACCAAACCAACCGTCGCATTGGGTGATTTGGCAGAGGAAATGATCCGGGCGCGTATCAGCGGCATGCCGGTCATGGGTAAGGATAATCATGTGATTGGCGTCGTCACGACGACGGATCTATTAATTGTGATGGGCATGATTATCGAGGGGAAAGTGGAAGAGCAGGGCGACACCCAAGTGAATCCTTCCGTTGATTTTGCCATGTCTTCTGACACTGTAGTCACCATTGATCCCGATACCACTTTGGCCGACATCGTACGCCTCATGCGCACAAAAAGCATTCACACGATTCCCGTGATGCAAAACGGCGAGTTAGCGGGCGTCATTGGCAAGCACGATGTGCTGCGCTGCTTTTATGCCATCGTGAACGACCTTTCAAAATAAAAATCACGCCTATGTTTTTCAAATTTTACCTGCCGGGCATTCTTCTCATCTTGATGGCATTTTGGGTAGGCTCACAATCTAATCTTACTCTGGCCTTCTTGGGTTTTCTTTCTTTTTTTGTGGTAGGTGTGGCTTTATTTGCAGAAGGAATTAAGCAGAGTAAAAAGAAATCTAACCGGTAGGCGGTTCTTGAGAGCGATGTCTGCGCTTGCGGCGTTTCTTTTGTTTTCGGATTCTAGCTAGTTTCCGCTCGGCAGGCGACATGGACCCCAACTTTTCGCGTTCAAAAATCTCAACCAATTTCCTGCGTGCAAAAAAACGGTTTAGTCCTTGTGAGCGTTCCTGGTCCCACCTGACTTGTGTCTGGCTTGGTTTATGAACAAGCATCACGCCCGTTGAAGATTTATTCACATGCTGTCCGCCGGGGCCGCGCGAACGGATAAACTGTTCCTCCAAATCTTCTTCACGCAAGCCGACGGCCTGCATACGCTCGAGAAGCTGTGCTTGTTTTGGCGCTGATACCGGAAAAGAAACGCTCATGCGTTTATCTTAACCCAGCCGGCTCCTGACTGCCAATCTTGAATTGATAACAGGGAGCAGGGATCAGAGAACGGGGAACCAAGGGGCATGTTGATTCCCTCTCCCTTTCTAAGGGAGAGGGAGAGGGTTTCAACCCCCCCCTCAGCCTTGCCTTCTTCCCGTTCCCTGGCCCCTGATCCCTGCATTTGTTATATAATACATATTCATATGGAAATGATTCAGGCGGCAATGAAAGACGGCAGGGTATGGTTTGTGGTGGCAATGGCGTGTTTTCTCTTGTCCACCTATTTACCGATTAAAATTAAGGATCCAGTGCTGAGAAAACGGGTGAACCGGTATTTCTTGGTGCCGGTGTGCCTCATCATCATGTTTTATGTGTATCCGATCGGCATCGAATTTTTTAAACGCCTTGCCTTAAATTTTCACTAAACATGAAAAAAACATTACCGTCAAAGGAGAGAATTTTAATTACGGGTTTAAACGCGCTCACCGGTTGGCATTTGTACCAAACAGCCAGCCGCGCGCACAACGTGATCGGCACTTACCGCAAAAAACATCCTCTCTTGAAGGGGCGTGCATTTCACCGCATTGATTTGGATAATCAAGATGAAGTATCGGCATTCATTTCACGTATCAAGCCTACAGTCATCATTCATGCCCGTTCGATTTGTGATTTAGACGTGTGTGAAGAAACGCCGTGGCTTGCGGAAAAAATAAATATTGAAGGAACGAAAAAAATCATTCAAGCCGCCCGCGCGTTACCCCAACTTAAAAAGTTTGTCTTCATGTCAACGGATCATGTGTTTGACGGTACGGCAGGCCGTTACCATGAACTTAGCCCGCCTAAGCCCAAGCATGTTTTCGGCCGCACGAAACGTGAAGCAGAAAAAATGGTGTCCTCTTCCGCTCTGCCGCATCTCATCATCCGTCCCGGCCTTGTTCTGGGAGATAGTTTACAGGGCACCATTGGGCCGCAGGATTTTCTGCTTTCGCGTTTAAAAAAGGGAAAACCCACCACGCTTTTTACGGACGAATGGCGCACACCGATCCCGGCCGCCGTCTTAGCCGAGAAAGTCCTAGAGCTTGCACTCTCAAAAGCCACGGGTATTTTTCATGTGGCAGGCAGCCGTGTGCAGAACCGTTATGAAATTGGCAGGCAATTGGCCGAAGAACATGCGCTTCCGAAGCGTTTTATCATTCCCCGCCGGCGTGCGGAAGACGCTTGGGCGCATATCCGGCCCGAGCATTTAACCTTGATCTCTTTGAAGTAGGGAACAGGCATGCCTTTCCCTACGTTATCATGATGTGTTAAAATACCGCAAAAGGAAAAATCCGTGAATTCTTTTTCAAAATCGATTTGCTTTCTTTTTTCTTTCCTCCTTGTTTCAACCCCTGCTTTCTCCCAAATTCAAACCCAGCCAGTTGATTATCAAGATGGCGACACGGTTTTAGAAGGCTACTTGGCTTACGACGATCAATATGCCAACGAACTGCGTCCCGGGATTTTGGTAGTGCATCAATGGAAAGGTTTGGATGATTACACCAAACGCCGTGCCCGCGAGCTTGCCGAACTCGGATATGTGGCGTTTGCCGTTGATATTTACGGCAAAGGCGTGCGGGCTGCCAATCGTGAAGAAGCAAGGCAGTTGGCCGGTCTTTACAAACATAATTTACCGCTTCTCCGCCGGCGTGCTCACGCCGGGCTTGAAGCACTCAAACACAATCCCACGGTGGATGTCAACCGCATAGGCGCCATTGGTTATTGTTTCGGCGGCACCACGGTTTTGGAAATGGCGCGTGCGGGCGAACCGATTGACGCCATCGTCAGTTTTCACGGCGGTTTGGACACCGCCATGCCTGCTCAACCAGGCGAGGTGAAAGCAAAACTTTTGGTTTTGCATGGGGCAGATGATCCTTCTAATCCGCCTGCCTTGGTTCAGCAATTTAAAGACGAAATGAATTCAGCCGGGACAATTTATCAATTCATCGCATACTCCGGTGCCGTGCATGCTTTTACCGATCCGTCCGTGGGGAACGATCCTTCCAAAGGCGTTGCCTACAACGAAGCTGCCGACAAAGCCTCATGGCTTGAGATGAAAAAATTCTTCAAAACCGTGTTTGGGTCTTGATTGTCATCCATAGCTGTTCTGTGTTGTGACCTAAGTCACATCTTTTCCAGGCAGGTTCCGCCGTAATAGCGTATTATGTTCAAACAGCTTTGCACCGCCTTATGAAAAAGCGGAACAGCCCGCGTCATGACGACCTCCCAAGCAGCCGCCTTAACGGGAAATAAAATGGATCCGCATCCTTTAGGATCCGACGCGCAAATACTGCTCACAAGCATCTTCGGCCCTTATGCGCAGGATGATGAGTTCGGCAGCCGCAAAATTAATCCCATGGAGCTTTACCACAATCAAGTGACGCGCGAACAAGGCCCGTTTTCGCTCCGCATGTTTCACCGCTCCTTCGGCCTCATGCTGATCCAAGCCAATCTGGAAGCGCCCTGCACGCTGCTTGATTTTCCGACGCGTGAGCGTTTTATCGAAGAAATCACGAAGCATCACTATGATGTGGTCGGGATCAGCGGCATCATGCCGAATCTCCTGAAAGTGAAAACCATGTGCCAGCTCGTACGCGAGCACGCACCGCACGCCAAAGTGGTAGTGGGCGGCCACATTGCCAACGTGCCTTTTCTAGACCGCATGATTGATGCGGATTACATCGTGAAAGGCGACGGCGTCCGGTGGTTCCGGCAATATTTGGGCCAGCCGCTTGAAACACCTATTAATCATCCCGTGTCGTTATCGGCTTTCGGCACACGCACACTCGGTTTTAATTTAAAAAGTGATGATAAAAACACGGCGGCCATTTTACTGCCGTCGGTGGGCTGTCCGATGGGGTGCAATTTTTGTTCCACCTCGCACATGTTCGGCGGCAAGGGCAAATTTATTAATTTTTATGAAACGGGGGATGAGCTTTTCTCCATCATGTGCCAAATCGAAGAAAAACTGAAAGTGAGATCATTCTTCGCCATGGACGAAAATTTTCTCCTGCACCGCCAGCGCGTGTTAAGGCTCCTTGAATTAATGGAAGAGCACAAAAAAAGCTGGGCGCTTTATGTGTTTAGCTCGGCCCGCGTCATCAAGACTTACACCATTGATCAATTGGTGCGCCTTGGGATTTCGTGGGTGTGGATGGGTCTTGAAGGCAAGAACAGCCAATACGCCAAACTAACCGGCATTCACACGCCGGACCTCATCCGCGAACTTCAATCGCACGGCATTCGGGTGTTGGGTTCGAGTATTGTGGGGCTTGAAACGCATACGCCGGAAAATTTTGATGCCGTGATCGACTGGGCCGTCAGTCACGATACCGATTTTCATCAGTTCATGCTTTATACGCCCATTCCCGGCACACCGCTTTATGAAGAACACAAAAAGAAAGGCGATTTACTGCCGCAGGAAGAACTGCCTTACAATGATTCACACGGCCAATTCCGTTTTAATTACCGCCACCGCGCCATCCCGCCCGGCAAAGAAACGGAGCTTTTGCGCAATGCCTTCCGGCGCGATTTCGAAATCAATGGGCCGAGCATTGCCCGCATGATCCGCACCACACTGGCCGGTTGGAAACGTTACAAAGCACATGTCTCGGAGCGTATCCGCAAGCGCTACGAATGGGAAGCAAGGAGTCTCGCCGTTACATTTGCCGGCGCCATTTGGGCCATGAAGAAGTGGTACCGAAAAGACCGGCACATGAAAGAAAAGTTAAACGGCATTTTTAAAGACCTCCGGCGCGAATTCGGCTGGCGGACGGGTATTCTGTCACGCCTGATCGGCGGCATTGAATACGCCGCACTCAAACGCGAAGCCAAACGCCTGGCAAAAGGGTGGACGTATGAACCGCCCACCATTTGCGAAAAAAACGAACGCGCCCTCAAACTCCTCGGCTTAAGCCAAAAGCAATTACGCAAACTTCTCATCCGCCGCGCCCTTTGCGTGCGCGTGAAACCGATTACCTGAACATCCTCTTAAAAACACACGCCATACGCACAACGTAATGAAACGGTGCCCGCCTCTGTCCACGCAAGTTTCGAGGCACCTTATTAAATCACCTTATATTCTTTCACCTAATCTTCTGCTTTACATATAAATTTCTATATGTAAATTTAAACAATTTTCTTTACATATGGATATTTATATGTAAATCGGGGGTACACTGTACTTCATTGAGGGATAAACATGACATCCCCATCATGTATCCTCATCGTCATTCCCCAAACCCTGTTAACCAACGAAGTATTCATTTATTAATTGTATTGGTTAACTATTTTGACCATTCTGAGCCTGAAGGGCGAAGAATCTCCAGATAAAAAGAGATCATTCGCGGAGTTTACCCTGAGATGCTTCTCTCAGCATGACATCGAAGGGCTCAGTTAAAATGAATAATTGCGTCCTCCTCGCCCCGAGGTAAACTCGGGGTGAGAGAAGTAAACTAAAGAGGAGGACTTAACCATGATAACAATAGGTGTTGATTTTTCAAAGAAAAGATCCGACT
>Ga0210050_1000101_pt1 | contig 108819 bp, 116 predicted proteins | sample CryGey132114_all_FD_185463 | JGI IMG/M metagenome (GOLD analysis project Ga0210050, IMG submission 185463) | Groundwater microbial communities from aquifer - Crystal Geyser CG22_combo_CG10-13_8/21/14_all (SPAdes) (version 2) | ecosystem: Environmental > Aquatic > Deep subsurface > Groundwater ... | reverse complement strand
TTCAGATTCGATTTGATTCTTAAGAGCTAAAATTTTCTTTTGAAATTGATTTTCCATATTTCCTCCGACTGAAAAGCTTGTCGGAGAATCAAAAATCAAGTCAATACGGGCCACAAGACTAGGTTACTTATCAATATTTACAATCTCGCTAGTATCAACAATTTCAAATACAGATGATTTGAACTGCTTAATTTTTTTCTTATCTATAAAGACTTTAAAGTGCCCTAGAAAAACTAGATTAACTTTCAACATATTGCATCTCTCAACTATCAACTCTCTTTCTCAAAATCATATATCAATACAAGTAACATCTGTATCAGATTGAGTAATTTCAACAATCGCATTTTTACCTATTTTCTCTGTCCTTCCACCTGAAACCTCATCTGAGATAAAGACATAATCTTCATTCTCTCCTTGATAGTACCCAACAAGAAACTGCCCACAACACCTACTAATGAACATTAACCTTATTTTAATCAAAGTTCCTATTTCCATAATTCCCCTAAATACTCGTTCCGACTCTAGGTTCTGAGTTATCCGCAAACTCCGTAAATTTACAATGATATTTTATAAATTCGTCAATTTCATTCAAATCAACTTTATGCTTCAGAAAGTCATTGGGAGAAATACATATAGTAAGTTTTTCACAAAACTTTTTCTCTGAGATTGATGCTGTAAATGACTTTACTATTTCCCTCGCTAGTTCATTTCGAGTCTTATTAACACGCCCTAAGCCAGAACCAATAATTGGAATTACAATCTCACCATATTGACCATGTTCACTAATAAATTGCCACAGTTTGTTTAAAAAAACTTGCACATCATCAAAGTTAGTTCTTACAACATTTCCGCTACCATTCAAACTTGTCAAAACAGTAAAATAAAAAGTATTGCCATTTGTCTGGATTTTTAAAACCTCTCCTATACCAAGAGGTTTTGCTAAACCACGACTTGTCACTTGGGTAGTAATATCAGACTCAAGATGAGCGACTTCATTATAAAATTTCTTTAAAAGCTGTCCTTGGATACTCTTCTTAGATATGGGCCCGCCAATATCTTCAGTTTTTACCTCGGCTTGAGCATTGAAAGGAATAACATGGTTACCACTTAATTTGAAAATATCCTTTACCGAGTATTCGATTTCTACATCTGTATTATCAAATTTATACTTTGCACTAAGTCGAGGGATTGAACGAATAAGAGAAACAATAATTCCTAATAAAGCAAAGTAATACCACTTCTCTTTAATACATTCATTGTAGTTTTTTGGAAGAAAAAAACTCGTTAGTTCTAAAAATGTCCATAATCCACCATATACTATCAAGACAGAGGAGATGAGCTTTTTAATAGAAAAACAAGATACCCAAAAGTGGCCAGTAAAAAGGGATTTTAACCTCGTCATTTATAAGCCTAATGCAGAATAGCTACTGTCATTATAATAAAATGGGCCACTCTTTCCTTCTCTTTTTAAACGAAAGTAATCACTACTCCATTCTTCTAGGCTTTTTTGAAGTATTTTCGTGTTAAAACTAATATGCAACGCAAGATGAGTCCGAAGTAGCGTTGGACAACGAGTTTCATCCATAGACCTTTTGCCATTTAGATTTACAACAATTATTGGCAAATCCATTTTGATTGCTTGCTCAATTTCCCAAGAGACAAATTTATGTAAATATTTAGTGCTTTCACCAACAAGTAACACAAACATTTTACTTTCGTTTAGCCTTGCTCTTAAGCTTGCCTTTATAGTTTCTTCACTACTTGTATCCCGTGATTGTTTAGATACATGAGCGTCGTAAAAATTAAAGCTAGTTCTATCGCTTTGAGTCCATGCCGTCATTAAGCGGTAGTAATGAATATCTTTATCGCCATCAAAAGCAACATAAGTCTTGTTTCTATAGGGCATCAATTATCTCCTTACTTTTTTTCGCTACCAGTATTACTGCTCGCTACAGGCGATGGCGTTTGAACACTACTTGTCACATTTGGTAAAGGCTTTGAAGTTGTTGGTTTAGAAGGTTGAAAGCCTCTAATTTCATTTGGCTGATAACCATTCTTTAAAACGCCCTTTTTGGGTTGATAACCTAAATCTGTACTTTTTGTCTTATCCACCATCTTAACTGTTTTATCATCACTCATATTTTCCTCCTTTAATCAAAAAACTCTATTGTAGATATTTCACCATCATTTATATAAATCCCTTTATTGGTTAGAACCTCTTGCCACTCATGAGTTTCTTCGCAAATTTTAAAGAACTTCTCAATATAAATATCTTTAAAGTTTGAGTCTGCACTGAATGAATTAGAACTGAATTCTCCATAAATATTACTACCATTCCTTAGTTTGATAATGACTCGTGCCCCTGAATGGAATTTATTAAAAACATAGTCCCAACTTGTCGGGCAGGAATGTCGTGGGTTCAAACTAATACCGTTCAAGATTTTTTTTACTAAACCCAAATGGGTGAAAATACTCCAAATGCTTCCAAGGAGTAATGGAGATAAAAACACTTGAAGTAAAAATGATACAGTTCCTTTGATTTCTTCAAATAAAAAGTAGCAAATTGAGTAATTGATTAGCCCAAGAGCAAGGAGCTTTAGCGGAGGATTGCTTTCTTTTCGAGGTGAAAATAAGTTAAGTGAGTAATTAAAAATATATCCGGGCACAAGTAACGCTGTTACTCGAACAATCATCTCATTGCTTAGCATCGGAAAATCAGACAAAATTTACTCCTTAAACAAAAACATACTAGTTCAATCGGTTTATTTTGGCAACGCATAAAATCTAAAAATACTGCTCGAAGTTTAAGGCAAGGACTTAAGAAATTTTAAATGCAAGCGACTGCACACTGAGTCCTATAGAGCTAAGTACCAAATTTTATAGCAGATAGAAAATCTTAGAATACTTAATCTCCATCCCTAATAAAATGTGCTGATTAACAATTTCAAATTGGAGATGGCCTATGAGTATTGATTACAACCGATTGTTCAAAGAACAAGCGACAGCTCAAAGATTTAAAGAATGGGTAGAATTTTGGGATTTGGGAGAAATTGATAATCCCGATAGTGAAATAAATCATTGCATAGAAAGCATTAAGACTGAGGTTTATGACAAGAAAGTTTTGAGGTATCTTGCTCTCAACGCACAAGATAAGATTGAAGACCTTATTAGCTTTATAGATGAAAGCAACGAAGTGGTCATTCAAGAAAAGCTCTTTGAGTATATTCTTAAATTTGAAAAATCATGGTCTCGCTTTAAAACCAAAACTATCATTGAAGATGATGATTTTTTTGGAATGCTGTTGAAACGCCTCAGTACGCTTGATAGCAACATTGAAAAGAGTCAGAGTGAAGAGCAAGAGTAGAAAAAACTGTTCCACCTGCACCAAAGAGGGTCTCCAACCGACCGATAAGTGTTTAAGGAAAAATGGGAATTATCGTAAGGGAGATGTGCGTATACAACGCTATCAATGCAAGAAATGCGGTCGGTTTATCCCTCTAGGTCAATTTGAAGAACGTCCTAAAAATCGCAGAAAGTCTCAAATTGCAAAGTTACCACTATCACACTTTGCACAATGGGAGGACTATTACACCATAAAGCTTGCATCATTTATAGCTCGACTAACACAAAATAAAATCTACGATGAGCTTGAGCTATTACTTGGACAACCAAAAGCGACTATTGCCTCCAAAATAAGTAGAGGCATCGCTTTTTCAAGTTATGAAAGCTGTATGGCTTCGTTGTCATATTTAGAAGAAATGGTCATCCCTTCACTAGGAGATAAACTTAAACAGTCTAGTGAGCGTCTGCGACTCTCAACTCTAAAAATAAAAATCATGGAGCGGTGTTATGAGGATTTTCATGGAGAACCACCTCCTACATTAGGTTCATTGATGACCCCACAAAAGGAATATCAGCAACCAATTTTTGTAAGGACAATGCTATTTCATGGTGTTTTTGGGGAGTTAGAAACAAGAATTCAAACAGATAAGTCAGGCCTTTTCCAAAAAGAGGTATGCCTTCTAATGAATGAGAACTTTTTCAAGGAGTACTTTTTTGGAGAATGACTACAGGTTAATGAAGGAGTCTATGCTTGAACTTGATATAAGAGAGTTCGAGAATACAAGATTATTCAACGACTACATTTGCTTTAGTGGTAAAGAAATTATTCGAGCTTTCCAAAAACCAGTGACAGTATATCCTGAGAAAGAAATCAAAGTTGAGATAAAGCTTCTTCATTGGTTCGGAAGTGATATTGAAATCAAAGCTCAAATTCCATATCGAGTGGTCTTCCTAGATAAAGAACCATATTTTGAGAAAGGCCAACCTTTTAAAATACACCTCAAAGAATTGAAAGATAAAACTCTAAGGTTTAATTCCAATGGCATCCTAAGTAAAAAATTATTTATGCCTCCCTTCGAGGCAGTATTTCGACCTAGAGAGATACTAAACATGACCTATCTATCAAAAAGAAAAGACTCGAAGTCACAATACTGCTATCCCTATAAGGATGAACTTGGGTTTGCACATCTTTATTGGTCAAAACGTGAAAGAGAGCAAAAAAAGTATTATAAGGCCATTAAAGAGCTTGGAGTTGTTATCCCAGATTACAGAGATGCAATTATTAGAAGAGAGCTGTCAAAATTAGATTTCACTCTCAAAAGTAGTGTTTGCTAGGCATTGTTGTCTTGTAAGCATTTTTCAATCATTTGAAGGAGGATTTCATTGATGCTGGCCTCTTCTTCCTCTGCAAAGTCCTTGAGGCGTTTATTAAGCTCTTCAGGCATTCTTAGAGTGAATGTTACCAATTTCTCTTTATCTTTTTCAGGCTTCTTAAATTTGAATTTGGACATAGATAACTCCTTATTTTTACTATTATATACTTAATTTAAAAGACTTCAAGAAATGAAGTTGTTATATGACTTCACAAAAATGAAGCCATGTGTTATAATATGATATGAAGTCTAAAAAAGCTATTTACCTGAGAGTATCTACCCAAAAACAAGACTTGGCATCTCAACGCTTCAAAGCACAAAACTACTGTATTGGACGAAGTTATGATGCAAGCGACTGCATCTACTATGAAGACAAAATCAGTGGTGCAAAATCTGATAGGGACGCTCTTAATAAGCTCCTTGAAGATTGTAGAAACGGCTTGATTGATACAGTCATCGTAATATCACTTTCTCGCCTCTCACGTTCTCTTAGCCACCTTTTAGAGCTTGCTAACGAGTTTGCCTCTATGTCCATCACTCTCATCTCGATAACTGAGCAAATTGACTTCTCAACTCCAATTGGAAAAATGATTTTGTCCGTCATTGGTAGCCTTGGAGAACTTGAGAAAAATCAAATATCACAACGAATAAAGCGAGGGATTGAACTGGCTAGAGCCAGAGGCAAGAAACTTGGTAGGGAAAAGGTCATTTGTCGAGACACTGTTATGAAGCTCCATAGAAAAAACCTAAGCAATAAGGAGATTGCTAATATCGTCAAAGCGAGTCCTTCCTCAATTTCAAGGATTATCAAAGCCCAAAAGCAATCTGCCCTCTCCAAGGTATCTTGAGAGAGACATTTTATATCTCTCAAGATGTTACGAAGATTATTGATTAACCGATAAAATCGTTATGGAAATATTGCTTGCTGAAAATTTACGAAAAGCCCTAAACCTTCTCGATTGGAGTGTTCCCAAACTTTCCAAAGAGTCAGGCGTTAATAATCAAACAATTCATAATTGGTTAAAGGGTCAAGTTCCTCGTGATTTATCTCAGGTGAAATTAGTTGCCTCAACTCTCGGTATGAGCCTAGATGAGCTTTGTTTTGGTGATGCTCCTTCAACTAAGCCTAATGTGTTTGAAGAACATGAAGACCTCATCTATGCCGGGCAATACGAAGTTGTCCTTAGACGTATTAAAAAATAAAAGGAGAAATTTATGAGTAAAGAACAAGAAAAACTAGAGCAAAAAAAGTCAATGAGTTTTATGCGAATTATAGGAGTCATCTTCCTCCCAACTTTTTTTTGTTGGGGTGTAACAAAAAAGAAAGGGTTCTCTACTTTGGCCGTCACAATGGTCTACGGTTGGACTGCTATATACTCCTTCGTTTACATATCAAACAAATACTTCAAAGAGCACCCAGATGATGAAATCACCTCCGTTTCAAAACCTCTTGATTCGCAAGCTCAATCAACTAGTACTGTTAAAAATAATCGAGAAACTGAGCTTGGAAAGTTCAACATGGAAATGCAAAAATGGGTATTGCAAGAAATAAATAAATATCAAGAATTTTCAAATGTAATGCAAGAGGGTGTTCCAAGTGTAGAAACTTTAAAAGACTTATACACAGACCTTCAAAAAAGATGTAAAGCTCTTCCTGAAAATAGTATTACCAAAAAAGTTTACCTAAGAAAGAACATCAATGAAGTTTTAGTTACCTATTGCAATAACAGACTAGACACCCTTGCTTTACTTAGAAAATTCAATCTAACAAATGACCAAAGCTACCTTAAAGAGGCAATGCCAAAAATCTTAGTTGCAAGAGATACCCTCAACGAAATTGTTCCCAATGAAATTCAAACATTAAAATTATATCAGCTCAAAACAGAGAACCCTGAAGAGTTTAACAAACAAGTTAAGCGAGCGAGTGCCTCAGAATGATAAGTAAAATGGTCGTGGGTATTTCTCTTATTTTTTTTGCTCATTCAGCTATAACCAAAGAAATACCCAATTCAAATCTATTCAAGGCTTGCTATCTCGACTACCTCCTTGATGAAATCGAGCTTTGGCAATCAAGGACATTAAAGCGAAGGGAATACACGAGAGGAACTAAATATTACAAGAGAAGCGATACAACGAAGGCCAACTATGAAAAATGGTTTCAAGTTGAGCTTGATAACTTAAAGTCCAAACACGACAAGTTTACTCTACTAGCAAAAAAGTATGACAAGGCCGATAAGAACTCCAAGGACTGCTCTTCATTTACGGAGTTCTACTACCCAAGTGAAGAAATTGAGTCCTCGCTCTAATAGTAAATAAACAAAATTCAAGTATTTAGTGTCTCAACCGAAAAGTTGAGCAAACCATGTTTTTGCACAAAAACCTGAATTTTATTAACTATAGTTTTTGAAAATCGAAATAAGGAGTAACCATGTTTAATCCACCTCCTACTCATGGTGCATGGGTAGAAATAGAACTAGAAGAAAAAGATGAAAATGGTAAACAATCTTGGAAAGGTATTGTCGAGAACTATGACGATACAGGGGTCACATTAGGAAATGGACTTAGCTCCGCAGGTGGATTTCACTCGACAGCTCACATTCCAATTAAAAACATGAAAGGTTGGAAGCCTATTACAAAAGACGAAGAAAAAGAATTTTATGTTGGGCAAATTTAGTAAAGTTAAATTGATAAACCTTACCTATGAAAGATTCATTACGCACTTCTATCAGATACTTTGAAAATAACATAAGTCTTGGAGTACCTTTAATTAAAGACGATAAGTGCATTGCGTACAGGCTTCACATTATTTTAAATATGCTCGGAGAAGAGTGCTTTGATGAGATTTATGCTTGGATTAAAAATGACACCAAAAAGCCACTCGACTCACACCTAGAAAAGTATAGAATATCTGAATTCGAGGTATATCTTGCTTATCTCTTTTTTGTACAAAGAATAATGGGTCAATCTAAACGAGCTACTGGCTTCGATGAAATTACTAAAAATATCTTTCCTCTACAAAACAAATTAACAGGTGAAATAATAAAAATTGGAAGCAGAGACAGGTATCCATACATAAAGGAACTAAATCAACTATCCGGTCAGATTCACAAATATTTAAGAGCAAGACTCGCCGTATTTGAATTACTGGAAGCTAAATATCAAAATGGTTTCTTTAAAAAAGAGTTACTATATTTTGAGATAAATAAATTTGAACCTCAGGGTCAAGGTCTGAGTCATAATTTTCTGAATAAAATAATCCTTCTTAATTACTACAGTCTCTATTACGAAGTAAATGATGCTATTAAATGGAACAACTTTCAGGAGATTAAAGATAAGTATCAAATCAAAAACGACATAAACCACAGAGATGTGTCTACAATAATCATAGTTCAAGAGATACTTCACCGTTCTCGTCTTATACCCAAGGAAAGCTTAAGACATTTTCAAAGGAGAATTCACTCTATTCAGCAAACATTTAACCTTACTTCAAAAATTGGAAGACCTAAACAAGATGAAGAAAGAGAGGAGTTCCTTCCCGTACTGCTAGATGGGCCACTATCAGCACCTCTGCCACTTCTCAACTCACTCATTGACTATGATAAGTTCATCTCAATATTAAAAAAGAAAGATTACATGAAAGTATTTAAAGACTTAGACAGTATACTTGACTTCGATGAACAAATCAGCGTTGAGAGAATAAAAGTGGTTACTAATTTTAAAATCTTATAATTATTTTCATCTCATCTGAGAATTTCTACACCACATCCTACCGTTTTTATGTCAAGACATCCCTTCAGTTAAGACTATGTGCCTGAAACTACTGAGACAACTCTTGTCGTTTTTTATCAATCAGAAATAATGCACATTCCTCTAATAATCGAATAAGAGATTTTAGCTTGGGAGGAAAAAATGAAATTGGGTTTAAGTATCGGAATGGACAAGGTAACCATTTATGGCCCTTGTGTCAATTTAGGCAAAGCAATCAAACTTAAGAACAACATTAAAAGTTACAATCAACTCTTCACAAGAATGGAAACACCATCGGGTGACGTTATCCATATTCTTGATAAAAGATTATACGATACCAAAAAAGTTCTACCTCGAACAATGAGCTTCAATGAAACGAATGGGTATTTTAAGGTAGAACTATCTTCAAACAAATGTTCCTCTAATGCTATTAGTGATGGATTCAACCATTTAAACTTTGACAAACTTCTTGAGAACAACAATTCCCATAATGAATATTTTGATTTTAACCCACATTTTCTCAAGGAACTTAATGTTCAGAATGTCGAAATCAAAGTTGATAGACCTGAAGGATACACTGGTCACGATGAAGTTTTAATCAATCGAGTTCTCACACATACAACTCTTATGTCTTTCGGTTGCCCTAAAGTTTACTCAAATGGGATTGAGAGAAGTAACAAACAACACTCAATTGTTCATTATAATAAAACAAAAGAAATAGAAAAAAAGAACCTTATATCAGATAAATCTCATAAAGATATAATCCGTGATGACATAAGAATAAAATCACTAAAAAAGCTTCGCTCTGCAAGTGGAAAAAATGAAATCACTTTAAAAGAGTTACTCTATATTCCCAAGCAAGTTGAAATAGTGCTTCCCTATTTCACTGAGGCAAGAATTGCAGTCAACAAGGGAGAGAAAGTCACTAAAAAACTAGGTGATAAGATTTTTGAAGTTTCACAGCTACTCGAAGAGCTGAATAGTTATACGAACCTAATTAAGTTTAAAGGCCGTTGTGCTTTCATTGATTATTTCGAGGGGCTTGATAGTGCTCACAAGGCATTAAAAGAGGTTCTCAATATCTGTGAGATTAAAGTAGGTCAAAAAAGCTATTATTCATGGAAAAAAGAATTAACACAGGCATCCCTGCTAAATAAACAATATCAATATGGCCATGACTATATCCAAATATTCACTGAGTATAGTCAAAAAATGATTAAAGGTCTCAAGGACATTGCTGATTACTATATCAAGTTAGAACTAGTATCCAAAATGGATACTCCCTTTACTGAAAATCTACTTCATGCAGAAGGTTTTTTCTCAGATTATGATGCAAGCGACTGCATAGGATTAAATTCAATGATGAATGAAAGCGTTAGCTTTAGTTCATCAATGGAGTTTAATCATGAGAACTAATGCCCCCACAGAAAGAACCGTAGAAGCATCATTCTTTGAAGTCATCTCTCCCTTTGGAATTAGCAAAGATGAGTACATTACAAAGGGGGCAGGAAGTTCATCATGCTTAATCTGCAAGCACAAGTTGACTCATCAACTCAAAGATATTTTGATAAATGCTGACTGGACTCGTTACCATAAAGCAAAGTTCAAGCTACTAGATTTCCCAATTTGTAACCAATGTTATTACCACCTCATTTTGTTTGAGATGGTTGGAATTGATGAAAAGGGAATTCATCCCCGAACCTTTGTGAACGCTTATAACATCTGCATTCAGAATGAAAAAAACCACTTCTTTGATGAATTGGATTTGAGTTGTGCCACCACTATTCTTGGTGAGTCTTTTTTCGAGCTTGAACGGAGAGATGAAATTCAAAGTTTCTACTGCCAAACTTTTAATAATGTCTATGACATTTTAATCAAGAGTGGTTCTCCAAAGTGGTGGCTTCGACCCAAGCATTGGGAAAAGATTCTAACCTATGGCCAAGGAAGATTCGCAAGAAATATCGCCTCTCAGAGTTTTAGGTGAAAATTTTAAAATAAATAAACTACTTAATGCGTTAAGCACAAGAAATAAGATGGAGGAAACCATGAACGGCAAAATTGATTTAAAAGACAAAACAAGTCGTGTTGACTATGATTTGCACGAAAAGCTCTTTAAAAAACGAATATGGAATTTAGAAGACCTTTCACTCTTTACTGGATTTTCGATTAAAACCATACAAAATCGAATTTCTGAAGAGAGAAAGAAGAAGACGAGAAGCAAACAGGGGAATTACCTCCCCTACACGAAGCGATGTGGCCGACTATTCTTTAGCCCCGATGACATCCTTAACTGGATTGAAGAAGGAGAATAAGAATGAAGAATAAGTCACAAAAAACAAAGAAAAGACCAAATATGTATATCCCTGTACCTAATAATACAGGGATAAGTAAACATAAGGTCACGGGAAACTACCAAGCAAATAAAACAATCCAAGGGAAGACCTTCAGGATGACGTTTGAAAGCCTGAGGCAAGCCAAAAATTGGAGGAATACATTCAATGGGGAAATCATCCCCCAAAGTAATGAAGCTCAATTTGCAACTCTAAAAGAGGTGTGGGAGTCGATGCAAAAACATCACTTTCCAACACTCGCTAAAAGCACCCGTGCAATTTGGTTAAGAAGGTATATTTTATGGAAGAATATTGAGAATCTACCAATGAATCTGATTACAAGAAGCAAAGTAAGGTCTTGGGTGGAAGAGAATGTAGAATTTTTTAAAAGCGAATTTTACGAAGGAAACTCTCGTGGTCGAGCAAAGCGGTGCAATCTTAATAATGAGCTTAATTTGTTTACAACAATTTTCAACTGGTATCAAAAGCATGAGCTTTATGAGCAAGAAGCTAAGTTCTTAGTAAATCCAATTAGAACAGAACACAAGAAGCTCGGCTTTATCAGACCTAAACCCGTAAAAGACATGAATATCAGCATTGAAGAGTGCCTGAGATTTTTTGAACACCTCAAACCTATATATCAAGATGTAGGTGCGTTTCAATATTTGACTGCTAGTAGAATTGGTGAAGTAGCGGGACTTCAATGGCCACGAGTTGATTTTGCAAGAAACAAGGCGACCATAATGGAAACTTGTTATTGGGATAATGCAACTAAAACATTTCATTCTCTAAATCACTGTCCTAAAGGAAAGGAACCTCGCCCCTTCTACTTAACTCCTGAGTTAAAAGCAATTCTCCTTAGACGTTTAGAACATCGAGTTGATGGATGTGATTTTGTCTTCCATATTGATGGGAAGCCACTTAACTACGGAACAATTCAGCTAAACTACCGCCAAGCTCAAAAGAAAGCAGGAATTCCTCATACTGGAACGCATATATTGAGACATGGTATGGCGAAGTTAGCCCGAAAAGTTGGAGGTGGCCTTGATGCTGTAATAGCAATGACAGGTCACAAGGACTTCAAACTAGCTGACCACTACTCAAAGTTAGATGAAGAGCTTAATCAGGAAGTATCCCTCAAAGTCACTGAAGAAATTCGGAAAAAGATGGTTGAGCTTGGATATAAAAATGAAGCATTACCTCTCACGGATGAGCTTCATAATGTTGTCTCTCTAAGTGACTTTAGGACTAATCATGGTAATCAGATGGTAATTGACTGATTACCACTGATTACATAAACTAACTCACTGAGCAAATGTTAATTAAAACAAAAGGTTAAACACAAAGTGCCAGAACTACCCGAAGTCGAAACTATTCGCCGTCAAATTGAAGACTATCTTCCGATTAAGATTGAGCAAGTCTATTACTCCGATGTATCCGACTCGCTCTTTCGTCCGGCGGTTAAATTTTTTAACCCGAAAGGCCTTACTATTTTATCCATCGAGCGCAAGGGTAAGCAGATGGCGTGGAAGTTGGGAGAGGACGAATTTATTCTTACTCACTTGGGAATGAGTGGTGGTTGGCGGATTAAGCGCGAGAAGATTGGGGAGAAACACACTCACGTGCAGTTTGAAGGACGCGATCGCAGTGGGCAGAAGATTTTTTTAGGCTATGTAGATCCTCGCCGCTTTGGTGAGATGGGATTTGTTAATTTAAAAACCAAAGAAGAATTTTTTGCAAAACTTGGAGTTGAGCTGACTTCAAGTGATTACAACTCTGAATATTTCTATCAAAGCTGTCGCCGCTATCCCGAGCGCGCAATTAAAGTTCATTTATTAGATCAAAAAACTTTTGCGGGTATTGGCAATTATATGGCCTGTGAAATTTGTGCACTGGCCGGAGTTCGACCGACGCGCAAGTGTGGCAAGGTGACGAAGGTGGAGTGCGAGAAAATGATTGAGGCGACTCATCAGGTGATCAACGGACAGATTTCCCATTCGGGTTTGAGTTTTAGTGGTGGCTACAAGGATACCACCGGAAATGATGGCGGCGGGCTGTCGAATTTGGTGGTGTTTCATCAAGAGACTTGCGGGATGTGCAAGAAGACTGCGGTGAAGAAGATGGTGCTGGGTCAGCGCGGGACGTATTACTGTCCCCATTGTCAAAAATAGATTCTATCTATCCTCTGACTATGAGAAGATAGTTTCATGACTAAAAATAATCGCTTAAACACTACTTACTTCTTTATTATTTTCCTCATTGTCTTAGGGATGAATCTCTATATTTTCACTCCCCTTTTTCACGCCTTGGCGTTTGCGGCGATTTTGGCCGGGACGTTTCATCCCATGCATAAAAGAATTGTGACGAAATTGAAGGGCAATCGCGAGTGGGCCAGTGCGCTTAGTTGTGTGGTGGTGTTTTTAGTTTTCGTTCTGCCTTGTGTGTATCTCGTTTTTCAATTGAGCCAAGAGACGCTTCAGCTTTATGGAGCGATTCGCGAGGGGCTTAGTGAGACTGGTGTGCGCGATTTTTTCTTTGGCGAAGGATGGGGCGCGATTGTTTTAAACAAGGTGATCTCTCTTTTGCATTTGGATATGAGCGTTGAGCAATTGTTTCAAATGGGACTGGTGAAGCTTCAGTCTTATTCCGGGCTCTTTATTTCCAAGCTCAATGGCGTGCTCGGTGATGTGATTAGTTTTCTCTATCAGTTTATTGTCATGATGCTGGCCTTGTATGCGCTCTTTCTCGAAGGTCCTCAGCTTAAGAACTATATTTTCAAATTGTCTCCTCTGCCTAATGAACAAGAACAAGCGCTCTTGGATAAATTCAATCAAATGAATTTCGTCACCATGGTAGGCAACGGAGTTGGTGGTTTGATTCAAGGAGTGCTGGCGGGAATCGCTTTTTGGATCGCCGGCTTTCCTTCGGTGGTTTTGTGGTCGACGATTATGGTGTTGTTGGCGTTTATTCCTTTAGTGGGGATTTCGATTATCACCATACCCGCTGGAATTTATCTGATATTAAAAGGCCAGATGGCCGCGGGCATTTTGCTGATCGTTTGGTGCGGTATTGTCGGTTTAGTAGTGGAGAATATTTTTAAACCGAAATTCATCGGCTCAAAGGTTAAAGTGAATGGCCTCGTCTTGTTATTTTACATACTTGCCGGCATGGGCGCCTATGGCATGTTGGGCATTTTTTATGGCCCGCTTTTATGTGTCATCTTTCTCACCATTGGCGAGCTGTTTGTGAATTATTACCTGCCCAAACTGAGTGAAAAAGAAGCCTAGCTTTTCTATTGTCTTAATTGGCCTTAGACTTAAAGAATAGTTAGGAGTTCATTATGAAAATCATTGCTGTCTTATCTTTTCTTTTTTCTGCTCAGGCCTTGGCCATTTGCGATTCTTATACTTATATCAAAGCGCCTAAGCTTTTATTAGAAGAAGGCTATGCCAGATACACCAATAAATTCCCTACTCAATATTCCAATGATCTGAAATTGAAAGATGTGAATATCGCGCTGAAAGATCCCAGCTGCTATTCGCGAAATATGGACAAGCTCTCACCCCAAGTCGCGAAAAATTATGAATACTCGATTACTGAAATCTATGAAAATGTGAACCCGCAAAACTCGCAAGAGCATATTGCCACTTTCGTGATTGAGTATGCCGATGATTCAGAGTCTCGCATGTTTGAGAGCATGAGTGAGGAAGAATCCATGAACTACGGCCGTCCCGCTGATTATATCTGTTATACCCAAATTCAATTTGAGTGTGCCCTGCTAGATAAAAGAAAAGTCGATTCTTCACCTCGAAAGAAAGTGGCGAAGGAAGTTGAAGGACGAGCGACGACTCCATCTTCTTTGAAAAAATCTGATTCGAAATAATTAGAAATTATACTGAACTGAAGTATAGAAAATATCGTTGGTGCGGTAAGCACTCCAATAACTGGTAATTTCTGGTGATCTAAGGAACTCAATACCTAAGCCTAAGCGCAATCTTCCCATTAATTTGTAAGCAATTTCCGATTGAAGAATATTATCGCGACGTTTGAGATCGTAGCGGATGGCCCCCAAACCTTCGAGATCGTCAGTGAAGTTGTAAGTGCCTTCAAGTCCGATCGCTTGTTTCCACTTCACTGTATCAGAGTAGAAGTCATCCGAGCCCTTATTGTGCTCAGAAATGTAATGAAGATAATGAATGGCAAAGGTTCCGTAATCCCAAGTACTCGACATAGAGGCGTGGCCGAAAGCTTCGCGCTCATATTTAGGTTCGATCACGAAATAATCTGAACTAAAGGTTTTGCCATTGGCATTTTCATCTAATTTTCCAGAGAGGTTATCGAAATCTGAACCCAAATTGGCATTCGGATCAACCACTTGGAAACCAGCGATGAGATTGACGTTATTTACTTGCTGTTGAACAAATGAACCATAAATAGCATGGTGATTTACCACGGGGTCGGCATTTACGGCCACCGCGCCGATATTAGGATCGTAGTAAGCTTCGGCGTTGATACGCAATTTATTCTCTGGTTTATAAAGACTGTAACCAGCGAGGCGTCCCCTTTTCCAGCTATACTCCATATTAAGACCAAGCGACTTATTGATCACCACATCGCGAACATTGGGCTTATCAAGCTTGTAATAAACATCGACATCTTGACCTGAAAGAACTGTTCTTTTGGGAGGAAGCTTCACCCATTCTGAGGGAGATGAGACTTGACCATTTTCAATTTTAATTCCCGGAGACAAAGTTGGAACATAGAAATAAGACAAGAAAACTTCGGTCTTTAAAGGGCCTGCTGGGTTGACGTAGTGAAGGCCGATAAGCCCTTCTTCTTTACTGTCGAGAAGTCTAAATCCGCGAACACCATTGATATGACCGAGCATCCAAAATTGTTCGTTTGGGTTCCAGTTGAGCTTCTTGCGCCCGAGAGCGATATCATTTTCAGTACCTTTATAACGAAAATAACCTTCAGAGATAGAGGTCATGGTTTGGCCATCTTCTATAGACATGCGAATATCGCCATCAAACTTACCTTCCACGATCGAGCGTTTGAAGTCGTAAGTTAAACCGAAGTTACCCCAGTTTTGACCTTTAGATCTGTTGGAGGGTGTATTAAGTCTTTGAAAATTCTCTAAAGAGAGTTCAGTGCGATTCCACTCAGAGCCCATGGCGAGGGTCGACAAAGTAGAACAAATACTTAATAAGACGAGCTTTTTACCTTTCATACCCCCCTAGTTTAGCGTTTTAAGGGGACTAGAGTCTAAGTCTTTTTACAGGTCGTGTAAAAAGTAGCCGGGGTGTCACTTTTATTTCACGGACTGTCCTTGAGCATCTAAAATGCAAACAGATGATTAAAAACATTATGAAGAAACAGGCTCTCGCCATAGTTCATTTAATCGCGGTCTTTGTGCTCGCTGGTTGTGGCTATTTTACAGATGAGCCGGTTGAGAACACAGACACCTACCGTGCGGAGAGATTACAGAATACCTGTAAGCTTGAAGCATCGGCCTTCGCACACCTCTTTGATCAAATCGTTGAGCAGCAGATTAATTGTCTCGAAGAAAACCTCGAAAACTTCACCAAATATGTTCGTCGTCAAAATAAAGACTCTATAAGTGATACCGAACTTAAGAGTTTTGTGAAACGCTTTTTTCCTAAGGAAGCAGAGAAAATCAATAAAAGCTTAGGACTTCTTTTTGACCTCAACTCTATTATCTTAAATGATGAGACCAATTCCATTTCAAACAGAAACATTAAGAGACTTGGTCAGCTTCTAAGAGTTTTCAATCGTGAAGCTGTTACCATTTTTGATCTGATAAAGAAGCTTAAAGAAGAGAAAGAAAGAGACTTTTGGTCGATACGAGCTCAAGTCAACCTATCATTTGGTAAGCTTCAAGATATCATCTTGTCCATGGTTGACAGTGAAGTTACTTCAAATAGAGTGCCTCCTGTTTTAAATCTTGAAGCTTTTGTTAAAAAAATTCGTGAAGTCTTACCTGATGCAAGCTTCAGTGACCTGACATTAGACCTGATATTAAATGCCAAGCGCTTAGTGGTTGGTGGTGAAAAAGAAATTTTAACTTATAATGAGGTCAAAAACTTTACCTTTAAAATTCAACGAGTGCTATCTGTAGCTTTTGATGTCATGTACTCTCGTTTAGAAGATTTTCCTGGGAAGGATAAGCAATACGAGTTCTATTCACAAAAGCTCAATGAAATTGAAAACTTCTTCTATCCCCATGCTGCTGAAGAGAAGATCTTTACCCACGATTCTGTCATCGCGACCATCCGTCATCATATGGCCGATAGTGAAAATCTAGAGCTTTATGTAAAACTCGCCGACAAAACCAAATTGCTAATGATTGATGGTGGAGAATCTTCAGATACTTATACCTTTAATCAAATCAAGCTTGTTACGACACTCATGCATTTGGGTCTGGATGGGCTTATCTATTACGAACAGATATCACCTCTTTTAAAGATCGCTCCAGATCTCACTCCAATTGAAAAGAAAGAGCTCAAAATTCAGTATCTGAAATATGGACAAGAATTCAAAGAGCGTATTGATATTGTGACTCGCAATCGTTCGATTTTCCCAGGCAAGATGGAAATCCTGGCCTATGCCAAGTTTATCAATTCAGATTTTGATATTTTCAATCAAGATGTCACTTTTTTAGAAACAATCTTTAATGTGAAGAAGCTCTTTGCTGGTGGGCAGAAAGAGTATTTAACTTGGCCTGAATTTCAACGATTGGTTGAACGCTCAGTTAAGATCTCTGAGTTCTTCTTTGATTTCATGACCTATAAGAAGGATAAGTACACGAATGCTGATAGCTATCAATTGTTCCTTGATGGAATCATTGGAGTTCTTGAAACTCTTTATACTGGAGAGCTCTATCGCCCAATTCTCACCATGGATGATCTGATCATTGTGGCCAAGCACTTGCTCAAAAAAGATGATCTGGAAGCCTTTGCTCCGACTCTCGCCATCATTAAGGCCCGTTGGGTTGGTGGTTATGGACGAGTATTCACCATGTGGGATATTCAAACTGTATTAAGTGAAGCAAAATCGCTCTTTGAAGAAATTTACTTCAATTATATTACGTATCAAGTTTACGAAAAGGAACTCTCGACAGAAGGTCCTGTTCGCGATCTCGAGTATCGTCACCTCCCTGAATATTCTCGTTGGAGTGCTGATCGCATTAAAGAATTAAGAACCAATTTCATGGAGATCATCACTAAATTTAGATTCTTCCGTGATGACAAGCAGATGATTTTGTATTCTGAGAAGATTAAGCGAAGCCCGAAAGGAATCGTTGAAACAGGTCTTTTTAGATGGGCCTTTAAATTAGTCGCTAAGATTTTTGGTCATGCTGCTCCAGACAAGACAGGTCAGTATGAATTGAATATCGAAGAAGTCGATGCCACTCTGCAAGCCTTCAAGCCAGTACTTGAATATTTTAAACTTTGGTCCAATAGTATTGATACTTTTGGCCGTAACACTCTTCTCTTGTCAGATCTTTTTCAATCTAAATCAGATGGAAACTTGAACATTGGCATGGATGAATTTGCGGAGTATGCAGGTCTCATTTTAGTCGCCATCAAAATTGGCGATGAGATGCTCGTTAATTACGAAAATTATTGTCCCAATATTGGAACACCTGAGGTTCCTCAATACGGTGTGCTTTGTTATCGCGACAACTTCTTTAAGCTTTTACTTGATGATTTCGGCTATAAGAAATATTTTCCAAAGCTCAATTCATATATCAAGAATGCTTCTCGCGACGAATGGTACACATTCCTCTCTTCTGTAGAGGGCTTTGCTCGCGATGTGGAAGATCCAATGGTTCCAATGGATAAACGCAACTTGTTATTAGTTGTCGGGGCCATGATGAACATCGAATCCACATACATTAGATATGACTCTAACTTGTCTAACCTTTTGGACAATAACGAGCTTCTCGAATCATTTAAAGTCTATGAAAATGCCATTAAGCTAGTAGCGAAACTCAAACCTGAAGAGTTTAAATACACGAAGTCGATCTACTTCTATATGGTCAAAGAAATGAAAATCCCGGGTAAATTGCAGCTTGCGACCTTTCATTACAGACCATGGAATGGTATGAGTAAGATCACGGCCAAACGGCTTAACATCGGGGCAATTTTATATTACCTCGTCAATGCAGGTAAAGAAGAAGAAGAAAATGGAAGTTCAAGTCCTCATAAGTCAGTCAGTAGCGATCCTAGTCGACGGTAACAATATCGAAAGAAGTATTCATACCGAAGCAGGGCACACCAATGCCATGCTCAACTTTGATACACTCATCCCTCGCCTCTTAGGCAATCGTAGTCTTAACCGACTCATTTATTTTCGCGAAGGCAAAAGTATTTCTTCAAAGCTTCGTGAGAGATTGCACAGCCGTTACCATGGCTCAGTGAGACCATGTCATAAAAGTGCTGATATCCCGCTTTCAATTAAGGCCACTCAGCTCTCAGGTAAGGTTGATACAATTATCATCATGTCTGGAGACAGCGATTATATTGAACTTGTGAATCACTTAAAATCAGAAGGTGTTCGAGTTGAAATTGCATCTGTCGAATCCACGACTTCGCATTTACTGATTGAAGAAGCTGATTATTTCCACCCAATTACTGACAAAGATTGGTTTGTCCTCAACAAGAAGCCTGAGTCTAAAAAGGCGACGAATAAAACTAAAAGTCGATAACCATGACCCCTTTATAAGGGTCTTGCTCACGTCTTAATTTTTCATTGAATTGATCGAGTGTATCGAGATACTTTTTGTAAGTGTCATCGCCGATGCGTTTGCGAAGAACATCAAGATATTGTTCACGAACTTTATTCTCGAATTTTTCCATATCGTCACTTGGACTATAAGTGTACTTCTCACCGTATTTCTCAAGCATGTACTCATGAAATTCTTGGTAAGCTTCGAGCCGATCCATGTCATAGGCTTCACGCAACTTTTTATACTCTTTAAATTCTTCTGGAGGCATCGCCATTTCTTTCAAGAAAAAGGACTCCATTGTCGTATCCCAATCTTTTTCCACTTGATCAAAATAGCGATCCAACTCTTCTAACTCTTCATCACTTAAAACTTTGTCCTCACCAGTCGAAGATTTCAGACCGGGTGAGGCCGTCCGATGGACAGGTTTTTTGACCACTTCACTTTGAGCAGCCTCTTTGTTTTGGGTGCTATTGCCTTTTTCAATCTCTTCGACTGAACTTTCGCGAACGACTTCGTAACCGGAATCGCGGCGATAAATATAGGCAAATGCAAGTATGCCAATAACGGAGCCAATAATGAGGACAATTTTGAGCTTTGAATTCATCCGAAAATTCTACCCTATTTTGACACTCAAGGTAAATGGCCACTGCAGACAAAGTCATACGCTTATGCCACTATGGGCAATTATATGAGCAACCCTGATCAATTCATTCTCGATTTCTACCGCGATGTGGCCCAGCGTTTTGGGCACTCTTCTCAATCCACGATGAAAGACCATGTCATTCGCCGTGCTGAAGAAGAATTCTTTATTGAAGAAATTAAGCGTTATATGAAAGAGCGCAACCCTAGACCGGTCATAGCTGACATGGGATGCGGAAATGGCCATTTGCTAAAAGTCCTAAGAGAGACTTTTCCTCAATGTGAGTTGATGGGCATTGAGTTTACCCCTGAGCTTTATGAATTAGCGGTCGCAAGAGAAATTCCTCGTTGTGTAATTCTCCAAGGTGATATTCGCGATCCCAAGGCCCTTCCGACCAAAGCAGACGTCATCATTACAGAGCGAGTTCTCATCAATCTGTTAAGTGATAATGACAAACAAAAAGCGGCACAGGCGATTGCTCAGCAGCTTTCTGTCCAAGGACGATTGCTCATGTCAGAGAGCTTTCTCGAGAGCTGGCGCAAGCTCAACACAGCAAGACGAGAAGTGAAATTGAGTCCCATTCCACAATCAAAACAAAATCGCTATATGTCGGAATATGATATTCAGGATTACTTTCCCTTAGGTTTTGTCGAACTGAAAGGAATCTTTTCTCCTCATCATCTCTCCACTCATTTTTACTTTTCACGAATCTATCACCATCTCATGCGACCAGAAGGCGGCCAATTACAGGAAACTGAATTTGTGGATTTCTTTGATGAGGCGATTGGCCCAGGCATTGGCCAGTATTCACCTATTCAATTTCGCGTGCTCGAAAAGATTGTCTGATTTAAATATTAAAGGTTTTTAGAAAAACTTCTTGAATTCTCATTGGAAAAACTGACATCGTGGATTGAAGAGCATTTTTTAAATACTCTTTACTAGCTCCCGTTTGTTGAAATTTTTTAAGCAGTTTTACCAAGCGATCGCTGAGTGCCAGAATTTCGGCCATGGGATGAATTGTTCCCCCACTCCACGTTCCCTTTTCTTTCTCATCATAGGCGTGGTGGTGAGCGATAATTTGCATGACAACAGGATTGACCCCTTCAACTTCCGATAGGTAATCGACGGCCCATTTTGCATGTTTTTCGAGCAGATGGGAGAGGTTTTTCTTCTCTTCGGCAAAGCATTTAGGATCTTTCAGCCTCTCTTCGATTTCTTCTTCACTTCTAAATCTTTTATTACTTTTAGAAATAACTTCTTCCTCTTGTTCCTGAACAAGGTACAGTCCTATATCATGAAGCATACAAGCGAGACCAAGAGTTTCTAAGCTTTTCCCCGTTTCAACTCCAAGCTCTTTAGCAAACATTCCAGCGAGTAGCACAACGGCCGACGAGTGCTCAAACTGAGTTAAATCTTTGAGCAGCTTTCCGATTCCATCGTGTTTCTTTCCTAAGTGATTCAGCAGCTCTATCGAATTTCGGGTGAAACGTTGCGAGTAAGCAATCGTTTCATTATTAACTCCGAGTTCTACCAAGGTGTTGAGAGTGGATTCACATTGATTAAAAAGAAGACTAAATTTTTTATCTAAGGGTATTTGTTCAACTTTTAATATAGCGCTTGAAACCTTGTCGCAATAACTAACGTAGGCTTCTTGGGCCTCTTTGCGTATAAAGAAGTGCTCCACTCCCTTTTTAAGATAGCCCAAAAGTCTTTCAGGCTCAAAAGGATCACCGCCCTGGAGGATTTTTACAAATTTATTTTCTCGTAATTTGACATAGACATCGAAAAGACATTTTGAACCCGAAACGAAATATTTAGCCTGGATCGCCACAAACTCTTGGTCTTTTCCTTCTAACTCCTCATCGACTTTATCATCAAACTTCTTTGAGAGCTCTAGAACCGACCCCTCATCAAAACTTTTAAATAAAGGGCCCAAGGCATTCATCATTTGAGTGGCACCAAAAGGCTTGGCAATCATTCCACTAACTCCCGCATCAACTAAGTCAACTTCACGATCGGGAGTTGAACTAAGGGAAGTCATAATAAAAAGCGGAATACCTGGAGCAAATTGATGAGCAAATTTGATAACAGAAAGACCTGAAGGCTTTGTGATATCTGGCGATAAGAAGATTATATCAAACTTAGTTTTGTGATCACGAATTTCTTTTTGAGCGGCAGCTCCATTGTCAACAAGAGAGAACTCGCAATTTTTAGTCTTCATTTCATTGATGACTTCGAATAACGAATTGACCTCAGGATCGGCCAAAAGAATATTGATTTTAACGGCGACCATGAAAAGGTTGAAATCCTTCAAAGATAATATTATCGGCCAATTGCAAAGCCTCTTCTTCTTCCTCTCTCGCTTTAATAGTCCAAGCAATGACAGGAATATGAGAATAGTTTTTAATCAAGTGGATGATCTTATGATTAAGACCTTTTTTGTCGTAGCCTATAAAATCAGGTTGTATCACGGGCAAGGGCCCCAGATTGGAGAGAAAAAAACGAGTGGGTGGAGTTAAGTCCTCATCATCCATCGGACCAGAGAGGTAACCCCTTCTCACTTCTGGTGCATTTTTCTTAAACCAATAAACTGTTTTAGGATTAAAAGACTGAATCGCAAAATCCCCTTCATAAGTTCCTAGCAACTCCATCACGAGTGGCTCCATAACTCCATATTGCTTTAAACTTTTCAGTTCAATCAAGAGGGGAACCCTTCCTCTGACAAATTCTAAAACTTCTGAAAGGAGAGGGATTTTTTGTTGAGTTCCAAAAAGTGAAAGATCTTTAATCTCGGCCCAAGTAAAGTTTGAAACCAAACCTTCTCGACCAGTGAGTCTTAAGAGATCGTCATCGTGAAAAACAATAAGCTGCTTATCTTTGGTCAATTGAACATCAAACTCAATGGGAAAGTTCGCCTCTATCGCTTTTTCAAAAGCCAGTAAAGAGTTTTCTGGTATTTCGCCAGCGTGATGAAGTCCTCTGTGGGCGATGGGTTCTATCGTAATCCAATTAGCTTTTCGCATTTGTACTCTCAAAAATCTTATCAGCGCTCTTCTCATTAAAGCCCTGATAGAGAATTCCATTTTCTTGTTGATATCTTTTGGCGAATTCATAATAACACGAAGGGATACTTTTCGCAGTACCAGAAAAATAAACTGTCATCTTATCGGCCATAATGGAAGATTGCTCTAGAAATAGCTGAGCAGAACCCTTCACTTCCCCCCCACTTGAATTGAGCGAGAAGCCTTTTTCTTTAAGAAAGGCATTGAGGGTTAAAATATCGTTAAACTTTTTTAACGAATTAATTGAAACAGTAAAATGATTGGGGCGAATTCCCCAAGCATACAGCCAGGAACCATACTCAGATTCCCGACTTAAAGTTTCATATTCCTCACTATTCTGTTCCCAACAAATTTTCTTTTGCATCATGGAGAGTAGGTCCCCATCCGTCGGCAGTTGCTCAATTGTTTTAGCAGTGATTCGTGCAAATTCTGATGAAAATTCCTTCCATAAGATTTCACTTATAAAAACTTTCGGGACACTGGGGTCGGTTGGATCCTGAAGATGAATCGCCCGTACTTTCTTGTTAGGAAAAAAATATTCTCCTCCCTCAACCAGTCCCCATTCCAAAAAAATCTTTTTAAAATGATCGATGGAAAAAGCGGAATCACTCCAAGTTCTAAAAGCGATATGATCATTTATGACTTGCTCACCTTCCGCGCTCAAGAGCTCATTGATCTTACGGGCCGAGGGAGTGCTGGCAATATAATCCTGCCAACAACTCTCTAAAAAATTAAAGTATGCTGTGTTCATGCTTAAAATCTTCTTGCTGAGATGAATGAAGGAATAGGCCGATCAAAAAGTGTATCTACCAAACACTTCCCACTATGGAAGGCGAGGCCTAATCCATGAGCGGTAAATCCTCCGACAAAAAAGAGCTGCGGATCAGTGGGCATCGCCCCAACCATGGGTTGACCATCAACACTAAATCCCATAATCCCACTCCAACGATGGGTGATCTTGGCCTTTCTCACCGGTGGAATATGTTTGTGCAAAAATTCTTCCAGGGCCGCTTGAATCGTGTCGCTGGTTTGATCCGAGTAACCAATTTCAGCATCTTTTTGCAGCTGGCGAAAGCCACCAATGATCATTTCACCGGTTGGCATTTGTCTAAAATAATCGAGAACAAAATTGGCGTAGCAAGGGCCTTCCATAAAGCGAGGCACTGGTTCCGTCGCAAGAATTTGTCCACGAGTTGGAAAGATTTTATCGGCAAAGAAATTATTCAACATTGCGGAGTACCCATTGGTCGCGAAGACGACAATGGGAGCTTCAATTTGAGCATGTTTGGTTTTAACGAGTTTATTATCGCCCTTATTTTCTATGGAATACACTTCATTGTTTTCTAAAAATGTCACTTCTGAGGGCAGCTGTTCAATCTTTTCTTTCATTTTATGCAGAAGTTTCAAAGGGTGAATTGAAGCGTCGTCAATATACTTGATCCCTCCAACAAATCCCTCTGCATTCAACCTTTGGCGAATGGCCACTTCATCAAGTTCTTCAACTTTGATATCGAAACTCTCCATGAGTTTTGCCGAAGATTTAAGTTCAGTAAATTCACTATTCGTGCTGGCAAGAGAGAAGCTGCCTTTATTTTCAAAAAGCAATTCATCACCAGATTCTTGTATTACATGTTCTTTTAACAGACGAAGATTCTCCTCAGAGAATTTCCAGATCAAAGCGGCTTCATCTCTTCCATGCTTACCGACGAGACGATTAAAGTGTTCCACTGAACCACAAGTGATAAAACCAGCATTTCTGCCAGTTGCTCCATCACCAATTTGGTATCGTTCAACCAAAACCACTTTCATGGAGGGATCTTCTTTCTTAATCCAAAAAGCAGTTGAAAGTCCCGCGATTCCTCCACCAATGATGACGACGTCAGCATTGATTTTGTTGTTACCTGAGCGATCCATCCAATAGGACACTGTCATAAATTATTCCTTATAAAAATTTAATCATTTCACTGGCGGTACAAATACATCTATCGGGAGCACATCGAGTACATTCATAATCAATCGGATACCAAAACTTTGGATGTTGAGCGACTTCAGAAAATCCCATCTTCATTAAATATTTTTGTGAAGAATTTCCGGGTGACTCCAACCAGGAATGACAAACGATGGCCTTGGCTTGTAGTTCCTTTAAAACGCCAATCGATTTGTCAGAGAGCATCTTTCCAATTCCTCTCTTCTGATAATCGCCATGAATAAAGAGGCTTTTAAAGTAGGCGACTTGGTCTTTTTGAGATTCCCATTTATCTGGTGTTATTCCTCTCGCTTTTTCCACCCAGGCACCTGGAGCATAAGTCAATCGAACACCCACAATTTTTTCACCATCGAGAGCAAGAAAACTAGCATTCAATCCTTTTGACTGAGAAAACTTCAAACATTCACTGAGTTCTTCAAGTTGATAATAGTTTTCACCAATCCATTGATCAGTGAAAGCTTTGACCGAGGGTAAATCATGGGCTTGAAGTTCTCGAATAATCACCGCTTCATGTTCTCCATCTGCAATTCAACGCTCACATCTTTATGGCCCTTGAGCATATGATAAACTTCTTGAAGCTCATCAATTTGCTTGCCTTCAACCCGAACTTTGTCATCCATAATTTGGGCCTTAACTTTCATGCCCGAGTCTTTAATGATTTTAGTTATTTTCTTGGCACTGTCTTTATCAATGCCATTCTTTAAATTGAGAGTTTGCTTGAATCGCATATTTCCGCTTGGGCGAATATCTTGCGGTTCGAGTGCGCGCATTCCAATATTTCGCTTAATCATTTTCTCGCGCAACACACTTAAAGCTGTTTTAAGCTTTTCCTCGTCACTTGAATCGAGCTCAACCGTATTTTCCGTCAGCTCAATCGTTGTATTTGAATTTTTAAAATCAAAGCGTGAAGAGATTTCTTTTTGAGTCATCGCAATAACGTTTTTCATTTCTCCGCTATCAATTTTTGAGACTAGGTCGTAAGACGGCATAGTTCCTCCTTTCATCATGATTTTATAAGAAAAAACACTATCACGAGGCCTTGCGGAAGTGAAATCACTAGACGATAGCAATTGCCATTCCCTACAATGAGGTCTCATATAAATAGGGAATTTGAAATGATGCGAAATATCGTTCTAACAGCTTTGTCCGGTGTTCTTTTAAGCAGTTGTGCCTTTTTTAGTCCGAAAGATGAAGATCGCACTTATTATTACTTAACTGGTAAGGACATCACACCAGAAACCACCTCGGAGCAAGTCGTCAATGTCATTGGCCGGAGCATGACTATGGCCGGTGGAAATTATGAAGTTCAAGCTTATCCGATTACTCGCTCCCTGCTTGAAGTTCAGGCGCGCGAATTGGCCAAATCCCGTGGCCTCTCAGAAGAACAAGTGAAAAAAGTAAATCTCACCCATGAACAAGAATTCTTGGCCCAAAAAAATTGCTTCAATGTTTCTTTTGCTGTGGTTAATTTTGAGCAAGCCTCGCAACTTGAAGATTGGAAAATCCATTTCATCGATGCTGGTCTTGACGAGTATCCCATGCTCTGGCGAGATGAGGATCTCAAGCGTCGTTCAGTCAGAACAAAACTGCAACGCCAAGAAGGAAATCTCGATCGTTGGCTGGGACATGGAATTGTTTGTACCGACTCCCCTTTTCCACTAGAAAAAGGCTTTGGTTTGAAGATCACTCCAAAATACGTGCAATGGCCATTTCCTGCCAGCCAAAAACTGTTATGGGAATTTGATTATGTCGATACGAATGAGCAAGGTGAAGAAGTTTTAGTCAAAAAAGTCAAACAAGACTACCAACCTTACCGTGGTTGGTAATTAGCGCGCGTTGATAAATCCTTTAATGAGTCCGGTACAATTTTGATTGAGCAACTTCTGTTTCTTAACATAAGCTGCATAATCAACCATTCCCTGCATGATCGCTAAATTATCTTTGTCTTCTGGCAAGAGTTCGGGATGAAATTGAAAAGCTAATCCTAAACCATTTTTAAATTGATAACCTTCAACCACAAAATTTCGCCCTTCATCGGCACTGGCGACGATGTCGAGATGCATCCCTTCTCGCGGCTTCACAGCTTGATGATGATAACTTTGAATCCCTATCTGATCCTTGTCTCCGACAAAAGCACGAATCAAATTATCATCACTTTTTTTAAGATCGACTTCATGAATGGCGCTCTTGTGAGGCTTAGTCACGCCTTGTTCATCTTTTAAGTCTTGAACTAATTGCTCTCCTCGAGCAACTGCACATATCTGAGCTCCTCGGCAGATGCCGTAATATACACCTTTCTGTCTTTGCATATATTCTTGAATGAGCAAAATTTCAGATTGATCGCGTGTGATGTTTAAATCTTGAATATGAGCAAAAGTAATTCTTTGACGATAAGTTTTGGGGTGAACATCGTCTCCTCCCATTCCAAACAGCACATCAAAAGTATCGCCAACTAAGCGGCGATAGTCTTGAGCGTCTTCGGCACTTAAGCCTCCGTCGGCACTTACAGGAAGTAAAAAGGGATGAGCTCCCTTTTTTTTCATCACCGGAAAAAAGTTTGCAATCCGATCATCATTGGGCTTGAGATCATCAAAGTGATTCGCGATAAAAAGAAAAGTTGGATCAAAACTCTTCTCCACTCTTTTCACATCAAAATTTTTGACCGATTGAATCTGCAAAGAATCTACTGTGAATCGATCGCGATTCATCATTTTGATCATGTCTGGATTCTCATTGAGAAACTTTAGGTAGCGACGAACAGCTTGCTCTGGTGATTCATGATCAAGTTTCGGCAAAATCATTTCAGGGACGTGGTCATGCGCCTTCCAAACTACTAATTCAATTGCCCAGGCAGGCGTTAAGAGAACACCTAAATGGAGAATACAAACGAGGAAAATTTTAAACCGAGTCATGCCCTAACTTATCGGAATAAGTATAGAGATGCTTGATTTTTTCAATCAATTTTATAGTGTTTTTAAGAACATGCGCAGGTCACGTTTTTCGCTCTCTGACATAAGCGGCTGGCTCTGCTCATCGTAGAAGGCCTTCGAATGACCAATGTTGAGTAGTCCTGGCTTATTGGCCTTATAATGGGCCTCTTTCTCTTTCATCCACGAAGCTGGAATCTTGTCCCCAACTGGATAGCCCACACAATCAGCATCGTAATGAGAGGCGTCTGTTGATGGCCCTTGCACGAAAAATTTCGGTCGACGCGTAGGATGTTCCATCAAGGCACAAAGATTAGGAATCGAGTTGTTGTGGAAGTAAGGATAGCGAGAAAAGATTCCTTCCAGCGGTGGCGGGACATAACCTTTTTGTGGTTCAACCACGGTCTTCATCCATTTTGAAATGCGTAGCTTATTTAAACGTTCAGCAAAGTATTGTGTCGCCATCCAACGATTGGGATCAGTTCCTACATCTTTGACTTCGGTTTTCTTAGGATAAAGAACTTTTGAATTGCTTAAGATTTCAACCTCTGAGAGTTCCGAAGCATTGGGAAGATCCCAGGCTTTTTGATATTCGCCATGACACTTTTGACAGCTGTTCTTAAAAAGTGTCTGACCACGTTTTGCTGAATCAAGATCAATGCTTCCCGCTGGAAAAAAATCAGTCCAACGAGGAGCTTGCGTGGCAAAAGCAGCAGCGGTTAATTCTCGAACCGTATCTTGATTATCTTTCATCCATTGCTCAAGCTCTTTAAGATCCGTTCCTCTTCCCAATTCATTCCATAAAAAGTTAGTAAGAATAGGATTGCCCGCAACGATTGAACCGTCAGAGAGCCAACGAGTCTTATGTTTTAAATTCCACCAAGGAAGAGGTTTTGAATCCGCCACCATCGTCTCAAGCTTATTCGGAGTTGGATTTCGCTCAAGCACCCGCGACTTAGTCGCATACTCGTCATCTTTGCGATGTGATAAAGAAAGGGCCACGTGCGGAAGTGATGTATCAAGACCGAGGGATTGAGGCATAACCGCCCCCACCGCTCTCAAATTGTCTTGGGTATACTTGTACAGCTTGCGCTCTTCTTCGCTGGCATTAGTCCCGTAGGCAAAAAGATGCGAAGGAATTTTGGGTACATATTTTTTCGCCATCATAAAAAATTCATTGGCGCGCGGTCGCTTGTTGGTGAGCCCCATAATGGTGCGTCCCATGAAGACTCCCGAGTGGCAGCCGGCGCAGCCGAATGTTAAACCCTGAACCCCATTGAGATTGAGAATACTCGCTCCCATGCGATACTTGGGTTTAAACCCGTCGGGAAAAGGAATGCGATAAATTCCAGTGACTGATCCCTCATCAGGATACTTGTTCAATCCAAGCCAAGCATAGAGCCCGTCCATATCACTGTAACCAAGACGACGTTGGCCAAATTTTTGAATCAAGCGCTTAATCGGATTATTGCTATCACTTTCTAAAAAATTTTCGAGGGGCTTATAGGGAATATAGAGACCTGAGACGTTCACTGGCCAGCGAAGCGCGTGGACATAGCCGACATCTTGAATTTGTGAGAATTGGTCTTCAGGGAGCTGATAAAGATTCTGGCGAGAGCCTTCTGCAGGCAAAGTCGAATTCGCTGACCAATCCGGCTCATTCCAATCAAAGGCCATGGCCGATTGAGTAACAAGTATCAGTGCACATAAAAGCATTTTCATCATCGTCCCTTTTTCACCTTGTCAGACCATTATCTAAAGCTCCCGCTCATTAGACAAATCTGATCGTCCTCTAAGTGCTGATAATGATCAGCATGCAAGAAGATTTTAGAATTTTGTCATGCGCTCTTTTAAAACAGCAACCGGAGTCAAAGGGATCACGATTTTCAAATCAGGTCCTTCTGCCTCTAAAGTCAGCACAGCTCTCATTCCTTTGAACAAAGGCTTTCCTTTAATTTTCAATTCCGTTTTAATATGATCGCCCCAAGCCTGAAATTGCTCGGCCGTGGCAGGAGCAGTTAAGGCCATCACTTGCTCTTTTAAGTAAGATGCCATTTGCCCTGTCGTTTCCCAGCTCCAGATTTCTTGATACTCATCAGAAGTCATCACTTCCGTTCTAAAGATAATTTCAAGCACAGCTTCAAGTTCAGTGATGAGTTGAATTTTTTCTTTAAAAATTTCCATCGCCTGATTTTTCCATTCAGCGGTTTGATTTTGAAAAGGATGATGACTTGGAAGACAATCAGAGGCCAAGCCCACTAATTCAGCGATTGGCAATTTTCTTAAATGTTGGCCATTAAAGAAATTTAATTTTTGAACATCATAAAGTGCAGGCGCCTTATTAAAACGATCCATGGTGAAAACATCAACGATATCTTCTTTATTGAAAATATCCTTTTCATCTGGATGAGACCAACCGAGGAGGCAAAGATAATTATTCAAAGCTTCTGGCAAATATTTCATTTCAATATATTGCTTTACAGAAGTAGCGCCATGGCGCTTTGAAAGTTTCTGACGATCCTCTCCGACAAGAAGTGAACAGTGAGCATATTGAGGAGGCGTTACTCCAAAGGCTTCATACAACATCAACTGGCGTAATGTGTTTGGCAAATGCTCTTCAGCGCGAATAACGTGAGTGATTTTCATCATCCAATCATCAATGGCGCAACAATAATTATAAACTGGCATGCCATTACTTCTGAGGAGGACAAAATCTCCTACCATATCCTCGCCAAAATCAACGTCTCCACGAACATGATCTTTCAAATGATAAACTTTTTGTTGAGTCTTAAAGCGAATCACATAGTCTTCACCTGCATCAACTCTCTTCTTGGCTTCATAAAGCGGAAAATCGCGAAACTTAGTATGATAAGCGTGGGGTGCTTTGTTTTCAGCAATGGCTTTTTGTGAAAGTTCTTCGAGTTCTGCTTCAGTTAAAAAACAGGGATAAGCTTTTCCTTCTGATACCAATTCCCAAGCTTTTTCTTTATAGAGATTCATGCGCTCACTTTGGCGGTAAGGTCCATACTCACCTCCGCAATCAGGGCCTTCGGTCCAATCGATGCCAAGCCACTTGAGATCTTTCATCATCTCAATTTCGTATTCTTTTTTACTGCGCTCTTGATCGGTGTCTTCGATGCGGAGAAGAAAAACCCCGCCATTTTTTTTAGCGAAGAGATAGTTGTAAAGAGCAGTGCGAGCTCCGCCAATATGGAGATAACCCGTTGGAGAAGGCGCAAAACGAACGCGTACAGTCATAAACACTCCTGAATTTAGGGGCTCAATGTAGCAGATGTGAATAAATTTGAATAGTTTTAGAAGACTAAAAGACGGGGTTCTGTCATTTCTTCAATAACGTAACGAGGGCCTTCTCGACCTAATCCTGAGTCCTTAACCCCTCCATAGGGCATATGGTCGATTCTGTAGCCGGGAACCCCATTCATGATCACGGCCCCCACTTCAAGCTCGGAATGGGCCTTTTTCATACGATTGAGGTCATGACTAAAAACGCCGGCCTGCAATCCAAAACTTGAATCATTGGCCAATTTTATCGCTTGCTCAAAATCGACAACCGGTTCAATCACAACAATCGGCCCAAAGGCTTCTTCGCGACAAACTTTTTGATCACGAGGAACATTGGTTAAAACAGTTGCGGCGTAGAGATTTTTATCACTATCGATAATCTCTCCTCCACATAAAATTTTGGCACCTGCAGCTGTTGCTTCTTCCACCCAAGATTGGATGCGATTGAGATGCACGCGATCGATAAGAGGGCCTATTGTAGTCATTTGATCAGAGGGATCGCCCACTTTCAATTTTGCGACATTTTCTAACAATTTTTTTTGAAAATCTTCAAAGACACTTTCAACCACGAAAACTCTTTGCGTTGAAATACAAATTTGACCTGAGTAAAGGAAAGCGCCCGTGGCGACTTGAGCAGCAGCTTTATTTATATCGGCAGTCTCGTCGACAATAACTGCAGCGTTACCACCAAGTTCTAAAATAACTTTTTTCTTTCCCGCAATATTTTTTAACATCCAACCCACCGTTGGAGAACCTGTAAAAGAGAGCATCTTAAAGCGATCATCTCGCACCATTTTTTCAGCTAATTGATTATCGCAAAGGACCACTTGAAAAAGTCCTTGAGGCACTTGAGCTTCTCGACAAAGTTCTTCAAACTTCAAAATACTAAGAGGAGCAAAAGGTGAAGGCTTAACCACGATAGAACAACCACAGGCGAGAGCTGGTGCAATTTTATGAATGGCAAGATTGAGTGGAAAATTAAAGGGAGAAATGGCAATAATCGGACCGATGGGAAATCGCTGAGTCATCGCGCTTAAACCCATTCCATGATTAAAATCCATGGGAACAACTTCCCCACCAACTCGACGGGATTCTTCAAGCGCCCAAACAAGAGTAGCTAAAACTCGATCCGCTTCAGCGTTAGCGTAGCCTATGGGCTTGCCAGCTTCGGCACTAATTAATTGTGCGAATTCTTTTTTACGAGACTGATAAAGCTGAATAATTTTTTCTAAGCGATTGTAGCGCTCTCCAGCTGATCGCTTGCGTTCAAGAGTAAAAGCACTCTCAGAGAGCACCATCACATTTTCCACCTCGGCTTCAGAGGCCATTGGAAGAGATTTTAGTAATTTTTGAGAATACTTATCATAGACTTTCAATTCATTTTTCATGAATCGACTTTAGCATGGGAGAATTATATGACAATGAGATCAGGCAAAGTCAGAGCGTTTATCAAACAGATTACTGGCCAAACTGATATGCTCTTTTAAGAAGCGTTGCTCACCTAAAACAAACAATTGAATATCGTGTAAATGACAAAGCTTAACTGCCGCCGTTCTGCCTACATAGACTCTATAAAGTTTTGCATTTGCCAATCTGGTCTTATCACCATTAGCAAAATTCCAATCTCTTCCTTCGGCTTTGCAAACATCACACATGAGTATCGCCCCACAAAAATTGTTATGCCTAATTGTATTGAAAAAAGCCCAACGCATCCAGTCAATTTTTCATGATCTTTGTCACCCCATAAAATTAATGGGTTAGCTATTTTTATAAATTAATTATATTTACCAAAATGCCCAATAAACTGAGGCGCGACTCGGATTACCTTTGCAAATTCAGGCTTTTAATCTAGCCTTCTTCGAACCGCCACCCATTAAACCCAAACTGCAAAATCCTCGGAGGATTGATGACTTCAACTCTTAAGCCATTAAAAGTTAAAAACCATTTAGCCCCTACTCCAAAGAACAAGCTCAACTACAGCATCACCGTCAAAAACGCTCAAGGTGCTGAAGAAACACTCGCCGATCCTAAGGCCACGAGAGCACTCGTCGCACTGATGAATATGCACGCCGTAATTGGTGGAGCCGCTTGCCACTGGGGAGGCCCTGCAGCTTTTGCTGAAATTATGAGTTCAGTTCATGGGATCATGTTTAGAAAGGACAACTGGTTTAATCACTACAATTTCGTGAATGATGCCGGCCACACCGAAAATGGTATTTACGCCTTACGCGCTCTTTATGGTTTCGATCAAATGAGTCTCGAAGCGCTTCGCGATTTTCGCTCAATTAAAAGTAAACTAACAGGACATGGTGAAGCTCACCTCAATCCTGAGGGTGTTCTCATTTCTAACGGACCATTAGGTTCAGGACTTCCTCAAGCTCAAGGTTTGGCACTGGCCGATCATTTGAGTGGAACTCAAAGAACGACCATCTGCACTCTCTCTGACGGAGGAGCGATGGAAGGTGAAGCGCGCGAATCTTTCGCGGCCATTCCAGGTCTTGCTGCCAGAGGAAAGTTGGCCCCTTTTGTTTTACTTATCAGTGACAATAATACCAAACTCAGTGGACGTATCAGTGAAGATGCTTTCGATATGCATAAGAGCTTTGAAGCGCTCTCAGCTCAAGGTTGGGAAGTTCGCGTTCAAGAGCAAGGTCACAATCTGCAAAAAGTTCATAACGATATTGAATGGGCCATTCAAACTGCGGAAAAAAATCCTAAGAAGCCAATTGCAGTGGTTTTCAAAACAATCAAAGGCTACGGAGTTAAAGCGACTGAAGAAGCTAAGAGTGGAGGCCATGGTTATCCGCTTAAAGCCTATGACGAAAAGTTGGTTTCTTTTTTAAATGAAATTTACGGTGGCGAAGCTCCTGCGGAATTTCTTGATTGGGCAAAGAGCTTGCTTGCGCAAAAACCGGCACCAAAAGATTCAGCTCCAAGTGCCGTTAAAAAAGAAAAAGTCCAACCAGGTTTTTCTCGTGCCGCCACTCGCCTCGCCGGAGAAGGACTTCCGCTCTATTCAGTGACAGCCGATCTTCAGGGATCGACTGGAATTGCTGATTTTCAAAAGCAGTGCCCTAACAACTGGATTGATGTCGGTGTTGCCGAATCAAACATGATTAGTACTGCCGTTGGTTTATCACGCCAAGGTTTTATTCCTGTCGTCGATACTTTTGCCCAATTTGGAATTACTAAAGGCAATTTGCCTCTTATTATGTCTCAACTCTCGCTCGCTCCAGTCTTGGCGCTCTTTTCCCATATTGGTTTTCAAGATGCAGCTGATGGTGCTTCTCACCAAGCGACAACTTATGTTTCGGCAGTGGCCGGAATTCCAAACACGGCCGTTATTTGCTGTGCCAGCTCAAGTGAAGCTGAAAAATATTTCGAACTCGCCGTCAGAAGATTTGTTACAGCTCGCGAGAATGATCAAGTTCCTGAATCGGTTGTCTTCTTTTTTGGTCGCGAAGATTTCCCAGCTTCTTACTCGAGTGAGCTCACATATGAATGGGGACGCGCTCAAGTTCTTCGTCGCGGAAGTGATGTTGTGATTGCAGCTTGTGCCTCAACTGTTCCTCAAGCTCTTCTTGCGGCCGATGAATTAGCCGCCAAGGGAATTAAGGCCACAGTGATTAATAATCCTTTCGTCAATCATGTCGATACAGAAACTTTTGGAAAAGAATTGGCCGCGGCAGGAAATAAGTTGATCACAGTAGAGGATCATCAAGTTGTAGGCGGAATGGGGTCTCTTCTTGTACACGCTCTCGCTGAAAAAGGCATTCAACCAAAAGTAAGATCTCTCGGAATTCATAATCATTTTGGTCAAAGTTCATACAAGGCCGTCGAGCTTTACCACAAGCATGGATTCGATAGTGGCTCCATTGCGCAGGCCGCGTTAGAGATTGTTAAATAAAACAGTCCCGCTTTGGCACCAATGTCATACTTCTTTTATTGAAATCAGGGCCAATATGGCCCTGTTTTTTTGGCAAAATTCTTGCTTGTAAAAAATACATAAAGGAACCTCTTAAGGATGATGAGGGAATGTATGAAAACGAAGAATGAACGAAATTTAAATTACTTACGATATTCGCCCATGTTGATCTTAGTGATCACATTGTTGCTCTCTTATATTCTCAATCGAGTCAGTTAATCCTGTTTAAAAAGCTGTTATCAATCAGTTTAAGTCCAAACCCAACCATTCCGATAAGGGATTGTGTAGGGCTAACTCAAATGAACAAATGGCTTATTTTTATTTCGATAGTATCTTCGATCATGATGACTTCATGTCATCAAAAAAATGATGAGCCGGTAGTTGTGAACACTTTAGAGCAACAACAAAGTTCCGAAACCCTCAAAGTGATCTTCCCTCATTCCGCTGAATTTAAAAAAAGCCGTCAGCATGGTGCCTTCTACTTGCGAGATCAAAAACTTTGCCAAAGTTGTCATATACCAACTCAAAACGAAACTGGTGAAATTCGCCAAGAATTCTGTATGGGTTGTCATAAGAATTATCCCCATACTCCTCAATTCAAAGAGAGCTTTGATCATGGAGTTGCTTATTTGAAAGATTCTAATAATTGTAAAAGCTGTCACCAGAGTGAAAGTGGTCTCACCATAAAAGTTGCTCAAAACTGTACCACTTGTCATCAATATCCTCATCAAGCCGGATGGGTTGGAAAAAATCATACCAAAGCTTATTGGGATGGAAAAAAAGATGAAAACTTAAAAGTGAGTTGTCAGCATTGTCATCAAAAGGATGGAGAATTTCACCGTCGCAATGAAAAAAGTTTTATGAGCTGTACCCAATGTCATTACCAAGTCCCTCATGATTTTGCTTCTTTTATGAGACATCCGAGAGAAGCTGGGACCTATCGAGAAACGGAGAAGAAGCAGTGTACTCAGTGCCATAACCCCCTCGATAAATATCATAAAGATGATACTTACCCTTCAGATCCACCGGCCAAGCAATGTACTCTCTGCCACGAAGCCGTTAGTAAAAATAGTGTCATGCCAAAAAATCATCCGGCCGTGAAACGCGCGATTTCTTCGCCTGAAACTCCCGTTTGGAAATCACCTGGCAGAATTATCGAGCGGAAGTAAAAATTCTTGAAAATGACAATTGCGACATCCGTATTCTTGCCCCATGGGAGAACGGTGGATATTTCCGTGGCAGCGAACACATGACAGATCAACTGCTGAAAAGTGATGGGCCCGATTGGTTGGACCTCCATGACAATCACTGCAAGCAATAGCTCGTTCTTCATCCTGTTTAATAACCTTAGGATTCACAAATTGTCCCATTCGCTCTTCATCAGATAATTGATGAGATTTGAGGAGCGTGAGCTTGGTTTTCCTCTCGAGATGGAAAGCATGTAAGTAGAGCTTATCCACTTTAGGCACGTGGGCGAGATTTTCCTTTGCCAATGGCCCAGTTATGGTTGAGCGATCAGCATGGGCCGAGAGATGACATGATTGACACAAATCACTTGGAACATTGGGAGTGTGATGAAGGTCTTTTGGGAAAACTGGACGTTTGGTGACATAAACATAAGCTTCTTTAATATACTGATGTAGAGGTTGATGATGACAATCGTGACAGGTTGTTGCTTGTCCGTGTGAACTCTCTTCCCAAGAATATGTGGCATAATCATGGACGTGGCAAGAGATGCAAAAATTGGCGTCTTTCCATGTATACTCGTAAGTTTTGTAACCTGGATAGGCACCGATCCCCATACCAATTAATAGAGAGGGAAAAGTTAACATCAAAAAGGCCCGAAGAATTTTCCCAAACTTTTTCACTAAAATCCTCCGTGCGGAATGACTCTATAGAGAAAAGGAACTTGAAAAAAAAGGAACCAGCCCAAGAAAAGGCCGATCACCAAGGCCAGAAGATGCAACCACCATTTATGTTTTTTCATCCATTCAGTATCAATCATTTCTTTTTCCTTTCAAAGCGAGGATGAAATTCGCGAACCAACTGTTCAACATCTCCAGTGTGACAGCTGGCACAGAGATTTCGAATTTTACTAGTATCATTTTGTCGAAGATACTTATCGCGATCTTCACCTCTGTGAGGATCATGACATGTGATACAACTCAATCGATGGCCCGAACCTAATACTAATCCCTCTGCTCGACCGGCCAGTGCAACAGAGAGGGCCTTGACATGACGATGTCCACTTTGCTCCTTATGACATTCAAGACAACGTTGTTCAGCGGAATGATTGCCATCATGTGGGCGATGACAAGAAAGACAAGTCATCTCCTTTTGATTCCAATGAGCACTTTTCTTGGGAAGCAATTGGAGGTGTTTATTCTGCCCCATATACTCCCCTTCACTTTGATGACATTTTAAACATGTTGCCTCTTTGCTCCAAGACGTACTTTTGTCACCATGGTGGGGAGAATGGCAATCGATACAGCTCGTCTCATTATTAATCGGATGTGAGCTATGAGAAATTTGCTGCTGATGGCAGTGGGTACAAGTTTTAATCCCATCTTGAATCAGTAATTTGTCATTGGCTTGATGGGCACGATGACAATCGGTGCACTGAGAAGCTAGCTTGCTAATCTTTTGAAGATTGAGATGGTTTTTATCCGAAGAGCCTTTGTCTTGATGACACTCGAGACAAAGTTCAGTTTTAGACTTTCTTAAGAAATGGGGATTATCATCAATTTGTTTGTGGTGATTTTCATGGCAGGAACTACAGGAGACCTGTGAATTTTGATAAAGGGGAAGTTTCGTTTCTGTTTTATTTATAACTCTTAACCGATGATGTTGAGATTGGGGTTCAATGACATTTAAATGATAAGCCTCTGTTCCATCGTGACAATTGAGACAACGAACCTGATCCCAATCTTTCGTCACTTCGGGGTGTTGAAAATGATTTCTTCTAAAGACGCCACTGCGCATTTGATCAGCGACATTTAAATTTAGCGCATAGATTTTATTTTTTAAAAAGTCAGCTGCAAAAACAACTTTGGAAGAACTCGCCACATCGATGAGGTAATCAAATCGTTTCTCCAAATTTTCGATCGTATAGGAATCTACGTACCTGCCTGCGGAGTCATAACGATTTAAAAGTTTTAATCCACTATCGGCAATGACTATTTCACGATCAAAAAAAGTCATGGCCTTGGGAAACATCAGCGAGCCTTCCCAAACTCCCCACTCTCCGAGAGGCTTAAAGTCTTCAAGCGGCCAAATGCTTTTAGTACTCATCACCGTTTGCATGAAAGCGTCCAGAAACCAAAAACGATTATTATTAAAAAAGAAATCAATGTAATGCCCACTCGTGATCGGCATTGAATTTTGCCACTGAGCAAAGGGATTTTTCTTCAGTTCACTATCACTCGGTTTTAATTCTTTTCGAGTCAAAATCTTTTGATCTTGATAGTTTTTAAAATCACGAGTTCGATAGAATTGATCTTGTAGCAAAAAATAATAACCATCAATCCACTGAATCGCCTTGACGTCGCCACGCCCGGGTAAATGTGTTATTGCTTTAACCTGATTTTGAGAAATCACAATTTGTGCCGTTTTAGTCTCAGGATTCCAAAAGGATGCTGCCACATGATCATTGACACAATTTAGTCCAGAAACTTTCCAACTCTTTCCCTTTGGAAATGAAAAACTCTTTTTCAAGTCTCCCTTTTGAAGATCAAAAGCCTTAATCTCTTGAGAATGAAGAGATGAGGCCCATAGATAATTTTGGCAAATAGTTAATTTCGTTGGTGCCGCGATTTCAATGCTAAAGAGTTGTCCAGCAACACTGAGAGCAAAGCTCTTCTGGAAAAAAAGAAAAAACAAGATCATCCCAATAATCATGGGAGGTCTCCATGACAATTCGAGCAGCTCTTTTTTAACATGGGCATCGTTGAACGCTCATAATGAATCTTATCTGTCAGCTTGTGATGTGTCCCAACACTGAAGTAGCTCTTTTCATAATAAGTCTCCACTTCACTCGCTCCTGGCAATAATGCCCGATGAGGACGATGGCAAGAAAGACAATCAACTTTCGCCTTTTTATGCTCAAGAATCCCACTATGGGTCGCTTTATTGTGACAATCCGTACAGCGATCTGCCACATCAATTTGCAATTTCCAGTTTTTTCCTGTCTCCAAATGACAAACTAAACATCCTTTCTCTTTTTTGGAATCGATTTTTGAAAGTTCCCAATTTTTAAACCCATGGGGATCAAGACGAACCTGAGCACAGGCCAAGCTTATAAGAAAGACAAGGATTCTCATAACCCATTCCTCCCATGACAAGTTTGACAGCTACTAATGCCTTGGGTTCGAGTCAACTCTCTTGCCAACTCTAGTGTCGAGGAACCGGTTTGGTTATCGCGATGAATATTATCTACCACGTGACATTCAAAGCACTGAGACTCGCCGTAACCATGAGGATGATTTTCGACACTCAAGAGAATGTCTGCAGGTTGAGCGACTTGATAAACCTCAAATTGTCTTTTTTCTTTTCCACAACTAGAAAAGAAAAGAATCGCGAGGATGAGCATTTTTTTCATCTCACACTCCCGTCATGACATTTTTGACAAAACTGCTGTTGCTGGTGGCATTGGACACAACTGGCAGGATTGAGTCGAGCATCTATTGAATGAGTTAAACGAAAATTGCCTCGATGAACCATGGGGTTCATCTGATCGCGTTTAAAATGGCATTGTGAACAAGACTTTTGAGTATGACAGTCTTGGCATCCTTGGGAATCGAGGCGAGCAAATTGAGCATGTTGCTGTTTCCATAAAGCGTTATGGTCTTCAGGTTTAAGATTTTCACCCGATTGGTGGCAAAGAATACACTGTGAGGGGGTCGAGACCATCACCTTTTCAAGATGGCACTGGTGACAGGAATTTTGGTTCGGTTTTAAAAAGCCCATTGCTACGGGCGCTCCGAGAGGACCTGGATCACGACTTTTAATTGAAAAAGAATGGCAATCCTGACAACTCACTTGCAGCTTTTTTAAAACGATTTCATGCTTTTTATGGGAAAAGAGCTGCCTCACCGTACTTGCAAGGAGCGGTTTCTCATTTTGAATTTTTTTAACTTCAGCTTGTACCCCTAGGGACAACAACAAGCTAATAAGTAAAATGTGAAACATAGAGCATGGCCCTCATATCCAGTGCATAATAATGATTTCTTTCAAACTCCATCGAAAGCTGAGTCTCGAAACTTCGACTCCAGCTTTTTTTGAGCCCTGTCCGCAATTCGTAGGCGTGGGTCGAAATACCATTAATTTTTTTAAAATCGCTAACCTCAACTCCACTATTGATTGACCAAGAAGTCGTCATGAATTGCGAGCCATTCAAACCAAGACTTACCATCTCTCCGCCAAATGATTTCAAATATGTGAGGTGAGTGTCGAGACGACGATCAAGGACAATCCAATCCCATGCAAGCTCAGCCTTGCTTCCCCTCTCTTCTTTCGTTCTAGATGTAAACAAAATTCTTCTCAAAGACAAAGTTAGGCCGTGCTCTTTGGTTATTTGCAAGGATTGATTGAACTGATGGGCCGATTGAGTCGAGCTACTCGTTAAGCGGTACCAAATGCTTTGTTTTGTCGGCATTGATAAGTCTGGTCGAGTTCCGAGATAAGTGTAGCTGCTGGCAAGTTTCTCAAAGGGATGTGTTTCAATCATTGCTGTCCATTTTTCAGAACGACCTCTGGATTGATTGAATCTCATTTCTCCTAAGAGGAGACTTTGATAGAAATCTGGAATTGAATAAAGTGCTTGGGCATATCCAACCGAAGTTGACTTATTGTCTTGATAACGTGCCAACTGCCCCACATTTAATCGAAATTGCTCTTGCGACCATTTCAGTGTTCCACCATAAACCTGTTCATTGGTTATTAGCTCATTTGTTTGTTCAAGATGAGTCAAACCACCTGCGTAGCTAACAAACTTTAAATGATGATGAATAGGAACGGCCAAAACAATTCCGTCCATCAAAGAGTAGTCCAGCGCTTCACTCCAAACCTGTCGACCAACTTTTACCTTCGCTTGAAAAAGGGGAAGAGTGAGATGAAGTTGTTGCGGATAGAGATTCCACTCACCTCTCTCAAGATTATTATTAATACCGAGGTCTGAATAGAACTCACTTCCTCCAATATGAAGCGAAGAAAATTGCCAGTCGAGAGTGGTCAAAAATTGATTCTTTTCTGCATAATCGCGATAGGCGCCAGTGGAGAAAGTCGTTTGGCTAGAAACGTAAGCATGAGCGCCATTGAAGAGATTCAATATTAGTGAGATCCAAAAAACACCCATAAGCTGTTATATTATCTAATTTTATGCCCTTTTGACATGACATGGCCCATAGAATTGCTCAAAATAGAGTGACTATGCGTTCACTGGCAACAAATTGGATTTTTGGCTCATTACAACAAGATGCTCTATGGCTCTTATTTCCAGGGCCTCTTTTTCTCTTTCTAATCAGTTTTGTCGGTCCCATGTCAGCCTTGGCGAGCATTCTCTTTTTCATCACTTTTGCTTTTCTCGACTCGGGTCACGTTTATTTGACCTGGTGGAGAACGATATTCAATCCTAAGGAACGAGGGCGAACTTCTTCTTATTTCATCGTTCCACTTTTGATTTTGCTAACATTTACCACGCTTTTCTATTTTGATTTTAGCTATATATGGAGCTTAGTTCTTTATGCAACGGCCTTTCATTACATCAAGCAAGTTATTGGCTTTTATCATCTTTATCGTAAGGGGCGAGCTAGGGATAAGCTTCAAACAATACTCTTCTCCCTTTTGCTTTTTCTTCCCTTTTGCGCCTTTCATTTTAAACCAGATCTCGTCTCAACGGGATTTTATACCCAGAACGATCTCCTTCTCTTTCCCTCTGAAAAACTATATCAAACGAGTCTCATTACCCTTTTGCTTTTCCATGTCTCTTTTATTTTTTGGGAATTAAGAAACTATTTTTTAAAACGATTTTGCTTGCCCGCAGTTTTATATATTTTCATCATGAGTTGGTTTTATATTGTCCTCTTTTTGACACCGCAATTTTCGATGCCTGTGATTCTCTCAAGTCTTATTTTGTCTCACTCGATCCCCTATTCACGTCTTATTCAGAAATCGCTTAAGAAAAAACAACCTCTCAAATGGTTTCAAACAAACAAGAATGTCATTCTTGTTGTACTTCTCACTTTGATGGTGCTCGGTGGATTTGAGTCGTCTCTTGAAAAATATTTTATCGATTTTAAAAATCAACATTTTTCAATGGCCAAGTCACTCTTTCATGGACTGTATTTAGTTCCACTTTTTTTCCATTTTTATTTTGATGGAGTGATATGGAAAAGAAATCATCCAGAGTTTCCCCATTTTTGATTCTTTAGTTCTGATTACACCATTGACATTGATAGAGACCCACTGAAATATCGATTGATTGATAGGGAGTAACGCATGCTGCAGGATCTGTGACAAAACCTTGTTTAGAAATAAAGCAATTCAAATCGGGTTCGCAAGAAGTTCTATTCGTGCCTACAGCTCCAGCATTATAAGCACCGCCCGATAAAGTACAAAGCGCTCCATCCCCAAAACGTCCGAAGCAGGAATAAAGGGTTTTAACTCCGCCCACGATAGAATAATAAAGCATGATTTCAATTTTAAGATGATCGAATTTTGAAATAGAGAGCGAGGGAGTTCCTTCTTTCGCATAGATTTTAACCACTGCATTGCTCGCGGTGAGGTTTGGACTAGAAGGAATGTCTCGTCTTAAATTCGTTCTGACCGGTGTCGCCTCAGATTCTAGTACAATTTTATCAAGGATGAGTCCTTCTGGGCTTCTCCAACCATTAACAAAATTAACCGCCGAGTTTCCATACTTGCCACTAAAAGGGAGAAGATTAGCTTCGGCAGTAGTGAAAGAATCATCTATGTTCTTGCCGCTTAATAGCTGGGTACAGTAAAGAGGATTTTCAAAGAGCGTTCTCATATGGGAGACGAAATTGTTATAAACGAGATGCTTTTTATCTACTCGGTAATTAGTATCGAGATTTTTTGAAAGTTGCATGACGTGAATCGCGACAGCACCTAAAAGGCCCGCGGCAAAAAGAACATAAACGATAGCAGAGCCTCTTTGGCCGTGGTGACGATCAAACAGAATCATGGACATTCCAAACATGTATACCATTGGGCCGTATTAACAATGGTCGCCGTACATTTCTTTCCACAAGATACGCTGTGATTCCAGGTTTGCACTCCCGTTTGCGAAGCCACACTCCCAGTTGGACAATTCGTCGCCCCCGTCAGTGGATTATCAGTAGTTAATCCATAAGTAGGACTACAACCATACGAAGAAGGAACGCAGCTAATTAATTTGTATGCTCCTCTCACCTGACAAGCTTCAGCAACTTTACATTGTCCAGTAGCCGCATCAAAAACTCCGAGCATAGAATTACAAATTTCGACAGAGTCCTTCATCTCTCCGCAATATCTAACAATACCGGAAGCATCTGCAAGCACAGGAATGTTATAGAAACTGTTGGAAGTTTTATTGGCAGCAGTCAGACCTATATCAATGAGAAGCATTGTCTTAGTCAATTCAACACCACTCACAGTGATCTTTGGAAGTCCCACAGTCGTATCCAATTTTGCACGAAGTGAAGAGAGAGTAAGAGCACCAAAAGTTTCACCCGTACCAATTGGACTTTTCCCCTCATATTTCCATTCGTCGAGCGTAATATTAGTGTAAGCACTGGTGAAAGTTTTCCCGCGAAATTCATCACAAGCTTTAGGTCCGTAAATGTAGCGACCAAGACTGCTCGAAAAATTCATCGTGTCGTTAAGCACTCTACTACGTGAGCTTACAGAATTGATTTGACCGACAAGTTGCATAGCGCCGAGTCCAACGACACCAACCAATCCCGCCGCCACCATGACTTCAGCGAGTGAAAAACCATCGGAATTGAGAGCTAATTTAAATAATTTTTTCATGTAAGATAATAGCATTTCCCAGCGACTCCTTGTCAATTTTTTTGCCCTAAAAAGACTCTCTTACGTACTTTAATCAGACTTGCGACAACCCCTTCAATCAGTGGCAAAAGGGCCAAAAACATCAAATCAAAAGCGATAGGATACTGTTGAAAAAAAGGACCTGCATTTGAGAGTAAACAAAGAATTAAGATTTCTGACAGATAACAAAGGCCCAGATGACGAGACCAATGAAGTTGCGATAACCAACGGACGAATTTCATTTGATCAAGTTTAACTTGAATTCGCTCAACCAATGAAAGTCTCATCATGAAGAGCACAATTAGAAAGTTCCCCCAGAAAATGAACTCTGCCTGGTTAAACATATAGCAATAGAATTGTGGGCCAATAGGCGCCTGGTATAGTTTTCCCCAAGTCACAGGCGTCCAGATAAGAGCAAAAAACCAAAAGATCATTTCATTAAAATGAAATAGCCTTCCTCTTTCCTTCAAAAGTTGTCCTGCCGAATAGCAAAAAAGAGGAAGACCAATCCAAGGAAACAATGGCCATGCTCCTGTTTTTCCCCACGAGCAACGTCCAATGAATATTTCAGAGAATATACTATTGCCAAAGTACGAAGCCTGCACCCAAGGAGAAAGTACAAAAAGAGCAACGCAAACAAGCATCGTAAGCTTAAAGAATTTCTGACTAAAATTTTGAATCAATTTTAAACACAAAATGGCCACAAAGAGATAGCAATAGATATCCCATTCCCAAGCTTCAAGAAAACTTCGCCCCTCAAGGAAACTCAAAGTAATCAAAAGTTGACCAATAAATAGAATCGGCAAGACTTTTTTCAAGGAAGAAAATGTCGTTTGCTTAAAGCCCCAAATAAAAAAAACAATACTGACAATGCTATGACCGCTAAAGGGAAAGAGGTGGGCAAACTTTAAAAAAGTGGGATAAATGAATGTTCGCTCCGTTAATGGGAAAAAATCTTCGAAGAAAATAAACTCATTAACATGGAAAACAGTAATCGCGATGACACTCACCAACTTGATGATATTAAGCAAATGGTAATGGGGTGTTTTCTTTATTTCAATCATGGATAAAATATTGCAACATCTCCACCTTCACTAATCGAAATCTTGTCAAAAGGTAACCTCGCTTCAGTTCCATGATGAACGACAATTGGTTTTAAAACGTCTGGCAACAGGGTAAATTGGGATGAAGCTATATAATAGAAAAACTCCTTCTTCTCTTTATTCACTATTTCCCTTTCATGGATAACGGAGTCGTGAAAAAGCTTATCGCCTGTCGAACCCGAGGGAATATTTTTTTCAGAGAATGATCCTAATTCAACTTGAGTCTGACGATTATAACATCTATAGATTTGTTCCTGGTCTCCCCCTGAGCGCCCAAAGCAAATGGCGTTGTCAATGGTCCGCCATAGAACGAATTGAACGAAAGCAAAATCACGTATTTTGTAGAGACTCGCTAAATCTTTAATGGCCTGTTTCTCAGGAATATAAAGCGAGAGGCTATAAGTAAGGTGACTCGTCATTTTTTGAGAATGATAGCCTATCAAAAGAGATTCTTTTTTGAAAACAGGAAGGCTTACCAACCATTGCCCCTGCATACTGATGATCTGCTCCACTACTTCTGATTCAAAAGGAGTCAGATAGTGATTCCAATTGTAGACATTTTGATTTTGCCATTTCCAATAACGTTTCAGGTAAAAGCGAGTATGCTCTTCTTGTGCAGGACTATTTATGAGAGATGGGATAATGGCCATCGCATGGGAAATGATTGCAGAAGCTAACAAAAATGACTTCAAAACCATCATTTAATCTCTCCCATAAAACAGAGAATAATAACAATTCCCTTTACGCTCTCGTTTTAAGACGTGTTCTAGAGAAACGAGATTAAGTGAGCTGGATAAGTCTAATTTCTCAGGCAAGGTGGAATAATTAAATGATCTCTGAATGTCACTTTTTGAAACAAACACAAAAGAGGAATAAGGACCGAACCCAAAGGGATGAGCAAATCCAGCTTTCTTCAAAGTATTAAGTAAGCAACCTGTCATTTTATTATGTCGGCTCTCTTGAATTTCTGATTCTAAAGGAAAATCAAAAATAAAAAACCCATCTTTATTGGTGTGAGCCGAAATCATTTGATAAAATTCTAAACTATAAAGCTTTTTCAACTCGTTACTATAGGGATAGGGAAAATCGATATATATTCCATCGTATTTTTCTTTGTCTGTTCTTAAAAAAGAAATAGCATCGTTAATAACTATTTTCAAACGAGGATCTTCAAGTTCAAGAACTCCCCCGTTAAGAGAGCTCAATACTCTATGACGACGTGAAATTTCAATCATGGCAGGGTCTAGTTCAACCATGAGAATACTTTCGACTTCTTTATGCTTTAAAAGCTCATGAGCAAGAATTCCATCACCTGCACCTAAAACAAGTATTTTCTTAGGAATCTGATTATTGAGATTGATTGAACCTGCCACCATCGATTGGTGGTAGGTTTTATGTGAATAAAGATCAAATTGAGGTTTACGATTTAAAAAGAGAGACACATTTCCGTGGAAATACGATTCTATCTGAGGAGGCTCCGTAACGATGTCTATTTTCTGGTAAGGACTCACATGTCTTTCCAAGTTGGCATATTGGCCAAGAACTCGAGACCAATCACCTAATTGTTTTAAACTTTGAATTTTAAATCCTAAATAATAGCTGAGAAGTTCAGCCTTCTCTATTTTGGGAAGCCAATTTAAAATGAGAAGAAGTGATAGTAGTGGCATAGTAAAATACTTAGACAAAGCAAACTTTCGCTGAAGAATCATCAAAAGAAAAAGTGTAAAAAAATTCAATAACAAAACAAAGATAAGCAGTTCTTGAGTCGATTGCCCCATGGCCAAGAAGACATTTAAGAGAACTCCAGCAAAGAGCGCACCCAAATAATTAAGAAACAAGATTTGAGACTCTTCTTCGTGATTCAAGTGTAAAAGGATTGGTAATTGTATTCCTGAGAAAAATCCAAGTCCAAAAATCATTGGTACGTAAATCTGAAAGATCAGAGGAAGAGGGATATCATAGGGCGAAAACAAGTATTGATTAACATAAACAAGATAAAAAGCTAAACAAAGAGGGCCAATTAAAAAAAGGGAACTTCCTATTGTCGCAACAAACATCTCTGCTTGGATGAGCAATTTCCATTTATGATTCCTATCATACATGATTGAGAGCATTTTATCGCAAAGTCCAGAACCAAGCGCCATGCCTGTTAAGTAGAGACCTAAACTCAAAGATTGAGCAATCGTTTCTTCGCCAGTTAGTTCGGAAAGCTGTCCGGAGATCATGAGATAGTAAAAAAGACTGGTGAATGATGTGAGGGTCGCAATAATGATAACAAAAATATTTTTCATAGCTGACCTTTAAGATAAAAGGTCGTCAATAAGAGATTTATATTGAATCGATAGAGATAAGTTATAATGAATAAACCTATAAATATAAGAATTAAAGGAATTTTCCACTTTTCCTTGATAGTGACAAAAAAAAGAAGGAAGAGGTTTGAGAAGGCAACAAAAAGAGATGAAGCTCCCACTCCCAGAAAAGGAAACAACAGAAGTGGAACAGCAATAGTCGCTACAACCATTCCAAGATAATCATAGGCCAAAACAGAGCCTTGAGAATTTTTAAGAAATCTTAGCATTAAGGGCAACTCAAACCCGGAAAGGAAACCGACGAGCGAGATAATTGTATAGGAAAACAATTTTGAGGCGATTAAAGGTGAAGTTGAATTTATCCAGACAATAAGAAAAGGCGCAAAAAAGCCGATAAGAAAAAGCACGGACTCTACGATCACAAAAACTGATAATTCACTTCGGTTCAATAGACTTCGAGGAAATAACAAAGCCCCTAATCCTAAAAAACAAGTAAAGAGAGATACAACTAAATTATACTGTGTAACTTGTGAACCAAATAAAACGCCAAGGATTTGCGTAAAGATAAGTTCATAGGCAAGAGAGCATAAGGCAAGGCCGCAGGAGAGGAGAAGAACATTTCGTCGGCTCAATTGAGTTTGCAATTACTTGACCTGTAGTGATTCGAGCATGGAATCAAGCATTCCTTCATTAGTATCAAAAAAACTGGTTGGAGCTTTCATGACAAAAACGTATGTGCCCTTTCTATCTGATCTTTCAACAATCGCAGCATAGAGCATTCGATCACTGGATTTCTTGCCTTGAATGACTTGGATAGAAGAGATCCCCCTACCTGAAGGAGGTGTGATTTTTCTAATGACAGGACGATTTGGAAAATCACCATTGCGCACTTGAGGTAATGCTCCCTGCGAATTATTAAGGTAGTCCACAATTTGATCTAGGGTCGCTGACTTCTCCGTCCCAAGCATGGCGAATTCATTTTGTCCGCTGGCGTCCGTTCCATAAAGTCCACCGATACCATCCTCTAAATCAAGCTGAGTATATTTTAAATTCTCTGGCAATTTTACATTTGCTTTGATCGTTTTTTGAAAATCAGTTTTGAGCAATTCTTGCTCAGTAACTGAGTCGACAATTGCCGATTGGATTTCACTGGAATTGGCCTCTAATTTTTTAGCGAGTTCAACTTTTCCCTCAGGCAAAGGAGCATAGACTTCCTTAACTTCGTTTGTTTCGACTTCTTGATTTTGACTGTCGATAGCTTGCGCTTGTTCGCCATTATCGTTCGTTTGATCTTCTAAATGGTGATTTGACAGGTAAATGTATCCGGCGAGGCCGATCAAAAGAAGACCAAAAAAGAATTTCAACTTTTCACTATTCATGATGACCTTACTTTAAAACTTGAGAAATATAATATGTTTGCCCATTGAGACATCTTTGATTAAAGGCCCTTTCTATTGCCATTCCAATATAGCGAGAATCTCTCGTATCTGAGTCTCTCAAGATTTGAGCTCGGTCGATTAAGTACGGAAAGAAGAGGTTGCCACGTTTTTCAAATTGGGCAATTTGAACAATGGCCTTTCCGTTGGCATTCTGAAAAGTAATTTGAGTTTTCGTTCGGTCATCACCAAAAGTATTACTTGGGGTTTCACCATTTAATAACTTGGCACAAACATCTTTAAGATTAGGGGTAATATCCGTTAATACATCATTCAACATGCGACTTCTGCTATTTTCTTCAAAGCTCAACTCTCCATTTCGAGTGACTCTTAGACGAGTAAAAGCATTATAGGACTTGGCCTTAGTTTCAACACATTCTTTTTTATTAACAACGAAGTTAAAGAGAAGACTCTGATCAACCTGACGAGAAAGGAAATAGCGCTTGTCCTGTAATGAACGGCAAATCTGTTCTCCAACTTCTTTTTGATCACCAGTAATGTCACCAATACCTTGAATCGCCTGATCCCATGAAGTATAACGAGGTGTTGATGGAGCCTCATCCGCTTTTTTCTCCTGTTTACAGGAGTGAAGAGTCATTAGAACAATTGATAAAAATAAGATTTGATAAATCTTCATTAGAAATCCCCCCAGTCACATTGTAAACAAACCAGTCCGATTGATCGCCACATCTTTACGACACTTTGACGATCGTCGACAACAAAAAGGACTTGGTACTTTGGTTTTATTTCAACATTATAAATTTCATTTTTAACCACATCATCGCCTCTATAATCGCTGGCCTGTCTCATCCATAAGTGATCAAAAGGGACATCATTCTTCTTTAACCATTGCTCTGTTTTACTTCGATAGTCTTCATCTCGCCCTGTTACCAACAAAACGTCAGTACTCTGATTTTTCATGGCCAAGATTAAATCACGGCACCAAGGATTAAGAATATCGAGCTCCATGGCCTGATTGAAAGCACGCCAATTTTTTGGTTCTTGGCGTACATGATGAACTCGATGCTCGACATCAGCTAAAGTTCCGTCAATATCAACGATTATTGCCTTCTTCATCGGTTGTTATGAATAAAGCACAAATGCTTCAAGCCGATATCAGGATTAAATTCTCGGTAAACATTCGCTTTAAATGGGCGAAAAAAGATTTCACAGGTAACAGCTACTTTTCCATTAAAAAGATGCCCTCCCCAAACTTTGAATTCGGCATCGCCAAGTGAAACATGAATATGAACAAAGGGTTTGCCATCAACTAACGATAAATTTCCATGCAGAGAAATGAGCTCCATTTCATCCTTGAAGACCTTTTTATCATATGTCTGAGAATGAAGATGATAGTAGCCAAGTTCCGCTTCTTTAAGGGCTCCAATCGCTTGAAACGAACCAGCGCTATGCCCGTTATCAATTGCCCATTGAGTGAGGGCCGTCATGATTTCTTGATCTTTATTCATGCGGATAAGACAGTCTCCATTTTCAACAGTTGTCCACTCCATTAGGTTGCTCCTTCTTCACTTTCTATCTGTTCGTGTGCTTCTGTGTAATGGGACACAAAACCTCTCACAATATCTTCTGCCTTTTTAGAATCATATTCTTGGGGGGCGATTGGCTTTGAGATTTGAATTATCACATGCTTTCTTAGAGACTTTGGAAATTTGAAAAGAACTCTTCCGCCTTCGTAGGAGAAAATACTCCCCCATAAACCATCGATTCCAACCATCACAACTGGAACAGGGTCTCTTTTTAAAATTTTGTGAATACCTGGTTGAAATTTTCTCATTTGACCATTTCGAGTGATCCAGCCTTCTGGGAATATTCCAAGAATCGCACCTTCGTTAATATGGTTATGAATGTTATCAAAGGCCTTTTCTAAAATTTCTACAGATTCTTTTTTAGTGGCAATAGGAACGAGCTTTGCTTGCTTGAACCAAAAAGGCCCCATGGGAACATAATAATAATTCCAATCAATCACAAAGCGTATTGGGCGTTTTAGAATTCCCATCAAGAGCAACCAATCAACAAAGGAAACATGATTACAGGCCACGATAAATGAACCCGTTTTAGGAATATTTTCTTCACCTCGGACTTCTACTTTGTAAAAGATATGAGTTAGTAAAAATGCCCAAATTCTTAAACTTTGTTCAGAGTGGAGAGCATAGAGAATAAAAGAAACAATAAAATTAGAGATTGATAACACAAAAATGACTGTTGGAATTCCAAACTTCACTAAAACCATCACTGCAACTGCAGCTAAGACCATAAAAAGTGAATTGATAATATTATTACCCGCAATCATTCGTGATAGTTCTTCTCTCGGGCTTTTCCATTGCACGTAACTCATTTGAGGAACGATATAACCGCCGCCGAAAATAGACATCATGAAAAGGTCGAACAAAGCGCGAACAGAATTATCCATCTTAAAATAATCAGCAAGACCTAAAAGCTGACTATCAATGAATACTGGCCAGTGGGAACTGACCCAGACTAAATCAAAAAGAAACAAACTCATGAACAAAGCTGAAATTGGAACAACACCTATTTCAATTTGATGGCGAGAAATTCTCTCTGTTAAAAAAGAACCAATCCCCATTCCAATAGTGAAAACGGCAAGAAAGGTTGTTGCCACTTCAGGCTTACCACCAAACACATCTTTCACGAGAGGAGGTAAGATCGAAAGAATAGCAGCACCTAGAAACCAGAACCAAGAAATTCCCATAATGGTTAAGAAGACATCTCTGTTCTTCTTCGTCATTTTAAGAATTTCCCATGTCGGCTTCAGGAAACTGTAATCCACTTTAATGCTGGGATCGACAGGAGGAACCTTTTCAACTTTCAAAGAAGCGATAAAGCCAATAATGGCCATACCAATCAAGCCTGTTGTCAAAAGCGTGTCGAAAAAAGGAAGTTCAATAAAACTTCCACCGACAATAGTTCCCATCAGAATAGCAATAAAAGTACCGGCCGAAACGGCCGCATTGGCAGCGACTAATTCATCCTCTTCAACTAAGAATGGGATGATACCGTATTTGAGTGGGCCGAAGAAAGCCGACTGAGCCCCCATACAAAACAAAACCACAAATAAAGTTTGATAGAGCTCAAAGTAAATTCCTATTGAGCCAGCAACCATGATGACAATTTCTAAGAATTTTACAATTTGAATAACAGTGTGTTTGCCGTACCGATCAGCAATTTGTCCGCCTGTTGCAGAAAAAATAAAAAAAGGAAAAATGAAAATCCCACCGGCCAAGGGGACAAGCATCGCTGGTGCTAAATTCCATAAAGAAACGGATTTATAAGTGATCAACATCACCAACGCATTCTTAAAGAAATTGTCGTTCAGAGCACCTAAGAATTGAGTCCAGAAAAGCGGCCAGAACCGCCGGTCACCGAAGATAAGATTTTTGGCCAATCCATTGTCCTTTGCTAAATAAATCTTTGATTCATTCTAGCAAAGGACGCAACGGATAAACAAGTAAGTGAGAGATATTAATAGGCTTCTACAGAGGCAACACCAACGACTTTTCCAAAGATGGTTTTCCCTTTGAACTTCAAATTAGAAATTCTTCTCGCATTTGAGTAAACTTGCCATTTCTGACCGTCAAATTGAATTTCAAGTTCCATATCTTTTCGTGAGCCTGTGATTCCGTTGTAAAGATAATCAATCTTTACGTCTCCACCACGATCATGGTCGAAAGACTGACCTTTTAAGACAATTACTTTATGGCCCTGCTCTTCTTTCAGAACCACGCCTGATTCAAGCTTATCCATATTATAATTTTTTGTGTCTTTATTACTATGATCGAAAACTTTCAAACCACTAGCACGGTTATCTTCATCGACTTCCATAATGAGGTCATAGTTTTTATTATCAATGGCATTGATGATATTCAAAATTTTCTGATCAGCGGCCATTACCAAAGATGAACTTAATAATGTGACCAAGATTAAAATGCTTTTCATAACTCCCCTCCTTAACAAGGTGGGCTACTCTATCAAGCTCAAATCTAATTTGAGAGGTGGGTGTGAAAAGATTACAAGTGAATAATTTTCGTCATTTAGATGTTTCTATTCTGACAACATCAAACACTGCGCACAATGTCATTGACCGTATCATCAGCTAAAATAGGGCATGAAAAAACTCTATCACTACGTTCATTGTCCCTATTGTATTCGCGTGCGTATGGGTTTTGGCCTATTAGGAATTCCATTTGAATCCCACGTTCTTCCCTACAATGACGAGCAAACTCCTCTTCATTTAACTGGCGTAAAAATGCTCCCCATAATGGTCGATGAGATGGGAGTGGCCATGAATGAGAGTTTGGACATTTTAAAGCGAATTGATGAAAAGCAAGTACTTAGATTTGATCTCATTGCTCCCAAGGCCGATGGATTAGAGTCCTTTTTAGATAGAGTGGCCTCACCGGTGCACAATCTCTGTATGCCTTATTGGGTTTGGACACCAGAATTTGACTCAGAATCGCGGAGCTACTTTGAAAATAAAAAGTCCAAAAAGCGCGGTCCCTTTAATCTCTTGGCCCTAAGAAAAGATGAATTTCTGAAACAACTCCCCCCTTTAATGGAAGAGCTTAGCTCGCATCTGTCGCCCTATTATTGTGGTAGTGAATTTTCAATTGCCGATATTATGGTTGCAGCTCATTTATGGGGTCTTTATATATTCCCCGAATATCAGTTCCCATCACAAATTCACGACTATCTTCAAGATGTAAAAAAGCGAACTCATTTTAATTATCATGAAGACTTTTGGCGCTAAGCTTAGAAAAGTAGAAATTTCATCCCAATCAAGAAGGCACAAAAGGCAGTCATAAAATAGCGTGATGGCCATTTCTTTTCAATCAAGCATTCAAACAAAGAAGAGAAGAGAACGCCTGTTATTGAGAGTCCTGAAATAGTAGCAAGATGGCCTAATCGAATTGCATTGAGATAAAGAGAGAGAGAAAGAAAAGTTCCCAAGAAAGATCCTATAATGAGATAGCCTTTATCTTTAGTGCTTCTTGCCTTCCATAAATTTCTCAACTGAAAACGCCCTTTCATCCCTAAGATTAAATAAAATAAAACAGCGCCAAAGGTACGATAGAGATTGCCTTGAAGACTTCCTAATTCTGGGGTGGAGTTAAAAGACCAACGACTCATGAGAACCCCACACGCATCAAGAAGAATTCCCGAAAAGGCCAACATGATCGGAGCCATTTGCCATTTGCGAGACTTTTGAAAACTCTCAAATGAAAAAAGAAAAACGCAGAGGACAAAAAAGAGAATGGCCCAAAATTTTCGAGTATCAACTCCTTGATCAAATAAGAAATAGGAGAAGAATCCTAAAATGAGTGGCTGAAAACTAAAGAGCATTAGTGTTCGGCCCGGACCGAGTTCTGCAAATGACCTCAATAGAAAAATATCTCCAAAACCGAGCCCAATAAAACCAGAAATCCCTAAGACTAAGATCGTCACTACAGAGGTCGAAACCTGAGGAACAAAAAAGAGATTGATAAGAATGAAACAAACCAGAGCAACGATGGCCTTAACGGCATTCATCCAAGCTGGGTTTACGGCCCTAGAGTAATGAGTAAAGACCTGAGAACCAAGCGCAAAGCTAAGATTAGCTCCTAAAGCAAAAAAGATGACCGGTAATTGTTGCGCGTCCATAACAGTCAGAGTATCAAAGAATAATGCTCAATCCAAAAGAAATAAATGTCAGACCCTTTGACAAAAGTGCGGTACCACAACTCGCTCCCTTATCAGAAAGCGAACGGCACTTTATTGAGAATATAAGCACTCCTATAGATTTAGAAATTGGTTGTGGCGTTGGTTGGCATCCCATCACCTACGCACAAAACAATCCCGATCGAAGGCTCATTGCGATAGAACATACAGCGGAAAAGTTCAAAAAATTTGAACGACGATTTGAAAAGCATCAGCTGTTGAACCTTCTTCCTATCCACGCTAATGCAATCTCATGGGTGACAACACATTTAAATGAAGAATGTCTCGACCGAATTTTTCTTTTGTATCCAAATCCTAATCCCAAGGACCGGGCCAAAAGATGGATATGTATGCCTTTCATGAAACAATTACTTTCATGTTTAAAAAAGAATGGTCAGTTGATTTTCGCTTCCAATGAGATCTTTTACATTGAAGAAGTTATGGAATACGCCTTGCATTTTTGGAAGCTTGAACTTGTAAAAAATGAAAGAGTAGAATTAGCAAGAACACACTTTGAAAAGAAATACCTTCAAAGAGGAGAAACTTGTACTGAAATTATTCTTAAAAAAAATTATTGAACAGTAGAGGCAACCATCGTAACCACTTCTTCAAGATCGAAGGGTTTAAAAATGACAGCGTTGATTCCAAGTCCCATCAATTCTTCTGCCGTATAATCGGAAAAGCCAGTCACTAAAAAAATAGGAATAGCACTTCCCGTTTGCTTTACGCTCTTTACAAGCTCCACGCCATCGCCACCTGGCATACGAATATCAGATAAGATGCAATCAATGTTTTCGGATTGAAAAATTTTAAAGGCCTCTTTGCCATTTGTTGCTTCGAGAACATTAAATCCGCTTTCTTCAAACTGATCTTTGAAAAGCTCAAGGATATCTTTTTCATCATCAACGCACAAAATGGTTTGTTTTTTATACATTTTTCTACTCTACTAATTGAAGTGTTAGCCCTAGCCTAACATTGTTTAGGTCAAACCTAAACTAAGAAATAAAGCATCCTAAGGATTCGCAGAGCGCTGCAACAAAGGTACCAAAATTTTTCGCAAAGGTATTCCCCGACGCGAACTTGCTTGAGCAGCTTTTTGCCAGCTAGCAGGAATAGTTTCAGTCGTTGACCATACGCCAGATATGTACTGATCATAAGGACTTTCCGCAAAACTCTCTAATTTTGGTGTCCAAATGAAATCTGGATGGGCATTCTGATACCATTCCCCACCAACTACCTGATACTTTTCATCAAGTTCTAAATCATACAAATAATAGACACTGACAATGCGATCATGATTTGAATCTTCAAAATCCAGAGCTTCAGGCTCTACTTCTACTGAATAATCCACTCTCATTTCGACACCTGAAATATAACGGGCCTTTGGAGAGCGATACTTTTTATAAGGATCGTCATTCCAAGTTTTAAGATCGACCACTGAATCTTTAAATGAGAGCTTTTCCGTTTTTGTCATTGGATTGAAATGCCAATACTCGTAACTGGCCATGGGTTGATTCCATACTTGATAGTCATATGTGGCATCGAAGACAAAACTTCTCTTTTCAATCCCCATGCCATTCACAACTGTTAAGTGCCATGAAGCGGGATTATTATCAAAACATTCTGGTGAAGTCGTGCGACCATTTTCATCTTCTTCAGGATCTTGAGAATTACATCGAGTCCCAATAAATCTTTGCTCATAGCGAGCATTGGCCCACATTAAAGAGAAGAGCCCTTTAATATCTGCCGGATAAAAAATGAGTTTTGTTTTCTGATCGGCTGCAAGCACTTCGACTTTTTGATGGACGCGCTTTTCCTTGAATGAAGCAGGGGCCCAGCCATGACAAATTCCCATCCACGTTTCAACTTCACCATATCGATCCCAGTAAGGTTTTCCGACTTGCCAAGACTGGTTAGTTAATCCCAAAGACTTGTCTCCAACGAGTAAGTCATATTTTTCGGAAGGCGAAAGAAATTTAATCTTTTCACTATTTCCTTCTTCGACAATATGATTTGCAGAAACATCTAAAATGTAGCGATAGTTTTCTTGCCAATTATCTTTGTATGCGAACATTGGATCGGCATAACGTTTGCCTAAAATACCTGCATAGATTGGCCAATAGTCATCTGACCAAGGTTGCAGAGCAGAAGCACCTTTGGTTAACTTTTGAATTTCCATTTCTTCTGGATTGGTCACAAGCTTATTGAGCTCGAGCAAGTATCCAGCATCTTCATTTGCTCCAAGGCCAGCTTTGTTACTTGAGTAGGGTAAAAATTGAAGGTTGCGCCAACTTTGTTTTTGGTAAACAGAAACTTCATTGAAATTAGCGTCTGCACCTTGATGAACCGGTAGCGCTTTGGCAAATGCCTTGGGATTCTGTAGCCAATCGCTAAAAGCTTGCTCAGCGTGAGCTGAAAAAATGAAAGCAAAACTCAAAAGCAAAAGTGTATAGCGAGACATGAAGACCTCTATAAATATTGTATGAACGAACCTATCAATTAATAGTCACAAGCTGAAGCGAGCTAATTCAGAGAATAAGATGATTCTGATCAGGAATAATAAGGGAAGCATTTGCCGGTCATTACAAAACCAAAGGCTTTGCTTTGCGCCATATAGCCTCAACCACCGATAAGAAATTAAACACTATCGGAGGAACCTGCAATGAAGCGACTAATCGCGCCCTTCGCCACTGGACTTTTACTCACTCTCTCGAGTGCCAGTGCGACCGAAATTCAATTTGAAAAACTCAATGCTTATTTTTCTCGTGATACAGGAAGTCTTGAAGCCTCTCTTCTTTATTATAAAGGCGATAGTATTCAAATTACTTTGAATGAAGAACTCTTGGAGTTGAGAAGAGATGAAAAGCAATTCTCTGCTAATAAAGAAGGAATTAAAGCAGCACTGCCGATTGAAGGACAAGGAGTTCTATCATCTCTTGATAATGTTGAAGTCGTATCGGCTGCAGGACATTTTCTACCAGGTGAAGTCCTCGCCTTTAAAGCTGATCACCTCTCTGCGGCCATAGGTGATGGAGTTCAAACTTTTGATCAACTCCTCATTTCTTGTCGTCGCTTCGATCGTGCTGGAGGCGGTCTCGACTTGCATTGGCTCATTCCTTGCCAAGAACAAGGATTTTTCTCATTACCAACTCTAAGGCTAGATAAGAACTCGGTCAGCAGTGTTTCGAAGGCCATTGGAATTGAAAAAGGTATCGATAAACTTAACGATGTTCAGATGGTTATTTCAAGAAATGCTTTTCTTTTGAGCTTTGAAGCGAAGTACCTCTTTAATTGGAAAGTGAAGGCCACCGGAACAGTTGTTATTGATCAAGTTAATAATCAAGTTCAGCTCAAACTCATTAGTGCGAAAGCCGGAATTTTTGGCATTAAATCAAAACTTTTAAGCCAACTTGCAAAGTCCAATATAAAAAATATTTCAGTGAATGGTGATTTGATCGTCATTCAACTTTAATTATTCAAGATCAAAATCGCGGTATGCTCTTTTGGCCTTAACCTGAATGATGGTTCTTTCAGGAAGGATGACGGCCGAGAGAGCTCCTCCCCAAACACAACCCGAATCTAAGCCGATTGTATTTTCTCTCACAAAAAGACCCTGATTCGCCCAGTGACCATAAACGATCAATTTGTCTGCCGCATAGAAATCGTACCATGCAGGATCTTTGTTATTGTTCATATCGAGTCCTTCCCCATCCCAAGTTCTGACTCGAGTAATAATTGATGGAGGAATATCTTTGACTGCAACACCTGGAATTACCCCTGCGTGCACAACTAAAAAATCATCTGTCTCATAAAAAGTGGGAAGTCCTCTCATCCAAGCTCTCCACTTTGGAAGATCTGCACCAAGATCCGAAATGACTTCTTCAAACTGAGTATGCCGAGGAGAGCGCTTATTTTCTAGATACTTCAAGAAGCCAAGCTCATGATTGCCCAGTAAAACGATGGCATTTAAAGCCTCTGCTTTTTCTAAGACTCGTTTTGTGTGGGGTCCTTTATTAATAAGATCTCCCACAAAAATGATTTTATCATCTTGTTTTAATTGAAGCTTTTGAAGTAGTTCTTCAAGCTCCTCTATACATCCATGGACATCACCGATCACGATTGTTCTTTGCATAGAAACTATCTTAACGATAAAGAATAGAAGAAACAATTACACACTGTCTAAAAAGATGACAGTTTGTGACGATTAACTTGTTGATTTAATGAAGAGATTTTCGGCATCAAAGATGCACTGGTCTAGTTAGGAGACCTGAATGTCGAAATCTTTGATACTTCTATTTGTACTCACTCTCACGACCTTAAGTTCGTGTGGATTGCCTTTTGGTGCTGACAATAAAAAGAAGTCTCAAGCCGTCAGAGTGAATAACACATCCAATGCTGTCTTTTCCTCATATGTCGCAAGTTTCGAGCAAGTTGCAAAGGCAGAAACTGGCGACCCGCAATTTTCAGTCGGTGATGTTCCTGTCAATTTTGGAGATACGGAAGACCCTGACTATCAAGGAGTCTGTTTTACTTATCAAAATGGTCAAAAAGAAATAATCATAAGAGAAACGTGGTGGAACGCGGCGAGTGACACTTATCGAGAATCCCTTCTTTTTCACGAATTAGGTCATTGTCGTTTAGGAAGAGATCACGACGATTCAAAAATTCTGACGAATGGTCAAAATTATAAGTCCAGTATGATGAGTTCAGTTATCGTTTCACCCGGTGAATATGATAAATTTAAAATGGGCTACTTAAAAGAGCTCTTTACTCAATCAAAAGTTCAACTCATGCAACTATTAAGTACAAATTAATCATTCGACTCAGGTGGCCTCGTTGTCGGCGGTGGCTTGATGGGCTCGGGAAGTTTAATAGGCTCATCGACAATCGGTACTTCTTTACGATCTTTGAGTCGTTTTTTTAATCTTTGTTTTAATCGCTGTTTATTTTGATCATCGATAATATTCTTACCAATCACACCTTTTTTCGCAAATTTCTTCAATGCTTCTTTCTTGGGAAGCCCTTTGAAACCATGCACTTCTGTCCAACGAAATCTTGCTTTTAAGAGAGGCTCAATTTTTTGTACTCGACGGTTAAGAAGTTGAGGGCGACGCTTTAAGAATTCGTCTCTTCGCTGAGCTCGAATTTCTTTGTTCTTAAAACCTGAAACATCATTATTCATAGACCAGTTCAACTTTCGAATCCACTGAGAAGCATAAGGTTTTGTCAACCTTCTTCCCTCTTCCATGACAAGACTTTCTCCAGCTGCGATTATCTCGTGATCATCATCCTCGGTACTCATCATCGCGACACGACCTTCGTCAACGGAGACATGTACGTTTTGATCAGTTTCATCAATTCCTAAAAGAAATTTCGTCCCTCTCACTCCCAAAGAAGCATTTTTCGTTCTGACTTGAAGCTGATGATTTTTCTTAGGGTTGAAAAACTGAATCATCAAACTCCCTAGCTTAACAAAGAGAGACAATCTTTGACCTGATTCTGCTGGCTCTAAATCTTCAACAATAATATGAGAGTCTGGATCAATTTTGATTTTTGAGTTATTCACATAACTTAATATAACCAGATCACTCTTTCCCGTAATGATTTCATCTCCAGCTTCCACTTTTTGGCCCTGCTGGAGCAATCCTTCTACTTCATGATGGATATAAGCTACCGCCCCACGAACATAAATGGCCGTTGCCAATTCTTGCCCAAATGCTTGACCCATAAAGAGAAAAGTAAAAATGAGAATTAATTTATTTTTCGAGAATAGCTGTAACACCCATACCTCCAGCAGTACAAATAGAAATCAGTCCTCTTCCGCCTTGATTCTCGTCAATCATTTTCGCAAGGGAAGCAACAATTCTGCCTCCGGTCGCGGCAAAAGGATGTCCAAGGGCAAGAGATCCACCTTTTATATTCATTTTTGAACGATCGATACTTCCTAGTGCTTCTGCTCTCTTCAATTTATTGCGGCAGAAATCTTCACTCTCCCAAGCTTTCAATGTACATAGAACTTGGGCGGCAAAAGCCTCGTGAATTTCGTAGAAATCAAAATCTTGAAGTTTAAGACCTGCACGATCGAGCATCACGGGAACAGCATAAGCTGGGGCCATCAAAAGTCCTTCACCACTTACAAAATTAACTGCGGCAGCCTGCCCATGAGTAAGATAAGCTTTAACTTTTAATCCATTCTTCTGGGCGTATTCTTCAGAACATAAAAAGACGGCCGATGCACCATCGGTTAATGGAGTCGAGTTTCCAGCAGTCATTGTACCCTGACCACTAGTGCGATCAAAAGCTGGTTTCAATTTTGAAAGTTTTTCAATTGAAGAATCCCCTCTCACGTTATTGTCTTTTGTTATTCCTTTGAAGGGAATGACCAAGTCGCTATAGAAATTATCAAGATAAGCTTTCTCAGCATTTTTGTGACTTATCATCGCAAGTTCATCTTGATCTTTTTGAGTAAGTTTCCATTCTTTCGCCATCAACTCACAACTCTCTCCCATGGAAAGACCGGTTCTTGGCTCTCTGACTCCAGGAATTTTTGGCAATAAGTCTGACGGCACTAGTCCCGCGAGGGCTTTAACTTTATCAAGAGTTGTTTTGGCATAATTCATTTTCATTAAGCGATCTGAAAATGCTTTTTTAAACTCGATAGGAACTTCAGAATTCGTGTCACATCCACCAGCGATTCCACATTCTATTTGTCCCATGGCAATTTTGTTAGCGACATTGATAGCAGCTTCAAGTCCAGTTCCACACGCTCTTTGAAGGTCATAAGCCGGCGTTTCAAAAGCTAATCCTGCATCGAGAGAAGATTCTCTGGCCAAGTTAAAATCGGCAGTATGTTTAACGACAGCACCTAAACTCACTTCTCCTAAAACTTTTCCTTTGAGATTAAGTTTTTCTACCAGTCCTTTTAAAGCAGTGCTCATCAACTCTTGATTAGTCACGCCCAAATATTTTCCACCCGAACGGCAAAAAGGGATTCTACTTCCATCGATGACACATACTTTTCTTGGTAAAGACATTCTGACTCCTTGAATGATAAAACTTCTTTATTCTAGTGAAGAAAGGGTCAAATTACCAATATTTATCACCGGACTTTTTCGCTCAAGATTATCTCTCTTTTGTTCTCAATCCGCTTCGAACACTGCTACAATGTTGAAATGAAAAAAATCCTAACCTTCCTCTCAATTTGTATTGTCAGCATTGGACTTGATTGGTGGACTAAAATTTTATCCATCGAACATCTCCAAAATAGTTACCCGCGACAGTATTTGGGTGGAGTTTTTAGACTTGTCTATGCCGAAAACACTGGAGCTTGGGGCAGCATGGGAAGTGACTGGTCTCCCTTTTGGCGCATGGCTTTTCTCATTATATTGCCCATGGTTGTCCTCCTAGGCATGGCCGGCTTTGCGCTCTTCAATAAGAAAATCTCAGCTTTGGACTTGTGGAGCTATGCTTTTATTGTCTCGGGAGGAATGGGGAATCTCATCGATCGCATTCGTTATGGTCATGTTGTCGACTTTATGTGGATGGGTTTTGATGTCCCGTTTGGCCATACCAACATTTTCAATATCGCCGACGTTGCTATCATGACAGGCTTTGGCCTTTTGCTTCTCGGTCAATACAAAGAATGGAAGCTCAAAAAAGTCAGTCCTTCGTCTAATCTTTAGACACCCCTAATAAACTGTAACCTTTTTACACAGCTATAACTCTAGTAATATCAGATAGATAAATGGTGTAACCATGGCATCAGTTTTGTAATAAGACTTGTGAGAATAGTTTTAAAAAAGGGGTCCACAATGAGAGATGCAAAACTTGAAAGAGCAGTAAGAATAGTTTCTCAAAAAAATAGAGAGAATCGCTTACCAGTTAAAAGCGATTATAAAAAATGGGCCATGAGAGAGCACAAGAAAAGTGTTATGCGCAGACAACATAAAGCAGAACTCAAAATTGACCGTGATTATTCAAAGCAAATCGAATTGGCGATATACGCTACTATCGCTTTAGCTGTACTTTCGGTCAGTCACCCTGAGCTAGGAAATCTTGCCATCATTTTAGCGATCTTAGTTTTCGCAGCAATCGTTCAAGGCAAGTTTGATTTTAGTCAAAAGCTTGGTTCAAGAGATAAAGGACCAGCTGCCCCTCGAAAAGTTGTTCAACAAAAAGATCTCTTAAGCCCACCTCCATCACCTCAAGCTATTGAGCATGATGATGAAGTAAGCTTCATTGAATTTCCCTATAGAAGAAAAGCGTAATCAAACTCGGAAAATAACGATTTCGCCAAGTGAAGTTGTGATTTGCCAGAGAGGCTTTTTCTGTCCACCCATCGTCATAAATTGATGACCAATAACTTTGCTAAAACTAACGGCGGTTGAAGTCTTAGCGCACTTAGAAAGCATTTGTTCCCAAACGAAAAAAGATTCTGCTTCCAAATCATTATAATGGGTCCCCTGACGGTTCCCCGCGATGTCGAGGAAAGCCTTAGTCTTTAGTAGAAGTGAAATATTAAGATGTCCCTCTTCTTGTAGGACAGAGTATTGAGCGAGAATGGACTCAACATTGGATTGATCCCAAGTTTCTAATTCTTGTTGATCTTGAATTTGAAGAGATTGCGAATCCAAAACTTTCAAAAAATTTTGCTGCCAATGTTGCCAAACGTCTTGATTGAGTTTGCCCTGCTTACCTTTTGCACCTAATACTTTGCTTACCATATCCACAAGAGTTTTACTGTCGAAGGGCTTAGAGACAAAATAGACTTTACTCTGTCGAGAAAGTTCTGCCATCACAGGACGATCAATATGAGCGGATGACAATATAATAGGAGTATGGGAATTGAGCCTAGAGCTTCTTACAATTCCAATAAATTCGTCACCATTTATGATAGGCATTTTTAGATCTGTAATGATGAGGTCATATTCTTTTGTATCAATGGCCTTCCATCCCTTTTGAGGATGATCATGAAAATCAATATTGGCGTTTAAACGATTGAGAAAGGTGAAATAAATCTTCTCAAGCTGAACTTCATCATCAATGATAAGTATCGATATTTTTTTAGTCGTCATAGTCCTATTATGCACGATTAAAACAATATATTAAAGAGCACCACTTGATTTCAGGTATTCCCGATAAGTCCCGTAGGTTTCAGGATTTGAGTAATCATAAGTCTTTTTTCCTTTAGCATAGGCATCTAAAAACATGATGAGCTTAAGCTCCCCTTCATCCTGTCGTTGAGGATCAAGAGAAACGGCCTGTCCAATTTGATCAGGAGATACGGAGACGTATCCAAGATTATGGCTCACAGGAAAGGTTATTTGGTCAAAAACTTTAAGCACGACTTTAGAACACGAAACTGTAAACTTATTCCTCACATTATGATTATAGTCATAAGAAAAATACATTCTTTGATTGGCCCTTTTCATGACTTCTTGAATTTGAGCCACACCATAATTCTTTGTCGGTCTTAACACCGCCATTCCATCGGTTCGTAAAAACTTAATCAACGGGTGAACGGCAACTCCTGTTCTGTCACTTTCATAAAACCATGGTATATCTTCCCAATCCAGATTGTTTTTCCAAACATCATTTAAGTAGTGTTGTCGATCAACACTTGTTTTATATTTTTCGATTTCATATTGGATGACGTCAAAGCTCGGACTATTCCACATACCTAAGCGCTTGAGGTCTTTAATTGACCCAAGATAAATTGAAGCATGAACCCAGTATCCAGGAATGAGGACATCTGTATTTGCCTGCAAATCCTTTTCGAGAATAATGTCACCAGGCTTCATTCCCTTATCGGTGAAAAGATCTTTAAAAACTCTTTCACGGAACTCTGTTAAATAATTCTGACGAAAATTACTTGAAATTCTAATATAAGGAACCCAGTCACGTTTCTTGAAAATTTGTCCTAAAATATTAATAATCTCGTTGGCCATATTATTGCCAAGGTGTTCTAACTTCGTATCAATAAACTCTCCGCGAATGCTTTCGATCGATTCTCTTTGAACTTCGGCTTGAGTAAGAAGCTCTGTTTTTGAATTTAGCATTTGAGTTGTGAGGAGGTCGATAAACCTTGGCGAGTACTCTTTGAAGAATCCGCCTTCTTCAAAAAATCTAATCTCATCATAGTTTTTGTTTCTTGCAACAATTTTTAGGAATTGATCCCACATTCTCAATCGTAAAACCTGAGCTTCTTTAGTTCCCCTATCAATCAAATCATTATCAGACTTGAGAATAAAGCTCATTTCATGATCAATTTTTGCTTCAAACCCTTTATGGATATAATCATGTTTCAAAAGAGAGCGCTCTTTAAAGATTTTCTCAAGTTCACTCAGCGCAGAGTCAACTTGAGATTGGTTGAATTTGAGAGCTCCCAAACATTCTAAATCTTTGGCCACTTCTAATTCTTTAATACAAAGCTCATCTTTGAGAGAAAGAAAGCGAAATTCAGGCAATGCTCCTTTTAGGTTTCTCATCTCAAGGTTCTGCTCAATCATAGAAGGATTAGACATGATCTTTCTAAGCTTTAATTGGTTAAAAAGCTGTGAAGATCTTTCATCTCCACCTCTCATGCGGATACGAGAAGGCTTAATATAATTAAATCCTCTTGTTTTCTTAATCACTTCTGTGATCGTACTCCATACCAAAGTTGAGGAAGAGAACTTTTCACTATCAAATGTTTCTCGATCTATTTTTTGATTGAAGAATTTATCAACCACCATGGCAACTTCACGTTGACTAAGTCCTAACGGATACTGGCCAATTTCCTTTGAATACTTGGCCAGTTTTAGCCCCGTATCTTTTAATGTTCGAACTTGCATAGTCATCGGAAGGGATAATTGATCTATAACATGAAAATCGCTTTCTAATTTTTTTCGCTGTTCTTCATTTTCGACTTTAAAGTCAATGGACAAGACTAATGAAGAGAGAGTTTGTTTCTCATTTCCAGTGATGAGAACAGGACTTTGATCAGGTTTAAAATTTAATCTCAGATGCAATTGACTCAAAAACTTTCGATCCTCATCATCATAAGCATTGATGAGTCGACCTCTTAATTCTGGAATTTCCTTTAAAAGAACTAATTCTTGAACATCACTGGCTTTAAAAGAAAGCTTGCCTTTCTTGTTTCCATCAAAGACATCGTTAACAACAATCTGACTGCGATGAATCGCTACATTGCTAGAGTCTCGTTGATGAGCAAATTTAATTTCATGATTGGGAAAAAGAACAGATTTACCCGGAACTTCTCCTGCCAAGAGGATAGGACATACCGAAATCAATACAATTGAAGACATCATTTTTTTCATAACCTAGGCATTCTGCCATAAATCAAAAAATGAGAGGTCTCGATTGAAAAAAAGTTAGTCCTGTCGTTTTTCTAAACGATCGCCGTTAGGGCTTTAATTTCAATAAGTTAAAACCACTTTTTTTGATATCAGCAATATCCAAGAGCTGTCTTCTGTACTTTCCCTTCAGATAAAGTGGGGTTTGATCGTCAAAATGGGGCGAGTTAAAAAGCCCACTATTGCCAGTTGGCAGAATTCCCCATGACCTTTCCGGCTCTGCCATATCGATGAGACGACGTGTGGATGGCCCTAATTTCACATCAAATGAATCCTCATATCTTCTGTAGGACATATTATCAATGTGACTAAATGAGCCCTGTGCAGGTAATGGCCCGATATTAAAAATTTTGTTTAAAGGCTTTTTCTTTCCTAGCAAATGCTCAAACTCAATGGTGTGAAGTTTGCCCCATTTCCAAGATCCAATATGATTTCCAAGCCTGATTTTTAAAGCATCAATAGCCTCATAAAAGGCTTTCTCGACAATCACTTCTCTGCTCTCGACTTCGCTCATCGTCGTATGATCATCCCACCATTTCGATTCTGGATGAGTGATGGCCCATTTCATAAAGTGCAACATATCAGCGACACTGCCATAAGCTTTAAGTCTATCTGCACCCATTTCGTCTTTTAACATGTGCTGAGTGATTTGATAAAACCACATATAAAAAATTGAACTACCGATACTATTGACTCTCGAAACCCCGTCCCATTCTCTTAATTTTTTTAAAGCGACTTCATCTAGATGGTTTCTTTTTTTCGTCACTGAACTGAGCAGCACTGGTTTAAAATAATCGTAGAGCTGTGCATAGGCATCGAATTGAATTTCATTAAGATCATCAAGGTCCCACAGTTCTTTTTCACTTAAAAGTTTGTTAATGCGTTCAAAACGTTCACTCGCTTGCCAATAGCCTTGCAAGGTAAGTTTTCCAGGGTTGTATTCGGGATAATAATTGGCAGTAACAATCACTCCACTGTCAGGATTTAAAATATGAGGATTTTCTTCAAAAGTAGCATAGCGAAGATACTCATGTTTACCGCTCGCACCATCTAGAACTTGGGTAGAGTCAACGCCCTTAGGAAGAACAGGGATCTTGGCCATAATATGCCAAGCAATATTCCCCTCACGATCGACCCAACTGACATTTAATGCTGGAGTGACACCTTTAGCGAGTGCCTTCTTAAAATCGTCATATTTAGTGGCCTTCATCATTTCATAAATGGCCGACAAGGTATGATTCTCCGGATTGTGATAGGCCCATTTAAGAGCTAAGTGTTTTCCTTTCAATCCAAAGTCAGTGTCATCAACTAATGGGCCGTGGGGAGTTGAAATTACGTCAATTTTGACATCCGCAGCTCCTTTAACTTTGATGATCTCTTGTTCGATTTTGAGAGGCACGGGAGCATTTTTAAACAGAACAGTTTTTTGAGTAAAATCAACTTGCTCTTGATACATATCTTGGTCATCGACCTCGGCCATGGTCACTGCCCATGCACGATTGCGATCATGTCCAATGGCCGGAAATGGCGCCAAGGGAACGAAGTTTCCATAAACTTCCCACTCCGGAGTATGGAGATGGGCCTCGTACCAAACGGAAGGATTCGAAAAAGCAATATGGGGATCATTGGCCAATAGGGCAGCTCCGCTTTTAGATCGTTTAGGAGAGAGAACCCAAGAATTACTGCCATGAAAAAGACCAACTGTTTGATCAATTTCCTGCATCGCAATCATGATATCCTTGTACCATTGTGACTGAAGTGAAACTTTGGTTTTGTTTTGCACAGCTTGATTAGTATCGGCATTCTCTTTAATGAAAAGCTCTCCCACCATTTCGGGTGAAAACTCTTCAAGCAATGAAGTCTTCAGAGGATCCGCAATAAGCCCTTCAGCGAAAGAGAGACCCATATAACCAGCAACACCCATTATCTCCGCCACTTGAAATGGTCTCATACTCTTTTGTCCCAAAAGTTTTAATTCAAGTGGCATCGGTCGAGTTGAAACATAAAAATTAATACCATCAACAAATGAACTAAGAATTTTGAGAAGATGGGGGTCCATATCTTTTTCATGAAGTTCTAAATATTCATCGGCACTTTTTCTTAACCGAAGCTTACGTAGCATTTTATCTGCTTTGAGCAGCTCTTCTTTTTCGCCAATCAAATCAGACAACTCTCCGTTCACAACTCTTCGCAAAAGTTCCATTTGAAACAAACGATCTGAAGCCACGGTATAGCCATAGGCCTTAAACAAATCTTCATCATTTTGAGCAAAGAGATGCGGAATGCCCCAGCGGTCGCGATAGATCTCCACTTGAGATGAAAGCCCTGGAACCTGAACTTCACCATCAATCAGCGGCAAGTGCGACTTGAGAAACAGATCAGCTGGGATCAGGAGTGCTACGAGGAGGGCGAAAAAGCCTGCCAAATACATGAAAATCCTTTGATTTCGAGGTAGGCCCTATTATAGAAAAAGAGCTCCCTCGAGTCATCACAAGAATCCATTCATTTCAATAATTTTGCTTGTGAATCATATTTACAAGCTGGAGTAAAACACTTGAAAATTTTCTGGATTAACGCTACTTTGCCTCCACGTGGTGGACTCCATTAGATTGGAGCCTTAGAGGGAAATGGGGCAACTCTCTCCGCCTATTTCCCTCTTTCATTTTCTCACCACGTAGCAACCCTTAATTCATCCCGCGTAAGATTCCTGAAAAGCCCTCAGGAGGAGGAATAATATAAGTCGGTTTATACTGAACGGCCTTTCCACCCTTTGTCGGATCTAGATCATAAACATTGACGGCAGTGTCCTCATCCTCAAATGTTGTCTCAGATGAATCTTTCTTCGCTGGGTCGTCGCCAGCAGGGTCTGTTTTCGGACCTTTCACAGGCGGAACATTATCGGCAACCCCTCTTCGAATTCTATCTTGATAATCACTAGAATTAGAAATCAGATCTATCAATTGACCAGCCTTCCCTAACATTACAAGTTTCTTAGGAAATAGAAATTTGATAATTTTCCCATTTGCCAGTCTCATTTCAATAAATCCATTTTTATAAGAAAGTATCTTTCCTTTTAACTTCGTTCCATCTTCTAATAATAAAATATGAGTCTGTTTTGAAGCACTAAGATCTTCTATACGAGCGACTGCTTTATTTCCACTCAAGCGAATTGGAACACCTTCATGTTCAATAACTCGATTCATCCTCAATTCACTCATTCTCCCCTCTACCATTGCCCTGCGAGCTTGAGACGATTCTGAGCTGACATAATGAACTTCGCCTCTGCCTAATTTTGATAAATCCATCATAAGCTGATCTTTACCGAGATCAATTTTAACTGTGTTTCCATCTGCAGTACGGTAATGGTGGATATAGCTACCATCAGGTAACAATTCCGCTCTTTCAAGAGTTGCCCCTTTTATTCTGACTCCATTCTTAGGATCGACGAGGTCAACTTTCTTACTTTGAAGAATTGAAAAAGGTCCAAGTCTATCAGCAACATCATCTGAAATTTTTGATACAAGTCTAAGTCCATCATCAGTTTTAGTTAAAGCGGTACTTGCAGCAGGAACTGGCACTGGTAAATTTGAAACAGGGACGACCTGATCAACATCATCAATGATAGTTCCTAGATCATCCTTTTTATTTGCAGCAGAAATCTGTCCAACATCTGAACTAGTATCTGCAGCTTTCATCGCTTGCCCCATGGGGTCCTGGCCATTTCTTGTCAATTGCACTGAACTGACATCGAGGTCTCTCGTCCTGATGCTAACCGATTTTCCATTCTCTCCAATGAGTCGAATTGACTTGTCATTAACTTTTTCAATTTGACCTGAAATGCGTTCGCCTTTGGATGTCAGCAAAACAACATTGTCACCAGGTTTGGCGATATTAAGACCAGGAATGTTTGGAGTTTCAAAAAGATTCCTAGTTCTTGCTCCATCAATGTTTCGAGCAGGAATACTGACATCAATTCCATCAGCTTGACGTAATGTTACTCCATTGGGAGAAGAATCAATAATTTTCCCTCTCAATGGCTCTGGACTTCCTTTGATGGCCACTTCGACACGATCACCTTTCGCTCCTAAATTATCAGGAACAATTGGTTTCTCAATCGCAACGGCATCATCAACCTTACTCGCTTTTGGAATCGTCGTAGGCTTAACTTCTTTTGGCTTTTTAGCTGGTCTTCTGGCAGGCCCCGAAGAAGCGACAGGGGTGGTATCAGATTTTAAAGTCAATGTACCTGCATCATCTATTTTACTTCCATCAGTAACGTCGTCTGCTTTCGTCGTTTTGGTCGTCTTAGAGACTTCATCAGTATTATTAGCGAGAAGTAATTTACGAGATTTCTCTGCTCGTGCAGCTTCAAGAGCTGCTTTTTCCTGATCTGCAACTTGGCGTGCGATACGACTTGCTTCAGCAGCTTCGTCAGCATCTTTTTGTGCCTTTAATGCATCTCTCTGTTTTTTCGCCTGATCTGCAGCAGCTTTCAACTTTCTCTCTGCTTCGGCAGTATCGGCCAATTTTTGCGATTCCAACATTTTGGTTTGGTTAGCTTGAGCTTGTTTTAACTTCCTCTGAGCTTCAGCTGCATCAGCAGCTCTTTGAGAATCTCTTGCTCTTTTTTGTGCAGCTTCTGCTTCACGAATTTTTCGCTGAGCCTCAGCTGCATCTCTTGCTCTTTGTTGTTGTTGAGCTAGAAGTCTCGCATCTTCTTCTGCTTTTAATTTGCGTTGGGCCTCCGCCGCTTCTTTTGCTTTTCTCTCCGCTAATAATCTCGCTTTCTCTGCATCTCTCGCTCTTTGCTCAGCTTCTTTTGCACGAGCGACTTGTTGAGCTTTCGCAATATCATCGGCCTTTACTTGAGCTTGGAGTGCCTGTCGAGCTTCAACCATTTTTTTAGTGGCATCATCGATATTTTTTCGAGCTAATTCAAATGCTGTTTTAGAAGCATCATCAGCCTTGCCTTTTTTAGCAGCAGCTAATAACTGCTCTCTGGCCTTTCTAAGTTCTTCTGCTGCCTTTCCGACATCATCAAATTTAGAAACAGCCGATTCACTCATTCCAGCTGTTTTTATTTTTCTAATTCCATCAATTGACTTCGAGGCTAGTCGAGCAGCTCTAAGATCTCTTACTGCTTCTCTCGACATTCCTGAAGCACCAAAGACAAAAGCTTCCTCCATCAAATCGCCATATTTTTTAAATGGATACGCCACAGCACTAAGAGCTTTTTTCCCGCCTCTCAAAACTTTCAACATTTTCTCAGCAGCACTAGGTCTAAATTTGTATAATTTTGAACCAACTTTAACAGCGAAATTGCCACCTCTTGCCACTAGACCTAAGGCTGTGCGCTTTGATATGCCAAAACCTTTAACCGCATAGTCAACGGCCTTCAAGCGTCCAGTAAATTTTCCACTTATGCTAACTGCCTTCGCAACTTTAGTCGCTGCTGCTGTCTTACCAACTTTAGCGGCAACATTAATCGCTCCTCCTGTTAAAAATGACAGGAGAACTTCTCCACCAACAAAGCCAACAGTTCCGCACGCCATTTGAACTTTTTGCTCACAACTGGCACATTTCCAACTAACAACTGGAGTTTTACAGTGAGGTGGATTTATAGGATTCATCAATCGACTTTCTTCCCATTCAGCACAACCAAAATTACTTTGAATGGAATCACCAATATAAGACATGAACCCTGACATCATTTCACTAAATGTACCTACGGGATCATTTATAAATTTTGTAAAAAATGAATCGGGCTTACTCTCCATGAAGGCTTGCTTTATAGATGTAGAGTCTTCTGCTTTATCAGAATTTCCCCACCAACTTGAAACCCACCCCCAAGCCTTTGAAGCAACTCCTTTGACGGCGCTCCAACCCATTTTAGCGATATCCCAAATTCCTTCGACATTACTTACGAGATCTTTCCAAACACCCCATACAGCTTCAGTAAGGCAACTGCCTAAATAATTTAGTCCCGAACCTTTAGACAAAGTATCTTTAGAACAGATGGGAGCTTTAACTCCGAAAACATCCATCACTTTTTCTACGCCAAGAGATAATCCAGCAGTTGAGACGGCCATTCCGGCCTTTAAAACTTTACAACCAACATCTCTAGCACAAGAGAGAGTTGATTCATTTTTACCTGGGCAACTAAAGTGCTCATCAATTCCATGCTTTAATTTGCCTAGACCCTCAAGTTGTTTTGCAAAATCTAAGCGATCATCTTTTTTCCAACCTTTCGTAGCGCAAACTAATGCTGCACTTTCTCCATTTAAATTATCTCCAGCTTGTTGTTTTAAAATTTCAAATTCAAGCAAAGCTAAATGAGTACAATCAAATGGCTCAGGTTCAGTTGGTAATTGAACCATTCCTTTTTTCCAGCTACCATTCTTTTCTTTACATAGTTCAACCTGTTCAGCGACCATTTGAATCGAGTAATCACTTGCAAGCTCTTCTTCAGTTTCTTTTACTTCAGATGCATCTCGCACTTCTTTTTCATTTGCTTGTAATGCGGCCAAAACTTGATTCGAAACGGCTTCAGTTTGAACACGCTCTCTTTCTAATCTCGCCGATTCAGCTTCGACGCCAGCATTCTCAATGGCAAAAGCTTGAATATTTAAAATAAACAAAGAAAAGGAACAAAGGAGTGATAGTATTTTTCTCATCACGGAACCTTCTTATTTTTGCATTCGAAAGACTTTACAACGTTTTCAATAAACTGCTCTTCCCCTTTGTATTCTTCATATCGATATAGGGATTTGATGTGAAACATTTGATTGTGACATTCAACATAATAAGAGTGTTCGGTATAATGAACGTCGGCGAGATAGTAACGATGTCCGACATGATGAATATTTTTTAAGTACTTCCAGTTTTCATTTACATAAGGAAAGACAGTGTCCGTTCTCCCGCCTATTCTCTTTAGCCAGTTAAGTCGACCTTCTTTATATTTATCCCAGCCTTCAGCTAAGCCTTTTGCATCTAATCCTGCATCTTCAATTCCTGTGGGTGTAATTGAAATAGTAACTCGACCAGTATTTTTAATTGGACTATAAATGACCAAGGGCATTCCAAGCATATCCTTTTGAGCAATCCAATCTTTAGGCAACTCTATTTTGACATCAGCTTTTTTGAGTTCAATCCAATCGCCACTTGAAGCAGTTGCAACTGACAATAAAAATAGACTGGCCAATATTAGAGGAGAAAAAATCTTCATCTTAATTTCCCTTTCAATACACTTCATCGAAAGCTTTTCGGGTACTTGACTAAAAAACCTTAAATTAATTTCAACTGAATCAGTTTAATCGATGATCGCGAAGTATCGAAAAAGATTGAAGGACAAAGAGCTAAGTCCCTGAGATAATGTTCTCAAAACAAATTTTAGGTGCCTCAAAAAAATGTCACAAATCAAATGGAATTACCTGATTTTATCTTATTTGGCGCTGTTCTGTCTGGGCCTCATCGACAATACCCGGGGAGCTTTTTATCCTGAATTTTTGAGACAGATGGACTTTAGCGCTAGCGAAGGTTCACGTCTTTTCTCAGTTGTGGCCCTCTCAGGCTTCATCATGAATTTCACAACTCGCTATTGGTTACCTCATGTTGGAATTGTGAAGGCCATTCTCGCTTCACTCTTCTTTATGTTCTTAGGAACTATCATGGTCAGCTTGATGCCCTTTTTCATGGAGTTTAAACACAGCATGCTCATTATAAGTGGATTGTGTTTAGGTTTAGGAATTGGAGGCAGCACCATCAGCATGAACCTACTAGTAACAAAAGCAGCTCCACCTCGTTTGATGTCTCGTGCTTTTTCCGGTCTTCACTCGACCTATGGAGTTTCTTCTCTCATCGCTCCCCTTTTATTTAATTTTCTTTTTGTCCTTTTGGGAAAATGGAATTTGGCCTATCTTTGCCTAAGCTTCTTTCCCCTCGTTATCTTTAGCTTCTATCTTTTAAAAAATTTGCCTGACATCGGAGAAATTCCAAAGACCCCTTTAAAAGCTCCAGTGAATTTATTCCAACGCCTTCCTTTTGGATTGATGCTAGCTTCTTATGTTGTTTCCGAAATTCTCGTTTCAACCAGATTGGTTTATTTTTTGACCGAAAATGAAAGAATGCCACTGACTCAAGCCAATTATTTGCTCGCCCTTTTTTTCTTGGGCTTGGCCTTTGGTAGAATTGCTTTCTCCGTCCTTAAAATTCCAGGTTCTCTCACTTTTCACCTGCTCATTTCTCATGCCCTTACTTTACTCTTCTTTTACTTAGGATTATCCAACCATTACTTTTTAGCTTTGACTGGCCTAACTATGTCTTGGTTTTTTCCCACCACCATGGCCTGGTTACAAACTCACTTCAATTCGGGAATTGAGTTCATGACTGCCTCCGTGTTAACTCTCACTGGTTTTTTACTCTTGGGAATGCATGATTTGTTTGGCAGAGTTGTTGAGATGTATGATGTCAAAGTAGCTTTTTTGATGGGACCATTGGCTTCTATCATCAGTCTTCTCGTTCTAATCTTTATTGAAGTAAGACGAAAACTTCAATCTTCTTGATCGTACTTTTCTAAAATTTTCCAAGTATGATCATGAAGCAAGCAAACTTTAGCGATACATTTGTCGAATGAAGAATTCTTTCCCCATTCGTGAGGACCAATAATCGAAATAATATTTCCACCACTATCTTTTTTATAGAGATAATAATTTTTACCCAAAACAGGTTCAAACTTCATCTCTGCCAGATAGATCATTTGGGATACATCGACTCTGTCTTTTATCTCTTGTGCTTGTTTAGCAAGAAGCTTCATCTGATCAAATAACATACTCAATTGATCTTGAGTTTGCTCTTTCATGGCCTCCATTGCCTTGGACTTAATATCGCCTTCCTTACTAGGCGTAATTGCAAAGCCGCCAACAGAATGTGCATATTCTAGCAATCCTGGCAGATCAACTGTTTTTGTCTTCATGACTTCAAGTTCTCGATCTGAAATAGTAATGGGCTTTGGTTTTAAATCATCCATATGTTCATGCTACCATAAACAATCTTGACGAAAAGGGGCGAACAATTTTTTTAAGATATTTTGTCTAATTGTCGATAAGATATCTATAAGAAATTTAAAAGATTTGGAGCCAAAAACATATATGGATCAGTCCTTTAAAAGTATTCCTTTAAAATTTTTCCACCGCTTGGAAAATACAAAGTGCGATATCTACCTGCGCTTAAGCGAGGAAAAATATGTCAAAATCGTCAATACTGGAGACATTGTTTCAGATGATGTTTTAAAGAATTTTGAGAACAAAAATATTGCCTACTTTTATGTTACGAAAGATGCTTTCACGCAAATTGGGCAGGAGTTAACTCCGCTATCAGAACCACCAAAATCGAAAGTGGTGCTTCCTGATCATGGGGAGCTCAACCAGTTACTCACTTCCTTTGGGGTTAATCAATTAACCTGCTCGGAAGTTTCGAAAACCTATGAAAAAATTCTTACCGATACTTCTAAGTACGAAAAAATCTCTTCTCTTCTAGGAAGTATGGTCTATAGCAAAAAGCGTTTTATTTATGACCATAGTTACTTAGTAGGTGTGATCAGTGTTGAATTAGCGAAAAAAAGTGACTGGGGCGTCGGTGCTACCAAAGAAAAAATGACAATGGCCGCTTTGATGCATGACCTGCGGCTCCCTGAAGACTTGGCAACCATGGCCGATACGAATGAGCTAAGTCCGAACGTCACTATAAGCGTTCGCCAAGCCCACCTCAAGCACGCGGACATGATCGCCCAAGAACTTCAACACGAGCCATCGATTCCTGATGATGTCGTTAAAATTGTCAAAGATCATCACAATCTCCTCAATCCCCACTTGTCACGATTAAGTATGGTTTTTATTGTTGCTCATGAATTTGTAACCAGAATGTATAATTACCAACTCACCTCGGCCATGGCCCAACAAGCTTTAAGAGATGTGAAGACGTTTTTTCAAGGATCTGATTTTGACAAATATGTCGAGCAACTCGAAAGTATCATCAACCAATAAAAGAACTGGCCCTGGTCAAACGATCAAGAATCGCAGTCCATAATTCAGACTCAGACCATTGTTGTTTGAAAACAAAATAGATAAATTCAACTCCATCAGCACAAGTATTTCTCATTTCGGAATAAAGAATTCTCGCTGCCATCGAAGGATCTTCAGACAATACAAGCTCTCTTCCTAAATTTATATCAATCCCACACAGAGTTGAAGCAGCCTTTGCATTCTCGAATGCGTTTCCTTTGTCTTTAACCAGTACCAATGGAATTTTTGGCATGTAATGATGTTTAATTTGACCGGGGGCTAAAATCTTATGCGGGTCAGCCTCAACAATAGTGAACTCGAATTGATCACAATAGGGTTTGATCATTGAAGGAGTAATCGCCCCCTTGCGTAGAAAGATTACTTTATCGTCATTGATTTGAATGATAGTCGATTCAATCCCGACTTGGCTTTCTCCTCCATCTAAAAAATAAACGTCACTTGAATTGAATTCGGACTTCACATGATCGATATGTGTCGGAGAAGTTTTACCAAATTTATTCGCGGAAGGAGCGGCCAAGGGAATGCCCAGTTCTTTAATAAATTCTAATGACAAAGGATGGTTTGGACAGCGAATGCCAACAGTTTGTAGCCCCGAAGTGATCATATCTGAGACCTTGTCATTTTTTGGCAAGACAAGAGTGAGAGGTCCTGGCCAAAATTTTTCAGCTAGTTTTTGCGCGAGTTCTGGCCACTTCCCACACCATTTTTTTGCTTCATCAATTGAACTCACATGCACAATGAGAGGATCAAAGAACGGACGCTCTTTTAATTTAAAAATTCGTTCAATTAATTTGGGATTATTAATAGGTGCGCTTAGACCATAAACGGTTTCTGTCGGTATTGCGACAAGCTTGCCTAAATTAAAAGCTTCAATGGCCTGTGTGACTTCTTTCTTCATTCGCTAATAGACTTTCCAGTTTTATGCCTCTACTCCCTTTAATAAAAAAGGCTGAGAACTTGCTCTTTAAATCACTCATTTGGGGTTTTAGATCGTCTGGATGAGAAAAGCAATGACCTTGCCCAAAACCACGATTATATGCGAGTGAAAACTTACCCACAAAATAACAGTGAGATGCTTTCATGGTTCTCAACTCTTTACCCAATTCTTGATGATAAGCTTCTTCTTTATCCCCCAATTCATACATGTCGCCTAAAATATAACACCTCTTTTCAAGAGGAATCGATTTCTCAGTACACCAATGATTGAATAGCTCCAAGGCTGCTCTCATGGATGACGGATTGGCATTATAGGCATCTAAAAAAATGGTCGTGTTTTGGAGATGAATAAACTCAGACCTATTATTTTTAGGTAGATTCACCTTTTGAGCGGAAAGCAAAATTTTATCTTTCATAGCAGGCCATACTGTTTGGGCCAATGAAGTAGCCATCGCAAGATTTACGAAATTATGGCGACCTTCCAGTTGATCATTTTCTAACTCAAAATGAGAATTTCCAAAATCAAAAGCAATTGTCTTTTTTGACCAATTCAATTGAGAGACCTGATGAATAATTGAATTATCCTTTAAAGTCGCCAATAAGACGTCTTCTTGAGGAAGAACAATCAACCCCTTAGATTTTTTTTGCATTTGAAAAAAGATTTCAGCCTCTTCTTTTAAAACGTTTTCACGATTCTGAAAAAACTCTAAATGAGTATCCCCAATATTAGTAATGATGCCTGCATCGACTTCACTAATACGACAAAGCACTTCCATTTCACCTGGATGATTAGAACCAAATTCTAATATCAGAACTTGATGAAAATCTTTAACTGATAAAATAGTGAGAGGTACACCAATATGATTATTATTATTTTTTTCAGTGGCACAGACATTAAAGCCTGAATGCTCTAGTAATGAACGTAGAATTTCTTTAGTCGTTGTCTTGCCATTGGAACCGGCAACTCCTATAACTTTTCCCCCTTTTTGTCCCCATTCAAAGCGACGAAGATGGGCCAACTCTTGCAGACTTTTAGTGGTATCGCTTACTCCAACAAAAGTAACATTATGAAGCTTTGAAAGTTCAAGCGCTTTTTTATCTTTCTCTTCAGAATATTGAAATAGGATGAGTGGGCAGCCTTGCGAGATCACTTGCTCTACGAATTGAAAAGCATCAAACTTTTCCCCCACCAGGGCGAAAAAAAAATTCGTTTGGTCAGCCTGACGAGAATCAGTTGATAAACTTAATTCCACACTTGGCCATACACCATGTAATGACTGACGTTTTAGTTTTTGTATAAGTGATATCACTGTTATCCTCTCTAAAGTTCTCTCCATTATGCCAGAGCGAAAAGAAGTATGCACCTATCGTGCGCTAGAATATAATGAATATATGTCTGAACTAGAAATTACAAAACTGTGGCTGGAACAATTCGTCATTGGCCTGAATATCTGCCCCTTTGCAAAAGTACCTTATGAAAGAGGCCTAATTCAAATCAAGCTCTGTGAAGAAAGCGATTTAAAGCAAAGAATGGATTTTTTTCGCCAACAAATTGACCTTATTCAGAATAGTTCGAGTAATGAAATTTCAAACATGCTTCTGATCTATCCAAACGCGGAAGCATCATTTTTATCCTTTTTACAGTTTGAAGACCGTCTTGCTGATGACTTGCTTGAGCGCGATCTTCAAGCAACTTATCAGCTGGTGGCCTTTCATCCAGAATTCCAATTTCAAGGCTCCAGCATCCACGATCGAGAAAATCTGGTTAATTGCTCTCCTTATCCAATGATCCATTTGCTGCGCCACGAAGAGGTCTCTCGCGCAGCGAAAGCAGCTGGTCATCCTGAAGATATCCACAACAAGAATGTCGAAACCCTCGGGAAGTTAGCGATTGAGCAATTGGCCCTGTTATTTCCATGGAAAAAAAGCTTGCGGTGAAATAAAGAATGAACTAGTTTTATATGCAATACTAATGTTTGACACATAAAACCATGATTATAAGACAAACCAAATTATGCCAGCATCTAACGGAAATTGAAGAATGGTTTTCAATCTCAGAACAACTCCATCAAAACCTAGATGTCGAGCAATTATTAGGCTTACTTGAAAAATGGGCCCTTATAAAAGAGCAGATGCTCCACTATGATAATGGATATTCTAAGAGGAGAAAATAATGAAAACAATTTTGGGTTTAGCTATTAGTTCGTTATTGCTCGCAACTTCTTGCGCTCATAAACAGCATTTGCCAGTTGACGAAAAATCGGTTTCTCCAGGAACTGCAGTTCATTTCAATGGCAAGCCTATTAATCTCTATTCTGGTAAATTTAAAAAAGGTGATAATTTCAATACTCTCGTCAACAAAACTGATCTTGAGTTTAAGTTTAATAACAAAGTTACTATCATAAGCATTGTTCCTTCAATCGACACTCCCGTCTGTGAAGCTCAAACTCATCTTCTCGGTGAAAACTACAACTTGCCGAAAGAAATTGAATTAGTCACCATTAGTCGCGATCTTCCGATGGCCCAACAGCGATTTGCCAAAGAAGCGAAGCTTGGTCATATTGCCTATTACTCTGATTACAAAACGGGATCGTTTGGTAAAAAGATGGGACTTCTTATGAAAGGCAAAGAATTACTCGCCAGAGGTGTGATCGTTCTCGATGCTAAAGGCGTAGTCCGCTATTTTCAAGTCAATGATGAAATTACCAAAGTCCCCGATATGAACAAAGCCTTCCTTGAAGCGCAATTATTGCTAGGTAAATAATGATTCGTCTTTTTCTCTTCCTCTCGCTTATTCTGTTTGTGGGGTGTACACATCATCTACCGGATTTCACCTCTCGAATGTCGACCCGATTGCCAACTGAAAGTACACCTCAAGCAATTGGGGAATACGCTCTTGGTTGCCTTCAAGGAGCCCAAACATTTACCGGCCAAGAGAAAGGCATTATTTTATCTCAAGTCAAACGGGGTCGCTATTGGGGGCATCCCGACCTTATTCAATTGCTCACTCAGGCAGGAGAAGAAACCTATAAAAAGAGAATGTCTCTCATCGTTGGAGACCTCTCTCAGTCTCGCGGCGGTCCTACTATTACTGGGCATAATTCCCATCAAACTGGCTTAGATGTAGATGTCTGGTTTAAGATGCCTTCTATTAAAGAGAAATTGTCCCTCAGAACAATTGAAACAGAAGACATGAAACCTATTGCGAGTTTGAGTGCTGATCAAATTAAAATGATTCAATTCTTCACCCGCGATCCAAGAGTCGAAAGAATTTTTATCAATCCAGGTTTTAAGAAATATCTATGTTCCGATTCTGCCGTATACAAACTAAGTTCCGAAGATCATCACAAGCTTCGTGCTTGGTATGGTCATGACGATCACATACACGTCAGACTCAAGTGCCCAAGCGATAGTCCACTCTGCATTTCTCAGAAACCAATTCCGGAGGGAGATGGTTGCGATAAGAACTTAGATTGGTGGTTCACCGAAGAAGCCAAAGAGGGTGAAGCAGATATTTCTTGGGAAGAACTCAAAAAAATCTATCTGAGTAAAGTAGAGAAACTTCCAACTCAATGTTCTTTCTATCACGAAATTTTTTAGTTAAGAGACTCTAAAAATCCCAAGATGATGACCAATAATCGATGCGATTTTTTGTTTTTGATCTTGATTCAATTCAACAAAACGAAAAGAGACTTTCTTGTATCCATAAGGAATATTCTCAAAGACAAAAGGCTTAATCGGAGTTAACTCTTGAACCACCGCTGAGCAAGTAACGACTAAATCATCATAGGTAATCTTGAGTTGTGAAATCTTTTGACCAAGTTCAAAAGCACTTTGTTCACTCTTGGTGTAGATGACAGAGAAGCCTCCACGGGAAAAGTCATAACAGTTTTTATGTGTTTTAAAACTTGTGCTTTTAAATTCAATCTTAATCAATTTTTCAGGATGAAAACGAGGGGCAGACCTTCGATCAAAAAAAATCATCTCTTGAGGAAATGTTGTGAGCAACTCTCCATTGGGAGTAATACGTTTGAAAATAAGTTTTAAGTAAAAAGAGCCATTGGGAAGATAAAAAGAGACATTGTCCAATCCCCATAATTGCTCCACCATTCCAATATACTCAAGCGCAATTTTTAATTTTAATTGATGTCCTTCCCTATCTACCTTGATAATTTTGGTAGGAAATTTATAAAAATGCTCGGCACTTTCTTGCCATAGAAAAAGCTCATGATTGGCCGATTGCGCTTTCAGCAACGCGCGATAAATCGCTAAAGGATCGTGAATATCATGGTCTTTATGCAAATGGTCCTCGCTTGCCCGGAATATGCCTCGCAGCAATCAGCTTTATTTTCCTTTCACCATAGGCAAAAAAGGGAAAAATCGCTAAACTAGCCGCATTAGTTTTCAATCAAGGATAGCGTAAAATGGGAAGAAAGTGGAACAACATTAAGGACAAGAAAGCTGGTCAGGATAAGGCCCGTGGTCAAATCTATACAAAAATTTTGAAAGAAATTACCAAGGCGGCCAAAGGCGGAGATAATCCTGAATCTAATTTTATGTTGAGATTGGCACTGGATAAGGCGAAGGCCAATAACGTTCCTCGCGACAACGTTGAACGCGCGATTAAAAAAGGTGCTGGCGGTGATGATGAAGGTTACGAAGATATCAATTACGAAGGATATGGTGTTGGTGGAGTTGCCCTCTTCATTGAAGCTTCAACCAATAATGGAACTCGTACAGCTGGCAATGTGAAAAGTTATTTCAATAAGTATGGTGGTTCGCTAGGAACTCCAGGTTGTCTGCAATTTGTCTTTGAACAAAAAGTTGTTTATGAACTCAAAAGTGAAGGAATCGATGAAGAGAGCTTTACGCTGGAAATGATTGATGCCGGAGCTGAAGATATTGAACGTGATGACGAAGGTTATTTTATCGTAAAGGGCCCCTTGGAATCCTTTGGCTCCATTCAAAAGAAAATGGATGAACTGGGCTTGACCGCTGAAGAAGCCGGCATGGAAAGGCTGCCACTCAATTTTAAAGAGGTTGATCAAGAGACATTTACCCAAGTCATGAAGCTCATCACAACCCTTGAAAATGACGATGATGTGAACAAGGTTTATCATAATATTCAATATGATGAGGCCCTTTTCGCAGATTAAACCATACCTATTCCTATACTTTTTACTGAAAAGCCCATTCACTGGGCTTTTCCTGTTATAGTCCCAAAAAATGACTATCACAGGAGCTCCCAATGAAAAAAATAATCTTTTTGGCAATGGCCTGTTTAAGTTTTTCAAGCTTTGCGGCTGATTTCAATTTCATTCATGCTGGTTTTGGAACTGATGGAGCATCTCTTGAGCCGGTCCCAACTAAGAGCTCAGTACAGCAGGCCAAAGAACTCTATAATGCGATGAAAGTGAAGGCCGTCAAAGGCAAAAAATTTGTCGGAATAAAAGTCGGATCAGATCTTTTCGGATTAACTTGTGAAAAACCAAGAAAAGGAATCCATACTGAAACGGCCTTGTGTGAGTTCACGGCCTTAAGTAGTAAAGAGGATTCTGATGAGGGAATTCGCTGGCAAGCAAGTGTTACAGTCAGAAAAGCATTGGCCGCAGAACTCATGAATAAAATAAAAATGAAGAGAACAATTCGAGTTGGAGCAACGACTTTTGGCGTCGCCAATCTTCAATGTCGAACCATGATGAGTGGCAGAGGTCTTCAACAGGTTTGCACTCTAAATGATGTGAATAGTACGGCGATGGATCTCGATTACTTGGTAAAAGAAGGGGCGATGACCAAAGCTCAATCAGAAAAGTTAGTTAAAACTATCGGATACTAAAAAAAAAGGCACCCGAGGGTGCCTTTCTTATATCAAATCTCACTTCTAAGATTATTGAATAATCCCATGATGCTTAAATTTTTCTTCAAAAACTTGAGCATGAATTCCGTTTGGATAGAGTCTCTTTGCTGCTTGAACTGTTGCAAGAGCAAGATCTCTCATTTTTGCGCCTGAACCAACACCGTAATGAGCTTCAAGTACAATTTGATCGACTTCAGAATGAGCAACACCTTTTTCAGTCAACTCAAACAAAGCTTGGAATAGTGGTGTTGACCACAATTCATCTGAGACACCTCCGCTAACACTACTATGAGCTGAGTATGTTCTAGAATGATCGTATCTCATATTTAAACGACTAAGAACACGACCGTCCCAACACTTGTTATGTCCATCCCACTTGAAAACCCAATCAGGATGAAAGTCGCGACCATTTGTTTTTCCTAGAGAGTAAGAAGCAGCCCAGTAGTCTCCAAAGCCTTCGCCCATAGCTCCAGTATCTCCACCTCTCCAATTAGGAGTGATATTGTGTTGAATGGCGTGACCATATTCGTGGAGGATAACATCAGAATCTTCGTTATCGTCAACACATCCGTGACCAAAAGCTAGGCGGTTTGATCCTGGAATAAAGTGAGAGTTATCTTGTCCTGATAAACCATCTGAATCCACTTCTACGGGGAAGTTTAGGAAAGCTTTTGCACCAGTGAAACCAAGAGATTGAATATAACGTTGACTTTGATCAATATGATAGAATGTCATGGCATCGTTAAACTTGTTATCGCCTCTTTGAGCATCCCAAACACCATTATTAGTTTGGCTTGGAGCTGTGCGAGGAGATTCAAAGTCAGCAATCTTTATGAAAGGTCCACTTAACAAATAATTTTTCCCAGACATAGAGACTTCTGGAAGATCAATTTTTACATAAGCCTCTTCAAATTCTGCACCACGAGTGTTGTCATTTAAAGTTGTGCTCATAAGAGTTACAACTGGGTTTGGATCAAACACTGTCGCTTCAGCAGTTACATATGTTGGATTCTCATTCAATTCTTTCATCATCTTTTCACTTCTCAATTGATTTTGCTTTTCAATACGAGAAACTGTGTTGCCTTTAAATTCTGAGAAATTCTTTTCCCAAACTTTAGCTTGGCGAGGAATTGACGTATTTTCTGTAGAAATGATGTTACCTGTAACAGCATCAACCACAACTTGCCAGTATCCATAAGGAGCAGTGACGTTAAGCTCTGTTTTATAAACAAGCTTTAATCCATCTTGAGTTTGAATATACATTTTCTTCGCTGTTGGCATATCTACAAGATCACCATGAACTTTCAAATGATTCCACGCGAGATCAAGCGCGCCTTCCATGCTCACTAGCTCTAAACCAGGAGCTGCTGCTTTTTCATTTGTAGAGAAAGAAGCAAATTTATTCCAGCTTTTAAAAACTTGGCCTTGCTCATCGATAGAGACAACAACATCACTATCTTCAACCTTTACTCCATTCAAGTATTGATCGAAATAATAATGTTCGCCTAAAAGACTTGTCTTAACAGTAGATAATCTCATATCACCATTAATGTTTTTTTGTTGTAAAAATGCACGGGCCACTTGCTCGTGGTTGTTTGAAGCATAAACGCTTAAACCAAGCGTTGATGAAAGTAATGCAATGACGGAATTCCTTTTCCAAGACATAAGCCGCTCCTTTTTGGCGAAATTGATCAGACCCATAAATGGTAGCTTCTCAAAAACGAAAGAAGGAGCTTCGATTTACTAACATTAACGTACATTTCAGACATTTTTTTGGACAAAATAACCGACTAAAAAAGCCGATTTATAAGAGTGATTTGATCAATTCCCCTATAGGATCGACTGCTGGAGCGATTTCCTGCAATTTGTTTCCACAATGCGCACAAGAACCGTCAATATTTGTCTGATCAGGAGACTTCATCTTTAACAAGCCAGACAAGTCCCAATGACAATGCCTTTCCACAATCTTGTAAAGCTCGAGATCAGTTTTATAAAGCGCTGTAAGTGGTGGAGTATCTTCTCCTGCAACTTTTTTATGATCCCATAACAGTGCGGGAGATAAGCTACAACTTTTAGAATATTTTGATGGATAAGAAATGGTTGCACTTTTCTTTTGTCCCCAAATCTCAGCGTATCGTGGATTCTCTCCACGTTGTGACACTTTTATTGATAGCCCGTTGCCATTGTAATCAATCTTAGGATTGGCCCTGGCTTGGCGATTAGAATTGTAATCAATAGCTTGCTCTTTAAATGGCCCTGCAATCACTTCTCTACTCTTGCGATCATAATCGACCGTCTCACCAGTCGGAAGAGTTACGCGATATCGATCACCCAAATCTTTAATTGAAGGTACGACATTTCGAGGAAAAAGATGCATTTCAGTTTGCATATTAACGTGACTATCACGGCCGCTAAAAGGTTGATCGCGCACGACCATATAGATGCTCTCTCTTGCTCTATCTGTGAATTGAAAGTGCCATGTTCGAAGAGAATCATCATTTTTCAAACCACGTGGGTTCATTTTTGATGAGCCTGAATTTTGAACTGTAAAAGACATAATGCGCTTGGGATTTCCTGGACGGTAACCTATTTGAACACCAGGGGCTTCTGCAAAAGATTGCAAAATGGCGAATTTAGCATCTTGGTCTTTAACAATATCTCTCTCGGGAGCTTGGGACCAAGATGCCAATTCAAGGAGTGAATCAGAAGCAAAGAGATGTGAAATAAATATTGTTAAAAACAGTTTTATCATCACATCTCTTTCGGGATACGAAGAAGATTTCTTAAAATTTAGCTACAAAATCACATTGAAGAACTTGGTAATGCTTCTTGGTTGCAATGATACTCTGAGCAAAATAGCTTAATCCTGTACTAAAATGGTCTGAAATTTTGCGAGTCAACTCATAACGATGACCTTCTCCACCTGTACCATTTGAACCAAATGAATCACTGTCGGCAATAACACCAAGAATGGCATCTGCTTCAACATGACGGTAGTTATACTTGAAACCCCATTTGCCTAAACCTAAAGTCGTTCCAACTAAGTAAGCAGTATCTTTTGAATTGGCCGACGAATTTTTGAAATAATCACCATAAAGAGATGTTTTCATTTCTCCTAACTTGAAGGATACGTCAGCGAAGACTTGAGAGAGCTTATATCCGTTAACATAAGCTGTTCCAGACATAGTATTTCCTTTCCCTGAAAGAGAAGTTTCACCTTGAATACTAGAAAAATTATAAAATCCATATCCTAAATGAGCACTCATCGTATCGTTCTTAACTTCAAATCCAACTTGTGGAGCATAAAGCTTAACGTCACTTACGTTTGTTTGATCAACGAACCAAAGAGAAGCAAAGTTAGCGAATGCTCCCCAGCTTCCTTGATCTAATTTATATTTAAGAGCTAAACCTTCTGGAGTCCAATCAGAGTCAAAAGCTACTGACCCTTTCCCGGGAGTATAAAAAGGAAGAACCATTTTACCTGCGAGGATATTAGTGTTGGCCATTGGGGCATAGTCAAAATAGGCCAAATCGAAGGCTACGCTTTTACCAGTTCCACCATCTGTCAAAGTTTGATTGCGAGAAGTAATGTTATTTGGCTCTGTTGAGAGACCAATTGTCGCAACGATATTTTCATCGATTTGTGCCACTGTTTTAATACGAGCACGAATACGTTCACGATTATTAGTTTTAGCATCGACCTGCTCAATTTGTTCAAAGCGATAACGAAAATCACCTGAGAGCTTTACTTTTTCATACCAATTACCAGATTCTGCAAAAGCACTGGCGCTAAACAAGAGGATGAGAGAGGCAAACTTTAATTGCATATATAGACTCCTTAAGAAAGTGGCTGGATAAAGATTAGTAGGTTTCGACGTTGATTGTCATGAATCATTATTATTAGGATTTCATTAGGGAAAAATGATGTTTGTTTATATAATGAAGATAATCAACAAAATGAGGGAGTTGAGTGAAGCCGATTATTTATTGTCTTATTTTAAGTTTTTTGAACTCTTGTCATGCAACATTAATTAACAATATCTCTGAAAAAGAATCACAGCTCCTCTTAAAAAAGAATCTATGCGATATACAAATTTCTTTTGGAAGCTATGGATCTGGAGTTCCTACAAATGTTCAATCGAAAATTGTTGAGCTATTGAAAGGTCGAGAAGGAGTAAAAAGAATCTCCAATTGGACATGGGGACTTGAAGGAGAATCTGATTACTGCGTTGAATTTAATGAAGAAAAATCTGCTTATGATACAAAGGATGAAATTATAAAGTTGATTCCTGCGACGAGCAAGAACGGATACACTATTCTAAAATTTCAAGGTAAAGAAATGATGAGAACGCGTTGGCCAAAAAGTTAAATTATATTAAAAAATTCTTTCCATCATTTTTCTGCATGAAGTCTGAAGCAAATCTTAACAATGCTCAACAATAACCTAATTTAACATTTCACCTCTTAAGAAATAGATTCGGGCAACTATTCATAGGAGGATTTCATGAAAAAGATCGCTACGGCCTTATTGGCCTTATCATTGACGCCAAGTCTTTGGGCAGCTTGTCCAACAGGTACGGCTTTGTTAGGAAATGTTGATGGCAAAGAAGCCTGTGCTTTGAAAGGCACATACACTTCGAACTTGCTTTTAACTTCAGACAAATTGTGGGTTCTTCAAGGTGGTGTTTTTGTTGGTAATGACAACAAGCAAAACTCTGTTCTTACAATTCAACCAGGATCAAAAATCATTGGTCAATCTGGTGCAGACTTTCTTGTTATTACTCGAGGCTCTCAAATTCGTGCAGAAGGCACAGCTGATCGTCCAATCGTTTTTACAGCTGCTAAAACAGAAGGTCGTACTTCTGGTTCTTGGGGTGGTTTGATTCTTAACGGAAATGCTCCCATCAATTCTTGCAAGAATACCACCTCAATTTGCGAAGCTGAAGGTGAAGGCTCAACTGGCTTTTATGGCGGTAACAACGTAGCTGATAACTCAGGGGTTCTTAAATATGTTCGCGTTGAATTTGCTGGATATCAAATTACTCCAGACAATGAATTAAATGGGATTGCTTTCCAAGGTGTTGGTAACGGAACCATCGTTGATTATGTACAAGTTCACAAAAATGCGGACGACGGCGTTGAATTCTTTGGTGGAACAGTTAACGTTAAACACTTAGTTTTAACTGGAAATCAAGATGATTCTCTCGATTGGACAAGTGGCTGGACCGGTAAAGTTCAATTTGTCATGATTGAACAATACAGTGACGAAGCCGACAGTGGTTTTGAAGCAGATAACCTCTCAAGCCCGATGAATGCTGAACCTCGATCTAATCCCGAAATCTCAAACGTGACATTAATTGGATCTGGTAAAGCTGGTGCCAAAGGTGGTTACGGAATGATGCTCAGAAAAGGAACTGGCGCAATCATCCAAAATGCCATTGTCACTAACTTCAAAAAATCATGTATCGATATCGATGACAATGAAACTTTCAGCTACGGTGGCGTTTTAACCACATCGGGAACAGTGGATGCTCGCGGCCTCATCATGAAAAATTCACTCATTGATTGTTCGAAATCCTCAACAAATTTCCAAGCAGTAGAGAACAATGAGCCATGGGCAATCGAAACATGGTTTGTCAATCAAGAAGGCAACAAGCAAACAGATCCAATGCTTAACGGTTGGATTCCTGCAGTTGGTTCACCTGCCATTGGTACAGGTGTCACTCCCGATGACTTGTTCTTTGATGAAGTTGATTTCATCGGTGCCATTCGTGATCAGGCAAATGACTGGACTGCTGGTTGGACAACACAAGCTGCTCAGTAAAAATTGAGTAATACATTCGAGCGGGGTCTAAAGTCTCTCGGACCCCGCTTTTAATGGGAAGGAGCATATGAAATACTTATCAGTACTTTTTTTGTTATTTAGTAGAACTCTATTTGCCAATGAATCAGCTCTTGATGAGATGGCCAAACGGCTCATGTCACTAAGACTTGAAGTCGAAACCTTAAGTAAGCAAGCAGATGCGGAGAAGCAAGACTTTGAAATTAAATTGAGAAATCAATCAGGATTGCGGCAAGAGGTTGAAGCACAAATAAAGCGTGAAGAGCTAAAGTTTGCTGCCCAAGATGAAAAGAAAAATGAATTGCTAAAGCAGCTAAGCCAAAATGGAAATGGCCATGACGAAACTCTAAGCTTTATGAAAAAACAAGCAGAGTTTCTAAATCTCTATATTGAATCATCTCCCCCCTTTAGAAAAAATGAACGAAAAGAAGAAGTTGTTAAGCTCATTAAAAAATTTGAAGATAAAAAAATGATCCCAGAAAAGGCCATGCAACAGCTTTGGATGATTTTTGAAGATGAATTAAGACTTTCAAAAGAGGTTGTTCTCACCCGCTCCAATTTAAATATTGAAGGTCAAGAGCTTATGGTCGATCTGTTAAGACTTGGAACGATAGGTCTGTATTTTAAAACAGCAGATAATAAATATGGATACTGGAATGGAGAACAATCTCACTTTTTCCAAAATGAAGAGGAATCAAAGCAGATTAGCTTCTTGATGGATGGAATCAAGAAACAAATCAAGAACATGACTTATAAAATTCCTAAAATCAATCTCGAGAGTAAGAAAATATGAAAACACTATTACTAATCTTTAGCTTGTTGAGTAGTCCCCTTTTTGCAGCTCTTGCGGAAAATAACATCGCATCAATTGCAAAATCAAATCCACTAGAAGAAGCCTATAAAAGAGAATTTATCTTTTTGAATGCACAAAAAAGTCAGCTTGAACTCAGCTTGAAGAAAAATTCAGCTCATTATAGAAAATTGCTTAAGAATCTAGAAACTGAACAAAATTCAAAAGAAGCATCACTCGTCAAATTAACTGGCCAAAATGAAAAGTTAGATGCTGAAGTAAATGAACTCGAAGTTCAAGTCTCTGCTATCAATGACTCTCGATCGATTTTTGAAAGCACCATGGAACAGGCCCAGTCGATGCTTGAGTTAAAGCTTAGTGAAGAATTGACCCCATCTCAAAAAAGTGAACAGATATTTGCAGCTGCTCAAGATAAAATGCGATTATCTCATTCGATTGAAATGTATAATTCAAGTTTTTATGATCAAAGTGGTAAAAAAGTTGAAGGCAAAATTATTAAACTGGGTGAAATTGCAAGATATGGGGTAACTTCGCAAACTTCAGGTGTTCTATCTCCTCTTGGCAATAAAGAATGGGGACTCAAAAGTGAAGGCGGCGATAGTGCTTTAAGTTTGGCCGAGGGAAAAGTGCCTGCAGTTCTGAATCTCTACCTTTATGAAGATGCCAATCGTGCCATCATTGAAAAAGAAAGTAAGAATATTGTTCAATTTATTACCAGTGGTGGTTCAGTAGCTTGGGTTATTGTCGTTTTAGGTTTAGTGGCGTTGGTTCTTGTAAGTTATCGTGCTTTTTCATTAAAGCAACTCAATAATAAGCATATCCCTCACCGCGCACTCACAGAGTCTGATCTTTTAAAAATAGAAAACCACACTCACTCATCAGGTGCTCAATTTGTTCAACTTATAAAAAACAAACTTCAATCTCAAGAAGTTCCAACGGAAAAGATGATTGAAGAGGCTTATCTTGTTGTCGGTAGTAAGCTCGATAAATTTGGAAGCATGATTCTCGTCTTGGCCTCAGTAGCACCATTACTTGGTTTGTTGGGTACAGTAACAGGGATGATTTCTACTTTTGATATCATTACTCAATTTGGAACAGGAGATCCCAAGCTTTTGTCTTCTGGCATTAGTGAGGCTTTAATTACGACCGAGTTGGGTTTAGTGGTGGCCATTCCAACTCTCTTCTTTGGAAATATGCTGACCTCACAATCACGCAAGATTAAAAATCAATTAGAACAAATATCTTATCTCCTTTTACAAAGTTCAGGATTGCAAAGCGAAAAAAGAGAGCTGAATGTATGATGATACTCGATGCCATTGGTAAACTTCTCGATAATGGGGGCGCGATGATGTATCCGCTTCTTTTATCATCAGTTCTTCTCTGGTTTGCACTCGGTATGCGAGTGCTAGAGCTCAATTTCTTAAAAAAAGATGAGCCCTTTGCGGTGAAAAAGTTCAAACAGTTCTCGGCACTAGGCTTGTCTGTGGAAGAAAGAGAAGCCCTTAGATCACAATGTTCTATGGAATTAGAACGTTATGGGCAGGTGGCTTTTACTATTATCGCCCTTGCTCCACTTTTAGGATTATTAGGAACAGTGATGGGAATGATTGAAACATTTGCTTCTCTTGGAAGTGGACAAATGTATGGAGCTTCAGGTGGAATCGCTGGTGGTATATCAAGTGCACTCTTAACAACCCAAATGGGATTGGCGGTTGCTATTCCAGGACTCATGATTGCTCGACCTCTAAAGAAGAAAGAAATTGATTATAAAGAAAAACTTGTCCATCTCTAGCTGGCCTAAGGAATATTTATGAAGTTTAAAGATCACGGCGAAGAAAATTCTAATATCGATATATCACCTCTCATTGATATGGTTTTTATTCTCCTCATCTTTTTTATGGTTTCAACAACATTTGTTAAAGACATGAAGTTAGATCTAGAAAGACCAGGTGCAAGTTCAGCGACTCCTGCTTCTTCCAAGTCAGTTCGGCTCTTTATCGATAAATCAGCGCAAGTCTATATGGATGGGCAGAGTATTAGACCTTGGGTCATTCAAAGTAAACTGAAGGAACAATTTCAACAAGGGGTTTCGAAATCAGTACTGGTTGTCACTGATGCTGGAGTTTCTGCTGATAAATTACTGGAAGTTGTTGATCAGGCTCGTCTTGCTGGTGCGACAGATGTCGGAGTTGCCACAGATAAAGAGGGGCAATAGTGCAAAAGAAGCATTTTATTGGAATATTGAGTTCGTTAATAGGCACATCGATTGTGCTGTTCGCACTTCTCATGATGAATAATCCCGTTCAATACTCTAAGAAAAAAAATCAAAACGTTGTGAAATTTGATGCCGTCGAGCAGAAAAAAGTGAAACAACCCAAACAAATTTTACAGATTAAAAAAATTGAAAAACCAAAAGTGAATCCTAAACCTTTGAGTCAAGTCTTGGCCGGTAGAAGCTTTGGCATAAAAGCCTTTGAATCATTAGGCAATATTTCTGATAGCTTATTAGGTGATTTATCAAATGTAAGCATGAATGAAGAGACAGTGGATGTGGCCCCTATACCAGTTGAGCAAAGTCCCCTCGTCTATCCTCAGAGAGCTCGCGAGCTTGGAGTCGAAGGATTCGTCACTCTTTCAATGCTCGTGAATCAATTTGGAACTGTCGAAAAAGTTAAGCTCGTTTCAGCTCAACCTGAGGGAACCTTTGAGCAATCGGCGCTCGAGGCTGCGAGGTCTTGGAAGTTTCGTCCAGGAAGTTTTAAAGGAAAAATCGTAAAGGCATGGGTCAATCAAAAGATTGTCTTTAGTTTAAATTAAATATGATGATTAAATATTTCTTACTACTTCTTTTATCCCTTAATTCTTTTGCTCAAGAAGTTGAGGATACCTTGGGCTTAAGTGCGTTACTTATCCAAGGTCAAAGCTTTGAAAAGGCGATAACTCTTTTGAATAAATTTGAACCGATTAATACAAAAGAAGAGCAGCGCTTATCTGTCCTCAAAGGTCTTGCTCAGCTAGGGGTAAGAGACTTTGATACTGCCGCTCAGTCCTTTGAAAAGGCTTTAACGTTTAAAGATCCTTCTCATGAAATTATTCTTTATCTAGCGAAAGCTTATACGGGATCTAAAAAGTATCAACGAGTGATTGATCTTCTCTCAGGTAAGCTTGAAACGAGTGAATCTTATAGAGTTTTAGTAAATGCTTTTTGGAGTTTAAATCGTCCTGATCAAGCTCTGTCTATGCTCAATCTTGGACTCCAAAAATATAAGACTGAAGAATCTTTGTACAAGCAAAAATTATTTTATCTTTTTGAACTTAAACTTTACCAGGAAGGAATATTCTTTTTTGAAAATGAGTATGCCACCTCATTTCCTTTGTCAGGACAAGACTATGTGGAGTTAGCGACGGCCATACAAGACCCCATTTATCATCAGCTAAGTATCCAGTGGTTGGAAAAGGCCAAACTTCTTTTTCCTAAAGATGAGCAGGTACTCCTCGCTCTTGGCCGCGTCTATTTTGGAAGGGGTTCTTATTATAATGCAGCAGTTCTTTTTGATCAATTGGCCCATATCAACTCTAAATATTTTTCTGAGGCCAGTGAGCTCTATCGACGTAGTGGACATCTCATTACGGCGATATCTTTAAATAATGAAGTTTCTGACTTTAAACAGAAAATGGAGCAGCGTTTTGTTCTCTTCTTAGATAATCAAGATGTTGAGAATATGACCTCGATGCAATCTCAAATGGAAATCCATGGTCTCCTTGATAATGATGAGCTTCGCTACGCCATGGCTTGGGCACAATTTGAGAAAGGAAATTATAGTCAAGCTCAACAGATGCTTGCCAAAATTATTGATCAAAAGATTTTTGAAAAGGCCCAAGATTTAAGGAAACAAGTCGTCGATTGCCAGCAGGAGAATTTTAAATGCGTCTTCTAATGCTTTCGCTTTACTTCTTTTCTTCATCCCTTTTGGCTGCTAATGGTCAATTGCAGGTTTTCGTTTTTAAAGGAAATGTTTCCCAAGCACAACATAAAGTTATTATTGATAATAAATCTTACATAACTGACGATCAGGGAATGATTATCATTTCAGTCAAAGAAGGAGATCATCTCATTCGTTTGGACCAAGCAGGGATCAACAAAAAAGTCTATGTTGTCTCAGATACTGTGTCTCAAGTGATGGCACAAATTTCTGATACAGGGGCGCCTCAGTTAGAAATTTTTGAGCCGAAACGAAATATAACGACTTCGAATAATAAAAAAATTGTCACCTTAAAAGGTAAAGTTAAAAACGAAAAGGGAGAAGTCATTACTGGAGTGCGCATTTTTCTTAAAGGTGCCACATCAGAAGCGGTGACAAATGAAAGAGGTCAATTTCAAATTGAGATTCCCTCTGGTGAACAAACAATTACTGTTATTCATCCACAATTTACCACCCAAACTATTCAAGTTAAGAATGGTGAAGCTCAAGAACTTGCAATCAGTATGACTCCGCTAGGACTTAATCTCAAACAAATGACCGTTTCTGCCCCTCATATAAAAGGAAGTGCCAGTTCATTTATCGATGTCAGAAAGAAAAGCTCACAAGTCAATGATGTGCTTGGAGCTGAACAAATGAGTAAGTCTGGTGATAGTGATGCCGCCGGCTCACTCAAGAGGGTAACCGGACTGACTTTAGTCGATGGAAAGTATGTTTATATTCGTGGGCTAGGTGAAAGATACTCAAGTACTTTGTTAAATGAATCAAATATACCTGGGCCAGATCCTTCACGAAGAGTCATTCCACTTGATATGTTTCCGAGCAGTATCTTGGAAGGAATTATTGTTCAAAAAAGTTATTCAGTTGATATGCCTGCTGAGTTTGGTGGCGGAGTGGTAAAACTTAAAACGAAATCGGTGCCTGAAAAAGCTTTTGTCAAAGCTGAATTGAGTTCAACTTTTAGTGATGGTGGGAATTCACATCTAAGTTATAGAGGTGGGAATACAGATTGGTTAGGAATTGATGACGGTACCCGAGCGCTACCTCGCTCAGTACTCGAAGCGACGGCCAATAATAAAAAACTTGCTGAGAACAATATCGTTTTCCAAGAAGGCTATACCGCTGATCAATTAGCACAATTTGGCCGCGATATGCCCAATAATTATAACACCGAACAATCTCAGCAATCACCTCCGCCCTCTTTCTCCCTGGCCGCAGGTAATCGTCACGAATTGGGAATGTTTAAAGCGGGCTATCTTCTAGGTACGATGTATGGCAATAGCTGGGATAGCTCGCAGAAACGAAAGACCAAGTATGTGGTTGAAACCGGCTCATCGTTAAAAGTCGATAGAGATTTTGAAGTAATAAAAAGCGAACATACCATCAAGCTTGGAGGCATGCTCAACTTGGGACTTGAATGGGGAGATCATAAAGATATTGCCTTTAATGTTTTCGTTCTAAGACACACGAGCGACGAGAGCGAGATTAGTAGCGGCTACCATTCAGACCTAGATCAAATTAAACAAACCAAACTAGAATGGACAGAACGTCAATTATTGGCCTATCAACTTCAAGGTCATCAGATATACTCTTCGCTAGCAGAACTTGAAATGAATTGGCGTGGCTCATATGCAGCCGCCACTATGGAGAGACCTGATGCGAGAGAGTATCGTTATGAAAATGATAATGGTATTCTTAAGTTTTCAACTCGCAACGATGGTAATCAGAGAATTTATGCTGACTTGGAAGATATTACCAAAAATGTCGGTGTCGATTTTTCACTGCCGATTTCTTGGTACACTTCTTCTCCTGCTAAAATAATGTGGGGTGGAACAATGGTGAATCGCGACCGCGACAGTCGCACTCGACGATTCACTTTTGTTGATAAAGGCATTGCCGATCCAACGGGTACATTAAGAGAAAGACCACTCGAAGATATCCTTGTCCCTGGTAATATAAGTCCAACAGGATTTCAAATTCAAGAGAATACCTTGGCAACGGATAATTACCTTGCTAATCAAAAAATCCGTGCTGGTTACGGAGCGATTGAAATTCCGATTCTCAATCCACTCACTTTTGGAGTTGGCATGCGCTATGAGCGATCTCTTCAATATGTTAAAACTTTTGAGCTCTTCAGTCCTGATAATAATCCAGCGATTGCCAGTTTAGAAACAGTTGATTATTTACCCGCGTACAACTTAACCATGAAATGGACTGATCGTTGGCAAACAAGACTTGCTTATTCTGAAACTGTTTCACGCCCCGATTTTAAAGAACTCTCCACGGCCACATATACTGATGATGAAAGAGGAGTCGATGTCGTTGGAAATGAATTACTTGAAAGCACAGTCATTAAATCCATCGACGCTCGCCTTGAATGGTATGGAACAGCAAAAGATGCCTTTTCCGTTGGTGTGTTTCAGAAGGAATTCGATAAGCCGATCGAATCGATTATTCGCCCTGGAACTGAAGGAAAATTAAGTTTCGACAATGCCCTTCAAGCGAAAAATCAAGGGATTGAATTTGAATTTAATAAAAGCTTTAATTTTATATCTCGCCGACTACAACCTTTTTCTTTTGGTGGGAATCTCTCTTGGATTAAAAGTCGAATTCTTCTCGACCCTGCGAAATCAGGCGTGCTCACGACTGAAGATCGTCCCCTTCAAGGTCAATCACCTTACGTCTACAACCTCAATCTTGATTATGATAACAAGGATACAGGCACAATTATCACACTCCTTTATAATATTTTTGGAGAGCGTATTTCTGATGTCGGTACGGGTGGAGCGCCTGACATTGTAGAACATCCTTTTGCTCAACTTGACCTAGTGGCATCACAAAAAATAGGTGGTCCATTTGGAATAAAAATTAAACTTAAAAATTTAATCAATCCTGAAAGCTTAAGAACTCAGGGAGATCAAATAACTGAAGTCTATAGAAAAGGTCGTGAAGTTTCCCTCGCTCTTAATGGAAGTTTTTAATGAAGATAAAATTCATCTTTATCCTCTCTCTCTTTCTTATTATTGGATGTGGGAAGCACTCGATCAGTCGACCTCTCAATGGACAAACAGAGCAATTCACGAGTTACTCAAGAGATATACAACGTAAGTTTTTAGAAGCAGTCATTAACGACGATTTTTCTCAAGTTGTATCACTCATTGGCGAAGGAGCAAAAATTGATTTCCCCGACTCTTTGGGAAAAACACCTCTGATAGAATCATTGCTGGCCCAAAACTTATTAATGTCAGACTTACTGCTTGAGCTTGGTGCTGATCCTCAACACAAGGACAACTCAGGTAAAGATAGTTTTCAATACTCAGAAGAAAGTCAAGATATGACTGACGTGTTAAACCGACTCCCCTTTTCACAACAATATTTAGATTCGAGTTTTATTTTAAGTGCCAAGGAAGCTCGTCCTAACGAAAGCGGAAGTTTTAATCGAACGATCATTAAATTGAAAAGATTGCTCGATAAGGGCGCTCAAGTGAATGCTCAAGATCTGCAAAAGAATTCAGCCTTGATTTACTCAGCCTATTATAAGCTGCATGAAATCGCTCAGTTCCTTCTCTCGATTCAAGGTATTGATGTTAATCTTGCAGGTTCAAGACGTGCGACAGCTCTTTCATGGGCAAAAAAGAATAATGATCAGGCGATGATTGACTTGTTGATTTCTCGTGGGGCTCATTAATAAATCTTCGCTTTATTTCCGAACTCGCCCCGTTAAACCTTTTAAAAAATTGCGCAAGAATTGATCGCCACATTCACGATAATTGTGATGTCCAACTTTTCTAAAGAAGGCACTCAATTCAGTTTTTGAAATCTTAAAACCTGCTTGAAATAAAATTTCTAAAATATCTTCATCCTTGAGCTCAAAAGCAACACGTAATTTTTTAAGGACTATATTGTTGGTTGGGATTTCAAAAGCCATTGGAGGACGAGTTGGATCTTTTCCTCTGCGTAAATAAATCACCCCATTTAAAAAACTATGCATCGATTTGTCATCGCATTCAACAAACCCTTCCTCGTCTTCTTTTTTCAAAAAGGTTTGAAGAGCTTCCATCGTCACATTGCCCTCACCTAACTTAAAAACATCAAGCAATTTCTCATCACTGAGATTGAGCATATAGCGAACGCTGCGAATTACCGTATTACTTATCATAAGTGCGTGCCTAAGTTAAAATTGCCAATGCAACTTTCTTTTTAAAATAAACCTCGTAAGGTGTTTTGTAACCAAGAACTTTACGAGGTCTCATATTTATTCTCTTTTCTATTGTCTCTAAATCAATACTGAATGCATTCGTTTTTCTTCCAATGTATTGCCTCAAAAGCCCAATTGTATTTTCAACTGTTCCCCGTTGTTGAGGCTTTAAAGGTTCGCAATAATAAACGGGGATTTTTAGGTGGTTTTCTCCTTTAAAATCTGCTCCGTTATCATTCGTAATTGTAAATGCTCTTTTTCCTGTTTCATCAATCAGTTTTTGAGTTATTCTGTCGACTTCTTTATTCGTTCGATTAGCGAGTCTCGCAATTTTAGTTAATCTCGATTTTCTGTCTGTACATACAAGTATTTGAACTGCATTAAGAGTATGCATCGTATCCCTTTCCCAATCTCCAAGCCTTCTCCTTTCATTTGCAACAACTGGCCTCTGACGTATCGATGGCCCAAGATTGTAAATACTTCTTCTCTGTCTCAATCTTCCAGCTCCCCGTCGATTATAAGTTCGAAGTAAAGGTTTCAACCCCTTATTTCCTTTTGCAGAATTAATGAATTTATAGATTGTCGTATGTGATGGCCCAGTCTTAAATTCAAAACGTAATCTTCCTGAAATTTGTTCAGGACTCCAACCTTCGATTAGTTTGCCTTCTAATAAATTCAAAACCGCTCCCGTTAATACTGTCTTTTTCCGGCAATTTTTATATCTCTTGTTAGAAAGCACATCGGCACGCTTTGGTGTATAAAGTCCAAGTTGAGAATTCCTCTTTAATTCACGATAAATAGTTGTTTTATGATAGCCCAATCGTTTCGCAATTTCAGGGATAGAAAATTTAGCTTGCAAAAATGCGTCAATCTGGCATCTTACCTCGTAAGACACTCTTGAGTACTGCTTCATAGTACAACTCCTATTTTTTATTTTTGGCGATTTAACTTTTAGGACAAGAGTGTCCATTTTTCAAATCACAAGAGTTGCACTGGAGGGTTTAACCTGGCGTGATACCTTTTTATGGGTTAATATGTCACAACTGTAACATCATTTTATCAACTTGAAGAGTGAAGATAGAGTGCTGAACAAGCCGATTTCTCTAGTAATTTACTATCACGGGAACCAAAAAAGTCTTCTAGCGTTGTAGATTTTTCCCTACCAAAGATCAATAAATCATGATCAACAGACAATTCAATAATTTTGTTTAGTTCTTTATCATAATCAACCACAGAGGTTGAAAATCGCTGAACTTCTTTAGCGTTTAATATCTCTCTCATCGCATCTTCGGTCTGATTCATGTGTAAATTCCCTATAGAATCATTCTCGAAGACTATACTCAGAACAATGTCTCCTCGCTTGATAAACAACCTAGCAACTTCAAAAACCAACTGATCATTTTCATTCCCTTTTAGAATCAATAATACTTTCTTAAAGTGGCGAACTCCCTTGTCGGCATACCAAGCTAAATGGCAATGTAAATGGTCTTTAATCCAACCCAGTGGTTCTTGATAACTTGATTTTTTTCTTTTTAAATGCCCCCACTCTACAAGCAGCCAATGACAATGGACTCGTTGACCAATCTCAAAAAGAGTTTTGGTAATATCATGAGTAACGACAGGATCAAACGTTAATGGCGTCTTCTTTTCCTCCGCCATGAGATGAATTCGTCTTTTTAGCGCTCTTAAGAAAGGGGGATCTTCGAAATCTCCAAGTTCTGACTGCTCGGGGATTTCAAAAATATAGGCGACCTCTATTCTTTCACCCTCTGAGATAATCGTTCCAACTTCAACCAAAGTTTCTGCTGAAAACTCATAACCAAATAAAGGTATTACAATCTTTGCTTTATGAGCAAGTTCAAGCTCTTCTGGCCAAGCTCTCTTTCTCGTTGTTTGTGTGTCATCTAACAGGTCCTTTCTGACTCCCCGAATTCCAACAACACCTTTTCTTTCAACAGACTTTCCATAAAAAAGATAAATTATAAGACTAGGAATTAAAACGAGGATGAAAGACATAACAGTCAGACTTCCCATATAAAGCAAGAGAACAATTCCCCCGAGTATTCCAGAGAGAGGCAAGAAAGGATATAAAGGCATCTTGTATTTGGGAGTATACCATTGCGGAGAAGCTTCTCGTAAAACGATGACGGTTAAATTCACAAGCAAAAACATCATAATAATAAAGATTGAAGCAAGCTTTGCAACTTTTACTACATCCAATGTCAAAACAATTAAACAAGTTAAAATCCCCGAGAGCAAAATACTTCTCACTGGAGTTAAAAATCGAGGACTAATCTTTCCAAAAAATGTTGGAAAAAGATGATCCCTGCTCATTGCGAAGGGAAAACGAGATGCCGCCAAGATTCCAGCATTGGCCATAGAGACTAAAGTTAAAATGGCCACAATCGCTAAACCTTTCCCCCCCCAATCGCCCATTGCTTGTCCTGCTAACGAGTAGAGTGGTTTAAAATCTTCTTTCAAAGCGAGGTGATCTAAGGATGAAGCAAGTATAAAAGAAACACTCACATAAACGGCGCCTACGCCAAATAGTGAAAGTAATATTCCTTTTGATAAGTTGACTTCAGGATTCTTCACTTCTTCCGCAATGGCCGACAATTTTATAAGTCCAGCAAAAGCACCAACACCAATAGATATCGCCACCATAAAACCATTAAATCCTTTTCTAAAAAAGGGAGTGAGATTTTCAATTGAAACATCATTAATGGTAAGAACACTCGTTGCTCCAACAACGAGAAGGCATGCCGCAACAACATAAGCAATCATTCCTGCAACTTTCCCTGCTCCCGAAATATTCAGGAGTGTCACCATCAGAAGTGCAATGAGTCCTGCCCATAAAGATGGGAGATCTGTGAAAATTTGAAGATACTCTCCAAAGCCAAGCAAAGCGAAAGCACTTTTAAATAATAATGAGAGCCAAAGACCAAAACCTACAACAGTCCCAATAAAGGGGCCAAAGGTTCGCTCGGAATAGGCATAGATTCCACCAGAGACTGGCATTGATGTAGCTAACTCTGACATTGCCATCGCTGCAGGAATTGAAAAAAGTCCACCCAATAGATAGGCCAAGAAAATAGATCCACCAGTAGATGAGTAGATCACTCCTGGAGTGACGAAAATCCCCGTTCCCAGCATCGCTGAAAAACCAATCACCAAAATGTTCTTTAAACTTAAGCTGCGTTCGAGTTTTTTCATAATTATTCGGGAATTTTACGTTCTCAAAGCTTAAAAGACCATTAAAAAGGGACGACAACACCTTTCCAAGCGAATCTAAAGACTCTTATCCGAAAATCCTAAACGACCGATTAAGGGAAGTTTGAGAGCGGGAGTCCAAAAGTCGACTCCGAAGTGAAGTCCAAAGAGATTCACCTCGACTCCTTCTACTGCTCCTAAAGTAAAACCGAGAAGACCAAAAGCCGAAAGTGTAAAACCTGTGTTCGAAGCAGTATTGGATAAAAACGATGTTGCACCTAAATAATCTTTCCCTATCGCCGATGCCGGAAGTTCAATATCAAGCTCATCAATATTTCGAATCATATAGGCCACAAATGTATTAGAATTCGGTCCAGGCCAGACGGTATATCGATCTTTGAAAGGATAGGTCTTAATCAGATTTTTTAGCTGGATAATAATTTTATGAGCTTTCTCGCCTCGTGCTTCATAAAGCATTTTTGGCGGACTATCATACCAACGGCGATCGGGAAGATCTTTTTCAACTCTAACCGCTGTTCCTTGCTGACGGACATTCCAAGCAGTCACTTGAGCCACAGTATATTGATCATCTGATTTTTCTTTCCAAGCAATCCAAGGATGAATGCCAAAAATACCACGCCATGAAAAAGCTCGAGCATAATATATTTGAACAATTTCTTCAGTCAGTTCTGAAGCTTTCGGAGCAATTCCAATACTCTCTCTCGAAGCTTCTTTCCAATTTTTAGAAGAGCATGAAGAGAGAAAAAATAAAGTCATGACTAAAAATATTTTCATAGAGAAATACTAACACAATTGGAGTCAATTAATGATCTGTATCTTGTTTGTCCAATTACATGTCAGCAGAAACAAAAAAGCCGATCAATGATCGGCTTCTTTTATAGAAATTTGGTGGATTAGTCACAACATGAGCAATTTCATCCACTTATCTTCTTTCAAAGAAGCAGCTAGCTAACCACAGAGATTTGAAGAGACTTATTTAAAAAAATTAAGAAAATCTAAAATAAGGGAAGGACTATCCTTAAATTTCTGAATAATTGTCCCTCTCGCAATGGAAGTCCCCCCTCCATTGCACCAGTTTGTCTCCAAAAGTTGCAAGTCGGATGAGTTTTCAATATTTGTCATGATAAATTTTGCAACTTCTTTTAAATAGTGAGCATATTCCTCAGGTGATTTAAACTGTGATAATTCAAGCGCAATATACTTTTTTGTTTTATTACAAAATAGAAGCCAAAATGGGCAATCGACTTTAATTTCCTTGCCCGTAAACCCTTTTATTAATTTTGAATATTCAATTGAAGTAGATGTATTGCTGGATAAACTCGTTGGCAATGCACACATAAAGCCAATATGCTTCGGAGTACTCTCTTCTTTTTGGCGATATGCACGATCTTGAAAAGCGAATATAAGTAAATCTTCGCCAGTGATTTCATGCAAAGCTGACCAAGTGTCTTCTTCTCTTAGGGCCTTAAAAAGATTTGAGTCTTGATCCCGATAAACTATCATTCCATAAAAATTAAAACTCTCTGACACCAATTCATGTTGTATTTGTTCCCAAGCACTTGGATTTTCGCTATCACTAAGATTTAAATTATGCATCGTGTTTTTTCTCGCTATCGTAATATTAACAAAAATGGATCAAGAAACTAGCCTTGATCCATTTGAAAACGATTTTATTAACTTTTATTACTTAAGCTGACCTTTTAAGCATTTTACAAACTCATTTCTAGGCTTATTTCCGCTTACTGTTTTGCAACAATGCTCAACTGCCTTTTTGGCTTCATCTCTAGATGCCCCACAATCTACAAGTTCGTCGATAAGGTAGTTCTTTTCATAGTCTTCAGAACAAGAAACGAAATTAGCATCAACACCAAGCTTCTTTTTATTATCAAGTTTATCCCAATCTACACTCATAAAATTTCTCCTTTTTAGCTGCGTCCTTGCAAAGACACTCTAACTTGTTTTTGCATCATTAATATGTGCTGTGTAAGGGAACAGATCGGAACAAAATATTATATTTTGAGTTAATTAGGATTAAGATTTCTTTACGCTTAAGAAATTAAGAATTGCTTTAGTTTTAAATCTGACCGAAAAAATTAAAGTGATTGTTGAGCAGCATACCCTGACGTCTTCTCAACGGAACGTTGAGAGTTATTAGATTGTTCGTCAGAATCGTTTTCTTTTTCATTTACTGTCAATGTAACGAAATCGACATTAAAGTCGACAGCTTGAATTTCATTGGTAATATGTTCGTAAACTTTATTAATTCTTTTTAAAACAGAAAGACCTACAAAGCTGTTTGAAACAACTTCAATAGTTACTGAATCCTCTGATTCATCTAGAAGATTCAAAGAATTTGGATTTAAAACTGAAAGCTTTTCAAAAACTAATCGACTAAATTCTTGTCTATCCATCTTACTAATCCTTCGTATGCATCGAATATATCATCCATGTCCAAGGGGTCAATATTCAACTTTTCATACCGTTGGTGAGTTTTCCAAAAACTGCCCACCTGTGTCCAATATCTTAGCATAGCGCCATTTGTTTTAATTTTATTATGTAAATATTTCCTGCCATTAACCTTCGTATTGGCAATTGCGACAAGATCATGGCCTTTCTGCCCTGAAGTAGGTGGTGTTCCTCCTTCCTTGTAAATAGCTGATTTCATGATCTTTTCGAGGGCATAATGGCAATTTTCTAGAGCCGTGTTGTATAACTCGTTATCAAGCGCTAAATTTGCTGTTTGTAGGTTCTCAAGGGCCAACTCCCTAAGATCTCGAAAATTTACCAAAAATGTCTCTCTCTTCTAAAAAATGGGGACCATTTTACTGGTCCCCAAAAAATTACTTTCGCATTGCGATTATATTTGCAAAATCATTGTTAGGCAAAACTTCCAGCGCATCACTAACACCCTTCACATCAACCCCGGCCATTCTGATGTAGATTTGAAAAGTCTTTAAATCCGACCATCCTCCCATTCGCATGACCTTCATGGGTTCGGCACCTGTAGCCAGAAGATGGGTTGCAAAGCAAGCCCTTAGAGTGTGGAAAGTGACATATTTCTCAATGCCGATTCTTTCCAGAAACATTCTAAGAATTCTTCCTGCCTGACCATTCTGCCAGCCGGACAATCTTTCAAGGACAAATTCACAATTGGAATTTTTATTTCGTAAGTGAAGTATAATCTCCTTTAGCTGTGGGGAGATATTTACGTTTCTCCACTTACCATTTTTAGTGGATTTGAACTCTTTCATCTGATGATTATAAGATTTCTCTACTCGAATAATTCCATTGTCCTCGTCGATGTCACTCCATTTCAGAGCGTACAACTCACCACTTCGCATTCCCGTAAGAACCGCGAAGGCCCAATGGCCATACCAAGGATGATTTTGAAGCTTGGCCTCAAATAGAAGTTTTCTCACTTCCTCAAGAGTTAGAATTGGTGGTGTCTTTTCGGTTTTATCCTCAATCCCCAAACCATAGACAGGGCTATGATTTACAATTCGATCTCCTGATTTAATGAGTCCTTCTTCCAATCCCCAGTTGTAAATGGTGTTGATGGAGTTTTTGATTCTCTTAATCAAGTTGGTGCTTGCGCCTTTTGATTTTGCCAGTTCGAGTATTTGCCTACCGTCGCCTCTGGTTAGTTCTGCTGCAATTCTATCCATCCAAGGCCCAGTATGATTTCTAAGCCTTGAGCCGTGATCTCTGATGCTATAACGGTTCATCCTAGCTCCTAGGTGTCCGTGAGCACCAGCGACTTCCCAGCGATGAATCACCTCAGACCATAGAAGGCCCATGCCTTCCAGTTTAGCGACTTTCGTGGACAAATCCCGAATCAGTCTCTTCTCTTCTCGTCTGGCAGCGCCAAGTGTTTCAATGCCTTTTACAATTTTTTGCAATCGGACTCTTTTAATCGTCTTGCCTCGTGCTTGGACATAAACTTGATAGAATTTCTTTCCATCTTTTTCGTACTCTCTAATTGACATAGATACCTCCTAGTAAAATGAGGTATCGATCAGCTCGTGCAATTCAGATTTCTTAAAATAAAGTCGGCCATGAACTTTGCGAGCAGATATTTTGCCCTTATAGAGCATCTGCCTTAAAGCATGACTGGACTTTCGGAGAAACTCCGCTGCCTCCTCTGTGGTTAACCATATTAAATTGTTAAAGAGCGTTGCTGAGGGTTCTAATGTTTCCTCCGCATCCGCAGTATAGCTTGCTTTGGTAGCTTTGTAACCAGCGTATTGAGTATTTACCATCAGTCCTCCTAACTACTTAAATTCTCTTTTCTGTGTCTTTTGCTTGAAGTACGCCATGACTTCCTCGTAATCAAAACGATTGTGTTTGCCAGCTTTGATATAAGGGATCTCATTTTTACTTACCCAGTAGTAGACCGTATTGACGGGCACTCCAAGTTTAATTGCAAGTTCTTTACTATTTAAAAGGATTCTCTCTGTTGTAGTTTCAATCATGCGACTCTTCCCATCCAATTAGGATTGCTAAAGTTATTTCCGTCAAATTCAAGTGTCACTAAGGTATGAAAACTATCAAATCCTTCGGCCTCCCATTCGAGAAAATTAAACCAATCAATCTGGGATGCTTTAACATTTGCTAAGAATTTCTTTTTGATTCTAGTGGCAAAGACCTCAAAGAAATTTGTCACTGACTTTCCAAAATATTTATCTAATTTTGGTTTTGCCAATATGACTTGGTATCTATCCATATCTTCGAGTTTAAAAATCTGAACTTGGCAAATAGCATCACATAAAAAACCATCTGTAACAAATTGCTCATCAACTATTAATTTCTTCGGTACATCTAACATTCTTTCTCCTCTTCATCCGCGCGTGGAGCCCCGGCTTGGTGACCTCACTCTCTCAAGGTACGTAGAGAGGGGGAGGTCAACAATCGGGGCGGAATTAAGCGAATGATTTTAAATTGTTATTCCTCTTTCAAATAATGCCCTCAACCCCTATATACAGGCATTACCCATCTGTTATCCGGCCATCACCTCAAGTCATTTTGAAAAGCTCACTCAAGCTTGTGACATGATTTTTAAAATGAACTGGAGAATTTAAAAGATCAGCTTTTCCTTTTGCCAAGTCCTTCGTATAAAGAAATAGAAACTTCTCCTTTAAAACAACGCTTCCTAGTTCAAATAAATACTTCTTGTAAGCTTCCAAAATGGTTTTCTTATCCGTGATATATAGAACTTGGTTCACCACTTTTGAGTCCGAGTAGGTCTTTAAAATCTTTTTGACTCTATCTTGACTTTTTTGGGTCAACTCAACTTCTATGGCCATGCTAAAGGGATTTCTTAAATTACCAGTGACGAGACAATCTGGTACTCTTTCTAGAAGTGGAAACTCCTGCCTTGTTTGAAAATCTAAATAAACCTCTTCAATATGGGGGTAACTTTTAAAATCTCTGGCGACCTTGGAGACAATAGAGTCATGAAAGCGAAGCTCTCTATTTATATTGAGACTCAATTCATTTTCGCCTAATGCCTTTATTCCATCTGGTAAAAGATAGATAAATTTCTCATTGCTCCATGAATTAATAAAACTATCTACAAGTAAATTCTTCTCAAGCTTTGAAATGATTTTGTAAAATCCTGAAAAACTTCCGTGATACTCAGCTTCCTCTTTCAAGGCCCTGACATTTAATATCTTCCATTTCCTAAGTGGGTATAATAAATCAAAATAGCTTGGCTTTATCTTTTCCAAATATTGCAAAACTCCCCCCTAATTAAAAATTGCACCTGCATGGTCTTCCTGATTTTGATTGTCAGGAAGACCAGCATCAACCTTGAAATATCTAACATTGAGCAGATCAACCCTTTTGGGAATTCTTTGAAAGAGCAGTAACCTAGTCTTGTGGCCCGTATTGACTTGATTTTTGATTCTCCGACAAGCTTTTCAGTCGGAGGAAATATGGAAAATCAATTTCAAAAGAAAATTTTAGCTCTTAAGAATCAAATCGAATCTGAAAACAAAGATAATCCCCATAAGAGAAGACTATTCTCAAAAAATTTGAAGGCAAAAGTCATTAAGCTTATGATCGAGAACTCGCTTTCAATAAAAGAGACTTCAGACCTTCTCGGCGTTGGTTTTTCAACCATTGAAAAATGGAATTCCAAGCAGAAGAAATCCCAATCTTTCAAAAAAATTGAAATCTCAAAACCGATAAATGAGACAAAAACTAATTTACCAATTAAAGAATTTAAGAAGATTCAGATTTCTTTAAAAGCTCTGATAATTCTTGTGACAATTGAGACGATATTTCAGAGTTTAATCTACTGGCGTAGTTAAAAGGACTCTCTAAAACTTCATCATTTGCAGATCGATGGGCCATTTCATTGATATACGCTCTTGCATTAAGACCATTTGATTTGCAAGACTCAATGACTGAGTAAAAGAAGGCTCCGACGTCTGCGCCATTGATTGATTTAAAATGAAGAAAATTCTTTCTTCCCATGACTGGACATCGCTGTCTTCGCTCGGCCATATTATTATCAATCGGAACAATTTCATTATTAATAAATAAATGAAGCCCGTTCTTTCTTTCGACATAATACCCGATGGCCTTGCCTAGTGAGGTTGACTGTAAATAACGTCCCTCCATTGAGTCGATCCAAGAATCAATTCTTTCAACGACAAGAGATGATCTCTCTCGTCGAATAATTCTCAATTCCTCTAGATTAGTAGCTTGATGCTCGATCTCGTAAAGCTCATCAATGAGATCCACGACCGCTTCTGCTTTAGGATCATGATTCATGGCCTCGAAGAATTTACGTCTGACATGGGCCCAGCAAAAGGCATGTTTAATAGTTTCTTGATTGTTTAAAAAGTTATATCCAGAAAACCCATCTGTGACGACACAGCCATTTTCATAACCACGAAGCATTTCACGAGCAACAGCACCTGACCTCGTCGGTTCAAATTGATAGTAGGCTCCTCTTGGATTACTCATTGACCAGATGTAACCCTTACTTTTGTTTGGATTATAAAAATCGATTGGAGACTCATCAATGTGAATCCATTTTTCAGAGAGGACATCTTTTCGAATGAGTTCGCTTAGAGTGTAAAGTCGGCGATAAAGATGCTCCGTTAGACCGAAAAGAGTTTTTGCTTCAACGTTGAGTCCAACTCGTTGCATTTGTTTTCGCTGTCTCTCAAGCGGGATATGATCTTCAAACTTATCTCCAGCGATCTGAGTCGCCATTTGGATCGAATATTCTCCACCTGGAGTTAGTTTCACACCGCCTGGAGCAGTCACGACATTATGACAATCTTTGCATGAATATTTTTGACGCTGATGGCGGCGATGAATATATTTTCTCTCATTTACATCAATCTCGCTCGATTCTTCAAAGCAGTTGTTCATTTCATTAAGATTATGTCCACCACACTTAGGGCAGCAGTTGTCTTCTATAATGTAGGGACAAATTTCTTCATCGAGAATTATCTCGGCATCTTCGAGTGAGGTATTTTGAGACTGATTATGAGGGAGATTCC
>Ga0210050_1000099_pt1 | contig 109352 bp, 83 predicted proteins | sample CryGey132114_all_FD_185463 | JGI IMG/M metagenome (GOLD analysis project Ga0210050, IMG submission 185463) | Groundwater microbial communities from aquifer - Crystal Geyser CG22_combo_CG10-13_8/21/14_all (SPAdes) (version 2) | ecosystem: Environmental > Aquatic > Deep subsurface > Groundwater ... | reverse complement strand
TGCAAGGCCAAGGCACCTGGGCAAACAACCGCTGGGCGGTAGTATTTGTTCGTGATTTGAAGACCTCCGATGAAAATGATACGCAATTCACCGGTACGAAAGCACCGATGGCAATTGCTATCTGGAACGGTCAAAACAAAGAACGAAACGGCCAGAAGGCAGTAACCCAGTGGAATGAGCTGCAATACTAAGCTTTACTGCTGACAATAAGTACTTAGAGCCCAGGCAGAAGTCGCTAACGCGACTTCTGTTCTGGGTTTTTTTTTGCGCTGATGCACTGTGCGAATCACTAAAAGGTAAAGATCAAAATTGGTGGAAAATCAAGATGATACAAAGAAACAAAATATGAGTGTTAGAGTGGAAAATAAGGTTGAATGTAATTGAAAGTAAAATGGTAAGAAACGCTTATGAAATCTTTCATCCTGACTGTATGCATTGCCACCCTGTGGATCTGCGCCATCAACGTTCCATTGTCATCGGCACACGACATAGATGAAAAGGGAAAAGAGGAATCTAAAAATTACGAAAAAGAAACATTCCTGGGGGACTGGGGAAATGTCCGATCAAAATTAAGAGACCAGGGAATCAGATTTGAGGTCGAATATTTCGGTGATGTATTCTCTCAAGTGCGAGGTGGTGTCAAAAGAGCAATAGGTTATGCCGGGTTGATTGATTTGGAAATGTATCTGGATGGAGAGCGCCTGTTTGGTTGGAAGGGCGCAAAATTCAGTGTGTATGCCATCGACACACACGGTGTGAGCTTTCAAAAGAATGTGGGATCGGTTCACGATGTGAGTAGCTTGGTTGCACCCGATGGATTCAAGATGTTTGAGATGTGGTACGAGCAGTCATTTTTAGAAGAAGAAGTGTCCCTCTTGTTGGGGCTGTATGATGTGGACAGAGAGTTCGATTATCGTCCCACGGCACAACTGTTCCTGAGTGGAGCCTTTGGAACAGGAATAGACTTATCAGGATCGGGGAAAAATGGTCCTTCCATATTTCCAGTGACTTCGCTGGGGGGCAGGCTCAAAATTCTGCCAAAGCCCGATTTGTATTATCAACTGGCAGTTGTGGACGGTGTGCCGGGCGACCCTGCAAAAAGCAATGGAACGCATATAAAATTCAAAAAAGACGATGGCATATTGGCCATACAGGAAGTGGGATACGAGTCCGTAAGCGCAGGAGATAGCATTAATAAAGCGGCAGTGGGTGGCTGGTTGTACACGACCCCATTGGAAGATCTCGTGCGAGTGGATGCGAAGGGTGAATTAATAAAACATGCCGGAACCTATGGCATCTATTTATTTGTGGATGGAACATTTTACCCAGAGAATCTAAAACCTGTGAATGCCTTCTTTCGCATTGGAATCGCAGATTCAAAGGTCAACGAAGTCAACTTCTATATGGACGGCGGTGTGGTGTATGAGGGAATCTTCGATAAAAGACCGAATGATTTGATTGGAGTGGGCTGGTCTCTGGCTCATTTGAGCGGGGGATTCAAAGAAAGACAGCAACAAAATCAGATAAATGAAGCAGACTCAGAAATCCAACTGGAAGTGACCTACAAATATGAAGTGGGCCCCGGTGTTTCATTACAATCAGCCGTCCAATACCTGTTCAATCCTGCACTCGTCAAAGATGCGCAAGACGCCCTTTCAGTGGGACTGAGGCTGGCGATTGAAATGTGAGTGTATAGGTGTGCAACTTTGAGAGATGTAATTGCATTCAACGGATGGGGGAAATTCGAAAAGGTCAGCCTATAGGGTCCAGTGTCACGCTAGTCACAGGTCCCGTATCGCATACAGTTTGCAGGACAGGAAGGTGCTGAGAAAATACTCCATCAGTTTGCATTTCCCTATTTTTATTTCGACCCTCAACAACATGCCGGAGCTAAGGTTCACCCATTTGTCTTTTACTTGTATGTTTGTTTTGTCGATTTTTATCTCGTTGTTCGAGTTTTATTTAATACTTACCGATATTTTAAAAACACGGGTAGAGATTCGACTATGCAGAAAAAGCCGCTAATAAAACTAGGCGGCTCGCTGCATCAAGTCCCTGCTTGTATTTTTAAAGTGAGTGGACCTGTCGCCTCGGGTGAAGGTCGATACCAGTGGAAGGCTGTTGCCATTGATGACTTGAGAAGAAGCGGAATCGTTGAGGTCGATGCTGGTGATGTTTAGATCGGAGAGGGTCGACAATTCGCCCGCTTCGGAAAATCCATTCTGGTTGAGGTCTTGCCACACACGCAGGTCAGCAAACTGTGCATCGTTCGCATCGATCACGCCTGCATTGGAGTCCAGATCACTGAGCGCGGCGAAACCGTCTGCGGCGGTTCCGGTTCCGCCGTTGATGGGCGTGGCGTCGCCGAACAGTTCCGAACCGTTATCGATCGTGCCATTGCCGTCGCGGTCCAGCACGAGCAGACCATCGTCCGCACCAACCCACGCCGTTTGCCCGGCGAAGCCGTTGTTGTCGAGATCGAAGAAAGTGTTGGAACCCTCAAGCGCAGAAAGCTCCAGACCGTCTCCGTCCAGATCGAGAGTCAAGGGATCGTGTCGGTTAACCTGGAAATTGAGCGCATCGACAAATAAATCCAAGGCATCCTGGAAAAGGTCGCTTATAGTTCGTGGTATACCCCCAATATCTGTGAAAGTTTCATTCACCTTATTGCTCAGTTCATTTAATTTTTCCTCGCCGAATGTCAATAATTCTTTGAGGAAATCTGCACCATCAACAGCAGCATCACCTAGTTCTTCTCTCAAATCATCTAAGACCTCAACAGCTTTTTGTGCCATTTTATAAATCAAAAAGTTTGTAGGGTGATCCGTAACAGGTAAACCCAATCCCAATTCAGAACTTGCCCACACCTTCTGGTCTTCTGCAACCATTTCGTTTTCTGTGAGGGCTTTATTCGCTTCAATTGTTTTCTTTGCGATCTCTTTAAGAACATTTTTTGCGTTTTCTTTCAGCTTTGCCTGAAAAGCTTCCTCATCAAAGTTAGCAGGATCGTCAATATTTTCCATCATTGAATCCCGTGCAATGGTTTCAACTATTTTAGCCATTGCTAGTTCATGAATTCTAAGATTGTTATCCGGATCGGGATTGTCATTCAACGTCCCCTCATTTAAAAGCTTTGTAGCAAACGAAAAAAGATTCCGCTTCTCCTTCATTCGTCAGAGTTGCCAAGAAATCATATTCATCTCCGCCACTTAGATTCCCATTTATAATATTATTAAGTCGATCTATTTCAAATTGAGTTAAATTTCCATTTGCATCAGGCATTATTTATTCTCCTTTGTTAATAAGTCTTGGGTTAAAACTATTGATCAACTCCTCAATGGATTGATCCAGTTCGACAATGCCGAATAATTGTTTTCTGTCAATCGTATATCCAATGGTCAGTTCCCCAGCCCACGTTGTGTAAACTTTACATGAAGTTATATACCGACAAATTACTATCGAAACTCGCTTATCCTCGTGAGTTATTACATATACCCCATCGCTTGAGGTGCGATCTTTAACTAATTTAATAACTTTCTCCGATTGTTCTATAGACTCAACAAGAGGGACTTCCTTATAGCCCTGTCGCCTAATATTTTTCATGACAAAACGACCGTTATCATTCCGAGGACTTTTCCCCAATTTAAGGTGATTTGGATAAAAATCATGTTCCACTGAAATTCTGATCCATTCTTGAATCTTTTTATTAGTTTTTTGTATTTTCTTCTGATTTTTGCTTATTGTGAAATCAAGTACACTGGGATAAGGAGCTCTTAAATTAAGATAAAAATCACTTTTGCGTGTTTTTAACAAACCCCCTAAATCTGCATCTTTTAGTTCTGGAGTTTTTAAGTAACCTCTGGGAATACTTAGTTGATACCCTCTGTTCGGGTAATGCTTTGCCCAGAGTTTTATCTCTTTGATGACTAAAGGACTTCCTGGTTTTCCAAATGTCAGGACAATTAAAAAGAAAAACATACATGTGAAGGAAATTGCGCCAGAGATAGATATGACCCTTATCAGCAAATGATCGCTGTATGTTTTATGCAACTCATTTGATAAAGTATCTCTTTTGCTTAGAATCGGATTCGCACCTTTGATCTTACTGGGAATATGGTTTCCCCTCAAATGCTCCTTTTGCGAAGATAGTCGGGAAAAATAACCCGCTTCTATGGAAACAATTAAAATAACAATAATAAAAATGTAACCCCAATAGCCCGTCATGGTATAGGAATTCAGTCCAAAAAAGGGAAACCATAAACTCCTGCCTACAGGACTAATACTAATAATTCCGCTATTTAATACAGGCACTATCATGAAAAGTGCCATGAGAATTCTGCCTATTGAAAACATCCGTTCTAGCCAGAATAATTTTGATGTCAGCTTTCTATTTAAAATCTTGGAAAATAAAAAAATATGCGTTAATAAAAAAAATGTTGAATTAATCAACAAAATACAATCTGCGATGGCTTGCCAAGGCACAATATAAAAGTAGGGAAAAGCGGACACTGGCTCACTGATATTTCTAAGCCAAAGTAAGGTCAGGATTATGTTTGCTATGATCAGCAAAAGATATGTGAATTTATGCCAAATGAGGTATTTCATAATTTTTGGTTGATTGATTAATTGATTCAATGCCTGCCTAACGCTCCCGAATAGACTCCTGTTTGTAGCGTAGGATCGGGCTTAAGAAATACTCGATCAGTTTGCGTTTCCCTGTTTTTATTTCTACCATTACCGACATGCCGGGGCTCAGGTTCACCCATTTGTCTTTCACCTGTATATCCGTTTTGTTGATTTTTATTCGGCAATGGTAGACGAGCCCCAATTGCTCGTCGGTTATGGCGTCGTTGGAGAGATCGACTATTTTTCCTCCTATCATGCCGTATTTGGTGAAGTCGAAGGCGTCGATCTTGATTTCGACTTCCTGCCCTTCTTCTACGAAACCGATATCTTTGTTCAGCACGAAAGCTTCCACTTCTAGCTTGCTGTCTTCGGGAACGATCTGCATGAGTTCCTGTGCGGGAGTCACGATTCTGCCCACGGTGTGGATGGCGAGTTGCTCAATGGTTCCGTTGATGGGTGCTTTGAGGATTTGCTGTCGGTTTCTTTGCCCGCTCTTGACAAGATCTTGTTTTGATCTAAAAAAATTTCGCAGATTGTCATTGCGTTGAGTGCAATCAGCTAAAAATCTGTGACGCGTTCGGCAAGTTCGGGGTGGTCTATGAAGGGATTGCGGTTGCCTTGCACGGTTTCGATGAGGGTGTTGCGTTTTTCTTCCCATGCGTCGGGCGGGTCTTGATAGTGCCAGGTTCGCAGATTATTTTCGAGTTCTGCGGAAATGGGAATCCGGTATTGTATGGAGGTGTAGAAATAGGCGCGAGCCAGATCGCCTCGGATATGAGGCAAGGGCAGTGTGGTGTCGCTGGTGGCGCAGAGTTTGTACTCTTCCATGCCGCCAAAGGATGGATTGGAGTGAGTCGGCGCAAGACTGGATCTTATGGATGGGAATATATTGTGCATGTCGGCCTGGATAATTTTGAATTTCGGGGAGACCTGGTTGCAACAGGGGCGATCGCTGTTCTGAGGTGCGGTTGCGGTGGAGCATGATTTTTCTGTACGGCATTTTAATTTTTCGCCGATCTCTTGCAAGGGCATGGCGTGGACCCATTCGACAAATTCTTTGCTTGCAGGTTGTGTGGCGAATGATTGGGGGCTGTGGGCGCAGATGTTGGACGAAACTTGCAGGAGTTCATCGAAAGTACAGCCGCAATGCAAGGTTTCTCTATGGTTCCCTTTGAGATAAATTTCTTTCAATTCTGTTTTGGAATTTTCAAAACTGATGAGGGAGGAGGGATGAAAAAATTGTCTTTTGATCTCGTTTCCGAAAGCAAAATCGGTGTACCCTGTGAGGGTTAAGAAGGCGATGATTAGAATCCAGATGACGTGTTTAGACATGCCTGGATTATAACAAATTTTCCTGTTGAAGATGCTGAACTTGTCGATATAATTACAGGATACCTTTTCAAGGAACTTTGCAATGAGTCACATCATTTTGCCGAAGGGCTGGAATTCCCCGCAACGAGAGATCACACCGGAAACGGTGTACCAGAACCGCCGAGAATTTTTGCAGTTGATGGGTTTTGCTGTGGGCGGTATTGCGGGCGCGTTGTTGCCTGAGTCGGCCATGGCGAACACGGGTTCCTTTGGCCTGTTCGATAATGAACCTTCCCGATTGAAAACGGATTTCCCTCCGGTTCCCAATCTCAAAAGAAATTTGGACTACCCGGTCTCGCGTCCGATTTCTTCCGAAGTTGCGGCTCTGAAGTACAATAATTTTTATGAATTCACATCGGAGAAAAACAAGGTCTGGGAAAATGTGGATGCATTCGAAACGCGTCCCTGGCAGGTCAAGGTCAGCGGATTGGTAAAAAATCCGTTGCTTCTGGATGTGGATGAACTCATCAAGATGATGCCGATTGAGGAGCGGGTGTATCGTCATCGTTGTGTCGAAACCTGGGCGATGGTGGTTCCCTGGAATGGTTTTGCATTCAGTGGGCTGATGGCAAAGGTGGAGCCGGAAGCGTCAGCGAAATACGTTGAGTTCACCAGTTTTTATGATCCGGCTGTGGCACAGGGACAAGACTCTGTGGTCGATTTGCCTTGGCCTTATCGAGAAGCGTTGACGATTGAGGAAGCGGAAAATGAGCTGACGTTTTTATCGACCGGAATCTATGGGCATCAACAACCGGCCCAGCATGGGGCTCCCATTCGACTGGTTACGCCCTGGAAATATGGTTTCAAGAGCATCAAGTCAATCGTCGAAATCAAGTTCACAGACAGCCGCCCGGCTACTTTCTGGAACACGCTCATTCCCAACGAATACGATTTCACCGCCAATGTGGACCCACTCGTCGCGCACCCGCGCTGGTCGCAGAAACGGGAAAAGATGATCGGATCGGGCGACGTGTATGCGACGCAAAAATTCAACGGTTATGGCGAGTTTGTGTCGCATTTGTACCTCTGATTGTTGATTTCTCTCCTTAATTGCAGATTATTTTCAGAAAAAACTTGAAAAAGCGCAAGTAATTGAATATATTAGCTTTAGATGTATTGAATTTTTGTTGTTGAATGCGCTTTTTTAAGGACCTTTCCCAATCGGTATTCGCCGTAAATTTGTTTCCCAGGAGATTCTCAAGATGAACACGTTGGTTGCTCCTTCCGTTTCCACTCGAACGTATACGCTCAAGAAGATCGGACCGAGTCCTTTTGATGATGTTTTTAATGTCATCAAATTGCAGTTGGAGTTGTGTCATTATCAACCGCAGACAATTCGCGCCTATATGGGCCGATTGTGTTCTTTTACCCGATTCATCCACCCGCAGGGGCCGGAAGCGGTTTCTGCTGAGTCGATTTTTGCTTATTTGCAGGAATTGGTTGAACGCGGTGCTTCACGCTCGACGGTGGATCAAACGGTGACGGCTTTGGACTTTCTGGCCAGAGAATTATTGGAAGAACCTCTGGATTTGAATGGTTTCAAAAGACCTCCTAAAAAACGCGGAGAGCCGGAACTGTTGACAGAGCAAGAGGCGCATGAAATTGCCATGTCGGCTGAGAATCCCAAACACCGACTCATGCTGGAACTGATGTACAGCGCGGGCTTGCGAGTTTCTGAAGTGGTAGACGTGCGTGTGGCGCATATCAATCTCGAAAAGGGTTTGCTCTACGTTCCTGGCAATAAAATCATCAAAGGCAGGACCACGACTTTTGATCTGGATTTGAAGAACGCCTTGTCACGGCAAATCGGCAAAAAGACGGGTCACGATTTCTTATTCCCCAGTGAAAAAGGCGGACAGCTGACGACTCGGTCGGTTGCCAAATTTTTCAAGGCGGCACTGCATGTTTCGGATGTTGCGAAACCTGTCACTCCTCACACCTTGCGACAATCCTTTGCGGCATCTCTCCTTCAAAAAGGTGAGGACCCTGTTTTTATTCAACAGACTCTGGGCCGCTGTACCCTCTGAAAAATGACGATCCACCCGCCCTTGTGGCGGGGGTGATCGGCAAATTCCTGTATGCCCCATCCGGTTCGGCTCGGTATAGGGCGTAGTCTGCTTGACAGTGGCTCTTATCTTGGTTAGTGTGATGGTGGGTTGAAATTTTAGAGAAACATGTACAGGCACTTATGATTTTCAAAAATCGAAATATTTTGATGGCAGTGGTTCTGGGCTTGGGGCTTGCGTTGTCTTCATGTGGCGACGGTGGCGGCTCCGATCCGGTTGCACGTTTCCAGAAGGAATTGCAGGCGCAACCAGAGTACTCCGTTATTCTCAATGATATGAAGGAAGAAGGCAATTTTGTACCGACCTATTTTCACCAGTATCGTGTGGATATTGGCGAGGAACAGGACATTCGTCCGTTCGAAGAGGTCAGTGAAGAAATTTATAATAAATACGAGCCTTATCTGGGGATGGTTCTGGTTTCAAAAAATGAAAAAGGCGAGATCACGAACACGCCTTTCCCCAATGGTTACCAATACGTGGGCAATCCGCAGTATGGCAACTGGCGGCAAGACCAGAGCGGTAACAGTTTCTGGGAATTTTACGGCAAATACATGCTGATGTCGCAGGTGATGAATTGGGCGGGAATGGGAATGGGGCGTGGACATTACGACGATTATCGCTCCAGTCTGCAATCGCGTCAGCCCTATTTTGGGGCCAACAGGGAATACGGCACCACGGGCACGGCGACGAAAAAACAAAAGCCCGATTTTTATGCACGACGTGCGGCGCGCAAGTCGGCATCAGCAGGCCGATTCGAGGACAAGGTCAATCGCCGGATCGGTCGTAGCAAAAACACTTTCAGGAGCAGAGGTCTGAGCTTCGGCAAATGAGTGATCCTTATGGAACTTGATCATATTTTAACTTCCGCCGTGTACATTGTGGCCTGTTTGGCGGTGTTCATTGTGGGGCACAAGTCCTTCCTGTTTTTTCGCAGGGATTATGACATTGCGAATGAGTTGGTGGAAAAAGACAATTGCGCCCTCGCCCTGACGCTCAGTGGCTATTATCTTGGATTGATCATCGCCATTGGCGGTCTGATCGCTGGCCCTTCCGTTGGGCTGAGTGAGGATTTGATGGATTTTGCCATCTACGGTCCGCTCATCATCATCCTGCTGTATGTGTCCTCGCGCATCAACGACAACTTTATTTTGTCGCGTTTTGAAATCAAAAAAGAAATCATCGAAGATCAGAATTGCGGAACCGGCGCGGTCGAATTCGCGGTTTACGTCGCATCGGGTCTCAACATCTACGGAGCGGTTTACGGTCTGGGTGGCTCGGTATTGACCACGCTGGCGTTTTGGGCAATGGGGCAAGCCGTGCTGGTCGGTTTGGGGAAATATTACAACAGCATTGTGAGTTACGATGTCCATGAGCATATTGAAAAAGACAACGTGGCGGTAGGTGTTGCCTTCGCCGGGGCGATCATCGCGATAGGAAACTTGCTTCGCGCCGCATCGTCTGAGCATTTTGTTTCCTGGACTGAAAATCTGGAAATTTTTGCAGGGTTCATGATTCTGGGTCTGATCCTTCTTCCCGTGTCACGACTGCTGACCGACCGGATTCTTCTTCCCGGCAGAAGTTTGTGCGATGAGCTGGTCGGGCAGGAAAAGCCCAATCTCGGAGCCGGGTTTCTTGAAGCGAGTTCTTATATCGGCTCCTCTTTTCTGATTTCCTGGTGTTTGTAGAGTCTTTGTCCTGACACCCGTCATGGAAACCATCCCCTCGCCGATAGGCAAATCCACCGCAGTTTCGCTTTCCACCACCCTCAAAATTTGCATGTTCGCTACCGGCGCGGCCGCAACCGCGACGGAATACACCCTGGCCACATTAGCGAGTTATCTGCTCGGCAATGCCATTTTGCAGTGGACGATGGTGATTTCGCTGATGCTGTTCGCCATGGGCGTGGGCAGTCGATTCAGTCGCCGTCTGATCGATCATTTGATGGATTATTACGTGCTGACCGAACTGGGGCTTTCCTTGTTCTGCGCCCTTTCCGCTTTGATCTGTTTTTGGGCCTCCGCCTTCACCACCCATTCCGGCACCGCCGTTTATTTTTCAGCCTGCGCCGTGGGATTCCTCATCGGACTGGAAGTGCCGCTGGTGGCACGGATCAACGAACGCTTTGAGACCCTGCGAATCAATATTTCCTCGGTGATGGAATACGACTATTACGGAGCCCTTGCCGGGGGCGCGCTGTTTGGTTTTTTCTTCCTGCCGGTGTTGGGTTTGACCTACACGCCGATGGTGCTGGGCGGCATGAACTGGCTTGCGGGAGGACTCATCCTCTTCCCTTTCGCCAGTTTGACGAAACGGCCCGTCCTGCTGAAACTGGCTTATTTTGGCATCGGAGGGCTGATCCTGCTCGCCGCGTATTTTGCCAAGCCCATCATCCTTTATGGTGAGCAACACAAGTACAAAGACAAAATCGTCTACGAAGAACAAACCCAGTATCAGAAAATTGTAGTGACGCAGTGGAAGGAAAATTACTGGCTGTTCCTGAACGGGAGCGAGCAATTCAGCACCTACGATGAAGAACGCTACCACGAGCCGTTAGTCCACCCTGCCCTGTCCCTGCTCAAAGAACGCAAAGACATCCTACTGCTCGGCGGTGGCGACGGACTCGCCGCCCGAGAAATTCTGAAATACGCCGATGTGGAAACCCTCACCGTCGTCGATCTCGATCCCGCCATGACCCGGCTGGCGCGCGAGCATCCCATTTTTAAAACCATCAACAAAGGTGCGCTCGACGACCCGCGCACAAAGGTGATTTCGCAAGACGCCTATCAATTCATCGAGAATGCCGAGCAATTGTACGATGCGGTGATCGTCGATTTGCCCGATCCCAAAACAGTATCGCTATCCTTGTTATACAGTCAGGGATTTTATACCAGAGTTTATCAGCACCTCAAGCCCTATGGCGTCGTCGTCACCCAAAGCGGAAGCCCGCTGTACTCGCCCGATGCCTTCGTGTGCATCAAAAAGACCATGGAAGCCGGCGGATTCACAATCGTGCCCTTTCAGAATTCCGTGCCGACCCTCGGTCGCTGGGGATGGAACATTGGCGTGAAGAAAGAACGCATGACCGCGAAGGAGTTGAAGGATCGCCTGAATCAACTGGAGTTTGCAGGCTTGGAAACCCGCTTCATCAACCGCGATGCCATGATTTCCATGACGCATTTCGGTAAGGGCCTGTTCGAGCGCGAAGCCGGGATTGAAGTCAACACCCGCATCAACCATGTCCTCACCACCTACTATCGCCAGGGCGACTGGGATTTGTACTAGCGTTTAAAATTAATAGGAATGGATGGTTTTCATTAAGCGGGCTTCTGCATCACTGGCATTGATTCCTATAAAATAACAAGCTTTTGCGGAAGGCGTAAATTCAAAATTGATATGGTCAAATGTTACTTTTTGAGAACGTGTTTTAGTGGTAATCACTGCTTTCTCAATTTGGTTACGTTTGCAGAATTCAATCAGATTGGAAAAACGCTGGGGTTTGTCAACATTTCGGTCACTCCATTTGACCTCAACGCAAAAATCGGGTTTCCCGTTATCTTTGAGGGCCACCAAATCAACCTCTCCTTTACCGCTTTTCCATCGGGCGTAATGAATCTTTTGCATTGCTGTTGAACTGTGCATGTATTGGCTGAATATTGCGGTCTCAACAAGGCTTCCAAGAGTCTCGGGATCGTCTTCGGAGACGGGGTTGTAGATAGCCGAGTACATGGATGGATTGGTCAGATAGACTTTGAAATAGTTTCTACGTTTGAAGGTTTTACAGTGGTCGTCCACGCGCTTGACTGTCTGGATTAAAAAAGCCGCTTCCAGATACTCAAGATATCGTTTGATGGTATCTTTTGCTACGCCGGAATGTTTGCTTAGGTCCGTCAGGCTAATTTCGTTGCCCGTTTGGTAGGCGAGTGTAGAAAAGAGTCGGTTCAGCTCCTGAGTGTCCTGAATACCGTAGAGTGAGGGTAAATCCCGCAACAAAACTTTATCAATGATGTCGCTACGAATGAAACGTTGTGGATCTTTTTGAATTGCCCTGTTAAATATTGCCTCGGGAAAACCACCGTAATTGAGGTAGTTGATGAATTGATGGTTTAACTCATCGATGTTTTTTATCGCATCGTTTCCTTTGGGAAAAAAAGACTCTGTTAAATCCCGAAGATCGAGAAATTCATAAAAAGTGAGAGGAGGTAGCATGAAATCGGTAAAGCGCCCGGCACCCGATTCCTGACTTTTTCGTTTCAATGCACCTGCCGCTGAACCGGATGCGATAAATTTTGTTTTTTTGTAATTGTCTACCAGAACTTTGAGCTGGATATCCCAATTTTTCAAATATTGGATTTCATCGAAAATTACTATTTTCCCAGACAGGTCATCGACAATTTCTCTGTAGATATCCAAAAGATCTTCCAGAGAGAAGGAATGAAAAAGTGGAGTGTCTAATGAGAGATAGATAATATCTTGAGGTGTCTTTCCACTATCGATGAGTTTTTGAATTGTTTGCCAAAGAATGATTGTTTTGCCCACCCGCCTGGGTCCCATGAGTACGACAGCGCGTTGTACATCAGTGGTGACTAATGGATAAAAAAGCTCGAAATACTTTCGCTTTTTCATTTGTCCAATGTCTTCGTCAATTTGACCGTTTTCCCAATGTGAGTTGGTCTGTGAAACTTTTTTTATGATCTGTTCGGGTGGGATTTTTCGCATTGGAGTAGGTTTTAAATATATTAATTTAAATTATTATTTAGAGAGACTTAAAATAAGACTAGAGGTCTAGTCTTATTTTACATTTGAGAGGAGAGAAGTCAAGGGCGATAAGTAAAACAGCGATGAGGATGCTGGTCCAACCCTATGACAGAACTCAAAAAAACTCCTTTTTTATCGCACTTCTGATACAATATTTCCATTCATCAGATATAAATTTATGGATTCAGCGAGACAACCCTACGGGTACGTTTATGGAAGCCTCTACCACAAAGAACGCATTTCCTACAGTGGCGGGAATGATTTTACTGGTTGCCATTTTCCTGGTAGACGCATTCGTCGAGCTGGGTGTGGCGGGCGGGGTGCTGTATATTTTGCCCGTTTTGCTGGCCTGGTATAGCCGACAAAGCTCTCATGTTGTTTTTGCGGGTTTGATCGGAAGTGTTCTCACCGTTTTTGGGTATTTCCTTTCGCCAGAAGGCACTGGCGAGGAATGGAAAGTTTTGATCAATCGCGGGCTCAGTTTGCTTGCGATTTGGGCCACGGTCTTCCCCTGCTATTTTTCGATTTCCAAAACGGCTGGTTTTGTCGCACCGAAAACAGGGATCGCTTTTCGAATCGGTATCCTGGCCTTCACTTTGGTTTTGGTCACCGCCACGGTGATTGGGGTGGTTTCTTTCAAGACCGCAAACGAAGCCCTGATCGGAAAAGAAATTGAAATCCTTGGCAATGAACTGGAAATGGACGGGCATCATGTGCTGGCGAGATTGAAAGCGGTTCGTCATGATGTGCAATTTTTGACTAAAACACCCCCTGTTCAAGGAATCATTCGTGCGCAATCAGCCAACGGTGTCGATCCTTTTGATGGGTCGACCGAGGCGATCTGGAAAAATCGCCTGGTGGACACTTTCAAAGAACTGATTCGGGGCAACCCCGATTATGTGCAGGTACGTTTCATTGGAGTGAATGATAACGGACGTGAGATCGTTCGCGTGGAACAGAGGGACGCAACTATTGTTTCCACGGAAATCCAGAATTTACAGAAAAAGGGCAATACCGAATATGTGAAAAAGACCCTTTTACTGCAAAAGGGTCAGTTGTACCTTTCCGAAGTTACCTTGAATCGTGAATTCAATAAAGTGGTGGTTCCGCACAAACCTGTCATGCGATTGGCGGCACCTGTTTTTAACGATGCAACAGGGTCTGTTTTTGGCATTGTGGTTATCGATTTGGATTTTGGTTTGATTTTGGATCGTCTGGCCAGAAATGGTGATGATTATTTTGTGACCAATTCTGCGGGCGATTTTCTTTCTCACCCGGACAAATACAAATCTTTCGGGTTCGATCTGGGAAGACCCTATCTGATCCAGCGAGAATTTCCAGATTTGAAAGCGATGTATGCGCCCGAAAATCTGCGTAATCAAATCTGGTATAAAAGTAAGTCTGCGACCCACCAGGCACCCATCCTTTATTTTCAGAAAGTAAATTTTGACCCGCTTGATCCTCGGCGTTTTATTGGCCTGGTGAAGGTAAAGCCGTTCTCCGAGTTTGCGATTTCGAGCCGTCAGGTTCTTGAAAATATTATCTGGCTGGCGGTTTCGCTGATTTTAATTTCAGCGTTGGTTGCCATTTATTTTTCGCGCCTGTTGACACGCCCTCTGACGGAGATCGTTGCAATTGCAGATACCCTTGCAGAAGGTAATTATGAAGGTGACATAAAAATCAGAGGCAGTGCTGAAGCTGAATTGCTGGGCACGACGATGGATCGCTTGCGCTCTAATTTGAAAAAATTGACCACCGGATTGAAGGAAAATGAAGATCGTTTGAAAGAGAATGCTTTGCGGCTGGAGGAGGAAAGAAATAAATTGGTGGAGGAGAGCTGGTTAAAAAGCAATCTCAACCAGGTCATGATGCAGATCGAAGGTAAGGAGAACCTTGAGGAACTGGGTTCCCGTTTGTTGGGTCAATTGGTTCCTATGACTTCTGCTTATGCGGGAGCTTTCTATGTGAAAATTCAGGATGCGGAGTACCCTGTTTTAAAGTTGTACAGTTCCTACGCCTATCACAACAGGAAACCCCCGTCGGGTCAATATAAAATGGGGGAGGGGTTGATCGGTCAGTGTGGTGTGGAAGAAAGAAAGCTCAAGTTGAGCATGAAGGGCGAAGATTGCATCAAAGTGGTTTCAGGATCGGTAGAGGTGATCTTGCAAAGCGTCATTGTGATTCCGGTTATGTTTGAAGGTATGTTGTTTGGTGTCATCGAATTGGCCACGCCGGGGGATTTTACGGTCTTGCATGAGAGATTGTTCTCTAAGGTGGCTGAACGCATCGGTGTCATTATCAACAACATCAATAATCAGAACAGAACGGTTGAACTTTTGGAGCAATCGCAATCCCTGTCCCGTGAAATGCGGCGGAAAACACAGGAGCTTCAGTTGGCCTATGAAGAGCTGGAGCAAAGATCGATTCGTTTGCATGAACAAAAAAACGAAATAGAAATCAAGAGTCAGGAAATCCAAAAAGCCAAGGAAGAGCTTGAGAAAAAAGCCAAAGATCTGGAGTTGGCGAATCAATACAAGTCAGAATTTTTGGCCAATATGTCGCACGAATTACGGACACCTCTGAACAGTATGCTTTTGCTCTCTAATAATCTTGCAAAAAATAAAGATGGAAATTTAACGCAGGAACAGGTCGAAGCCGCCTCCTATATAAACAAAGGAGGAAGAAATTTACTCGACTTGATCAACGAGATTCTCGACCTGTCAAAAATTGAAGCGGGAATGACGACTGTTGAGCTTGAGGAGGTATCGATTCGTGAAATAGTGGATACCCTTCAGCACGATTTTGTGCATGTCGCAAAAGAAAAAGGTTTGAAGTTGAATGTTTCGCTGAATAAAAACCTGCCGTCCTCTGTAATCACTGACAAGTCTCGCTTGTACCAAATCTTGAGCAATCTTCTTTCAAATGCCATCAAGTTTACGGCAGTGGGGAGTGTGAGCGTCGATTTTAGCCGTCCTGCAGATCAGGTAGTCTTGTCTGCTGCGGGGCTGAATCAGCGAAACACGATAGCCATTGCGGTTACGGATACGGGAATAGGGATTCATCCTGACAAGCAGGAGTTGATTTTTGAAGCCTTTCGTCAGGGAGATGAAGGTGTCGCAAGAAAATACGGTGGGACAGGGCTGGGATTGTCCATTTCAAATGAGTTGTCACACTTGCTGGGTGGCGAAATACACATCAAAAGTGAGGTTGGGAAGGGTTCCACTTTCACACTTTTTCTGCCTTTGAAGTCGGATTCCAACGGTGGGGGGCCCGAACAACCTGATGTTGTGGTGTCGGAAAAGGCCGTGGTTATAACGCATAAAGCAGGTCAGGCAACGCCATTGGACAGCCAGAAAAAAGCGATTTACGGTTTCGATAAATCACTCCTCAAAGATAAAAAAATACTGGTCGTTGATGATGATATGAGGAATGTATTTGCCCTCTCCCAACTTTTGCAGGAACTGGGCGCATTGCCAATAAAAGCCGATAGTGGTTCAAGGGCTTTGAGGTGTTTGGAAGAAATTCCAAATATAGATTTAGTATTGATGGATATCATGATGCCGGAGATGGATGGCTATGAAACCATACGAAGGATTCGCGAAAAGAAGAAAGACTTGCCCGTCATTGCGGTAACCGCCAAGGCAATGGAAACCGATCGCGAGATCTGCCTCACTGCGGGAGCGAACGACTACATTGCAAAACCCGTAGACGAAAACAGTTTGTTTGCAATGATCGCTTTTTGGTTGGAGTCCGCCAACTCCAATCGTTTATTAGGTTCAAGAAAATAAACAAATCGTAAAAAGCAAACAGGGGTCGGCAAGAATTTTTTTGAAGGTGGGTGGGATTTAATGTTTAGAAAATCAACCTAGCAAGCTGTGTTTGAGTTCGGGCAGGACGGATGCGGGACTGAAGGAAAGAAATCTTATGGTTGAAAAATCTAAAATTCTGATCGTTGATGACCGGCGTGAGAATCTGATCGCTCTTGAAAAAGTGCTTGAAGATTTAAGCATCGAAATCGTTACGGTTACGAACGGAAACGATGCCTTGAGAAGTCTGCTCAATCACGAGTTTGCCCTGATCATTCTGGATGTGATGATGCCCGAAATGGATGGTTATGAATTGGCTGAACTGATTCGCGGTCAGAAAGAAACCCGAAAAACTCCCTTGATATTTCTTACGGCGATGGGTTCGACGGACAAACTGATTTTCAGAGGCTATCAGGCCGGTGCCGTGGATTATCTTTTCAAACCCGTCGATGATCATATCCTGTTAAGCAAGGTGAATGTTTTTGTGCAACTGGACCAGCAGAAAAAGGAGTTGGAGCGAAGCAACAGGGATCTTGAAATATTCGCAGGGATAGCTTCTCACGACCTCAAGGCACCGCTGAGAAAAATACAAAATATGGGAGATTTTTTGAAGGAAGATTTTAAAAATATTTTGGATGAGCGCGGAATCCAATACATCACAAATATACAGGGCATGGCCATGCAGTTGTCCAAGCTTACGGACAGTCTGCTTGAATATTCCCGGATCAATAAAGAAACCGAATCTTTTGAGTCCGTCGATCTGAATGACATTCTCGAAAGGGTTGTCAATAATCTGGAATTACAAATACAGGAGACCCGAGGTGATATTCGCGTGGGCAAACTGCCTGTTGTGAAAGGAATGCCATTTTTATTGATCCAGTTGTTCCAGAATCTGATAAGCAATGCCTTAAAATTTCATCGCAATGAAGAACCTCCTCGGGTGGATATTGAAGCCAAGGCGATTGGCAATGGTTTTTGGAAAATTACGATCAAAGACAACGGAATCGGTTTCGATGAAAAGTACAGCGATGAAATTTTTAAACCCTTCAAACGTCTGGTGAGCAAAAGTACATTTGACGGTAGCGGGATCGGTCTTGCCAGTTGCCAAAAAATTGCTAATCACCATCGCGGCAATATCATGTGTTGCAGTGAAATGGGAAAAGGAAGTCTATTTGCAGTCATTCTCCCCGAATGATTTTTGAACCGTATCATTTGTAAAAAAATCCCCGACGGTTATTTCCCGCAACATTTTTTATACTTCTTACCACTTTGACAAGGGCAAGGGTCGTTTCTGCCTGTTTTGGGATCGCTACGCACCACGGTCTTTTGCGGAGCCGCTCGTTTGGCCGAGGGAGTAACGGTGTGGGAGCCTTGCTCGTCGTAATACCAACGGCCTTCTTTTTTTTCAAAATGAGAGTGCTCCCTGAGAACTTTCTCGCTTTTGCCATCCGAATACCAGGCAGAAAATTCGATCTGTCCCTTGGCGTCATCGTGGTTCCCGCCTTGACTGCCATGAATTTCCAGACGTTGCCAATTTGTATTTTCACTGGACTGTTGGTAGTCTTCGGCACTTTTTGAGGAATGCAATGAGGTGCGCGCCAGATAATCCCATTTCTTTTTAACGAAGGCGGAGTAACGCGATCGCATGAGGTCTTCCGCCGTGTCGGCGTATCCTCCTCCTTGAATCAAAAGGGCGCAACAATCGTTGTAGGGGAACAAACTTCCACAAGGGCAATTTTCCATGGCTATGAAGGGGGTATGAGGCGATAAGGATAAGGAACGGTTATTGATTTGAAAATAATCGTTCCCAAAGAATAATAGATGTTATTTACGGAGCCATTACCATTGTTTTATTCGCGGATGTAATGGAGACTGTTCCCCGTAGCCTGCTTTGTTCTCAAGGGGAAGTTGAGTTGCCGAAATCTGTTTTTAATTTGAACGTCCAATTCATTTAAATCTGAGTTGGTAACTGAAATTTTAATTTGCAAAGTTTGCACGTTGCGACGCAGATCAATCACTTTAGCATTGCTCAGTTCCACTATTGTTTCGTGGATGCCATTCATTTCTGTATCGTTGAAACCTGTGAAGATCAAGAAATAAGCCGGGTCCATTTTTGGCGGGTTTATTTTTTCAGTCAAAGCATTCGTTCCCTTTTGAGCCGCTCTCACTGCCGCGAGCATCCAGGGTGAATCAAGCATTTGAGTCCCTATAAGAGCAGGAGCCTCTCCAAAATTTTCGGTGATTCCCAAAAGCTTGCCTGAATTCACATTGTAGGCCTTCGCTCTAAAAACAACCTGCGCGATGTCCCTATCCTCTGGTCCCCATTCCAAATGGTAGATCGTGAGACAGTTGACCCCTCTTTGCCGCGCTCTGACGATCAGTTCTTCGTCCGCCACAGAAAACTCATCCGTTTTCGTTTCTTGCTCGATCATTTTCCCAAGGATTTTATTATGAGTCGGTATGCCATTTTCCTTCAACGTGTCTATGACCGTGTCACGCGCAATTTCAGTTTCCAGAGATTTCGCGCGATCCAGTGATAAGGGAGAGTACACGACAAGACATTTCATCGGCGGTAAAGCGGGAACAGCGTGAGGGGGCTTCGCTGTGGCAGTGACCGTCTTCGTCGATTGAGGAGTTTGGGAAGAATTGCGAGCCCTTATTTCCTCGGGCATGGGAATGTACATTTCCGCGCAAGAGCTGATAAGGACAATAGAAAACAGGCCCAAAAGATACGCCAGAGTAACGAATGGCGGTTTTTCTTTTTGCGACTTCGTCATTGTGATAGATTACATGCCTGTTTTTTGTTCGATACGTATCGTCGCGATTATGATCTAAACCCCCAGTTTCTTCAAGTAGATAGTTATCCCTGTCTACCGTGGCCGGACAACACATTATGGACTCAATTACAATATTGGGATATTTGGCCGCGACACTGACGACGGTAGCCTTCGTGCCGCAAGTTACAAAAATCTGGTATTCCCGTTCGGCAAAAGACATATCCTTCGCAATGTTTCTCGTCTTTTCGCTCGGCGTCCTATGTTGGCTGATGTACGGATTGATGATTGGTTCCGGGCCGATGATTTTTGCCAATAGCATCACGCTGATTTTGGCATTGTCCATTTTAGCAATGAAGCTGAAATTCAAATGATCGAGATTCCCATTACTTATGACTGATTTGAGTTGGCGTTTCATCTCATTGGGCGGTTTTGTTCTCATAGCCCTGCTGGCCTGGTTGACCGGTGGGCGTGGAACACCGGGATGGCGAACCGTGCGCGGTTCGGTGCTTTTGGCCTGGGGTTTGGGCGGGCTTATTTTTATGTTTCCTGGATCTCGCTCGGTTCTGGAATGGGTGAACAATGCCCTGCTGGCATTGATCGTCGCCTCACAAAAAGGCGCGCAATTTTTATTTGGCCCCTTGGCACTGGGTCCGGGACAGACCTTGCCGGATGGTACCGCTTCGGTGGGTTTTGTTCTCGCGTTTCAAGTATTGCCTTCCGTGATATTTTTTTCCGCTTTGGTTTCTGCCCTGTATTACCTCAACATCATGCCGCGCATCGTAAATTTTTTGGCCAAAGGATTTTATCGATTCATGAGAATCTCGGGAGCCGAAGCACTCTCGGCCGGAGCCAGTATTTTTGTAGGGATCGAATCGGGCATTGCCATTCGTCCTTTTCTGGAAAAAATGACACGCTCGGAATTGTTGACACTTCTCACCTGCATGATGGCAACCGTTGCCGGTACAGTGATGGGGATTTACGTTTTGGCACTGAAGGATGCGGTGCCTAACATTGCAGGGCATCTGGTCTCTGCATCCCTGATCTCCATTCCCTGTGCGGTGTTGATCGCAAAATTATATCTTCCAGAAGATAGCGTGCCGGAAACGTTAGGCAAAGTTCCCGATTCGACTGAAGACAAAACACAGGCAAATGTGGTTTCCGCACTTTTGGAAGGTGGCAGTCAAGGGGTATCAATGAGCCTCGGCATTGCTTCGGCATTGATCATTGTCTTGGGCTTGTCAGCGGTGGCCGATTTGGTTTTTGGTTTTTTCAGCGCAAATTTATCATTGGCAAAAGTATTGGGTTGGCTGGCCTGGCCCTTTGTGGTCTTGATGGGACTGCGGCCGGAAGAATGGGAAATGGGAGCGCAAATTCTGGGCACACGGCTGATCGAAACAGAAGTAGTGTCTTACTTTCAATTAGCGGCCATGCAGACAGGAGAGACTCCGGTTTTTTCATCGCGTTCGGCGATTATTCTGTCCTATGCGCTGTGCGGATTTGTTCATATTGCGAGTTTTGGAATTTTTGTCGGCGGGCTATCGGCCTTGGTTCCTGAACGGATCAAGGATTTCAGCGAACTGGGACTGAAGGGATTGTGGACAGCGTTTCTGGCAACCCTCGCAACCGGTTGCATTGCAGGCGTGTTTGTTTGAAAGGCGGGATGGGAAAGGAGAAGGATTCAGTCTATTTTTTCAAAATGCAACTTCATGAGAACGGAACCGCCGTTGATTTCAAAAGGAATGATGATTTGTTCGGTACTGGAATCGTTGTTCAACTCAAATTTCCATTCATCATCCCCCATTTTTGCCTGCGGCAAACCTAATTCAAAACTCAATTCCGCGTCATCAACAGCGTCAGGATTGACCAGAGAGACGACTTCCTGAGTCAGATGAGAAATCTTTGGCTTCACAATTCCGGCGATGATATTGCCGAGCTCCTGAACCACTCCACAGACTTGTTCCAGATCAACTTCTCCAAAAATCCCCTCGTAAATCGCGCAAGCCACATCCTTTGGAAAATACAGAGCGATATTGATCCTCACACGATGCACATTATCGTTGAGCTCAATGAGTGATCCAAAATATAAATCGCCGACGATGGAGTCAATGGGCTCTTCAGCCACGGCGGAAACCATATACTGACTCAAGGACTCAATCGCACTTTCGATGAATGCGGACGTAATTTTGGGGCTGATGGTATGCGTTCCTGAGCTTTGTGGTTCAGGGGAAGGTTCTTCTTCCGGGAAAATTTGTTTGATTTTTTTTTCGAGCTGATTGTAGGTGAAAGGCTTGCTCAAATAACAATTGCAACCAGCGGCCATCAACTCTTCAATAATTTCTTCTTTACGTTCTGCCGTGATCATAAAGTAAAAAAGATTTTTGATTTTTTCGTTGGAGTCGTTCCGGATTTTTTTGAGCAATTCCAATCCGTTCACCAATTCCATATGGTAACCCGTGATAGCGAGCTCAAAATCCTTGAGTCCGATGATGAGGTGGGCTTGATGTCCATCTTTGGCGGTGACGATGTTATCTTTTGCAAAGCCCATCTTAACCAAATGATTTTCAATAATTCGCGTCATCACCGATGAATTGTCAGCAATGATGACCGATTTTTCTGCGTAACGGTTTGTCATCCAAAGATTCCTACTCAGATACGGGAAAAATTGTGATCAACAACATCTGGATCGGACAAAAACTCTATAATTACCTTCTCTGAAAACCTAAGTATCACGGACTTTTTAGAACCTGTCCACGTTTATTTTTATGCGTGTGAAAGAAAGGGGAATGAACTGGCAGGACAATTCACACTAACAATCTGATAAAATATTGAAAGAATTATCTAAATCAGATTTTGTCAGTGGCTTGCGGGAACCCAGATATGGATAAAAATTATTATCCCTTGAGGGAAAAAGGGATAATAATTTTAATTGAAAAAGCGCATCTTCCGGGAGAGAGAACGGCTCTGCAAAAATTACCAACGGATTCCAAAATCTTTAAGAAATGGAAACTCCCTTGGCACCTTCAAAATTAGTATCTGTCGTGTCAATGGAGTCCATCTTTGCAGAAGTAAAATTGGCATTTTTGCAAATGGCTTCGCCCATTTTCGATCCCGTTAAGTCAGAACTTTCCAGAGAGGCACCCGTCAGGTTAGCGTATTCGAGATTGGTTCTGCGGAGATCGCAGTTTTTAAAATTTGCGTTTTGAAGATTGGAGCGCGTAAACTTTGCACCAGCCAGCTGGGCATTCTCCAGTTGAGCAGAAGAAAGATCCGCTTTTCTCAAGTCGGCTCCAAGCAGGAAGGCATTGTTTAAATTTGCATTTGTCAGCATGGCTTCGCTCAAATTGGCTCGACTGAGGTCGGTGCCTTCAAACTGTGCATTCCTGCAATCCGCGCCGGCAAGTTCGGCTCCACTCAAATCGGCACCCGTCAGATCCACTTTTTCCATCTTGGCCTTGTTGAGGTTGGCACCACTCAATTGCGCCCCGGAAAGTTTTGCCGAAACGAGCTTGATGCGTCCCAGGTCGGCACCACGCAGGTTGACATCGACCAGGCTGGCATCGGTCAAATCGGATACGCTGAGAGTTGCTTCGCTCAAATTGGAACCCTTCAAGTCAGTGCGCCGAAGTATGGCTCCATCCAGTTTTGCACGCGTAAATTCTACATGATGCACAATGGCCTCAGAAAGATCGGCACTGGTGAGATCGGCTCGGGAGAAATTGGCACGGGTCAGATTGGCCCCGCATAATTTGGTCCCCTTCAACTGCACACGCACAAATTGAGTGTTTTGCAGATTGGATTCAAAAAAACCTGCCATGTTGATTTTAGAATCGGTCAAGTTGGCATTGCTTAAATTGGCACCATTGAATTTTGAACGGGACACGTCCGCATTCTGGATTTGCGTGGAGATGAGCGTCGCCTTGGAAAAATCGGTGCGCGTCATATTGGCTTCTTCAAAATTTGCTTCCGAAAGATCGGCCTGCACAAATTTAGTGCCGCGCAGATTGGCATTTTGAAAAACGGCAAATTTCAGATTCGATCCGCTAAAATCCGCATTCTCTACATTCGCATCTTCAAAGTTGGTAGAAACCAATTCACCAGCGCGGATGCTGGCCGCCTCCATATTGGCCTCTTTTAACTGGGCACCCGTCAAATCGGCGGTGTCGAGAGAGCAGTGGGAAAGATCGGAAGCTCGCAAATTACAATCTGTCAGATTGGAACCATCGAGGCTGATGCCGTAAAAATCAAGTCCTGAAAGGTCGAGTCCTGAAAGATCGATATTTTCCAGAGGGCCGGGCACGACTTCTTCGGGTTCTTCCACCACTTCCAGATCGGTACCGGCTTCTGCGGTTTCGCTGTCGTCTAATTCGGTATCTTCCGGTTCGGCAACTTCTCCCTCTTCCTCATCGTCGGCGATTTCCTCAGCCTCTTCATCGTCTTCTTCATCAATATCTTCGTCGTCTTCCAGCTCATCGACAAACTCGTCTTCTTCAGCTTCGGCTTCGGCTTGGGCTTTTAATAATTCTGCGTATTCCTCAAGTTTTTCTTCAACTTCTTCTCGGGTTAGATCCGCCATATTAAAATTCCTGTATCAAGGGATAAAACAAAGTGGTTTGCATTACTTTGCTATTAATGTTCAATATTATAAGGCAAGTTGGAAAAGTATCCCACATCGCTCAAGAACGCAAGGAAGAATAGGTGTTAAATTTATTTTGCCTTTTAGTTCAATGTTTTCTTTACTCAGCATTTGGGGTACCGTTGCCGTTAAATTTAAAGAGTCGCAACGTATTGTCGGTGCGGCGATTCAATCAATATAACCTTAATTTCGATTTGCTTTCATAAATGATTTTGTCTCGTTTCATATTGCCCTTAATTCTCCTGCTTTGCGGCTTTACCGTGCGAGCGGTGTATCTGGATCAATTTCAGAGCAATCCATTTTACGATTATGTCCCACCCGCATGGGATCAAACGGTGTACCACAGGGGAGCGGTCGCTTTTTCAGAAGGCGATTTGTTGGCTGTGGCACCGGGTGAAACGAACAAGTTCTCTCCTTTATATCAATATTTTCTAGGCATCCTTTATCGCTTGTTCGGTGTCGATCTCCGCATGGTGTGGTGTGTTCAAGGCGCGATGGGAGTTGCTTCATCCCTGCTGATTTATGCCATCGGCCGACGCTATTTTAAGGCAGGAATTGCATTTACAGGAGCTCTTTTTTTCTCCCTGTATGCGGGAAACTGGTTGTATGAAGGCACCTTGTATCGCGAAACCTTCATGACCTTTCTGGAACTCTCGGCACTCTGGCTGCTCCTGCGCATGATGGATCGACCGGGCTGGCCGACGGTGCTTCTGAGCGCGTTGTCGTTTTCTCTGTTCATGCAATCGCGAACCAATAATTTGCTGGTCGTTGTCGCCGTTCTTGCTTTTCTATGGAGCCCGTTTTTCTCTCGCCCTGAGAAAGGTAAAAAATGGCTCGCGCCCTGGTTGATCGTTTTTGTCATCGCCTCTCTTCCGCTTTTGGGATGGGTGAAGGCGGTGCATGGCAAATGGGGATTTTACGATCAGGACGGACCCGAAACATTTCTGTTTGCGAACCTGCCGGACTATTCGGGAAAAGAATACAAATTCACTCCGCAGTTTCATGAAGTGGTGAAAACAGTTCCTCTGGAAACCGGACCGGTCATCCAGTTTGTATTGCAGAATATAGGGGAACATCCCTGGGACTATTTTCAGCTCTATCTACGGAAAACATTTTACTACTTCAATGATTATGAAACGCCGAACACGGTAAATTTTTATTTGTCGCAGGAGTTCTCGCCGATTCTCAAATGGGGAATTCCCTTTGGCGTATTGGCTTCGCTGAGTTTGATGGGATTCTTTATGCTATGGCGGGAGCGCGGAAAATGGAATCTCTTGCACGTTTTGTTCGCGGCCAATTTCCTGATGTTCCTGCCGTTTTTTGTGACCTCTCGATTCCGACTGCTCATCATCCCCTTCATGTGCCTGTTTGCTGGCTACACGGTTCACTTCATTTACAAGGCCGCACGCGATGGTATTCAGCAGAAGAAAAAAGGCCCCATTGCGGGTGTGATGGCGGTGCTGTTGTTCCTCTTGTGGGCAACACACACTCGACCCTTGCCGGAAGGTAAGATACGGATTCTGGATTTGATCAATATTGGTTCCTTTTACATGAGCAATGCGCGTCTGGAGGATGACCAGAGCGGACTCTATTATTACTGGAGGGCCTGGGAGCTTTCGCGCACTCTGCAACCGGTGGATCAGCGCCCGGAATTAACACGCCGGGCCTTGTGGGATTATTATCGCTGGCAGGCGGGTGATTTTGATGACAAGAAGGACATTGAGTCCGCGATTGTGGCCTACCGCAAGGCTCTGTTTTTTGATTATGGCAAAGCGGAGGAGCACGGACATCTGGCGCAGATTTTGTTTGAAAACCGCAAGGCCCGCGAGGCTTTTATAGAAGCCCTGCGCTCGGCTGACATGGACCCCGGTCTTTCCTCACCGCATATTTTGCTGGCGATTGTCTACAATCACACCCTCAATCGTCCTCTGAAAGCACTGTTCCATATGCAACGCGCCTGGAGTCTGGCGGAGGAAAAGGACAAGCCGGATTTTCATCAGCAGATCAAAAGCTATCTCGACCGACTGGTGATCCTCGGCATGATCGATCCCAGCGTTTCATTGGAAGATGCCGATGTTTTGCGCGACATGGCTCTGAAGAGTCTCCCCCATTTGACATTCCAGGCACCGTATTTCCATTTGCCCGAAAACATAGGAACGCGCGAACAGGCTGAAAATCATATGATCTCGCTGTTCGAGCATTTGATCCTCAACCCCAAGGCGAACAAGGGCGCGATCTACCGCCAACTGGCCGAAATTCATGGAACGTTCCTTCACGATGTCAGCGCAGAATATTTTTATATGGAGCGCGCCCGCTCTGTCGGACTCAATTATGAAGGATTTGAACGCGAACGGGAAAACGTGCGTGCGCGCTGGGCTACGGCGCAGATACCGTGGGGGCCACAACCTTTGGGTCGCGCGGGGTCATAAAAACCTTGATGGCGTCATTCTTCTTGAACAGATTGAATGACGGTTGGCTGTCCAGCGGATGATAAGAACCCGCTAAAACCAGATTGGGATTGCGTTGCAATACAATTTCAGGCGGGAAAAATTCGTTCCGCGCCGCAAAATAAACATCCGCCCCCTTCAATTCCTCCCAAAGCAAGGTGCGCTGGACTTTCAATTGATATTTGGAGCGGTTGATATTCATCCCCTGCACATTGTCCGGGAAAATCGGCATCGTATGCGCCCACCAGGCTTCGACCACATGCGTGTCGGGAAGGTCCTTCATATAAAGGTAAAGGGCATCGCCGGGCATGCCCCAGGTGCGCGAAACAAACAGCCACAAGGGACGGCCCTGACGCCCGGCATTCATCTGTTTGATGGCTGAGCGAATGCCATAACCCGAATATTGACTTTCGAGGTATTGCCAGCGGTCTTTCTTAGCCATCGGCGTCGATTCTGGAGCAACGATCCACTGATAATCAAATTTCCAGGCGGGAATCAGGGCCAACAAAACCAGTCCCGCGACGATTGCCTGTGTCTGATTCTCCTTTCTTCCGCGAATCTGCAAGTCCGCGTAAAAGGTATGGAGCGGTTCCATCGCCAGAAACACGAGCGGCGGGATGGAAAACAGAAAATAGCGGGAATACACCTCGCGTCCCAAAACCAAAAACGCCGCACAGGGAACCAGCCACCAAACCAGACAGAAAATTCCAAATCGGTCGCGTCGCCCCACTGCCCGCAGGACACCGATCAACAACAGAAATAGAATCGGCGGGGTGATGTAGACCCAGAGATACTCCGCAAATTGTTTCATGTTCTCTGCGAGAACCGGACTGTCCAGTTTCAACAAAGCGATCAGAGGCTTCAATACATCGGCGTTGTGGAGCATCTTGCCCGTCCCCGCCACCTGCTGGCTCGGTTCGTGAAGCAGATAAGGGGCCATACAGGCCAACGCAATGAGGCCCGCCAGCATCATATTGAGCCAAACAGATTTTTCACGAATTTTTCCCGCCAGCAATGCCGAGACCGGAAGCAATAGAAACAAAATAATGAAAGGCGTTTTCGTGAGGAATCCCATCCCCATCACCAAACCAAGCCCCAAGAAACGTACGGGCGAAAAACGATTCCATGTCGTCGCACCGGCCAAAAGGGCGACGAGCGCGACCGCAAAAAAAGTGCCCAGTGTGTCGACCAGAGCCATCCGGTTGTGCAAGGTGAAAAAAGGCAGGGACAGATAAACCAGCGCACTCAAGTAACCGCAAACGGGTGAATAAATCCTGCGCCCGATGTAAAACATCAAACCCGCAGTGAGCCCTCCCGCCACTACGGATAGGATGCGACCTGACAAAACAATGTCGTCGAATCGGTCGACCGTCAAGGCATTGAGCCACATGAACAGTGGAGATTTGCCATCCTGCGCGGAAACGAACAGGTTGCCGATATCCTCATGAATGAGGAGTGCCCAGCGGATGTAAATCGCCTCATCGTTGAAAATCGGTAAGGCAGACAGCCGCAAGCCGTGGGTGACGACAAAGAGCAGGGGCAAGAGGAGCAAAAGAAGTGAATGATTTCGTTTCATATAGGGAATGGTAATGCAGGGCAACGTTATTTCCAAGCAAGGAGTCTAAAAAATTTCAGGCGTCAACGTCCCGGACTCTTGTTGCGCTCTTTTCTTTTCGGTGAATGCGGACAAACCCTTGAGTAGGGCAAGGTTTTTAGTCGTCGCAAACGTGGAATTTAAGCTAGAATCAGAGTAGAATACCCAATAGAACGACCGAAAGACCGTTGCTTTAAAATTGACAGGCTCAAGTGTTTTCCGCTCCGGCGGACGTTTGCAGACAATCAAAACACTGTTTTTTATTTAGGGTCCAGCGTCACGCTGGTCGATTGCGCACTAATTGAAGGGATACTTATGAATGCACAGCCAGATACCACTGGCGGTTCGCCAGCGGATTGTTTGTTTTGTAAAATCAATCAAGGGACGATACCCGCCGAAAAAGTTTTTGAGAACGACGGATTGTTCGCGATTCGGGACATCAACCCCCAGGCCCCGACGCATCTGTTGATCATACCCAAAAAACATATTACGACCCTGCTCGATCTGCAAACAGCCGACGAGGAATTGATCGGTTCGATTTACACAACCGCGAATCAGATCGCCAAAGCAGAAGGTGTGGATCGAAGCGGATTCCGCGTCGTCGCCAATTGCGGATCCGATGGTGGGCAGTCGGTCTATCATATCCATTTCCATTTGCTCGGCGGCAGGCCCCTGCATTGGCCGCCCGGTTAACAGATAGAAAATATCCGAAACACAAATTGAAAAAATACTTATAGACGAGTGACCCGCATTATGGAAGCAAGCCAGCTTTACGAAAAATTGAAGTCGATCAAACTCGGTGGTTCCACACAACGCTTCGTGATGGAGATGTGCGAAGAACGCCTGCCCGTGATCAACCGCATCGAAGCATTGAAGAAAGAAAAAAACGCCATCGTGCTGGCGCACAACTACGTGTCGCCCTACATATTTTACGGAGCCGCCGACCACACCGGCGATTCCTACGGGCTTGCCAAAGTCGCGCAGAAATCAAATGCCGAGATCATCGTGTTCGCCGCAGTGCGCTTCATGGCCGAAACCGCGAAACTGGTGAATCCCACAAAGACCGTGCTCGATCCCAATTTCAATGGCGGTTGTTCCTTAGCCGACGGCATCACCGGCGAAGACGTGCGCCGCCTGCGCCAACAGTTTCCCGATCACACCTTCGTCTGTTATATCAACACCACCGCCGAAGTCAAAGCACTGTGCGACGTGTGCGTCACCTCTTCCAACGTCAACCTGATTTTAGAACGCATTGAAAACGACAAGATTTATTTTCTTCCCGACAAATTGATGGGCGAGAACGCCATCAATTTCCTGCGCAACAAAGGCGTGAACAAGCAGATCGAAGTGTTCAACGGCACCTGCTATGTGCATGAAGAATACCGACCGGAAAGCATCGACCTGGTCCGGCAGAATTTCCCCAACGCAGAAATCCTCGCGCATCCCGAATGCAAACCGTCAGTCGCCGACAAAGCCGATTACGTTGGAAGCACCACCGGCATGCTCGACCGTGTCCGCGAGTCCAGCAAATCCGATTTTTTCCTGTTGACCGAGTGCGGTTTGACAGATGTCTTGCAATCCGAGTTCCCCGACAAACGTTTCGTCGGAACCTGCACGCAGTGCCAGTATATGAAATCCAACTCGCTCGAAGACATCGTGCAAGTGCTGGAGAATCCCCGCCCCGACCAAATCGTCGAACTCGACCCCGAAGTCCTCAAAAACGCCAGCCATTGCGTCGAACAAATGTTCCACTACGCGCAGGCAACGCCTGCTGGAAATAGAGCGATCAAAGGATCGTGTTCTTAAAACCAATGCTCTTCCGAGTTACCCGCTCCGGCGGGCGTTTGTAGAAAACCAAAATACAATTGTTTATTTAGGGTCCAGCGTCACGCTGGCTGGCGGGTGTTTGTAGAAAACCAAAATACAATCCAACCATCATGCTGAGTGAAGCAAAGGGTCTCTGTAGTACAAACGAACGCGAGACCCAAAGCAGAGATTCTTCACTGCGTTCAGAATGACAGACCCAGATCGTTTTTCAGACACCCTACCCGCACGTCATTGCGAGGAGGCGTCAGCCGACGCGGCAATCCATTTTAAAGTAATGATTGCAATGGATCGCCACGTCGCTTTCAGCGACTCGCGATGACGGCAGGCAGTGCCTGCTATGAATAGAACAGTCTAAAGTTTCGATAATGTATTATTGTCTCGTTATGAATAATAAAGCATAGATTTGACCCCTATGTTGGGGCGTGGTGCTTTAATTTTAAAGGTTTGCTGTAGATGATTGATAAAGTTCGAGGGTGCGTTCGGCGGTTTTTTTCCAGTTGAAGCGTTCCTGGGCGAGGGTTCTGGCTTTTTCTCCGTAGCTTTCCATGGGTTCGGGATTGTCCAATGCGTCGATCATGGCTTGGGCGAGTGCGCGGGCGTCGTTGGGGGGGACGAGGATGCCGTTGACCTTGTCTTCGATGAATTCGGAGAGGGCTCCGGCGCGGGCGGCAATGATGGGCATGCCGACGGCCTGGGCTTCTGCCATGGCGAGTCCGAAACTCTCGATGCGTGAGGGGAAGACGCCAAAGCGGCATTGGCTGACGACTTGCTTGATCTGGCACAGTTCCATCCAGCCATGAAAATAAACGGAGTCGTCGAGCTGTTGGGATTTCACTAAGGCTTTGCATTCTGCTTCATAATGGCCTTCGCCGACGAGGTGCAGTCGGGCGGTCGGATGGGCATTCACGACGTCGCGGAAGGCGGTGATGAGTTCGGGCAGGCCTTTTTCTTTTTCCATGCGTCCCCAGAATATGAAATCTTTGGGTTGCGGGTTGATGCGCCGGGTTTCGTGCCAGGCGGGGTCGACTCCGGGGGTCGCGACTTCGATTTTTTCTCTATACTCGGGGCCGAGGGCGGTGACGATCTGCTCTTTGGAAAACTGGCTGAAGGCGATGATTTTGTCGGCCCGGCTGGCGGTGGAGCGTTGCAGATGGGGGTTGATGGATTTCAGAAACCGGATCGGCTGAGTCAGCATGCCTTGCAGGATGTCGGTGCGTGGCAGGCTGGGGGCGTGTGAGGTGTAGAAGAATCTGGCCCCGATTTTCTGGCTGATGCGGTCGCTGAAGAAGGCTTCTTCGGAGTTGCCGTGGATCACATCGAATTTATGTTTCTCGGTCAGGATTTCGAGTCCGCGCGCGAAGGAAAATATATTGAGATTGAGTGTGGCGAAATTGTAGTGTCGGACCCAGTGAATTTTGTAGGGGACTTCGAGGGCCAGGGCTCCTTCAGGTGTAGCGGAGTAGAGGACATGCACTTCTTGCCCCATTTGCGCGAGGGCGGTTGCCAGTTGATGAACGGCAATCTGGCCTCCCCCTTTGAATTCGGACCAGGGAGAAGAGTTGACTGTAAAACAAATTTTCACTTGGGATCCATAGTGACGCTGGCAATCTTCGTCTTATGAAATGAATGGATTGATTCTTTTTACTTTTTAGTTCGAGGTTTCGCTCACAGGGGGAAACAGATCGAGCTGGGGAACTTCTTTCATGTTGTCTTCAACCACCACGGGATAATTACCGTCAAAACAGGCGGTACAAAAATTATTTCTGTTGGCTCCAAATACGTCCATCATTCGTTCTTGACTCAGGTAACACACGGTGTCTGCGGACAAAAAGGCGCACAGGGCATTGGCGTCGTGTGTGTTGGTGATCAATTCTGCGCTGTCCGGGGTGTCGATGCCGTAGAAACAGGAATGCCGGATCGGCGGTGAGCAGATGCGGATATGGACTTCTCTGGCTCCTGCTTCGCGCAACATTTTGACGATTTTCTTGCTGGTGGTTCCGCGCACGATGGAGTCATCGACGACGATGACGCGTTTGCCATTGAGCAGGCTTTTGACGGCGTTGAGTTTGATTTTGACGCCGAAATCCCGAATTTTCGATTGCGGTTCGATGAAGGTGCGGCCGACGTAATGATTGCGGATCAATCCCATTTCAAAGGGGATGCCGGTGGCCTCGGCGTAGCCCATTGCAGAGATCACGCCGGAGTCGGGTACGGGCACCACGATGTCGGCATCGACGGGCATTTCTTCGGACAGGGCTTTGCCCATTTGTTTGCGGATGCTGTATACGTCGTCACTGAACAGATGACTGTCGGGCCGGGAAAAATAAATATGCTCGAAGACGCACTGTCGGACATCGGTTTTTGGAAACGGAAAGAACGATTGCAGTCCGTTGTTATCGATCAGTAATACTTCTCCGGGTTCCACTTCGCGAATGTATTCGGCGGAAATCAGATCCATCACACAGGATTCGGATGCAACAATGTAAGCATCGTCGAGTCGACCGAGGCAGAGCGGTCGGAAGCCGTGCGGATCGCGTGAGGCGATCATTTGCGTGTCGGAGAGCAATAATACGGAGAACGCTCCTTTGACCTGACCCAGGGCGGAAGTGGCGCGTTCTAAAAAGGAACCGTGTGCTTGAGCCATCAGGTGAACGATGACTTCGCTGTCGTTTGTTGATTGGAAAATAGCTCCGCCGAGTGCGAGTTCTTCGCGAATTTTGATGGCGTTGACGAGGTTGCCGTTGTGTGCGAGTGCGAGTGAGCCTTTGGCGTAATTGATCAGGCAGGGTTGTGCGTTTTGGCTTTCGCTGTCTCCGGTTGTGGAATAGCGGTTGTGTCCGATGGCGTTGATGCCGGGAAGTTTGCTCAATCGGTTGTTGTTGAAAACATCGGCGACCAGCCCCATGCCTTTTTCAATATGCAGTTTGCCTCCGGGATCGCCTGCGGCTATGCCTGCGCTCTCCTGCCCGCGATGTTGCAGGGCGTACAATCCCAGATAAGTGAGATTGGCGGCTTCGGGATGATTGAAAACGCCTACCACCCCACATTCTTCATGCAATTTGTCGAGCATAATCCCCCAAGGCGTTTTTCCATATATCTTTCAAAACAGCAATGTCTGTATTGATGTATTCTTCATCGTTGATTTTCATGGTGAGGTGCTTTCCTTTAACACTTCCTAAAACTTCGAAGTCCACGCCTGCCTTCTCGGCTTTTTCTTGGATGAGAGTCCTTTGACCGGGCGCAAAAGAGATCAGGATTCTGGATTGAGATTCTCCAAATGCCAAAGCGTCTTTCCTCAAGGTCGATTGCAGGGAAATTTCTGCGCCAAAGGTTTGTTTCGGTCCGGTGAAGCAGGATTCTGCCAGGGCAACGGCGAGGCCGCCTTCGGCACAGTCGTGGGCCGAGTGTAATAATCCTTCGCGAATCAAATCAAGACACAGATGTTGATTTTTTCTTTCACGTGCCAGTTCCAAAAGCGGAGGCACGCCACGTGTGACATCAAAAATCACGTTCAAGTATTCGCTGGCGGCCAGTTCCTCCATGGTGAGGCCGATCAGTGCGATGCAGTCCCCTTCGTGTTTAAACCATTGTGTCATAGTATGGTTGATATCTTCAATCAAACCGACAACGGCGACCGTGGGAGTGGGGTGAATGGCGACGCCTTTAGTTTCATTGTAAAGGCTCACATTGCCGCTGACCACTGGAATATCAAGAAATTTGCAGGCTTCGGCGATACCGAGGACGCCTTGCTCGAATTGCCACATGATATCGGGTTTTTCAGGATTGCCAAAATTGAGGCAGTTGGTCAGGCCAATCGGTTCGGCTCCAGAGCATACGATGTTGCGGGAGCACTCAGCGACGGCAATCTGGGCACCTCGGAAGGGGTCAAGAAAGCAGTAGCGGGAGTTGCAATCGACGGAGAGCGCGATGCCTTTGGTACTGCCTTTGATGCGTAAAACGGAGGCATCGGAGCCCGGCAAAACCAGCGTGTTGGTTTGCACCATGTGGTCGTATTGTTCGTAGACCCATTCCCGGCTCGCAATGTTGAGGGAACCGAGGAGACGTTTCAAAGCGGCGTCTCCGCGTTCCGGTTCGGGAAGTTCGGTCAAGTCAACGTGGTCTATTTCCAGCAGGTATTTGGGTTTTGCGGTCTTTCTGCGTAAATCGAGTGCGCCGTCCACCACGATGGAAACGGGCAGATTGGCGTAAACTTGATCGTTTTGGATGATGCGTACGACGGGTTCTTCGATGACACGACCGACGACGGCGGCATCGAGATCCCATTTCTTGAGCAGGGCGATGGCGTCTTCCTCGAACTCCGCCTTGACGACGGCGAGCATACGTTCCTGCGATTCGGAGAGCAGGATTTCATAAGGCGTCATGCCTTCTTCACGCAAAGGCACTTTGGAAACGTTGAGCTCGACTCCGGTTTCTCCACGGCTGGCCATCTCAAAGGTGGAAGAGGTGAGACCTGCGGCTCCCATGTCTTGAATGCCGACAACCCAGTCTTGCTGGAGCAGTTCGAGTGTGGCTTCTATAAGGAGTTTCTCGGTGAAGGGATCGCCCACTTGCACGGTCGGTCGTTTTTCTTCGGTGGTCTCGTCAAATTCTGAGGAAGCGAGCAGGCTGGCACCATGAATTCCGTCACGTCCGGTCTTGGAGCCAAAATAGATCACGGCATTGCCGGCTCCGGTGGCTTTGCCAAGGAAAATTTTATCGGTATCGACCAGCCCGATGCAAAATGCATTGACCAGATTGTTGCCGTTGTAACATTTATCGAAATAAATTTCTCCACCGACGGTGGGCACGCCCACGCAATTGCCGTAACCTGCGATGCCATCGACGACTCCGTTGAGCAGGTAGCGGGTGCGAGGGTTGTCCTTCTCGCCAAAACGCAGGGAGTTGAGAAGGCCGATGGGTCGTGCGCCCATGGTAAAGACATCGCGCAAAATACCGCCCACTCCTGTGGCCGCACCCTGTCGGGGCTCGACAAAGGAAGGATGGTTGTGGCTTTCGATTTTGAAGACCACCGCCTGTCCATCGCCGATGTCTACGACACCTGCATTTTCTCCAGGGCCTTGAAGCACTCGGGGGCCTTCGGTCGGCAGTTTTCTAAGGAAAGGCCGCGAGCTTTTGTAGCTGCAATGTTCGCTCCACATGACAGAAAAAACACCCAGTTCTGTGAAATTGGGGACGCGTTCGAGCAGATCGCAAATACGATGGAATTCGTCATCGGTCAGGCCGTGGGCCTTGGCTTGTTCGAGGGTCGTTTTGTCTTGGATTGTCATAATTTGAAAGGGACTCTTGGCTTATTGCAAGGAACTGATGAGAGAGGAAAAAATCTTCTGTCCCGAAATATTGCCTTGCAGTTGCGGGTCGGCGCATCGTTCGGGATGTGGCATCATGCCCAGAACGTTCCCAGTCCTGTTAGAAACACCGGCGATATTGTTGGCGGACCCGTTTGGATTTGTGCTGTCGTCTGCGATTCCCTCGGCGTTGCAATAACGCAGGACGACCTGGCCGTTTTGCTCCATCTGTGTTAGTTCGGCAGGGCTTGCGTAATACCGGCCCTGATGGTGTGCAATGGGGATCTCGAGGACTGCACCTTCGGCAACATCGCGCGTAAAAGGCGTATTTGAATTTTCAATTTTAACGCTGACGTTTTTACAGATAAATTTTTGCTGACCATTTTGAAGCAGGGCACCGGGAAGCAATCCCGCTTCGGTCAGGATTTGGAATCCGTTACAAATTCCCAGAACTTTGCCGCCGTCGCTGGCAAAATTGGCGACCGATTTCATGACGGGAGAAAAGCGTGCGATGGCACCTGCGCGCAGATAATCGCCATAGGAGAACCCGCCGGGGAGCACGATAACGTCGAATCGGTTGAGAGCGGCGGTTTCTTTATGCCACACCCATTCCGTTTCGAATTTCATCACGTCGGAGAGAATGTGGAAACAGTCTCGATCACAATTGGAGCCGGGAAAAACAATGACGCCACATTTCATAAGGAGCTGTCCTTATTGGTTGGGAGCCAGAGAAAAACGGTAGGACTCAATCACGGTATTTGCGAGTAATTTCTCGCACATATCGGTGACCAATGCCTCTGCCTCCACCTCGGTTATGTCACTGAGTTTCAATTCGATATAGCGACCCACTCGAACGTCGAGTGCTTCATTGAAGCCAAGATCGGTCAGGGCATGGTGAACGGCTTTTCCTTGCGAATCAAGAACGCCATTTTTTAGAATGATATGGATTTGAGCCAACATAGTAGGGGAAGACTAACATAAATTTATCCAGTTCAGCAAATGCTTTAAAGGCACATTTAAAACTATTTTTATGAAAGGGCAGGGAAAAGGATTTTTAGAATGATCTTTTTAGTGATGGGCAGATTTTGGCGACCGATCAAAGTTCACTTTGCTTTGCAAGAGGTCGTTTTTGGTGAATTTCACACCCTGCTTGAAAGCGTTCAGTCGGTTTTTTCAGAATCCATTTGCTGGTCAATCTTGTTTTTGAGCCTCTTCTGATCGTAGGCGGTCAGGATGCCTGGAATTTTTTTCAAGTCTTCTGAAAGCGGATCGAAATCACCGTGCGATTCGGGAACAGCAAAAGATTCGGAGACGAGATGAAAAACTTTGTATCCTTTATAACTAAGAATTTTAAGGTTTTCCAAGACGCGTCGTCGTTCCGCTTCGGCTAGAATTTTCTGGTCGATCATATTCATAAGTATTTTCTGATCAATAGCCGACAGCACCCCGGGAAGATTTATCAGATCGTTGGATTGCGGATCGAAAGTGCCCAGTATTTGCGGAATGGCAAGGTACTTGGAATTCTGGCGGAGGGTATAATAACCTTTGTAGACAATAATATTCGGATTTTTCGGGATGGATTGTTGTTCGTCTTTGACACTTGTCCCATTTTTTGAGCTGTCTTGTTGCTTGGCAACAAGTTGTTGGTCAATCTGTTTTTCGATGTCTTTCTGGCTGGCCGCGATCAGAATGCCGGGAAGAGTTTTGAGATCGTCGGAAAAAGGATCGAAAGCACCCAGGGCTTGCGGTACGGCGAAGATCTGTTTGCCCAGGCTGAAGGTATTGTAACTTTCGTAGGGAACGATCTTAAAGTTTTCGGCGTTGTGTCGCCGTACTTCTTCTTTTGCAATTTTCTGATCAATTAATTTTTTGAGTTTCTTCTGGTTATTGGCGGTGAGAATGCCGGGAAAGTTTTTGAGATCGTCGGAAAAGGGGTCGAAAGCACCCAGTGCTTGTGGCACTGCGAAGGATTCAGAAAATAGATTGAAAATGTTGTGCCCTTTATAGGCAACGATTTGCAGGTTTTTAGCGGCGCGTCGTCGCTCTTCTTCCCTCGCAATTTTCTGGTCGATCTTATTTTCGAGTTCTTTTTTATTTCCGGCAGTCAGAACGCCGGGGAGATTTTCCAGTTCGTATGAATTGGGATCGAAGGCACCGAGTGCCTGTGGTACCGCAAAGTACTTGTCACCGAGGCAGAAGGTGTTGTGTTCTTTGTAAGCGATGATTTTCAGGTTTGCGGCGGCGCGTCGTCGTTCTTCTTCCTTCGCAATTTTCTGGTCGATCTTATCTTCGATTTCTTTTTGATTGTCGGCGGTCAGAACGCCGGGGAGGTTTTTCAAGTCGTCTGAATGGGGATCGAAGGCACCGAGAGCTTGTGGTACCGCATAGTACTTGTCACCGAGGCAAAAGGTGTTGTGTCCTTTATAGGCAATGATATTGATGTCCCGGACAATGCGCTTTTGTTCTTCTTCCGCTAAAATTTTCTGGTTGATCTTTATTTCGAGTTTCGCCAGAGTGTCAGCCGTTAAAACGCCAGGGAGATTTTCCAGTTCGTCTGAATGGGGATCGAAGGCACCGAGAGCTTGCGGGATTGCGAAGACCTTTGAGTCGATGCTGAAGGTATTGTATCCTTTGTAGGCGATGATTTTCATGGTCACTGTGGTGCAAAGTTGTTCCAATTTCGCTGATATTTTTTGGTCGATCTTTTTTTCAAGTTCGTTCTGGCTGGGTGCAGTAAGAATTCCTTTGATCTGCTTCAGATCGTCTGACAGCAGGTCAACGAAACCCAGAGCTTGAGGGACAGCATAAAACTCTGCAACCAGTTGGAAGGTATTGTGTCCTTTATAGACGACAATTTTCAAGTTTTCTACGGCGTGTCGTCGTTCTTCTTGCGCGACGATTTTCTGATCGATCTTGTTTTCGAGTTCTTTTTGATTTCCGGCAGTCAGAACGCCCGCTAAACTTCCAAGTTCATCTGAAAGTGGATCAAAAGCACCGAGGGCTTGTGGCACCGCTAAGAACTCGGAGCCTATATTAAAGGTATTGTATTCTTTGTAGGAGACGATTTTTAAATTCTGGGCGGCGCGTCTTAATTTTTCTTTAGCTGAAATTTTCTGATCTATTTTTTTTTCAAGATCGTTTTGACTGTCGGCAGTCAGGACGCCGGGAAGATTTCCCAGTTCGGCTGAATGGGGATCGAAAGCACCGAGTACCTGTGGTACTGCAATGAACCTGGAGCCTAGCTGAAAGGTATTGTGCTCTTTGTAGGCGATGATTTTCAAGTTATAGGTGGAACGTTGTTGTTCCTGTTTTTCTATAATTTCTTGGTCAATCTTTTCCTTAAGTTCGTTTGGACTGTCTGCAGTTAAAATCCCTTCCAGTTGTTTCAGGGTGTCTGAAAGGGGATCGAAGGCACCAAGGGCTTGAGGTATTGCGAAGGACTCGGAGCCCAGCTCAAAGGTATTGTACTCTTTGTAGGCGACAATTTGCAAGTTCTGGGCGGCACGATGCCGTTCTTCCTGCGCTATAATTTTCAGGTCGATCTTGTTTTCTATTTCTTTTTGATTTCCGGCAGTCAGAACGCCGGGAAGATGTTCCAGTTCGTCTGAGAGGGGATCGAAAGCACCAAGGGCTTGTGGTACTGCAAAAAACTGAGAGAGCAGGTGGAAGGTGTTGTGCCCTTTGTAAGTGACGATTTGCAAGTTCTGGGCGGCGCGATGCCTTTCCTCTTCCACTAAAATTTGCTGATCGATTTTCTTTTCAAGTTCCCTCTGACTGTCTGCTGTGAGTATCCCTTTGATTTGCTTCAATTCGTCCGATTGCAGGTCAACGAAGCCCAGTGCCTGTGGTACAGCGAAAAACTCGGAAAAAAGGTGGAAGGTATTGTGTTTCCTGTAGGGGACAATTTTTAAATTTTTGAAGATATTTTGCCGTTCTTCTTCTGCTAAAACTTTCTGGCTGATTTTTTCTTTGACTGCGTTTAAATTGGAGCCGATGAGCGAGCCGGCTAATTTGTCCAGATTGCCTGATTCCAGATCAATCGTTCCGAGAGCATGAGGAATGCCCAGATAGCTTCCACGCCAGTAAGAAATATTGTGCTGTTTGAATTCAACAGATTCAGGTGTTTTGTCTGGTAATTCGAACGTCTCTGAAAATTTTTCTATTTCGTATTTCAACTTTTCAAGTGATAGTTCAAAAAATATTCCTTTAGTATCCAGGTCACCGGGTTTATTGATTTTGACAGGTCCATAGGCTTTTGGAATCCCAATATAACCATCCCACCATGCCATGATGTTGTATTTCCCGAATACTTGAACAAAGAGGGAAGAAGTGATGGATTCGAGTAATTCCAACTCATTATTTTCAAAAAATTTTCTGATTTTGTCTTTCAGGTCGATGATGGTATCCGCCCGAAATATTTTTTTATCCTCGTTTACCCTATCAAAGAATCTGGGGTCCAAATGCCCCATTATTTTTGGGAAGCTGTAAAAAGCATTCTGGTATCCTACAATTTGAAACGCTCCCAGTTCTTGTATAAACAGGGGTTTCGCAAACTGGGACACCATGCTTTCATTGTGGTGGTTGTCCTGATTTGAGTAATCAACCCCTTCGGCTTTGATGCAGAATTTGTAATAGTCGCAGGCATAACATACGGCGGGATTTTTTGTAACCAGTTCCCGAACATCCTGAGCTTTTTTGCCGTACCAGATATCCAGAATATTATTTTCATAGATACTTCCAATTGTGAACTGGAAGCATAATTCAACGTCTCCGTTGTACAAAATGCGAACGTATTTGAAGGGGGACCGGCAATTTACATGCATGCCGGGGAATGCTCCATTTTGAAAATATGTTCTGGGATTGAATGGGGTTCGTGTTTCGGGGTGGTTGGAAACAACCAGACTGTTCATAAAGTTGACAGGCAGTTCGTCTTTTACTTCAGACCATCGGTTCAGGTAACCCGCACTGGTCAATGTGATCCGGCTGTTATTCTTAATGACGTTTCTGGCGGCAATATCCAACTGTTCATAGACCTGGTCCATGACAGGTTCAGGGCTTTCTTTTTCTAACGTCTCATTTGAATTGCGGATCACCATGGCAATGAAGCCTATGTGATCAAATCCCAATCCTTCCCACAGGCCGACGGCTTGTGGTATTTCTGCAATATTTCTACGCAGGATTGTGTAGTTTATAGAAAAAGTAACATCTCTTCCCTGATGAGTTTGGACTGCGGTTTTAAAGTTGATGATGCTTTCAATGGTTTTGTCAAAATTTGCGTTTCTTCGGATGGATTCAAATGTCTTTTTTGTAGCTCCATCAAATGAAATAACGACGTTGGCCCATTTGGCATCTTCAATTTGCGCTTCCAGCCTGGGGGTAAACAGGGTGCCGTTGGTGGTGACTTCGATTTTTACCCCTAGTTGAGAAAGACCGGAAATAATATCCCCGATTTTCGGGTGCGCAAAAGGTTCGTATTCCCCTCCTAATAATACCCAGCGATTTTCGATGCCTTTCAGGTTTTTTAAAAATGCGGGGTCTAGCCTGGTATGCGAGAGGGGTTCGTAGCTGACGTGGCACTGCAGACAACGCAAATTGCAGGTTTGGATGGGTTCTATGTCTATGATTTCAGGAGGACCCAGTTGTGTCAAAGGGACATCCGTGTCTATATATTTCACGCTGACCTCATATTGCTTCTAAAAAAAACAAAAACTATTGCTAGCCGTACCGAATCAAATTTCGTCATTGAGTATTTTAAGAAGTAACCGTCAGTCCCGCATTTTTCTTGTGTTGGTTTCGACAATAGTTTTCCATTTGTTTTTTTAATTCGGGAAGCGAATGATTGAAGAAAACACCCTCTTTGTCTGCGATTTCATCATGAGATGTAAAATTAAAGGCTCCTACTTTGGGTATCCCATAATAGATGGCGCCCCAGACGACAATATTATAAAACCCATAGGTTTCTTCGAGGAGTGGTTGCGTGTGCTTCTGTATCAAAGAGCGGTTATCAACAATCAATTTTTCTACTTCGATCATGGTTTGGGCTTGGAATAATGCCGGGATCAATGAAAGATCTCCTTTGTCCATTTGCACAGGGCCGACAGAGAGGGGCAGGCCATAAAAGGTCCCCTTCCATTTGATGAGGTTATAGGAGCCAAATTTTTTGATTAAAACAGGTGCGTCAGACATCAATGACCCTTATGTATGAAAAAGACTGGAATATCGTCCGGTTTCGGTAGCAAATTTTTATGCGAAGGAACGGGTCATTGTATCATGATTCAGGTTTGAAAAACGCAATCAATGGGTTGGTTTGGTTTTAGGATCGATGCTTATTTTTTTTATATAGAGCAGTTCCATTGCGTTCATCTCGAAGCCTTTTACATAAGGTTTGACGAGCAGGTTCATGGCTGAAACAAATAGCGGGATCATGACGGCGTCCTTTTCAGTCAGCAATCTTTGCGCGGAGTCATAAATTTTTTGCCGCTGGACAGGATCGCGAATCTCGGCACCACGCGCCACGAGTGCGTCGTATTCTGGATTTTCCCAGTGCAGGCGGTTGTTGCCGCTTGAAGACAGGAACAAATTCATGAAGTTGTCGGGGTCGGGGAAATCGGCACCCCAGCCAAGGCGAAATAGTGCGGGGGTGTTGTTTTGCAGGCGGTCCAGAAATACCTTCCATTCCTGACTGTCGAATTCAATTGTTACGCCCAAATGTTCTTTCCATTGTGCTTGCAGGAATTCGGCGATCAGTCGATTGACATCGCCGGTATTGTACATGGCGGTTACTTTGGGAAACCCGTTCCCTTTTGGAAAACCCGCATCGGCAAGCAGTTGACGGGCTTTTTCCGGATCAAAATGCAGGCCGATGTTTTCATTATGGGCAAACATCCCTTTGGGAATCCATGAGGCGGTCGGCAGTTCGCCGCCTTTCAAAATCACAGGGATTCGTGAACGGTTGATGGACAGCGCAAAGGCCTGTCGAACCCGGGCATCGTGGAAGGGGGCTTTTTGTGTGTTGAAGCCGTAATAATAGCCACGCAATTGCGGCATGTTGGAATATTCCGGGTGATCCTGATAATGCGGTATGGCGACGGGAGGAAGCTCGACCATGTCCAATTCCCCGGTTTCGTAGAGGGTGAGGGCGGTGGTTCGTTCCTCAACGACATACAAGTAAACGGTGTCCACATTCGGGGCTTTGCCGTAGTAGTGTGGATTGGCTTTTAATACCAGCTTGTATTCGTGCCGCCATTCTTTCAGGGTGAAGGGACCGGTGACGACCATTTTGTCGGGATCGGTCCAGTGCTTGCCGTACCGTTCGATCAAATCCTTGCGCTGTGGGAAAGTGACCATGAAGGTGGTGAGGCTGGGGAAATAAACCGCTGGTTTTTTCAAGCGGACCTCAAGCGTCCGGTCATCGAGCGCACGCACGCCTACCTGGTCAGGATCTTTCAGTTTGCCCGAGTTGTATTCGAAGGCATTTTCGAGATCGAACAAAAAGTAGGCGTATTGGGCGGCGGTTTCCGGATTGAGCAAGCGTTTCCAGGAATACTCAAAATCTCCCGCGACCACTGGTTTGCCGTCGCTCCAGTAGACATCGTCACGCAAATGAAATCGATAGACCTTGCCGTCGGGTGAAATATCCCAATTTCTGGCGATGGCGGGTTGCGGGGTCAACTGCGCATCGTATTGCGCGAGCCCTTCCATGAGGTTGGTCAGGACATTGACGGAGATGCTGTCGGTGGCGAGCGATCCATCCAGAGTGGGAGGTTCGGCACTGATGGCCAGACGAAAAACACGACCCTCGTCTGAAATTTCAGAGGAGGAACAGGCTGTGAGGAGTGTGAGAAGGAAGATGAGTAGAAGAGCGAGCGAACCAAATTTTGATAAACGATGAATTTCCTGGAGGTGCAGGTGCAGGGTCATTTTGCCTGGAAAAACATGGTCAACATTCACGGGATGGTTTTTTTACAGGGCAAGAATCCTGAGGGTTGGACAGCTATTTTTTTGTTCCCATTAAATAGTCTGAGGAGACGTAAAATTAGATCACTTCGCCTTCGGAAGCACGCCATTCCTGAACTTTTTTATGCGCTTCCATTTTTAAGGGATGGTTCAGTGCGCCAAAAATTTTTAGAGCCGACTTGCCGTGCTGGATGGCACCGGAGGATTCGCCTTTTTGTTTCAGCAGGATACTGAGTTTCCAGATCGCTTCACCTTCCATCAACATATTGTTGGTTTGTTGCGCCATCACTACGGCTTGCTGAAAGTTGCGCAGTGCCTTATCCAGACTCTTAATTTGATTATAGGATTCGCCGAGTTGAGCAAGGATCAAGCCCTGTTCTTCCTTGTATTTGTTTTTCCTGGATACAATCAGACCCTGTTCCAAAAATCGTATCGCCGCTTGCCCGTTTTTATTTTCGTTGTGCGTTTGCCCGATTTTTCTAAATATTCGGGACTGAACTTGAAAGTTTTTTGCTTTTTGGGCCTGAGTCAGACCGGTTCCGTAGAGCTTCAGGGCTTCATTGGTGTTGCCCATCAAGTGTTGGCATTCCCCCAGATTTTCCAGAATTTCTTCGAGCCCGGGTTTGTCCTCCATCGCGTTCACGAAGTCCATTTCTTGTTTAAAATACTCAACGGCTTGCTCGTATTTTTTCATATCCATCGCGGCCCGTCCCAATTGATGGTGCACAGCCAACTCGGTTTTGGTATCTCCGAGTTGTTTGGCCAATTCGAGACATTTTGTCAGCAGTTGACTGGCGCGCTGATGATTTTTTTGAGTGGTTAATTGCTCTGCCAGATTGATCAGGTGAGTTTTTTCGGCCTGAGTATCGCCCAGTTTTTGAGCCGCTTGAAGAGCGGCCTCATACCAGGAGATCGCAACGGAAAGGGGTTGACGTTTTCTTAAGAGTTCCGCCGCCGATTCCATATAAGAACTGCAGATGCGCGCAGAGTCTTCACTCTCCAGGACGTGGGTTGCTGACCAGGATTGTCCGAGGTTGATGTTGTCCCATTCCTGATCAAAAGTTATCATTCCCTTGATGATGCCCTGATCTCCTGACGAGAAAGATTCGTGTGCCGCGACGAGCCGGGTCAGGTAATAGGTAGAAAATCGGGTCGTTGTTAATGATTTTTCGCCGATCTGAATCTGTTTACGCAAAAAAGTGCGAATTTGATCCGGCATGGTGTATCGATCTGATTTTTCTTCGTATTCCAGAAATCCCATCAGATGCAGGTGCGCAAGAAATTTTCCTTCCGAGTCTTCACAAATGAACTCCTGAGCCTTGTCGTCGAAAGAGCCGGGAATGATGGCCATTTTTCGCAGACTTGAGGACATCGGTGCCGGTAAGAATTTATAGCAAGTACTTAAAACGGCAAGTTGAATTTTTTGGAACCCCATGCTTCCCGTTATTTCCATGCTACTGATTTGACTTTGCAGAGCTTTAATGAAATCCGGTGGATTGATATTGGGATTGCAGGTCAAAAATTTTGATATGAGGACGATTGAAAAAGGGTGATTTCTACAGGTTTTGGAAATCTCTATATTGGAAAAACCTGCGCGCGGACAAAGCGCAGTGACCAAATCCAATGCATCCTGCTTGTCCATTTCTTCAAGACCTTGAGAGATACAGCTGGGAAGGTTCAAGGGTTCCGCAGAAGTAAGAATCACCACTGAATTTTTATGAAGCAATAAGGGTTTCGCTTGTTTTGCAGAGCTCACATTGCCGAGGATCAGAATGATACGCTGACCTTTGGTTGACATGCGATACAATTTGACCAACTCGATCTTGTTTTCTGGAATGTCGACGTTCGGGTTGAACAATTGGATGACATGGGCCAAGGCTTGTGCGACACCTCTGGGTTCCTTGCCATTGCTTTTCATGTCATAAAATATCTGGGCATCTCGAAACTGAAAGAAGAGCTTTTGCGCTGTCTTAAAAGCCAATGCTTTTTTTCCAATGCCCTGAGGTCCATGAATATTAATAATGATGGGGCGGCCAAATTCTTCTTTGAGAAGATTTTTTGCTTCGTTTTGACGACCTATATAGGGCTCGGGAGGTGGGGGGAGCTGATGGAGACCAGCCTCTCGCAATGACTTGACGCCTTGAGATTGCAGTAGCTTCAGGTTGACGGATGAGTTTTTTTGAGTTCCGGGCAATCTCAAACTGCCTGAAGTATCTTCAGATTTGTTTGATTTTTCTGAATGTTTGCCGCTTGGTTTTGTGAAAATTTTGAGAGCACTTACACCAAGTAGAGCAATGAAGATAAAGAGAATTGCAGTCGTCATTGGGAAGGCTGAAGTGGTTCGGATCCAAAGTAGGTTTCCATCACTGTTTAACATCGCACAGTACGATGGCTTTTGCAATGGGAGGTATTGAGGGACGTTGATTACTGTATTTTTTTCAATGATATAATTTTAATTTTTGTTGAGGCGGAAACGGTGTCGCACGCAATTCATTTGACAATTTAACACCATCCATTATGATCGGGTGACCTAGAGTAATGATTAATAAGGGAATTTAGGAATTCATACCCTGACGCTAACTTTCATACGAACTATTTTATGCAAAATTGTCAAGTTGCTGACATGTTTTTGGAATTGGGATCGGAAGAAATTCCTGCAGGTTATGTGGAACCTGCCCTGAACTTTTTAAAAACGGAATTGTTGCTTTTTCTGGATAAAAACCAATTAAAACATGGCACTGCGGTTGTCATGGGTTCCCCTCGCCGTTTGACCGTGGCATTTTCGGACATCGCGGTGTGTCAAAGCGACAGTGAAGAGGTGTTTCTGGGTCCGAGTGTGCAAGCCGCATACGATGGCGATGGAAAACCGACACGCGCCGCTATTGGTTTTGCCAAAGGCAAAGGCATCGACCCTGCCGATTTGACAGTGCAGGACACCGAAAAAGGTCAAGTGGTTTGCGCCCGGGTGCAGAAAACAGGGCAACCCGCCGAAGTTTTACTGAAAGATTTTTTACCGCAATTAATAGAGAAAATTCCCTTCCCGAAGAAAATGCGCTGGGCCGATCAGCCGACGCCTTTTGTGCGTCCCTTGCATTGGATCGTTGCTCTGTTTGAGGAAAAGGTTCTTCAGTTTGAGGTTTGTGGAACCGCAACAGGAAATCTTTCGCGCGGGCATCGTTTCTATCAACCCGCTGAATTTCCCGTAAGCGGGCTGACTTCGTATTTGGAATCCTGCGAGAAAAATTTTGTAGTCATCGACCCGGAAGAAAGAAAAAAGCGAATCTGGGAAGATACGTTGGCTTTGGCAAAAGGGGTGGGAGGCAGTGTGGAGGAAGATTCTGCCCTGCTGAGCGAAGTTGCATTTCTGGTCGAATATCCCGTTCCGGTATTGGGTAATTTTGATGAAAAGTATCTGGAATTGCCCAAGGAATTACTCAGCATCGTCATGAAACGCCATCAACGTTATTTCCCGATTGTGGATGCCAACGGCAAACTCCTCAACCACTTCATCACCATCAGCAATATGAAGCAGGGGGAAGGCGAAGAAATCAGAAAAGGCAACCAGCGGGTATTGAAAGCGCGACTGGAGGATGCCCGGTTTTTTTACGAAGAGGATCGTAAGAAAAATCTGCAGGATTTCAACGAAGATCTCAAAGGCGTCACGTTCCAGAAAAAACTCGGGACTTCGCACGAAAAATTATTGCGCATCGTAGCTTTGGCGGGAGCCATCGCCGATAAAGTTTGCCCCGAACATAAAAAATCTGCCGTTCGATCTGCTGAATTGTGTAAAGCCGATCTGTGTTCACAAATGGTGTTTGAATTTCCCGAATTGCAGGGCATCGCGGGCGGTTATTATGCCGACCATTCGGGAGAGGCACCGGCGATTGGGCAGGCCATCAAAGAGCATTACAAACCCGCATTTTCCGGCGACGAGCCACCGCTGTCTCCAGCGGGTGCCGTGGTGGCGATTGCGGACAAGCTTGATACCATACTGGGTTGTATCAGCGTGGGACTCATTCCTTCCGGTTCCGAAGACCCTTATGCGTTGCGAAGGAACGCTTTGGGGATCATACAAATCATTCTTCACCATCGTTGGGACATTTCACTGGCGGACTGGATTGATTTGGGACTGAAAAGTTTGGAAGACAAGATGAAATCTTCCAAGGATGAAATAAGACAGCAAGTTTCTGATCTTTTTCAGCAACGGTTCCGAACCTTGCTGAAGGAGAAAGGTTATTCCTATGACGCGGTGAACGCTGTGCTGGCAGTCGGGATAGATTCTCCTCTGGATGTGATGGAAAAAGTTGCGGCTTTTTCCGAGTTGAAAGAAAAGCCCTATTTTGAAGCACTGGCGATTGCGTTCCGCCGGGTAGTCAGCATCTTGAAAGAGCCGGTAACGGGTGAAGTTGATCCCGCCTTGTTTGAAGTGCCTGCTGAAAAAGATCTCTATGGGGCTTATCTGGATATCAAGGATCCGGTTCTCAAATTGGCTGAGGAAAAGAAATTTTCACTGGCGTTAGAAAAGATTGCCGAGATCAAACCCGAAGTGGATGCTTTTTTTGACAGCGTCATGGTCATGGCGAAAGAAGAGAACTTGAAGAACAATCGATTGCGTCTTTTGCAAGGCATTGCGGGACTCTTCTCCGACCTGGCGGATTTTTCAAAGATCGAAATCAAGAAGGGTTGAATTTTCAATTCATGCAAAGAGTGAAACCAAAGATGAGCGAATTTAAACGACCGTTTGAATAAAGTTGTAAACCAATCATGTCTAAAAAATACGTATACTTTTTTGGCGGCGACGAAAACGAAGGTGCCGCTGATATGCAGAATTTATTAGGGGAAAAAGGAGCGAGTCTCGTCGACATGGCCTCTTTGGGTATCGATGTTCCCCCCGGGTTCACCATCACGACGGAAGCCTGTAATTATTTTTTCAAAAACGACTTCACACTCCCGCCAACACTTTTGGGCGAAATTCGCACCCGCTTGAATCAACTCGAAAAGAAGACCGACAGCCGATTTGGCGATCCTGAAAATCCGCTATTCGTCTCCGTGCGATTGGGAACGCCGTTCTCACTGCCGGGCATGGGGGCCATACTCAATCTGGGTTTTAATCCTGAGACAGCAAATGGTTTTGGTGTGAAAATGTTGGATGAATGTCTGGCCCTGGAATGTTACGCGCGTTTCCTCACCATGTTTGGAGAAACCGTTCTAGGGGTTAAGGGTGACTATTTCGATGCGGTCATAACTCGGCAAAAAGAACCTGAGACTCCCTCCACAGGTACAGATCGAACCAAGGCAGAATGGCAATCCGTTCTGAAGAAAATCAAATCTTTGTTGAGCAAGCATGCGACTTCTGCCCTCCCGGTTGATCCCATGCAACAATTGCAAAGGGCGATTGAGATGTATTTTCGGCATTGGAAATCCGATACCGCCAAGGCACTGCGCAAATTCAAAGGCACTGAAGACGACAGTGGAGTTGCAGTGACGGTGCAGGCGATGGTTTTTGGCAATAAAGCCGAAAACTCTGTCAGCGGCAATGTGTTTACGCGCAGTCCCGCTACCGGAGAGCGAAAATTGTTTGGCGAATACCGAGTCAAGGCGCAGGGAGTGGGGGGTGTGATTAATGATGATTTTCAACCCATCGACCAACTCAAAAAGGACATGCCGGAGGTTTTTGAGTCATTGGAAAAAACCTGCCAGAAACTGGAAAATCATTATCAAAAAATTCAGGAACTCGAATTTGTTGTTGACAGCGGAAAACTGTATTTCCTGCAGACCCGTTCGGGACAATGCACCGCATTCTCGGAAATCAAAATTGCCGTTGATATGGTGACCGAGGGTTTGATCAGCAAACGCGAGGCGGTCATGCGTGTTCCACCTGAAAGACTCGAACAGATTTTTCATCCGATGGTGGACCCCAAGGCCAAAATAAAGGCATTGGGTCAGGGCCTTGGTGCTTCCCCGGGGGCGGCTTTTGGCAAGGCGGTTTTCACTCCCGAAGCGGCGCAGGAACATGCCGACAGGAAAGAAAAAGTCATTCTCATCCGAGCCGAAACCACACCGGAAGACATTCATGGGATGAACGTTGCGCAAGGTATTTTGACCGCAAAAGGTGGAATGACTTCGCACGCGGCGGTAGTGACTCGCGCAATGGGAAAACCTTGCGTTGCCGCCTGTGCAGGACTTGTGGTGGATGTGAAACGGAAAAGGGCGCACCTGAACGGGGTGATGATTACCGAAAAGGACAGCATCACATTGGACGGAACAGGCGGGCGTGTCATCGCAGGAGAGATCCCACTCATCCAGCCGCGTATGACGAGTTCCTTCTCACGTTTGATGACTCTGGCCGCAGAATTTCGCAAAATCAGTGTTCGTGCCAATGCAGATACGCCGCACGATGCCCTGGTAGCGCGCGAGTTTGGTGCGGAAGGCATCGGCCTGTGCCGTACGGAACATATGTTTTTTAACACCGAGCGTATTTTGCTGGTGCGGCGCATGATTCTGGCCAATAGCGAAAAAGAGCGTGGGGAGGCTTTGAAAAAACTGCTTCCGATTCAGCGCAATGACTTCACGGAAATTTTTAAAGCCATGGAAGGCTTGCCCGTTACCATTCGTTTGCTCGACCCGCCTTTGCATGAATTTTTGTCGAGCGAACCGACGGAAGTGAAACGACTGGCTAAAGAGTTGAATGTCTCGGCCGGGACACTTGCCAAACAAATTGCAAGTCTGCGTGAGATCAATCCCATGCTGGGTCACAGGGGCTGTCGGCTGGGCATGACCTATCCCGAAATTTATCGCATGCAGGCCCGTGCGATTTTAGAAGCGGCCGGCAAACTGGTCAAGAAAAACCTTCGCGTGGCTCCCGAAATAATGATTCCTCTGGTGAGTCACGTTGCCGAATTCAAACGCGCCAAACAATGGATTCTTGAAGAAGCGGAGGAAGTTCAAAACAAGTCCGGGATAAAAATCCCCTTCAAAATTGGCACCATGATTGAATTGCCGCGTGCGGCTTTGACTGCCGATGAAATTGCAGAAGAAGCCGATTTCTTTTCTTTTGGCACCAACGATTTGACCCAAACCACTCTGGGAATCAGCCGGGACGATTCGGGCGGGTTTCTGCCTTACTATCTTGAACAGGGAGTGTGGGACGACGATCCCTTTGTGACGCTCGATAAAAAAGGGGTGGGACGTTTGATACAAATTGGCGTTGAAAAGGGAAAGTTGGTGAAGAAGAAGTTGCAGATAGGCATTTGTGGCGAACATGCCGCTGACACCCGTTCGATTGAATTTTTCAACGCATTGGAAGTGGATTATATCAGCTGTTCCCCCTTTCGAGTTTCTTCCGCTTTACTGGGTGCCGCTCAGGCTCAAATCAAATCGACTTGAAGTTGAAGAGTGTTTGGGTATCAATGCAAGATTGAATTCTCCAAGTTTTTCTATACTTTCCTCGTGAGAAGACGCGGTCCGGCACGGGATTGCGCCCGGTCCCATGGATTCCAATGAAACGGTCATTTGAAAAGTTCTGGTCATCACAAGCACAGACCGTCCCCCTCCTGTACGCCTGTATTTTACTTGCCCTTCTCATTTTTGCCACTTATTCGGGGGTGGCCTTCAATGACTTCGTCGAATTTGATGACGAGCCCTACGTCTATGGCAATTCCCACATTGTAGAAGGACTTTCACGCGCCAATATTATATGGGCCTGGACGAGTTTTGAAGAAGGCAACTGGCATCCCCTCACCTGGATGTCGCACATGCTGGATGTCGAACTGTTCGGTCTCGATGCCGCAGGGCATCATTGGATGAATGTGATTTTGCACGTCTGCAACGCCATTCTGGTTTTTATTTTTCTACAGCGCGTGACAGGACGTTACTGGGAAAGCCTGAGCGTTGCGGTTATATTTGCGATTCATCCCCTGCGCGTGGAGTCGGTCGCCTGGGCTTCCGAACGAAAAGATGTGCTCAGCGCGTTTTTTTATCTCTCTGCACTGTGTTTTTATTCCAGTTACATCAAGACAGAAAAACGTTCGAGCTATGTCGCAACCGCCCTGTGCATGGCTCTAGGGCTCACGGCAAAAGCCATGCCGGTGACACTCCCGGTGCTGTTACTGATTCTGGATTTCTGGCCCTTCCATCGCTACGCAGAGGGCACCGCTCTGCGAAAATTTTTAACCTTGTTCGTAGAAAAAATTCCCCTGTTTATTTTGTCGTTCATCGCGTCTGTCATTGCCTTTCATGCGCAGAGCAATCAGGGAACCGTGTCCCAGTTTCCGCTGGACGAGCGCATCGCACAGTCTCTTTCAGCGTATATGGATTATATTCTGAAATTTTTATTTCCGATGAATCTTGCCGTGCTCTATCCCTATGAGCGGGGCGTTTTTATGCAGAAGACGACACTGTCCGTCATCCTGCTGGCTGTGATTTCTCTCTGGATTTACCGCAATCGCAAAGACGGTCCCTGGGCGGTTGCAGGTTGGTTGTGGTTTCTGGTGACACTGGCTCCTGTGATCGGGATTGTGAAAATTGGCATGCATTCCATTGCCGACCGCTACACCTACATTCCCCACATAGGACTGGCCATTATGGTTTGCTGGGGGATTGCGCAAGCGAGTCGCGACTTGCCAAAATTAAAATCTCTGCTTTTGCCCGCAAGTTGGATTGTGGTGATTTGTTTTGTGTCCTTGAGCATCCGGCAGACAGGATTCTGGAAATCGAGTGAAAGCCTTTATGAAAGGGCTTTGAAAGTTGCCCCGGTAAATTTTCTGATGGAAGACTATCTGGGTGTGACGCATTTCCGAAAGGGCAAGCACGAAATCGCGGTGGAACATTTCAAAAAATCGATCCACATCAATCCCTATTACGCAGTGGGGCATTTGAATTTGGGCGGGTATTATTACACCAAGGGTCAATTGAAGCGAGCTGAGAAAGAATTTCTGATCGCGCTTGCGTTGGAGCCAACACTTGCCAAGGCGAGGTATTATCTGGATAAAGTGCATCAAGATCCCGAGTGGACAGAATTTTAAACACCCCCTTAAAAGCAAATCGGAAGCACGGGCTGAAACACCGTCCTGCTGAAAAGGTTTAATGGGGCGGTTACAAGTCCGAATGAAGTCCAGATTCAGGCGAGCGTGAAAATTTGATTTTTGCCAGACCGATTTCAGCAAGAACCATGTCGTCCTGCTCCGCTTTCAGTTTGAGGTCAAACACAGCCAAGGATCGCATTCCCATCAATTCTGCCAAAGCCCAAACCGCATGAGCGCGGATGAGAGCCTCCGCATCCTCAAGAGACGAGGTCAAAACAGGAATCGCTTCTGCGTTGCCGGAATTGCCGAGAGCGATGGCGACGTTTCTCAGCAGGCCCCGGCGTTTGGTGCGTTTCACGGGGCTGTTGCGGAATCGGTTGCGGAATCCTTCATCGTCCAGACCCATGAGTTCGATGAGGTTGCGCGTGCCCTCTCTTTCAACGAAGGCCGGTTCCTCCGTTTTGTGCGCGAAAGAATTCCAGGGGCATACGATCTGACAATCGTCGCACCCGTATATATGAGACCCGATGGCTTTTCTGAACTCGATGGGAATCGGGCCTTTCAATTCAATCGTCAGATAGGAAATGCATTTTCTGGAATCCAGAACATAAGGCGCAACAATCGCCCGCGTGGGGCAGACATCAATGCAGGCCGTGCAGGTTCCGCAATGATCCGTTGCCGGGGTCGAATAAGGCAACGGGATATCCACCAGAATCTCGGACAGGAAAAACCAGGAGCCCACCCCCTCGGTGATCAAATTCGTGTGTTTGCCAATCCAGCCCAGCCCCGCGTTTTGCGCCAGAGGTTTTTCCAGAACCGGGCCTGTATCGACATAGCGTCTTGTTGAACATTCAGGGAAGGCCTGCTTCAGAGCGTCTTCCAAAAGCTTGAGCCGGGCACCGAGGAGATCGTGATAATCCTCGTTCAAAGCATATAGAGAAACATCTCCGGTGTTTTTTTCATCAACAAAGCTCATGTCCTTGTCTGCGGTCAGATAGTTGGTGCTGAGGCAGACGATGCTCTGAACACCCGGCAGGACGAGGTTGGGATCGAGACGTTTTCCCTCACCGCGTTCGATGTAGCCCATTTCACCCGCCATTCCCTCGGCCAGCCATTTCCGGAATCGGGGACCCGCATCTCCCAATGTGGCGGGAGAGATGCCAAAACCGCTGAAACCCAATTCGCGCGCGCGAATTTGCAAGGCCTTGACCTTGTCGACAGCCGAAGGATTTTTTGGAATGAGATTGTTATCCATAGGTGGGTTTGATAATCTGAGAACAGGTCAAGAAACCATCATAAAAGTCATACACTCTATTCTAGTCTCTTATTGAAATGAATAAAACCGGCTATATTTATCACCCACTTTATCTCAAACACGAGACCGAGCCTCATCCCGAAAATCCCGGGCGTTTGGAAGCCATTTCGGCGCGTCTGGAGTCTTTCGATATGTACTCCAGCCTGCTGTGTCTGGACCCTCGTCCCGCTGAAATCGAACAAGTTTCCGCCAACCACGATCCCGGCTATGTGAAAGATTTGAAGCGGTATTGTCAGACCGGAGTGCGTTCATTGGACTCCGACACCGTCATCAGCCAGGACTCCTATTCCGCCGCCCTGTTGAGTGCCGGGGCCGGTCTCACCGCAGTGGACGCCATCATGAACAAGCAATGCAGGAATGCTTTTTGTGCTGTGCGACCACCCGGACACCATGCCGAGAGAGATCGGGGCATGGGCTTTTGCTTGTTCAACAACATAGCTGTGACCGCACGCTACGCCATTCAGCAATGGGAAATGAATCGAGTGTTTATTTTCGATTGGGATGTGCATCACGGCAATGGAACACAAAATTCATTTTACAAAGATTCCCATGTGTATTATTCCAGCATCCACCAGTATCCGTTTTATCCGGGAACGGGAAGCCATGAAGAAACAGGCAGTGGTGACGGCTTGGGAGCGACCCTTAATTTCCCCTTGCGAGCTTTTGAAGACGATGCAACCTATCTCAGTATTGTCACCGATAAATTGATCCCCGCAATTCAAAAATTTGCGCCCGACCTGATTTTGATCTCCGCAGGATTTGACGCGCACGAAGACGATCCTCTGGCACAGATGAATGTGTCCACCGAATGTTTTGGTGAAATGACCCGCTTGCTGACACAAGTCGCCGATGAAGTTTGCGATGGCCGACTCGTTTCCCTGCTCGAAGGTGGCTACAGCCACGAGGCCCTCGCCGATTCAGTATTGAGTCATATTCAGGCATTACAAAAATAGCAATTCGTAAGGTTGAACGGCTTGATAAAACATTGCAAACATATTCCGTTCACTGCCCTGCGTCGTGAAAAGCAGGCAATCGCCCATGATGCCATCCCTTGATACACCTGCCGAACGTAGAATCCTGACCATGGCCATGCTTGCGGCACTGGCGATTGTATTGCATCGCATGGAAGCCCTCCTTCCCCTGCCCTCGCCGTGGATCAAACTGGGGCTTGCCAATATCATGACCCTTTTGGCTCTCATTTATTTGGGATTGAAAGAAGCCTTCATCGTAACCATAGTGCGCGTCATTGGCGGGTCCATTCTGGCTGGGACCTTTATGTCCCCGACATTTTTCCTGAGTGCGGCAGGAGCCTTGTCGGCGACCCTCGTGATGGCGGCATTCTATGTAAATGGTAGAAGCCCGTTCAGTCTGGTGGGAATATGTGTGGCATCTGCCTACGCCCATACAGCGACAACCTTTCTTTGTGTTTACGCTTTTTTAGGCCCCATGCCCGGGTTTCTCAAGCTCATTCCCTTGTTTTCATTCATCGCACTGGCAGGCGGTATTTTGACAGGTCTGATCGCAAACGGCCTGAGTCAGAAATTGGATGAAGAAGGAGTGGCTTTGGGGACGGATGGAAATTGAAGATTTACAAATCCGAAAAGGAGTAAAGAATCAAATTAAAAAAGTTGACAATATGCGTTCAAGTTGGTTAAAGTTAGCGAAATCATACTAATAAAGGCAGGGAATTTGTGTTTTGAGTTAGTTTTGAATTGACTCTCATTGTTTTTATTGGTATTTTTAGACGTTTATTATTATGCGAGGCTCGCTCTGGTGTTGGGGGGAGAGAGGCTTTGTGAACAAATTGCCATAATTCATGCAAGGAAAATTGGATGGTTATGGCAATAACTATATGTGCCACAGGGTAGATTTATGAATGCAATCAAGAAAACGGGACTTTTAAAGTTGATGGCAGTTGGGCTTTTGACCTCTGCGCTGATACTGCCACAGGTTGCCTTTGCCGCTCCAGAAATCAAAACATCCGGAGGTGGGAAAAACTGGACATTCAGCGCAGGTGTCACCGCTATCAGGGATGACAACTTGTTGGGTGCTCCTGAGCGTGGCCCGATCCCTCTTTCCTTGCAGGGAAAAAACTTTGATGATGTCGGTGTCCGTTGGAATTCTAATCTCGGGTACAAATACAAACAGAGTTCCAAGCTCTCCTTCAAGTTTGATTACGATGTGAATCAAACGATCTATGAAGAGAACTCTTCGCGAGACATCACCACGCAAATGTTCGGAATCAATTCTGAATACAAGATTTCACCGCTGGTCAATATTCAAATGATGTACAAGTACATTTATAACATCGTTAATGGTGATGACTTCAGTGGTATCAACTATTTCAGGCCCTCGTTTAACTACATGCACAGAAAATATGGCATGACCGCGATTCATTTCCTTTATTCGGATACGAACAACTGGATCACTAATCTCCGAAATACTGAGACCACGGGAGCGGGTGTTGCTCAATACATTTTCTTTTCAAACTATACCCGACGTCTGACCATTGGGTATCAATACCGAAAAGACGATGCGAAGGGTAAGAACTTTGACCTCAGTTCACATGCTGTTAACGTAGGTCTTAAAACTCCGCTGTTTTATGGTATTAATTTAACTACGGATGCGAAATACACCCAAAAGGACTACAAATCACGACTGGCAATTGACACCCGTCTTCGAGAAGACAATCAACAGAGATACTCACTTGCTTTGGATAAGATGCTCATTTCGAAAATGGGTTATTTGCAAAATCTGGTTCTTAGGGGCCTGTACACTCATACCTATAACCGATCGACTGAAGACGCAGTATTCTCAGTCAACAATCATTGGGAACTGGGTTTGAGCGCGGCGTTCTAAATCAATTCCATAAGATACTTATAATAGCGAGTCAAGGAGAGAAAGAGTGAGCCTGAATAATAAAATTAGCCTAAAAAAGAAAGTCCTCGTCATTGGCTTAACAATGGCTTTGGGATTCTTCGCTTTTAAGGATATTGACTCAAGATCCGAAGCCCAGGGAGGTATTTTGGATTTCTTTGGATTTGGCGGAGGAGAATCCAATCAAGCTGGTCAAGGCGGTCAAGGCGGTCAAGGCGGTCAAGGGGGCCAAGGGGGCCAAGGCGGCCAAGGTGGTCAAGGTGGCCAAGGTGGTCAAGGTGGCCAACAAGGTGGTGGTTCTGGCGGAGGCGGCTTTGGTGGTGATGGTGGCGGCCCTGGCGGCGGTGGTGATGGTGGTTTCGGTGATGGTGGTCCTGGTGGCGGTTTCGGTGAAGCTCTGCCTCCCGGTGCTGATTTTGGTGGTGGTGGGGATGCTGGATTCAGTTTCGATTCCGGGTTCCTTGAGACCTTGGATGTTATGGAAAATATCGCAAATGAGATTGGTGCGGAGATAAACACAGAGGTTATCACTCAAGTGGACCAAGCGACTAAAACGGTTATTCTTGAAGATCAAGCGTTGCCATCCATTGCAAGTACTGCGAATGCAACACCTTCGCAGGCTGTAAACGAAACATCCTGATTCTGATTTAAAATATCAAGCATCCATTGCTTGTTGATTGATTTTCTAAAGTAGAAGAAACCAGGGCCTCTCAAGGGCTCTGGTTTTTTTTATGTTGATTCCTTCAAGAATAGATAGGTCAGCCGAGATGCAGTCAAGTGGGCTGATTATTGGAAAGGGCAACTGCTAAAAAAGTCTGGGACAATGCAATTGTAAATGGGAGCTTGATCAGGAAGTATGAGGTTGGGATTCTTCGTTGGGCTGGACTTGCTCAATGGTCCATAAATCGCAAGTTCCGCAAACATCGCGATAGTTCTGGCGGAAATGATTGAAGTCACCGCTCTTCCAAATCCTCTGAAGGTCAGCCGTCAGTATATTTCCCATCGGTGCGTGCGGGAGCAGGCAACAGGGAGTCACGGAACCTTCGCGGGTGATATAAACATAATCGAAGGTCTTCAGGCAGAATTTCCCGGAACGGTGCAGTTTTTTGCGTAAAAGTTGATAAAAGAAGCGGGTGAGTCCGCTGGAAACGGAAAATTGCAACCAGTCAAGTTGAACACCCAGAGAGCGGGCAAGGGCATCTGCGTTTGCAAAGGTCTTTGCTTCTTGAAGGGCGGTCGGGCGTCTTAACTCGGGTGCGTATTTGCGGTCGAGTCTGCCAACGTTGACAGTTTGGATTCCAAGTCGCCCGGCGTATTTGATGACATCCAGCAAATCTTTTTCGCAGTCTGCATGCAGGGTGGCTTGAAGTCTTAAAGCGGGTTTTCCATTTTGACGCAATTGGGCGACGGTTTCAATATTGGCCAGTACTTTTTCATTATGATGGCCCATTTCCGCACTGCCATTGACGTCGTCGAGCGAAAAAGTCAAGGTATCGACACCGGAGGCGATGATTTCCTGCGCCAGTTCGGGTTTGCTGAACAGGGCGTTGGATGTGATCATGACCGAATGACCGCGTGCCTTGCAATGGGAGATCATGTCGAAACATCGGGGATGAAGGAAGGGTTCGCCCCAGCCTGTGAGGGTGATTTGTTCGTCGCCCTGCAAACCTGCGACTACGGCAACAAATTTTTCCCAGTCCATGTGTTCGAGCTCGATATCGAGTACTTCGCGCGGGCACATGGGACAATCCATGTTGCAACGGTTGGTGATCTCTATCTGCACCTGTCGCGGTCGGCTGGGAAGCCGGTACCTGAGGCGACGGAAAGTTTCTTCTACAAGTTTGAACATGGTTGGGGTCGATCTCCGGAAAGACGCTGAAGAATCATTATAACGAAAAATATTTATCGCGACGGAAAATAAAATGTTATTTTAAAAGCATCTCTGTTTTATTCAACACGTCTTATTCTATACGGCTATTTTACAGGAAACCTTCAATCCGAATCGTTTCGGGGTGCAAATACTTCAGGAATCGGATTCTATAAAATCAAGGAGCAAGCAGGAACATGGGCATGACGCTTACTGAAAAAATACTGGCAGATCATTCCGATCAGGCTACCGTTTCCCCCGGAGACAATATCTGGATCGATGTGGATGTGCTGATGACGCATGATGTTTGTGGTCCGGGAACGATCGGTATCTTCAAAGAACAGTTTGGAGCCGACTTCAAGGTGTGGAATAAGGAAAAGGTGGTGATTATTCCCGACCATTATATTTTCACTTCGGACGTGCACGCCAACCGCAATATAGACATACTGCGAGCCTTCGCGAAGGAACAAAGCCTGCCGTATTATTACGATGTGGGAACCAAGGATTATAAAGGGGTGTGCCACATTGCATTGGCACAGGAAGGGCATAACCGTCCGGGCGAAGTATTGTTTGGAACCGATTCGCACACCTGTACATCGGGTGCTTTTGGGATGTTTGCCACAGGTATCGGCAACACCGATGCGGCTTTCATTATGGGGACGGGAAAATTGTGGGTAAAAGTCCCTGAGAGCATGCGCTTTGAATTCACCGGCGAATTCCCTCCTTATATCATGGCGAAAGACATCATCCTGCAAGTCATCGGAGACATCGGTGTGGCGGGTGCGACTTACCGGGCAATGGAGTGGGCGGGCGATGCGATCATGAATTTTTCTATGGAAGAACGCATGACGCTCTGCAACATGGCGATTGAAGCGGGTGGCAAAAATGCCTTGATCCCTGCGGATGAAAAGACGGTCGAATACGTGAAGCAGAGGACGGACAAGCCTTTCAAAATTCATCATGCGGATGCCGATGCGAAATACTGTTTCAATAAAGTCTACAATGCGAGCGAGATGGAGCCTGTCGTCGCCAAGCCGCATTCGCCTGACAACAAGGCGAAGGTGACTGAGGTTGCGGGCACAAAAATTGATCGGGCCTATATTGGTTCGTGTACAGGTGGGAAATTCACCGATTTTCTGGCCGCCGCTAGGATATTAAAGGGTAAAAAAGTAGCGGTAGACACATTCATCGTTCCCGCAACGATGGAGGTGGAAAAAGATCTGTACGAAAAACGTTGGGATGGGGAAACGTTGATGGATATTTTCAAGAATGCGGGTGCAAGCATTGGGGAATCTTCCTGCGCGGCTTGTCTCGGCGGACCCAAAGACACGTTTGGTCGCACCCACGGTACGGAAGTGGTTATTTCGACCACCAATCGAAATTTCCCGGGGCGAATGGGTTCCAAACAGTCTGAAGTTTATCTGGCATCGCCTTACACCGCGGCCGCATCGGCGATCACGGGTAAAATCACCGATCCCAGAGAATTCATCAATTAATGTTGCGGCATGGTCTGACTGTGCCTGAATAAATAAAGAGGAATTATGGAAGATATTATCGAAGGCACTGCCTATGTATTGGGCGACGACATTGACACGGATCAAATCATCCCGGCCGAGCATCTGGTTTATAGTTTGAGCGATCCCGAAGAAAAGAAAAACTACGGCAAGTATGCATTGTCAGGCGTTCCATCTGCCGGAGCGGGTCTGCCGGATGGCGGCAAGAGTTTTGTCGCGGATGGAAAATTTGAATCCGATCATAAAATCATCATCGGAGGTAAGAATTTTGGTTGTGGTTCTTCTCGCGAACATGCGCCGGCTTGTTTGAAAATTGCTGGAATCAAGGCTGTTGTGGCGGAATCCTATGCCCGGATTTTTTACCGCAACTCGGTGGATGGGGGTTTTTTCATTCCCTTTGAAACGCCTGCTTCTCTGATTGGTACGATCCGAACAGGGGACCGTTTGGTGATTGATGTTGCTAAAGGAGAGCTGACTCACCACAGTGGGGGGGATTCAAAAGTCTGGCAACTCAAACCTCTGGGGGATGTGAGTGAGATTATCAGAGCAGGTGATATTTTTGCCTACGCTCGCAAGGCAGGGCTCATTCCCTCGGCTTGAAGGTGCCATGATATCAGGCTCTGTTGGCTGAGACATCTATGTTTCCAGTTTGAAGAAACTGTTTTAAGTTAAAGAAATAGCTCTATTCATTAAGGATAGGGCTATTTCTTTTTATTTGATTTAACCTTCACATTTCGAGCCATTTCGTTTGTGGTAGCGGCTTGCTCTCCCACTGCGCTGACAATCGTATTAGAAATATCTTTCCTGAAGGAAAGAAAAGTTTGGAAATTTGTTCACGAGTGCAACGGCCTATTGCAATAGACCAGAAAAATGTCCGGAATTTTCAAAACACTGTTCTATTAGAATTTCTTCCGCTTTGGGACAGGTCATCACCGACGGCCCATGTCATCGACACCCATTTTGCAGGTTCCTACAGGTTGAGAAACAGAACAGGCACTGTTGATAATGTATTCGTTCAAATTAATCGAAGGAAAGGGTGTGATTTGTTTTTTCCTCCAGGCACTGAGTCCGTTTCCCAAATCCAATGCCATTTTCAGGCCGGTTCGACACAGCTCCATATCCACAGAGTTGGAAAAATATTGTGGGTTGATGACCGGACTGTAGATATTGTTTGACTGGAGCCACACATTGAGCCAAGGCTCTGGGTATTTTGTGCGTGCACAAAAATACTGTAGAAATTTTCCAGATCGCTGGGCGAAGGACCGCAGGTGTAGTTCCCACGGCTCATTGTCAGGCCAATTCGGGATTTGTTGTCTGTATATCCCCCCAAATTATAGGGTTGTCCGGTGATGGGTTGCGCCGAGCTGAAAAGTGTGGTGAGCAATAGATGATCCTGAAGGTTCTTCTCAACCCCTGGAGAATCGCAAATCACTGGAATGCCAAGCCGACTCAAATCTGCGGCATCGCCGATGCCTGAAAGCATCAATAGTTGAGGGGAACCAAATACGCCGGCGCAAAGATGTATTTCTCTTGAGGCCATGAGTGTGATTTTTTTGCCAGAGGATTCTGCGATGATGCCATGAGCGATGTTTGTTAGGGGATCAATCAATACTTGATGGGTCAAAACGTCACTGGCAACATGGAGGTTTGGGCGATCGAGGTAGGGGCGGATGAAGGAATCGAAGGTGTTTTCCGGCCTGCCTGTGTTGTATTTGTACGAATATCGGGCATGCTTGAAGTTTCCCGGTCGCAATAGGGGTATTTGAATGGAGAGTGAGCCTGATATGTAAAATAAGTTGGAGACAGAAAAGATAATGTTATAATGCCAGATTTACACAGATAAATTCTAAAAGGGTCGAGGCTATTTCAGTGATTGTAAGGTTTTGGGGAGTGCGAGGAAGTTTCCCGTCGGGAAACGCAGAAACAGTGAGTGTGGGAGGAAATACCACCTGTGTGGAAGTCCGGTGTGGTGATGAAATCATCATTTTTGATAGTGGAACGGGGATCATCAATCTGGGTAAATCCCTGATGAAGGAAATGCCTGTTCGGGCAAACCTGTTTTTTTCGCATGTCCACTGGGATCATATTCAGGGTTTCCCGTTTTTTACGCCTTTTTATGTGCCCGGCAATGAATTTGACATTTATGGCGGCACCAGTCTGCCTTCTAAAAGCATCGAACAAGTGTTGGATAATCAGATGTCTTCACCGTGTTTTCCCATTCGCAAAGAAGTTTTTGGGGCGAAATTGAGGTACCACGATCTGAAGGCGGGTGATGTTGTCGAAGGCAAAAACTTCAAAATCACACTGGCGAATTTATACCATCCCGATGGCACCTTTGGTTACCGTGTGGATAGCGGTGGGCAATCGCTTGTATTTGCCACAGACAATGAGCATGCGGAAGGCAAGCTGTGTAAAAACCTTTTAAAACTTTGTCAGGATGCAGATCTTTTGATTTACGACTCGCAGTACACCGATGCGGAGTATTATGGACTGGAAGGACAGTTTTCTCGCAAAGGCTGGGGCCACAGCACGATGAAAGAGGGCGTGAAAATGGCAGAAGCTGGAAACGTAAAAAAACTGGCACTCTTTCATCACGATCCTGCACATGACGATGCATTCATTGGTAGAATAGAATCTGAATGCAAGCAAATTTTCCCCAACTGTATAGCCGCTTTCGAAGGGTTGGAGATCAACCTTGACGATCCCGAATTGCCCAAATCCATGTTTGTCTAGAGTCCTGCTTTGCGTGTTGCTGGTAATCTCCTTTTCATGGGGATGCGCTCAAGAACGGGTTATTAGCAAAGAGCAATCTCTACGCCAGCATTATAAAGACATCAGCCGATGGGTACTCCCCAATCCTCCCGCGCAAATTGTGCAGGCCGAACTTGTATGGTTGAACGCCGATTCCCTGGCTGACATCATCCTTGTTTCTCGCAATGGCAAAGATTCTTTGCATGCAGATGTCTATCTGAACGGAGGAAAAGCGGAAAAGTACAAATTTTCGCTGAAAGAAAATCCGGCCCTGAATCAACGCCTTGCAGAAGGCGTGCTCTATGTTTCTTTTGGAGACATTGACCGGGACGGACGGCAGGAGTTGATCTTGTTGACGCGCGAGAATTCAGGTGAAAATAACGCCGAAATCTGGTTCAACAACGGTCAGGGCGTTTTTTATCAAAAAAAAGAATATTATTTCCCGAAGCTCCCCCGGGGTTTTGATCGAGCACAGTTCGTCGATATCGATGGGGATTTTGATCTGGATTTGTGGTTCACCGGGGAAAACGTTTTGACGGAAGATGGAAAACCCGCCCCTTATCAGGCGCGTCTGTTTTTGAACGACTCCAAAGGTGGTTTTAAGGATCAAACCGAATTATTGCTCCCCCCCCTTCCCCCCGGTATCTCGTTTTTATCCATTGCCGATTATGATCAGGACGGAACGCCCGATATTTTCATCGCCTATGCACAGGGCCGGGATCGCCTTTTGATCAACAACGGACTCGGCAGATTCGCCGATCGCACCGAAGATATGCTCCCCCTCCTGGTCGACCACACCCTGCACGTGGACTGGGCCGATTTTGATATGGATGGCGATAACGACCTTCTGCTGGTAGTGATGCGGGACAAAGATACAGATCAGAAAAATGAGTACAGCTATTTTCTGGAAAACACAGGGCAAGGACATTTTGTCAAAAAAGTCAGTGAAGACCTGCCTACCATACCGACCCGCAGGGTTTATTTGCTGGACTCCAATCAAAATAAAATTCCCGATCTCATCTTGTTGACCTCAAAGGGTCCTGAAATTTACACAGGCAAAGGGAATTGGCGATTTAAAAATGAGACCGCGCGGCGTCTTCCCGTATCAGAGGTCATCAGGGAAATGAGTTTCGGTGACATTACCGGTGACAATTCTCTCGATATTTTGAGCATTGTGGGAAAAAATAAAACCGCTAAATTATGGATCAGCAGTTTCAAATAAAAAGGTAAGCCTCTTCGCAAAATGACACCTCCAAAAAGCTTGACACTATTGAAAGTTTTAACCGTGATGGCCTGGGCCGATGGTTTGGCGACGCAAGCGGAGCTGAACTTCATCAAAAACCTGATGTTGAAATTTAATTTGAACGTAAAGGAATGGGAGGAATTGAAACCTTTCATGGAAGCCCCCCTGCCTTCGGACAAACAGGAGGCCCTGTTCACTGAATTGCGCAGTGAACTGAGCACAGCACAGGCAAGAGCCTCTGCGCTCGAAGCGTGTCGCACGGTCGTTTCAGCCGATGGCGAGCTGGATGCGAATGAGGAGAAACTTTTGCAAGAATTCAGCCGGGCTTTGGAAGGCCCGGTATTGAACAGGAGTGCCACAGGAGGATTGGGCGGATTTGTAAGGAATATCCTGCCCGCCCTATTCGGCAAACCCGACCCGGATATGGAACGTTATTTCAAACGTGAAATTTTCCATAAAATTGAGTTAAAATTATCAGGAGAAGATTTTCAGGTCGATTGGCAAGACGATCGGCTGTATCTCGTCTGTCTGCTGGGGGTTCTGTTGGCACAGGCCGCGAAAATGGATGGAGAGTTTGCGCCGGATGAGAAAAATACCTTACGGACACTGGTCTCCAGAAAATTGTCACTCAGTGAAAACGAAGCGATCCTGTTTGTAGAAGTTCTGGAAGAACAAGTGGACAAAGGGTTCGACTGCGATGAAGTCATTTCAGAAGTCAATCGCCTTGTTTCGTTCAATGATCGTCTGGGTGTGATGGATTGTTTCTTTGCCGTAGCCTGCGCCGATGGCGAACTCACTCACGAAGAAACCGAAGAAATACGGAGAATCACCAAAGCCATGCTGATTCCCCATTCGCATTTTATAAGTGCAAAACTGAAAGCACTGGACCATATCAGAAAAATTTAAACGGGGACGGTTGAACATGCCAGATATTCATTTCGGGCTTTATTCAACGCTCCTCAAGGTCGTCTTGGCAAATGACAAACCCACCTAAAAAATTCATCGGCGTGATGTTCGAGTGCTGTAAAGTCTATCGCCGGATTTACATCAACAAAGAGAACAACGCCTACGAAGGCAACTGTCCCCGTTGCCGAAAGAAAGTAAAAGCCATCATCGGAGAGGGCGGAACCGACAACCGCTTCTTCAACGCGCGCTAACTCCCACCTGCGTGGGAGGCAAAGGGCTGTGCCGCCACCTTCCCCGGTGGAGGGAATGTTGCTTCGTTGGGCAATCGTTTCGAATTTGGATTCGAAATTTCTCCACGGGGAATGAAAGGGCTATCGAATGAATAAAATTAGACAGCAAGACCAATGCCGGACTTTCGGATTGAGATCACCTATTCTGACGGAGAGACAGTCGTTGCAGATTTCAAACCAGCCATCGCTAAGGGAGGGGTTTTTGCAGAACTGAACGATCCTGTTTTTTTCAAGCGGTTCAAGATCGGTGAAGAGGGTCGCTACATTGAATGGCCCAATGGCCTAGATTTTTGTGCGGATGGACTGCGTCATCAATCAATGATAAGTCTTTAAATTCTATCGGGCGAGTCCGGTCAATGAGCTGTTCTTTAGTAAGGGTTTGATGCCCCATGATCCAATTAAATCTGTACGATTTTTGGGAATAGGAAGAAATGACAATCAGGCGCATGAAAATAAGAATGCATTCGTGGGTTATTGAGCTCAAATGAAAAAGGGAAAAAGTACTGATGTCTATATACCGTATTGAGGATGCCCAAATTGTTGCAATCAAAAGGACAACATTTGAGTCGCAAGGATTGAAGGAACGAGGGGATTTGCAAAAAATACTCAAAGCCCAAATCGGATTGCTCCAGATACACTGATCGTTTCAGAGGAATTTGGCGATTGGAAAGACAGTCACCGACGTATTGATCTGCTGGGGATTGATAAAAATGCAAATCTGGTCGTGATCGAGCTTAAGCGCACCGAGGACGGTGGGCACATGGAGCTTCAGGCGATCAGATACGCATCCATGATTTCAACCTTGACCTTCGACAAACTCGTAAATATTTACAGGTTCTATTTAAACGATAACAATCTTGAACTGGATCCGGAACAAAGCATATTGGATTTTTTGGGATGGGATGAATCACATGAAGATGAGTTTGGACTGGAGATGAAAATCATTCTTGCTTCGGCAGATTTTTCCAAGGAGTTAACCACTACTGTGATGTGGCTAAATGATTTTGGACTGGATATTCGATGTGTGAGGAATGCATCCTTATAATTACGAGGGTAAAACCTTATTGGATGTACAGACGGTAATCCCCCCTTCCTGAAGTAGCAGACTACTCCGCATAGTTTAGAAAGTGATAATTAACGTTTCTAATACCTGAGAACTATATTTTTCTGATTCGGTAGGGGAGTGTTTCTATTTTTTCTGGCGGGTCATTGCGACCCGGTGATTGATTGAATCGGTTTGGAAGGGGCTACGTTGCCCCGGTTGAACGAGCTTCCGTTCGGGAATCCCGTTCGGGAATTCAGTCCTGGATGCCGGTCTTTACTACGAGGTCGCCGTAGACTTTCACGCGGCAGGACATTCTTTGCTCAGGTGCAATTTTTTGCAGGTTTTCGAAGAAGGTCCGAGGATTCACATTTTCTGCGGGCTCCACTTCTACGATGCATTTTGCGCACAGGCCCATGCCTCGGCAATTGAAGACGCGGTTGGCTCCTTTATATATCTGGGCTTCGGTGTAACCGATGGCCTGCCTTAAATTGGCACCGTAGCCAATTTTGATTTCGTGTTTTTCGCCGGTTTCTGCGTTGTTGATGGTTATCTTGGGCATTGCTCTCTTTTTCTCCTTTTTCCTCTGAAACCCTAGGTATGAAGGGCTTATTCTGCATTAGTTCCAGAAAAAGTCAATCCATTTTTGGATTCTGGACGCGGGCTCAAATAGAGTAATTGTGTCCGGTCAGAATTTTCTTTTCTTTCAGGTATTTACAAATTTTCTCAGCGGATGCTTCTTCATTTTGCGCTTCGGTAAGAGACAGGGTCATGTCCGGATTCCCAGTCGGTTCCTCGACGCCTGTCACTTGGATTTCGATGACGGGGCAAGGCTCTGCCAGCAGACGGAGATCGGAATGGTCTTCCTGATTGAACACATTCGAGGTTGAGATCACGACGTGTCCGGCATCGAGAAAAAGCCGGGCGACTTCGCCAAAGCGTCGAATGGATTCACCCTTTTGTTCGCCTTCAATATTCGCGGAAACGCCGAGCTGTACGTTGCGACCATCCAATAGATAACTTTGATGATTGTGATCGAACAGTGTGCGCTCAAGCTTTTTAGCCAGCCGGGCTTTGCCGACACCCGCTTCACCGGTGATGAGGATGAGTGCGGACTGGTGACCGTTGCGATAGGCGCGCTCTTGCGCCTGAATGTCGCTTTTGACCCAGTTGAAATCTCTTTGTCGTACTTCGGCGCGGAGCTTGTCTTCTTTGATGGCCGGTGTGTAGGTGGTGACGATACCGCCGCCGCACACATCGTAGCCATCCACCAATACAAAGCGTCCGGTGGTGGCGATCTCTCCAAACAAGTCGAAGGCTACGGGCCGTTGCACGCGCAGGGTCAGTTCAGCGACGTCATTTTTGGCAACGAAATCCTGATCCACCAGTGTCTCCAGTGTGGAGGCGTCGATGACTTTTTTGAATTCGACGACCTGACACGGGGCTTCTTGTGTGGTCAGTTTGAGGGTGTAATTTTTATCGCGTACGAGTTTGTTTTTTCCCATCCAGAAGATATTGACATCGAAAACGCTGGAGACGATGGGCAATTGATCGGTGCGGGTTGCGACATCACCGCGTTCGACAAAGATTTGCTCGTCGAGGGTGAACCCGATGGATTGTGAGGCTTCAGCGGTTACGGGTTGATTGGGAACGCTCCAGGCTTCGATACTTTTTACCACACCGGTTTTGTTGGACGGCGAGAAAATCAGACGATCGCCTTTTTTCAACTGACCCGCTTCGACCCGGCCTGCAATGATTCGGCGTTCGTCGAATTTGTAGACGTCTTGAACGGGCATCCGAAAGGGCAGATGGTTGAGGCGTTGTTTCTTTTCAAATTGATCCAGCATTTGCAGAACACTGGGGCCTTCGTACCAGGGCATCTCGTCTTTACGTGCGGCAATGTTGACACCGAGCTTTGCAGAAACTGGGATGTACTCATCGACTTTGATGTCGAGTGAATGCAGGAAGGCGTTGTATTCTTCGCGAATTTTATTGTAGACGTCTTTATCGTAACCGACGAGGTCCATTTTGTTGACGACCACAACGACATTGGTCAGGCCCAGTAGTTTCAGGATGTAGCCATGACGACGGCTTTGTTCCTGAACACCTTCTTTGGCGTCGATCAACAAGAGAGCGGCCTCCGCTTCGGAGGCACCGGTCACCATATTTTTGAGAAATTCCTTATGGCCGGGGGCATCGATGATGACGTAATGCCGCTTTTCGGTTTTAAAGAAGATTTGCGACGTGTCGATGGTGATGCCTTGTTCCTGCTCCTCTTCGAGCGCGTCAAGGAGAAAGGCAAACTCGAAGGTTTTCCCCTGTCGTTTGCAGATTTCTTTCACAAAATCAAGTTTGCCGTCGGGCAGACTTCCCGTGTCTGAGAGCAAGCGTCCGACGAGGGTGGATTTTCCGTGATCGACATGGCCAACAATGACCAGACGCATTAACTGATTGGAGAGACTGAGGGCGGTTCCGTTATCTGTCATTTTACATATACCCCTTGGCGCGAAGCTTTTGCATGGCGTAAGTATCTTCCTGGTCCTGAGCTCTGCCAGAGCGCTCGGAGGTGTCAATGGTTTTTAGTTCCTCCACAATTTCAGCGACGGTGGAGGCTTTGGAGTCAATGGGCAGGGTACAGGGCGCGCATCCTAATGAACGGTAGCGCTTGCCCTCCGCATTGGAGAAATACAGATCAATGATGGGAATGTTTTCTCTTTGAATGTATTCCCAGACGTTCAGCTCCGTCCATTGCAAAATGGGATGAATGCGGATATGTGTTCCCGCTTCAAAAGAAGTTTTGAATTGATCCCACAGCTCGGGAGGCTGGTCTTTGAAATCCCACTCAAAATCTTTGTTGCGCGGCGAGAAGTAACGTTCTTTTGCGCGCGTGCCTTCCTCATCTCTGCGGATGCCGAGGATGAGGCCGGTGTATTTTTTATCTTCCATGACCGCGTGCAGGCCATTGGTTTTGAGAGCTTCGCAACAAGTGATTCGGCCCATCGTGTGGTTCATGCCCTCGGCGATGGCTTTTTCATTTTTGCCGACGACGAGGTTAAGTCCCCACTCTTTGGCAACACGATCGCGATACTCGATCATTGCGGGAATTTTAAAAGTGGTGTCGATGTGCACAAGAGGAATCGGACAGTGACCAAAAAAGGCTTTCCGTGCCAGCCAGACCAGCACTGTGGAATCTTTTCCAATGGACCACAACATAGCGAGGTCTTTAAAATTCTTGTACGCTTCGCGAAGAATATAAATGCTTTGGTTTTCCAGATGATCCAAATGATCCATAGTGGTTCCTTACAATTTTTACAATAAACGAGGTCAACCTCGTTGAATGCTATTTAAAAATCACCGCAATCCATAATCATTTGCGGGAGAATACATACAAGATACAAGGGACTCGGTAGTATATCCACTCCACCGATGGGAATCAAGAAATAACGTATCTTTCCCGGAGCCGTCTGGAAATATTGAGTTGAATCGGGCTTGAACATGAAAAGATCAATCATTAAGTGGGTGTGGATCTCCGGGGAAAGGGTTGTATGTTTTTACGAGAAGTATTTTTTGACGACGTTCGGGAAGGGACACCGATTGCAGTTGTTTCCGTTTTGGGCGCAAAAATCCTGATAAATCTGCATGAGCCCCTGACGCTTTCTGTCGTTGACCAATAAGTCGGTCATTTCTTTTTGATTGCCGAGGATATAGTATTTGATGAATCGCAGGAGATGATTGTCGCCACTGGCTTTGCTCGATTGGTAGAGTTTGTTGAAGGTGGCTTCCAGTTCTGGGGATCGTTGGGCGCGCGCATAGATCAGTCCAATGGGCAGTACGATGTTGAGAATGATTTCTGCAGAGCGAGTGGGGCCGATCAGGTTTTGGGCTTTTTTCAACAGTTTCCCGCCGGGGGTGTAATGCAGGTTCCAATAGTCTTCGCCACCAATGGAAAAGTAATCGTAAATTTTTTTTGGGATTTTGACGGCATAACCCTTCTGCGGTGACATCTGGGTTTCTTTTTTCAAGGTGGCGATGAAGTCTGCAAACAACCCGCCATTCAGATGACGCACGATGAGACTCGCCAGTCCGGCGATTCGGCGATAAGGATAGTTTGCAGGGCGGAGGCCACTGAATTTCCAGCAATCCGCATTCAGGCTGGAGGCTGGAAGCCGGGGCTGGTACTGTTTCCAGAGTTTTTGCAAACTTGCAAAATATTCCCTGTCCTTTGTCGGCAAGGTCGTGAGATCGAGCCCCTTAAAATCAATCAGGCCTGAGAATCCAAACAGCATTGCGGAGACATGAAGGCGTTTCAGCTCTACTGAAATGCGTTGTGGCAGAAGTTCTTTGATCAATGCAAGGGGAAGGTCTTCGGCGAGGTATCGAAAGCTTTGTTTGTTGTTGGGGTAGCCCATCGCTTCGGCCAGACCTTCGTAGAAAACTTGTTCGTAGCCTCTGAGGATCACCCGGTCGTGGAAGCGTCCCATTTTGGTGACAATCCGTGCGTCTCCGGCGGCATCGAACAATTGCTCCAGTCGTTCAAAGGGGAGCCGCGCGAGTGGTTCGTGGCACAAGCCGTAATTGAACCGGTTCATTATCGGATAGCTTTCCAGATCCAGTTCTTCGGCGAGTTGCAGGATGCCTTTTTTGAGAAAATTCTTCAGTTCGAATTCAAAGATATGACCGCCGCGCAGTTGTTCGGGTCCGATATCGGCGGGGCGGGAGGAGACGGGGGCTTTGCCTGTTTTCCAGAGAAAAACATGGAAAACAACGTTGTCGAATTCGGGATTGCTGGAGTGATTGTGCGCTTGCCAGTCTCCCGAATTGACGTGGATTTCCAGATCGCCTTCAAAAAGTTTGCCGTCGATTTTGATCGTCGCATTTTTGAAATCGGGGCCGGGTCCAAAATTCCAGTATCCGGGAAAGATCACTTCGGCTGATTCGGCATCGGTGGTGCAGAGTTTGTCTTTCTTCAGTGCCTGATCGTTCCACACGCAACGCAGAACCTTTTCGGGGATTCTGATTTTGGAATCTTCTTCGCAAACGCGGACGCTTGAGAAAATGCGAGTGAATTTGAGGTAATCTTCAGCGAAAGAGGAATGCGGAGCATTCATTTCAATTTCCAGGTGGTTCCCTCAGGACCGTCCTCCAGAATCACTCCCAGGGCGATCAATTCATCGCGTTTCTGATCGGCGACCGCCCAGTTCTTTTCGGCGCGTGCGTTGTTTCTTTCCAGAATCAAAGCTTCCACTTTCGCGGGATCAATGCCGGACTCGGCTTTTTTTCGGTTGAATGCGGTGGCCTTGAAATCTTCGGGAGAACTGTGGAACAAACCCAGCAGATTGCCGACTTTTCGTAAAGCCCCTGAGATCACTGCAATTTTGCGGACATTGTTGATGTCTGGATTGGCTTTTTGCAAGCAGGGATTGAGAGCCTTCAAGGCTTCATTCATATGGGCAATGGCGACAGCGGTGTTGAAGTCATCGCACATGGCTTCGTCGAAACCGGAAAGAAGGGAATGGGCCTCAATGTCTTTTTCCAGATTGGGCAGGTTGACTTCCGTGCGTTTGTCGAGCAGTGCCTGGGCAGATTCCAGAGCCTCGTAAAATCGGGTCGCTACTTTTTCAGCTTCTTCCAGATTGTGCTGGGAGAAGTCGATCGGCCCACGATATTGACAACTTATCAAAAACAGGCGCAGGGTTTCCGGATGAAATTTTTCAAAAATTTCGCGGATAGTGAAGAAATTGTCCAGTGATTTGGACATTTTTTCCTTGTCGATATTAACAAAACCGTTGTGCATCCAGTAGCGAACCGGTTTGTGGCCGGTGGCTCCGCAGGATTGGGCGACTTCGTTTTCGTGATGCGGGAATACCAGATCTTTGCCGCCGCCGTGGATATCAAAGGTCTCTCCAAGCAGTTTTGCACTCATTGCGGAGCATTCGATATGCCATCCCGGTCGGCCTTGGCCCCAGGGGCTGTCCCAAAAGGGTTCGCCGGGTTTGCTTTTTTTCCACAAAGCAAAATCGAGCGGGTCTTTTTTGGTTTCGTTGACATCGATTCGGGCTCCTGATTGCAAATCTTCGATGTTTTTTCCCGACAACTGACCGTAATCTTTGAAGGAGCGAACGGAGTAAAAAACGTCGCCGTCTGCCGGGTACGCGTGACCGCGTTCGATCAGAGTCGAGATCATGGCAAGCATGTCGTGGATATGATCGGTCGCAAGCGGTTCATTACTGGGCTTCTCAATGTTCAAACGACCCATGTCTTCGTAAAACGCATCGATGAATTCGCGCGTGATGTCTGTCCAGGGAACGCCACGTTCGTTGGCGCGTTTGATGATCTTGTCGTCGATGTCGGTGAAATTGCGGACAAAGTTGACATCGTACCCGAGACGTTTCAGGTAACGGTAGATGACATCAAAAGCAACGGCAGAGCGTGCGTGCCCCACATGGCAATAGTCGTAGACGGTGACGCCGCACACGTACATGCTGACGCGACCGGGGATGAGAGGAACAAATTCCTCTTTTTTCCCGCTCTGGGTGTTGAAAATTTTAAGTATTTTCGGTTGCGTCATTTTGTATCCGATTTATTTTGATCTTTTTCGAAATCGGGATTGAGCCGAGCCTCAAGTTCCTTGACGTTGTTGCGCAATTGCGAGACCGCAAATTTTGCTTCACTTATCAACTCGGCCTCGGTCACACCCTCGCTACCAGCGAGTCCAGAGATTTTTTTACGGATGTCGTCCATTTTTTTCTCCAAACCGTCGCTTCGTTTTTTACTGAAACTTTTGGCAATGGCACCTTTCAAACCGCCACCGGCAAAATGTTGGGTGATGGCCAGCAACATGCGTTTTCTGGAAATAAATTTTTTACCATCTTTCCAATCCTGAATGGCCTGCAACATCTCTTGTTCAATGTTGTCCACGACCAGATTGTAGTCGGTGGCTTCAACCAGATCGTTGATATCACCGGGTTTCGAGTTCGATTTGATATCAAAGTCGATGGTTTGATCAACGCCGGTGAGATCGGCACTCTTCAAGTTTGCGGCCACTTCTTCGGGCTTGAGACTGGGATTCCAGACTTGCATGATGAAGTTTTTGCTGTCGATATTTTCAAAAGAGTATTCGCCTTTGTCATTGGAGGTCGTGTAATAACCGTTGGGCACAACGAAAACGGTGCCAACCATGTTTTTGTGCATATTGCATCGCAATACCACAGGCCCGGCTGAATCGAGGGTGATGCTCTTGACCGATCCTGAGGCCATGGCTCCCAGATTGAATTGATTGTTGAGCGATTTGGAGTAAATGTTATGAACATCCGTATCCAGGTTTTTGAAGGTGACGGTAGAGCCGACGGATACAACGGAGTGCATCGGTACAAATTTCAAATCCGTTTGATTGATGGTCAAGGCTTCCTGCTCCTGCTTGCGCACCTTCATTTTGCTTTTTGTTTCCAGAATGACGATGGTATCAAGCCCTGCCGGTTGCCCGTTGATCAGAATTTTTCCTTTGACGTTGGTGGTTCCTTTGATCTTTTTGCCGGACCCATCCTTCATGCCACTGGAACCTTCCATTTTTTCTTCTTCCGTTTTATGTTCTTCGGCACTGGCGGTTTCGACCTTGTTTTCCTCGGCCTTATTTTCGGCTTCGTCTTTTTTCTGATTGCTGGGGACGAGGGGAGCTTTTTTGTCTTCCGGTGTCACATAGCGTCCGAGTGCCGTCAGCATTTGAACAACGAAGGGTTTCTCGTAGAAGCGATCCATTGCAATGGCTTTTTCAAAGAACGGAGCGGCTTCTTCAAACTTTTTGCGGATGCTGAGGACGATACCCAAATTGAAATAGGCTTGCGCGAAATTGGGTTCGAGTTTCAAAGCGTCGCGGTAGGCCTGTTCTTCTTGATCGTATAATTTTTGACGGCCATAAGCTTTCCCCAGATAGTTCAGGGCCACATAGTTATCGGGTTGTACCTTGAGTACTTTTTCCAATAAATCACCGGCGTCTTTGTTGTTGTTTGCTTCCAGTTCGGACATGGCCCAATTGAAAAGAATTTCAGGATCGTTGCCAGATAGCTCGGCGGCACGGGCAAAATGGTTGGTGGCACCCTTGTAACTTTTGGCCATTTTCATCGCGGTTGCCCAGATGGCATAGACTTGCGGGGCGTTGGGACTCAGTTCAGCGGCTTTTTCAAACTCCAGAGAGCCTGCGTTGTATTCGCCCTTTTCAGTCAAGGCAATGCCGCGTTGAATATACTCCAGCGTTTCACGAGGCAATTGTGCGGAATTCGGGTCCGTGGTCACAGATGCTTTTATGATATCGAGAGGAGGAGTGATTTTATCCTTCAAGATATTTTTAGCTTCCTGCTCTGCTTCCGATTCGGGCTCCGGCTCTGGTTTCGATTCTGGTTCCGATTGAGAAGGGGGTGAATTTTCCGAGGAAGACTCTTTTTTTACGTCTTCTTTTTCCGTTTTTTCCGCCTTTGCCAAAGTCAAAGCGTCTTTGTAGGGGCGCAATTGGGTTTGGGGGGTGGAAAAATACATCAAGGCCCACAAGCCTCCGGCTAACAGGCTGATACTGCCTATTGCGGAAACGAATTTTGTTATGGGTTTTGATTTTGGAGTGGCTGTCTTTTCCTGCGGGTTGTTTTTCTTCATCGTTTGGGAATCAAAATTAAGGATTAAAGGGAGAATTATTCTTTTACAAAGTAGTCGAAATTTTTTTTAGCTACACACAGGCCAAACCTGCTGAAAATCGAGTTTTTTCGATTTTGTTCAATATTATCGGGGTCGATCCTGTTGCATTATTGTATGATTGGTTTTGGTGCCGATGTCGGGTCAAGCCTCGTGTCTTTATTTACAATTCCGACCTCAGTCTTGGGATCGGCAGGTTCATGACGTTGGGATTGGGTAAATCTTTTGTCGTGACCGGGGCTTTGTTTTCCAGCGAAAAACCTTTGGTTTTTGGCGCGAAGGTGGACAGTTTATAATGTACCCGGGTTCCTGAGCAATCGGGACACTGTGTTTCGTCTTTATTGACCTGGGACGATTGTAGTAAAGTGAAATCTTTTTGACAATCGTCGCAATAATATTCGTAAAGAGGCATGGGCTTTCAGACCGCTTCAAATTATCTTGTTGAAAAGTTATGAATAATAGGATTAAATCATAACCTCGCGGACCCTGTCAATGCGTATTCAACTTCAGCTCTCCCAGACCTGAAGTTCTCTCCAGTTAAGTTATAGGTATGAATCCAATATCATCTAAATCATTGATCGCCAAAGACGAAGACTTGCTCACGCTGTTGAACGGGCATCCCGGCTACTTGCCTTGTCAATACATCGAGTTGGCGGCCCATCAGGGCATCGTTCATTCTTCCGTGGCACTTTCTCTGGCGCAATTTCAGCCGGTGAGCCTGGATTTGAGGCTGGGGCAAAAGGGATATCGCATCCAATGCAGTTTTTTGCCAGAAAATAATACGGTGGAAGAACGTCTCAAGGAACTCACTCTTTATGAGGTGGATTTGAGGGGCGACGGCGGTATCCTCGAAAAGGGTGCGATTTATCTCATTCCCCTGCAAGAGGAGTTGAACCTTCCGCCTGAAATTTTTGGTAAGACCAATCCCAAAAGTTCGACCGGGCGTGTGGATATGTTCACGCGTGTTATTGTGGATAATGGGCATCGTTTCGATGAAATTCCTTTTGGTTACAAGGGTAAAATGTATCTGGAGATCATCCCGCGCTCCTTTCCGGTGAAAGTCCGGGAAAACTTGACACTCAACCAGTTGCGTTTCATTCATAGCAAGCAGGACATTCTCGGAAAAGATGAAATTGAACCGATTTACGAAAAACAGCCGATTTTGTTTGATCCGAATGGCATCGCCATCCCATTTAAAAACGTCAAAATTGATGGCGGATTGTATGTCAGCGTCCAGTTATCTACGCCATCGAGTGACACGGTTGTTGCTTTTAAAGCCAAGACCAATTCCAGCGTGATCGATCTTTCAAAGATCAACCATTATGAAGCTCTGGATTTCTGGGAGCCGATCTGCTTGCGGCCGGAGCAGAAAAATCGGCTGGTTTTAGAGCCTGAAAGTTTTTACATCATGATGTCCAAAGAGAAAATCTGCATTGAGCCCAACCTGCTCGCTGAAATGGTTGCCTACGAGCCAAACAGCGGGGAATTGCGGACCCATTATGCGGGTTTTTTCGATCCCGGTTTTGGCTGGCGCGAAGGGGGCGACCAGGGCACCCGAGCGGTTATGGAAGTGCGGCCGCACGATGTTCCTTTCATGGTTGAAGACGGACAAACTTTTTGCCGGCTGAATTTTGAAAAAGTAGTGGCTACGCCCACACGTGTTTATGGCAAAGATATCAAATCCAATTACCAGAATCAGGAATTGACCTTGAGTAAATTTTTCAAACAGTAAAGCGGGCAATTTTCAAGAAACAACCGGCTTCATTCAGACCCAATACAATCATTTTTTACGGAAACATTCTGTGGAACGCGAAGAACTCAAAGCGATAGTAGAAAACCTTTTGTTGGCGGCGGAGCAACCGCTCACGCCGGAACAATTACGACAAACCCTGCCCGGTGGGGTGTCGGAAAAAGAGGCGATTTCTATTCTGGAGGAACTCAAAAGCGATTATCAGTCCCGGAATTTGCAAATCATAGAAGTTGCCCAGGGTTATCAACTCAGCACGCGTCATGAATATTCCGAATGGATAAGAACCTTTCTGAAGCTCGACAAAACCACCAAATTGTCTCAACCCAGTCTCGACACCTTGTCCATCATTGCTTACAAGCAACCTTTGACCCGGCAAGAGGTGGAAGACATTCGCGGTGTCGATTCCAGTGGCATTGTACGAAACTTGCTCGAAAAAAAAATCATCGCTCCTGCGGGACGAAAAAAAGTTCCCGGTCGCCCCATCATGTACCAGACCACTCGAAAGTTCCTGGAATACTTCGGTCTCAAAGATTTGAGCGATATGCCAACTCTGGAAGACCTTAAGGATGAAGAAAATGATGGAACGCCAGAATCGAGCCAGCAGTCCCTGTTTTCATTCGCAGATGAGGAAGTCGGTGACGACGAGCCCTGGAACCAGACCCTCTCGCAAATGGGTTCGAAATCTCTGGATCAGGAAAATGTGACATCGGAATCTTCCGGGTCGGTCTCACCAGAACCGGTAGCACCGGAGCCGATAGCACCGGAGCGGGCAGTACCGGAGCCCGTCTCACCTGAGTCCATCTCACCCGAATCGGATGCACCGGATTCAGCAGAACCCAAGGATTGATATTTTTTATTTCAATCGGGCCAGAATTTCTTGTAATTTATTGTTATGATTATGTTTAAAGTGGAATCGGCTTGAATTGTAAAAGAAATCCCATCAAAGCCCCTTTGCAACGGTCGCCGGGAGGTTGTGTGAGCTTCCGTCGCAAAGGGGCGTGGGAGACAGGAAGTTAGTTTATATTTTAGATAGATACGGTTTATTTTGAAATATTCCCCCTTTTTTGAATTTTCCTCGAAAATTTACGATCACAATCAAGAAATTTTGAGCCTCGTCGAAGAATAATTTGAGGAGGTAAAAAATCAGTAAAAAGTCCTTTCTTTGTCGATTTCACTCGAAATCATGATGAAAAATAGGATATCTTTGAGATACTCCTAGATATCCCACTTCTGGCAAACGATCTGCGGTGACCCGATTCGGTCAAGTATTGACAGCGATCCGGGTTGCTGTTCAGGCATTTTACGGCAATCAAAATTGTTGAAATTGGAGTGGGGATAGACGGGGTCATGCAGTCTTGTGGTGCTTTTTCTAAATAAAGCCGGGTGCAGGGACTCAGATGAAATTACGGATTTTAAGTTGACGGAACCCTTGGGGTTGGGTCAATAATTGTTTTGAACGATAACTTTGGATGGTGCGTAAAATAGATAGATGAAAACACGAATTCACAAATTGATAGCAGATGCGGGCCTCACTTCTCGCCGGCAGGCCGAAAGTTGGATGAGCGAAGGAAAAGTCAAGGTCAATGGCAAGAAGGTTGACAAACGCGGGGAAACCGCTGATCCCGAAGTGGATGTCATCGAGGTCAATGGCAAACGACTGCCGAGAATGCAGGAGAAGGTGTATATCCTTTTTCACAAACCCGGCAGTTGTCTGACGACGACGGGCAAGGATTTGCGGGGTCGCCAGACCGTGATGGACTTTGTTAAAAAGGTTCCCGGGCGAGTGTTTCCTGTGGGACGGCTCGATTTCAATACTCAGGGAATTTTGTTGTTCACCAATGATGGGGAACTTTCAGAAAAGTTGCTTGAGCCTCGGTTCAAGATAGAACGTATTTATCTGGCAAAGGTGCGTGGCACTCCGGATGAAAAAAAACTGAACCGTTTGCGCAAGGGACTTTGGCTGGACGAACGGCCGACGGCACCGTTGCAAGTGGAAATCCAGAGAATGAGCGGCAAAAATTGTTTTCTCAAGTTGCGTATGATTGAAGGCAAGAACCGTCACGTCAAGCGCATTTGTGAAATGATCGGGCATCCCGTCATCCGCCTCAAACGCACCTGTTTTGCCGGGATCGGTCTGGGAGACTTGCCTTTGGGAGCCTTCAGGTTTTTGGGACCGCGAGAAATTCGTTCGCTTAAAAACCTTGTGGCAACTTCTCCGCAAAAAAAATGAGGTTTTTGCTCAAAATATTTTCCTGGCAGGGATTGCTGATGCTGTCAATTCTCTGCTTGCTGGCAAGCCCGGTAGCCGGGCAAGAACCTGCGGTAGATGATTTTCATTCCCGGCACTCGACCGACGCGGTTGAAGCAAAAGCGTTTCAGTCTGTGCATTTTGCTGAAGCAAGTGTGGGTGTCAATGATGGGAATTATGTGGTCGGAAGAAAACGTGCGATTTCCAAAGCTCTGCAAGAGGCTTTGCGCTATGCGCTGAAATCTCTTTTGGGAGAAGAGGAATATGCATCCAATTCAAGGGAATTGGGCGGTGTTGTCAGGGATGCGGAAGATTACGTCAAAAGTTATCGTATTCTTTATGCCGCAGACAATCAAGTTGCCCAAACCAGCGATATAAAACTGGAAGCCACCTTTTTCTACAATGTTCTGGCCAATACCTTGAGTTCGCAGGGGCTTTTTTCAAGCAATGTCAAAGAAAAAGGGATCCTGGTATTGATTCGAGAGTTGAGTTATACCTCAAGCAAACCGCGACCTTTCTGGCAACTGGTTCCCATATCTGAAACCGCGCTGTCGCAAAAGCTCATAGAGGCGGGTGCGAATATCATCGGTCGCAAGCTTGTTCAGGATTCTATTCCCGAAGAAACTATCATGAAGGCCCTGAACGGCGATATGAAAGTGGCCGCGCATATTGGTTTGAAAGCCGGTGCGGATCTGGTGATTCTGGGAAATGCGGCATCTTCCCAGCGGGCAACTTCGCAGGAGGGAGAGGTGTCCATTCAGTCGAATATCAGTCTCAATGTCGTTTCGGCTTTAAGTTCTGCTCTCATTTCGGCACGTAGCGAATTTGCAGTTGCCCAGAATGCGGATCCTCTGGTTGCGGAAATGGAAGCGTTTGACATCGCCGCAGGGCAGGCGGTCAGATATCTTTGGCCATCCATCCAAAAGGTCTGGAATCGTGAATTGAAGGAGGATGTTGCCAATCCTCAATCTCCAGCCACCGCTCCTCATTCTGAACCGGGACGTGGCGATCTCCCTGTAGAATTAGGGGAGTTGTAAGGGAATCCCCTTGTGACAGGCAGGTTGTATTGTGGGTAAATTGTGCAGTATTTGAGATGGTTTGAATTTTAAATTAAGGAAAAAGATCATGAAGATTTTAAAGAAGCCTTTGGATTATGTTGTGAAGCAACTTCAGAGCAAACGGTTTCATGTTAAAAAGCAGGAAAACAGAAAAGCCTATGACCGTACGAAGATCCGCAAGGAAGCCCGAAAATTACTTGATGATTCTTCCTCCCTATTTTGGGGTCAAATCTTGTTTTTATATTAATGGAAAAATTTTTTACTGGAGGTTGTGAGCGTTAAACTATTTATCAGGTTAACTGCGTGACTATTTTGGGAGAAGGGTTATCACTTGCAAGCCATGCCGCCGCAAAATTTATTGATTGACCATCGTTATGTTTTCGTATATATAACGAATATGAGATTACAATGTCTGGTACAATTTTTATAGATGCCCTTATAATGGTTAACGGTGTTCCTGTGATGTTTAGCGGTTTTCTCTTCATTCTTGGTAAAGCCTATGTTTAAAGCTATTTTTTTTCGACGCTTTTTTTTGCCCACCTGTCTCGTTGTATGCCTGTTTTTAACGGGGGGTGTTGGTTATTCGCTGTCGGTCTTCAAGGACAGGTTGCTTGAGATTGAAATTGAAAATTTGAACGAAAGAGCTCGTCTTGCGTCTCTTCAGGCAAAAACATTTTTTCCTTTGAAGAAGGTTGAGGCATTGCAGGCTTTGACGGAGCAATGGGAGGGTGCGGCTTCATACCGGTTTACAGTTGCAGGTCCTTCGGGGCGGGTTTTGGCGGATTCTCAGAAAGATCCGGGTCGATTGGAGAATCAGTCGCACTTGCCAGAATTTCAGAAAGCGCGTGCGGGAGAAATCGCTTCTTCTCTTTCCGATAAGAGTATTGACAGCGGTCAATTTATTTCAGCGGCGGCCATTGAGAAAGATGGAGAAGTTGTGGGTGTTGTTTTGGTGCGTGCGGAGTCGGATGGAATCATGGTGGAATGGGCAGAATTTGCATCCCGGTTATTTTTCGTTCTGGGCGCATTTGTTTTTATTTTGATGGGTATCTTATGGCGAAAAAACCGATTGGAAAATGAATCGTTGCGGATGATGGAGGAATCGGTGACTCGTTTTTCGCAGGGGGATCTTTCTATTAAATCGTCTGAAAATGGGGGTGTGGGGATGGACCCCTTGTTGCATAAAATGAATCGGATGGCGAAGCGGATAGATGGTCGCATCCGCACTGTTTTATTGCAAAAAAATGAGGTGGAGGCCGTTCTGTTCAGTATGTCCGAAGGGGTTCTTGCGGTGGATGCGGATGAAAAAATATTGCGTGTGAACCGGGCAGCGGCAGATCTTTTTGGAATCGAGAGCGACCATATTTGCGGTCGTCGTTTTCATGAAATTTTTCGTAACAGCAAGTTAAAGAAATTCATACGCAGGACTTTGGAAAGCTCTGATCCGGTTGAAGATCAGTTCACGGTGATGGGTGAAAAGGATTGTTTCATTCACGCCCACGGGGCCGCTTTGGTGGACGCGGATAACAAAAGAATTGGTGCGCTTGCGGTTTTGAACGATGTGACTAAATTACGAAAATTGGAGAATATGCGCCGGGATTTTGTCGCAAATGTTTCTCATGAATTGAAGACCCCCATCACTTCGATCAAGGGTTTTGTTGAAACTCTTTTGCAGGATGATTTCAACGACCCCGAATCGGCTCAGCGTTTTTTACAGATCATCATGAAACAGACCACCCGGCTCAATGTCATCATCGACGATTTACTGAGTTTGTCGCGTATGGAATCGGAGATGGATCGAGTAGAAATTTCCCGTGAAAAAGTGCGCATCCGGGAATTGCTTCAATCAACGATACAGGATTGTGCTTTTGCCGCTACCGAGGGGCAAATGGAAGTGGAACTGGTGTGTGATGCGCAATTGTTCGCACATGTGAATCGTCCGCTTTTGGAAGAGGCTGTGGTCAATCTGATTCAGAATGGATTGAAGTATGGTAAAGGCGGAAAAAAAATCCGTGTCTCAGGTGCGATAGAAAATGATGTTCTGATTCTTTCCGTTCAGGATTGGGGGCCTGGCATTGAGGCGACACATCTGCCCCGGCTTTTTGAACGTTTTTATCGAGTCGATGCGGCCCGCAGTAGAAATCTCGGTGGCTCGGGTCTGGGGCTTGCCATTGTCAAACACATTGCTCAGGCCCACAATGGGACGGTCTCCGTGCAAAGCACTCCGGGGCAAGGCAGTCAGTTTTTCATACGTATAGATCTGCACCAGTTTGCAGATTGATCCTTCCTTCTTTATCTCCTGAACATTATTCAAACGCAATTCTAACGGGCCTCTCATAAGAAGCTAACGCAAGGGGTCTAATCTTTATTGTGTTGAATCAATAGTGAGTGGTTGTCAGTCACACGAACGGATTCGCAAAAGTATTGAATCACGATGAATTTTAAAAGAGGTTGTCGAGCTTTTGCAGGAAATATTCAAACACAATCCTAACGAAGCACTCATAAAACGCTAACAAAGAAAGTCTAGTCTTTGTACATATCCTGAATTTAAAAAGTTTTGATCCTGTTACAGAGTTCAAGCACTGGCGGTAACAGCAGGCAACCTTGTTGAAGGGGGATAGATGAAAAATTTTAATTTTAAATATCAAAGTCACGAGACGATTATTTTTTTATTGGGACTGGTTGGAATTTTGAACGGAAGTTATCTTTGCATGAGTCTCTAAGTATCCGTTTCCAGCACAGATCCTGTTTTTAATTTTACGCAGTCAGATTTTATTGAATGGAGAAAAAGATGAATCAATGGAGGGTAGGATGAAAAGAAAAGTATTAGCGATAGGGCTGATGATTCTGTTGTCGCCGTTTGTGGGCAATGTGGGCGCAGATCCCGTAGATTCTAGCCAGATCGAACGTCTGGAGAGACGTTTGGCAGAGTTGGAAAGTCGGGAGAGAGAGAAATATTCGAAGTTTAAGAAGGGTGAAGAAGAAGTTCAGGTGTATTTTAAGAATGGACTTAAAATGCGGACCGCGGACAATGAATTTCAGTTTCAGGTCGGTGGTCGTATCATGTACGACTGGGCTTTCTTTAATGAAGACAGCAAGTTCATAAGTGCTTTCGGCAATCAGCAGGATGGTTCTCGTTTCCGTCGCGCACGATTTTTCATGGCCGGTCAGCTTTACAATACAGTTCAGTACAAATGGGACATCGATGTGGATGGTGGCGCAAATGGTGTGACCTTCAAGGACATGTATATCTCCGTCCCTCATATCCCTGTTGTCGGAAATTTCAGGGTCGGTCATTTCAAACGACCGGCTTCGCTGGATTCCGTCACCAGCTCTAAGTACAATACCTTTATAGAACGTTCTTTAACCAACACGTTCTTCAAAACTCGAAACATAGGTTTTGCATTTTTCAATCAGCATCTGGATCAAAGGTTGACCTGGTTCACCTTTCTGAACAAGACCTCTGGCGAAAGGCCGCCGGATCTCCGAGCTGATGGTGACTGGAACGTGACCACTCGTGTGACGGGCTTGCCCATGATCAGTGATGATGGTAAGGACTGGTTGCATTTGGGTGCGAGCTACAGTTATGAAGCCGCTTTGAATAATCTGGTGCGATTTCAGGGAGCTCGCGATACAGAAATCACCTCTCATTTCCCGGATACAGGTTCAATCGATGCAAAGAAATATCATATCGTAGGTTTGGAAGGTGCTTTGAACCTGAACCAATTCGGTTTGCAGAGTGAGTATGTCACCACTTATGTGGATCGAAGAGATAGGCCGGAAGGGCGATTGGGTGCTTATTATGTTCAAGGTACCTGGTATGTAACGGGTGAGCATCGGAACTATAGTAAGAAAAGTGGATCTGTCGGTCGCTTCAAGCCCAAACAAAACTTCAGTTGGGACAAGGATTGGAGCAAAGGCAATGGTCTGGGTGCGGTGCAACTGGCGGTGCGTTATGCTGAGTTGGACCTGAACGATGGTAAAGCTGGTATTGCCGGTGGAGAGCAACAAAGCCTGACCCTGGGTGTCAACTGGGAATTGAGCCCCATGTCACGTGTCATGTACAACTATGTGACCGCAGACTACACCAGCGGAATCGGTGCCGACAATGGAACTTTGATCACCAACGTGATCCGCTTTCAAGTAGATTTCTAATCATGCAGAGGATCGTCTCCTCCAAGACAACCCTCCCCAAGGTAATCCTTGCGGGAGGGGGTCCTCTAACAAATTAACAAAGAGTGAAACTGCAAAAGAACTTTTTGGCACATCAATCAAGCAAGTTAAGTGATACTCACTTTCAAGGAGATTGTGAAATGGTAATGAGAAATAAATTCGAAGTTAAGAAAGTAAGTGCTTTCGTTTTAGCGGCCTGTCTTTCCATAGCTTCGATACCCGGAATGGCATCAGCCGAGGTTGCTTTGAAGCCTTACGCCAAACAGTCGGGCGTTAGCGGCAATCTGGACAGCATCGGTTCCGATACGCTCAATAATTTAATGACCTTTTGGAGCGAAAAATTCAAAACATACTATCCAAACGTCAATATCCAGGTCGAAGGCAAAGGTTCATCGACCGCTCCGCCAGCATTGATTTCTGCTGTTTCTCAATTGGGGCCGATGTCCCGTCAGATGAAAAATAAAGAAATAGATACATTTGAAAATCGTTACGGATACAAGCCGACAGCGGTTCGGGTAGCGATTGACGCCTTGGCGGTTTTTGTGAATAAAGACAATCCCATCAAGGGGATGAGTCTGGCACAGGTGGATGCGGCTTTTTCCAAGACCCAGCGTCGCGGTGGCAAGCCAATCAAAACCTGGGGTGAGGTCGGTTTGACGGGAGAATGGGCCAGCAAGCCCATCAGCTTGTTCGGTCGAAATTCGGCTTCCGGTACTTACGGTTTTTTCAAATCTAATGTTTTGAAAAAGGGCGATTATCGCGACGATGTGAAAGAGCAACCGGGCTCGGCCTCTGTAGTTCAAGGGATCAGCGTTGATCGGTTCGCCATGGGTTATAGCGGAATCGGTTACATGACCTCGAATGTCCGCGCCCTGCCATTGTCCGAAGAAGGAACGGAATATGTTGAGGCGACCTTGGAAAACGCATTGACCGGCGATTACCCACTTTCACGTTTCCTCTATATCTACGTGAATAAGGCACCGGGCAAACCTTTGGACCCATTGACACTGGAATTTTTGCGAATGGTTCTTTCTGAAGAAGGCCAACAGATCACTGCCAAAGGGGGCTATTTCCCATTGCCGGGTGTTGTAGCAAAAGAAGATCTCGCATTGATCGGTGTTGAATAGAGTCGCTGTGAAAAATTTTCACAAAGATGCTAATGGATGAAATATTCAGTCGGAGTTGTGAATCGTCTGGCGATAAGAGCATTCCGTTAGTATGTGTTTGAAATATTGTGAGTTAAAAAGTATCCTCTGAAAATACCCCTTTCTCAAGGTTTTCCCTTGGGAAAGGGGGCCCTCCTAAAAAAAACCAAAAAATAGCATTCCTAACACAATTCTAACAAAACAAGTTTAAGCTACGAGTTCTCTTAAATAGGATTGTGTCTGTGAAAATGAAAATAATGTTGGAAGTCGAGCGGGCAAGAGCGTTTTTGAGCTTTTCGATTCTTGCTGTGATTCCTGTGCTCACAGGGATGAATGACTTATGACAGGCACGGTTGAAGCTGGTCAGACGGGATCATCGCCCTTTAAAAAGAATTCCATTTTAACTTCTTCGAATAATTTTCGGCGTCAATGGGTGGATCGAATCGCCTCGCGAGTCGTGACTTTTGGTGGCATGGTCATTATTTTTTCGATCATGGCGATCCTTTTGGTCATCATGCTTGAAGCCTTGCCGCTTTTTAAATCCGCAGAAATTACCCTCACCTATAAAAAAACAGGTGCCGTCAAAGAGCCTCCGATGGCCCTGGGCATCGACGAATATCAGCAGATCGCTTATGTGATTGATGCGCAGGGAATACATTTTTATACTCTGCCCGCGTGGACACCTGTGGAAGTACCTGCACTTGAAGAACTGGGAACTGCCACCGTAACGGGGGTTTCTCATTCCTCAAAAAGATTTGCGGTTCTGGGGCTATCAGATGGCAGAGTGCTTCCTGTAAAAATTATTTTTGAATCGACCTATAAGAACGAAGTGCGCGCCGTTTTCCCCGGTCTGGAAGAGCAGAAAGCCTTGCCGGCAGTTAATTCCGGGCAAGCTGTCAGCGTTTTGGCTTATGCTCATTTGGAAAACGGTTATGCCATCGCCAGTGCGGGCAAGGGCGGTGACGTGTCAGTGACCCATATCAAACTCAAACGATCGATGACGGGTGCGGTGCGCAGGAAAGTTTCGACTTCGAAATGGACCTTGCCAGTACAGGGGGAGTTGACCGCTCTGGCATTGGACGAATCTGGAAAACGATTGTTAGCGGGAACCTCTTCCGGGCAAATTCTGCAAGTGAATCTTGAGGGTGACGACCATGAAAGCTCCGTGTCCGTAGTGGGTGCAACCGAAAGTTCCAATGTTGCGGTCGTTTTCATTCAATTTTTAAACGGTGGGTACACCCTGATTGTCGGCGACAGCGAAGGCAATGTCCGCAGTTATCAACTGGATCGCGCCAATCTTGCCGGTAGTCTGAAACCCATTCACGCATTTTCCCCGCACGCTGAAGCGGTGACGGCAATCTCCCATTCCTTGCGTGACAAAGGTTTTTTTACCGCAGGTAAAGATGGCAAGATTCAATACCGCTACGCGACAACGGGTGAAACTCAGTATTCGATGACAGGAGCGAGCGGGGCTCATTTTAAAACTTTGGCAATCTCCCCAAAGAACAATGGCTTGCTGGCAGTTGATTCCAAGGGGGATGTTTATCATTGGACCCTGGACAACCCGCATCCCTCGGTGTCTTTCAAGGCCTTGTTTGGCAAAATCTGGTACGAAGGATATTCCAAGCCTGAATACACCTGGCAATCCACGGGGGGAAGTGATGAATTTGAGCCCAAGTACAGCCTCATCCCGCTCATTTACGGAACCGCGAAGGGAACTTTTTATGCCATGCTATTTGCCCTTCCGCTGGCGTTGTTGAGTGCTTTTTATGCCTCCCAGTTCATGAATCCACGATTGCGCGAAATCACCAAGCCGACCGTAGAACTGATGGCAACTCTGCCCACAGTGGCTTTGGGTTTTGTAGGAGCACTCATCATTGCTCCCTTATTGGAGGAGTATTTTGTGGGATTTGTTTTGTTCCCGGTGGTTTCTGCGGCGGCCGCATTGCTCGGTTGGGCGGCAGATCGCAAATGGAAAATCTCAGGTAAATTAGGGTTGAAGCCCGGTATGGAAATGATTTTTCTGATTCCCCTTGTGTTGGGTGCGGCCGGGGGTTCCATCCTGTTTGGAGGTTTTATTGAAACGCAGTGGATGGCGGGTGATTTTAAAACATGGGCACTCGAAGTTTTTAATGTCCAATACGATCAGCGCAACACGATGGTTGTGGGCATTGCGATGGGTTTTGCCGTTGTTCCCCTGATTTTTACCATTGCCGAAGATTCGCTGTCGAATGTCCCTTCTCATCTCAAGGCAGGTTCCCTTGCATTGGGAGCGACCCCCTGGCAGACGGCTGTAAAGGTGATTCTGCCTGTCGCATTGCCGGGAATTTTTTCAGCGGTCATGATAGGTTTTGGACGCGCCATCGGGGAAACGATGATCGTGCTCATGGCTACGGGCAACACGCCGATCATGGACATGAGTGTGTTCAACGGATTCCGCGCCATGTCTGCGAATATTGCCGTTGAATTGCCGGAAGCCCCTGAAGGGGGTACGCTTTATCGCATCTTGTTTCTCATGGCTTTTCTTTTATTTGTGTTTACCTTCATTGCAAATACCATCGCCGAAATTGTGCGATTGAAATTGCGCGAAAAATTCAAGGCTCTCTGATGCGAAACATTTGGAAAACGGGAGACATGTTTATTTGGCTGACGGGGATATGCCTGGCGTTCGCCTTATTTCTCGTAAGCGCATTGCTGTTGAATTTGCTGATAAATGGAACGATGGCTTTTTGGCCCACTCCATTACAGAGTTTTAGCACGGCGACAAAAGAGAAAACAATTCTCGGAGCCGTGGTTCGACAGGAACTCATCCCTTCAACCCTCCCCGAACGTTTTCGTATCCAGATAAAACGCGGTGGACGCGATGTTTACGGGAGTGACTTTGTTTGGCTGGACGAAGACAAAATCCAGAGCTCGGAATTTCCTGCACAGGCATTGATCATGGAGCGCCGAGAATGGGGCGACCTGATCGGCTATGTGGAAGAAGTGCGTGACGGAGAGAAGATCCTCGCCACAGGATCAGAAGAAAGTGTCCGGGTGATTCGTGAGCGATTGACTGTACTGGGAAAAATTCACGACGAGATTGAAAAAATTTCCAACAGAGATGTGGGTAGCATCAACCATCAATTGGAAGATCATCGATTGCGTCTCAAAACTTTGAAGAATGAAGAAAAATCCAATTCAGCAGAAAAAGAGAAAATCGAGAAAGACATTGCAGATCTGAATCGTCAATACGAAGAACTGGAAAAACACCTGGTGGACCTGAGAGCGCAACTCACAGGTTCCGTCCTTGTTAGAATGGCAGACGGCCAAAAACGAACGGTTGCACTGGCTAAGATCATTCAGGTGCATTTGCCCAATCAATTCAATCTCTGGGATAAAGGAGTCTTCTTTTATAACAAAGTTCTGCGATTTTTGGTGGATGATCCGCGCGAGTCGAATACGGAAGGCGGTGTGTTTCCCGCGATCTTTGGCACCGTGATGATGGTTTTGTTGATGAGCTTTTTTGCCGCTCCCCTTGGAGTGCTTGCTGGATTTTATTTGCGCGAATACGCCAAGCCGGGATTTTTTGTCAGCGCAACACGCATTGCCGTAAATAATCTGGCAGGTGTTCCCTCTATCGTATTTGGAGTTTTTGGAGTCGGATTTTTTATCTATTTTGTCGGTGGAACCATCGACAGTTTTTTCTTTGCAGAATCGCTTCCCACACCCACATTTGGAACCGGAGGCATTCTTTGGGCTTCACTCACCATGGCCCTGTTGACCGTTCCCATCGTTATTGTTTCAACCGAGGAAGGGCTGGCCGCTGTTCCGCGGGGTATACGGGAAGCTTCTTTAGCGTTGGGGGCGACCAAGTGGGAAACGTCCTGGCGCATTGTTTTTCCAGCCGTCATGCCATCTATTTTGACCGGTTTGATACTGGCAATGGCGCGTGCGGCCGGAGAAGTGGCCCCTTTGATGATCACGGGCGTTGTTAAAATGGCACCCTCATTGCCCCTGGATGGAGTTTGGCCCTTCTTGCATCTGGATCAAAAATTCATGCATTTGGGATTTCATATTTATGACGTCGGGTTTCAGTCTCCCAATGTGGATGCCGCGCGTCCCATGGTTTTTGCGACGACCTTGTTATTGATTTTGATTATTCTGATTTTGAATTTGTTTGCCATCAACCTCAGGAAACGTTTGCGCAAAAAACTGGCGACAAACCCGGTATGATGTCATGAAGCGTGTCATTGTTTTGTATTTTGAAATTGAAGCAACCGCTTTATTTTTTAAGGTCGATGCAGGTAGAAAGTAACTTATGAAGGTGTGTGTTAATAAACCCGTCACGGAGATTTTTAAGCTATGACGCAGGGAACGTCTCAACGCAAAGAACTTTCGGCATGTGAAACCGCAGTCCTCATCGACAAAGTTTCATTTTATTACGGAAATAAAAAAGCTTTGTCAGATATATGTATGAAGCTTCCGAAAAATAAGGTGACTGCTTTCATCGGTCCATCGGGATGTGGCAAGTCAACCCTTTTGCGTTGTCTGAACCGAATGAACGACCTCGTGGATAATGTTCGGCTGGAAGGCACGATTAGTATAGGCGATCAGGATATTAATGAGCCGTCCAAAGATGTCAGTGACTTGCGTAAAAGAGTGGGGATGGTGTTTCAGAAATTCAATCCCTTCCCCAAAAGTATTTATGAAAACGTTGCCTATGGGCCGCGCATACACGGTTTGAAAGATAAACGTGAGTTGGATGAAATTGTGGAGCGGAGTCTGAAACGAGTGGCTCTTTGGGAGGAAGTGAAAGATCGGGTACACGACAGCGCGCTCCAGCTTTCCGGCGGTCAGCAACAACGCCTCTGCATTGGCAGGGCCATTGCCGTCGAGCCGGATATCCTGCTCATGGATGAACCCTGTTCGGCACTCGACCCCATCGCGACAGCGCGCATCGAAGAGTTGATTGTCGAATTGAAGGAACGATATACTATAATCATTGTCACACACAACATGCAACAGGCGGCACGCATTGCTGACTTCACTGGTTTTTTATTCATGGGCGAGTTGATCGAGTTCAGTGCGACGGAACTCATTTTCAGGAAGCCAAAAGAAAAGAAAACTGAAGACTATATCACCGGCAGGTTCGGGTAAGGAAAAGAAGATTATGGCGAGACATGTCTTGCACTTGGAAAGAGAATTGACGCGATTGCGGGATCTGGTGCTTTCGCTGGGTACGCGCGTGGAAGAAAGCGTCCAGAACGCCGTGAAATCTCTGATTGAAAGAAACACCGATTTGGCTAAAAAAGTGATTGAGTCTGATCGCGAAATAGATCTTATGGAAGTAGAGGTCGAGGAAGAATGCCTGAAAATTCTTGCTCTGTATCAGCCCGTTGCAAACGATCTGCGATTCATTGTATCGATTTTAAAAATGAATCAGGACCTGGAGCGGGTGGGTGATCTTGCTGCCAACGTTTCCGAGCGTGCGATCTATCTGTCTTCCAAAGAAAAAATGCCGATTCCTTTTGAGATCAACTCGATGGCGAACCTCGTTAAGGAAATGTTGCGCGAAAGTCTGGATGCTTTTGTAAACGCGGACGCCAACTTAGCGAGAAAGGTATGTGCTAGTGACGACGCGGTAGACGATTTGAATCGCGAAATGTACCGACAAATGGAATCCGCAATGCGAGACAATCCCGATCGCATCAAGGTTTTTATTCAAATTCTTTCTGCATCGCGTTATCTGGAACGCATTGCCGACCATGCCACCAATATTGCGGAAGATGTTATCTATTTCACGGAAGGTGAAATCATTCGTCATCGCGGCGATCTCTGATCGATTCGACAGGATGAGTCAAGAGGGATCAAATCATTTTGTTACGAAACGAATCAATCCCTGACATTTCACAAGTGCAGGTTAGTTACGAGTGCTGAAGGTGATTTGCTAGTTTGTTGGATTCCCGGAGTCGGGGAGTGAAAGTATTTCCTGAGGGGTTTGCAGGATGCCCTGGAAAATACCCATCACTTTCTTGCCGAGTGAAACAAAAGGAATGGCGGTTACCTCGGGATCGGTCAACGGTCCTTTGGCGGTGTAATAAGCCTTGAGCAAACTTGCTTCATCTCCGGCGGTCAGGATTTTCCCGACCAGAGGGATTTGTGTCAAAAATTTATCAAGATCTGCCAGTGGAGCAACGCCAACCACCAGATCCATACTATTTTGCACCAGATCAAATTTGCCAACGAGCGATGTTCTTCGTCCCGGAGATTCAAAAATAAGATCGTCCGTTTTAGCAACCCCGCCGATGAGCATGAATTTGCCGATGACCTTGTCGAAGGGTATGTTATCGTCCTCTTTTTTAGGTGACTTTTTATTCAGCTCATCTTCAGACGTTTCTTTATTTTCTGTCTGAGTTATTTTCGAAGCGTTGCCGATCAAGGTTTCTATGCCTTGCTTGAATTGCGTTTTATGGAAATTGCCCGCTTCCATATGCAGTTCGATACTTCCTGTAAGCGATGAAGAAATTTCATCCCATTTATCACCCTGCCCGGAAAGACTGGCCGACAGGTTTTTGATCTCGCCCGTTAGTCCATTTTTAAAATCCGATCCCAGTGAAGCTATAAAGTTTTGCGCGTGCATGTTTTTTACAGATAGCCTATTTTTGAACTCCATGGGTTTGTCTTTGTGAAAAGCAAAGGTTCCCTCAGTATGGATCGAATTATTTTCACCAAAATTGAACTTTGATACGGTCAGTTTTTTATCCTTGATATTGATTTGTCCATGGACCTTTTTCATATTCAATTTTTTGTAGACCAGAGAGTCCAGGGCCAGGTTCACAGAAACCGTACCTTTGGTGAATAACGGGATGTCTGATTTTATTAACTTCGTCAATCCACTGTCTTCATTTTCATCCTGTTCTTTTTTACTATCTTCGATTTTCAACGTGCCGGCGGTCAATTGAAGATTCAATTGCGGAGTCAGACTGTCTCTGTAATTTCCGTTAAAGAAAAGTTGCGAATCATCGCGGGTCCACTGTCCTTCTTTCAGTGAATAGTCGTTCGCCTTTTTTTCAAACTTGCCACTGAATATTCCAGGTGGAAAGGATGCGTTGGAAGGGTTCAGTAAAACGTTTTTGAAGTTTGCTTCAGCAACGGTCAGATTTTTATTCCCCGATTCCATGGGCCCATTCAGTTGAAAATTCAAGCTGAGAGTTCCCTGTTTTGCGAAGGACAAGCTTTTGAAGTAACGTGAAGCCGATGCCAGATCAAAATCGGGTGCTTTGACGTTCAGATCAAACAAAGAGGGTTGCCCCGCGCTGATGGAAGCACTGCCGTCAAAACGAATTTTTTCCAGATCGAATTGAATTTTCTTGAGCTGTAAACCTTTTGCTGGACTGTAAATCCCTTGCAAATGTAGGGGATTACGTACACCCGCAGGTTTTGAAAAAATAGATTCCTGTTGGTATGCAATTGGAGTCAGGTCGATGATTTGGTCAAATTCTATTTCATCATTTTGGCCGTTCAAAGTTCCGCTGGCATGCAAAGGTCCTTCAAATTTCCAATTTTTCAGATAAGAAACATCTGTGAACTCATTGCGCAGGATTTTGTCCAGTTCATAGGCTAAATGGTAAGAAGGATTGGAAGGACTCGCGGGATCGGTTCCGACAGTGCCTGTCAGTTTGCCTTTGAAATGCAAGGGACCTTCAAATTTCAAACTTTGCAATTGCGGAATGTCTTTGAGATCGGCACTTAAAAGCTTATCCAGATCGAAGTTCAAAGCGTAAGACAGTCGTGACGGGGCAGATCGGTCGATATTCCCGTTCAAGTGCAGTGGCGCATTGCCGTACCAACCGGTGATGTTTTCCAATAAAAAAGGAGACTGATCGGCGAATTTTATGGTTCCCGTTACATTCATCAACGGTTGAAAACGGTTGCGATATTTGAACGAGGCGTTTTTTAAACGCGCACTTCCCCAGGCCTTCTCGCTACCCGGTTTTTTGGGATCGGTGGTTACAAAGCGTTCGATATCCACAAACCCACCGGTAAATTCAATGAACTTCAGCAATTCTTCTGCAGGCTTTGAAAGAGGAAAATCGGCAAGCAAGCTCGGCACATCGACAAGGTTGAGATGCAATTTTGTGGAAAGTTTTCGATAAGGGTCTTTAGAGTCCAGATCCAGATTGGCGTTGAAATTTGAGAAGGAGCTTTGTTTTAATTTGCCAGAAAAATTGTCCAGTCGGGCGGTTGTTGTCACTCCCGTTTTACTTTTTTCTATAGCTGATGGCTGATCGTAAAAAACCTCGCCGCGCACGGTGGTTATTATTTCCTTGAGTCCCCTGCGCTTGATCGTCGCGTCATCAATTGTTAAATGACCTTTGATGGAAAGGTCGGAGTCGTTTTCAAGCGACCCTTTCAAAGTGACGGTAACAATTCCCTCTCCTTTTATTTCCTCCAGTTGATTGAGAGTCTTTACAAAGGGAGCATCCTTCAAAATGCGAATCAGAAATTTTTTAAATGCCTGTATTTCTACCTGGTTTTTTACCTGAAGATCGGCAACCGGAGCGTGCAGTAGATTTTTTATAGACCCGCTGATTTTTGAGATAGGCAAGCCCACAAAAGTGGTATTGGTGATCAGCACCTCGCTATCGCCCTGGTGCAATTTCAAAGAACCGGTTACTTTTTTAAAGTCTGGCAGGGGGTCCAGCCAGTCCACCCGGTCCAAATCCATTTCAGCTGAAATAAGACGGTCGTTTTCTTCCGTTCCAAGTCCCTTCAACTGATTGAGAGTGCCGTCGAAATGCAATGATTTGACTTTAATGGTTCCTCCCTGAAAGCGGCTGTGAAGTATGTCATGCACCCTTTCAGGAATCACTTTGAGAGGCAAATAATGAGGACTTTGATCGATATAAAACGGGTCGGTAGAGACAGAAAATTTAATTTGAGGATCGCTGGCAAATATGTTTTTCGACTGGGCATTCCCTTTCAAGTGAAATTGCCCTGCACTTATGGAAACGTTTTTTAATTCCAAAGCGTTTTCGTTATAAAAGGCTTCAAAGTTGGCACTGACACGATTTGAGGTGGAACGATTCGATAACGTCGGTGATCCATCACGCGCGGTCAGTGAGTATTGTGCTTTGCCATTGATTTGCCATGAGCGGCCTCCCTCAAAATCCGTTTCAAAAGAAAGACGGCTGTTTGCGGGAAAGTCTGAGGAAACAAATTTAAGATAAGGTCTGACGGTTTGCAGAAGCAAGCCTTGCACCTTCATGTTTCCAGCAATGGATAGATTGGAGAAATCTCCCGTCAGGATTTCGGCTCCCAAAGTTCCCTCGGTGTTGATAAAGGTAGGCGGTCCTTCGTTTGGCATTTCTCCACCCAGTACAAAGCTTAACTTTTTTTGCAAAAGAGGTTTGCGGATACTGATATGAAAATTTTCCAACGAGATGCGCCGTGGGGAGTCATCACCTGCCGTGTTTGCGTGATCTACAAATTTCAGCGAACTGTCTTTGAAGCTCACTTCAGTGATTGCGTTGACTTTGAAAACATTTGCCCAGCGGGAGGGGGTGTTGGTTCCGGGTTTGGGAGCCCAGCCACCCAGCCGCATATCTCCAGAGGCGTTGCGCTCTAAAAGCAAATAGGCTCCCTGAACGATCACTTTCTGGATTTCGATTTGTTTTTCTAAAAGAGGCAATATCTTGGCAACCACCCAGACACTTCTTGCGGAGCATTCTGGACCACTGCCTTGTACCCCGCCGATGGAGACATTGAGCAATTTCACGCTCACACCCTTCGACCAATCCAGTTCTGCCGCACCGACCACAACTTCGCGTCCCGTCAAGTTTTCCAATTGCATGATCGCCAGCTCTTTCAAGCGGTCAACATCTGTCAGGTTCCAAAAAACCAGACCGACCAGAGAGAGGCAGGCCAGCAACAAAACGGCCAGGAAATATTTTAATGCAGTCTTTATTCGGCGGAAAACCATGAGGGTATATTTGAGTAAAACGGTACAACTTCTAAACCAAGTCGCAATATCAGTGATGAAAGAAAAGAATTATTTACGGCGGGAGAAATTATGCTATCTTCATCTTTCAACTGAGCCTAGGGCTTGGTGTGGACATCTAACTCTATCTATATCATTAAGTTAGGGTTTTTTCAATGCTGTGTTTGTTTTTGGGAGCCGGGTATGGACCCATCGTTAGAATCGATTGTTTACGGTATCCATGCAACCATGGAGGTCTTGCAGTCGGAGAGTCGCAAATGTTCCCGGATCGTTGTGATTGCGGGGCAGGATTCTGAGAAAAAAAAAGAAGTCATCAATAAAGCCAAAAGTATGGGCATTCGGGTCGAAATTTTACCGCGCGCGGTGTTTCAAAAAAAATTTCAGAATCGAGCCAATCAAGGCATCATCGCCTACGTTGCGGCTGTAAAAACATTGACGGTAGAAGAACTCATTCGCTCGGCTTATCGCACGACCGACAAGCCGACCCTCGCCATATTGGACAGCATTGAAGATCCGCAGAATCTGGGTGCCTTCATTCGTTCTGCGGGTGCGCTGGACTGTCACGGTTTGATCCTTCCAACCCGTCGGGCGGCACCCCTCAATGCGACAGTCGCCAAGGTATCGGCGGGGGCTATTGAGCGGCTCCCCATTGCGGAAACGGCGTCTCTGCAACGTGCATTTGAAATATTGCGCGATGAAGGATTCTGGATATACGGTCTGGATGCGCTCGCGCCTGGCCCGTGCTGGCAGGTCGATTTTAATGGCCCGGTTGCGTTTGTTATCGGTAACGAAGCGAAAGGCATTCGCCCACTGCTTAAAAAATCCTGCGATTTTTTGATTTCCATCCCCATGTCCAGTGGGGCCGAATCTTTGAACGCCGGAGGGGCGGGTGCGATCGTCTTGTATGAGATATTGCGCCAGAAAAGAAATGCGGCTTCTGGAAAATGAGTTGCGATGCAAAACGCAAAAAAGGCCGGGGCGTGAACGCCTCCGACCTTTCTGAAACTTGCTCGAAACAAAGAGAAGCTCAATAATCTGTGATTCTCGCCCCAAAAGTCTCCAAAACTAAGTGGAAACTTTAAAGTGGAGTTGTTGAAATCCAGTTATATTCTGCTTCTTAACCGACGCATAGCGGCTTTACGCTTCTTCTTTGCTTCTTTTTGCTTGCGCTTTTTCTTAACTGATGGCTTTTCGTAAAATCTTCTTCGCTTCAGTTCTTTAAGCAGGCCCTCTTTCGTCATTTGACGTTTCAATATCTTCAACGCCCGCTCAACTTGGTTCTGATAGACGGTAACTTCCAAAAATTCTCCCCCCCCTTCCAAAAAAGAACGATCCCTTAGGATCTGACTGAAAATTTAAGATGTGCTATTCTGATGGAAAAGTCCAACAATGTCAAATCAAGATTTCTCTAATCAACAAAGTCCTTCAATAAATACAATGAATACTTCACCTGTTTCCTACAGCATTCGCATTGTTCTTTGCATCTTGTTCGTTTTTTTTGCACTCTCGCCGGTAAAGCAGGCGTACCCCTCGGAATATGCTGTTCCCAACGATGGCTCGCCTTACACGAACCTGAAGGATGTTCCGGTGGGTGGTATTGTTCATGTTCCTACCGGTATTCGTTTGTCTTCGGGTGATTTGATTGATGTGGTGTCGGGCGCACGGGTCATCTATGTGGGTGAAACGCACGACAATGTTTCGGCGCATCGCGTCCAATTGGAAATCATCCGGGCTTTGGAAGAACGTTTCCCGGGTCAGATCAGTGTGGGCATGGAGATGTTTCGCCGCTCGGCCCAAACTCAACTCGATGCCTGGGCGAAAGGGCTATTGCCTTCTCGTGAATTCAAAAGCTTGTTTCATGAGAATTGGGGTCCGGGCTACAACTTATACGCGCCGATTTTTGATTTCCTGAAGGAACGCAACGTCCCGCTCATTGGTTTGAAAGCTTCCAGGGAAACGGAAGATCATTTCCGTAAAGATGAAATGGGCGACTATCCTGAGATGGATTTCAACGATGTGTATCACCGCGCCTATTCGATGTCTACTTTTGGCGGTCACACTGAAAAAGTCGAAAAGCCTTATCGTATGCTGACGCTCTGGGAGGAGTCGATGGCCCGCACTGTTTCCGATTTTTTACGAAACGACCGCACGGGCCAGAAAAAATTGATCGTTCTGGCGGGCGGATTCCATGTGCAATACGGTTTCGGGATTCCCAAACGTGCATTTCGCAGAATCGCACACGCATATTCCATCGTTCTGCCCACTGTGGTTGAAGTGCCTGAGGAGATCAAGGAAGGGCGGGAAATGGAAATCGAGCATGTTTCGATTCCATTGTACGCGGCAGATTATCTCTGGAAGGTGGATTATGAACTTCTACCGGACAAACGCATCCGCCTCGGTGTGATGCTGAAGGAAGAGGAGGCGGGACTGCGTGTTCGCGGGGTCGGCGATGATAGCCCGGCGCAAAGGGCGGGAATAAAAGAAGACGACTTGTTGACGGAGGTCGATGGCAAACCGCTGGCCGTCGTTCCCGATCTGGCGGATTACCTGCAAACGAAATCTTCGGGCGACGCGGTGCGCCTGAAATTATTACGCGCAGGGAAGATAGAAGAAGTCACGGCGATCCTGTCCCAGGCAACGCCTGCGGAATAGAGAGATCTGTCGATTGCGCACAATCAGGAAAGAAAGCTTATGAATTCATTGCCCAATGCCTCCAGCGTCGCGCTGGCGGGTTAGAATTTTGCATTTTTGGGCGTGCGTGGAAAGGGGATCACATCGCGAATATTTTCCATACCCGTGACGAACTGCACCAGGCGTTCAAAACCCAGACCAAAGCCGGCGTGCGGAGCCGAGCCAAAACGTCTCAGGTCGAGGTACCATTGGTATTCTTTCTCCTCGATGTCTTTATCGCGCATTCTTTGCAAAAGAATATCGTAATCGTCTTCCCTCTGACTGCCACCGATGATCTCTCCAAGCTTCGGCAGTAATACGTCCATCGCCCGTACCGTTTTGCCGTCCTCGTTTGCCTTCATATAAAACGGTTTGATTTTTTCCGGATAGTTGAAAACCATCACCGGTCGTTTAAAAACCGTTTCGCTCAAATAATGCTCGTGTTCCGCTTGCAGATTGCATCCCCATTCAGGCGCATAAGTGAATTTAACGTTTGCTTTTCCCAGCAATTCGATGGCTTTGGTGTAATCGACCCGTTCAAAAGGCGCGTCACAGATCAGGCGATGATTTTCCAAAAGGCCGGGATGAATTCTTGCATCGAAGAACTCAAGATCTTCCGCACAGTGCGACAAAGCATCGTGGAACAGGTATTTAATAAACTCCTCCGCCAGATCCATATCGTCGTTCAGATCATAAAATGCCATTTCCGGCTCCACCATCCAGAATTCCGCGAGATGTCGGCTCGTGTGCGAGTTTTCAGCGCGAAAAGTCGGCCCGAAAGTGTAAATTTCAGAGAGAGCCATGGCGTAGGTTTCGCCTTGCAGTTGACCGCTCACGGTCAAACCGGTTTTATCGCCGAAAAAATCCTGTTTGTAATCTATCTTCCCATTCACACGAGGAATATTATTGAGGTCCAGAGTCGTGACTTGAAACAACTCGCCGGCACCTTCACAATCGCCCGCAGTGATGATCGGCGTGTGCAGATAGACAAAGCCCTTGTCATTGAAAAACTTGTGGATTCCAAAAGCCAACCGGTTGCGGACGCGCATGACGGCACCAAACGTATTGGTTCGCGCGCGCAAATGCGCGATTTCGCGCAGGAACTCGAAGGAGTGGTGTTTTTTTTGGAGAGGGTAGCTTTCCGGGTTGGCCCCGCCGTAAACGGTGATCTCTTTTGCCTGAATTTCTACGCCTTGCTCTTTACCCTGAGAGCGCACCAGAGGACCACAAACAGCGACGGAAGATCCCGTATGCAATTGACTGGCGTATTTTTGAAAAGTTTCCACACTGTGATCGACAACCACCTGAATATTTTTCAAACAAGACCCGTCGTTGACTTCTAAAAAGGAAAAGCCGCCTTTTGAGTCTCTGCGAGTGCGCACCCAGCCTTTGACCGTAATTTCCGGGTGCTCAATGTTTTCTGTGATTAATTTATTGATTTTTGTGTGTTTCATACTCATTCCTGAATAGTCGAGTCTTGATTGACAAGCCGACAGATTTTAGTTACTTTCTAAGTGCCCATCAAGCGGGGCCGAGGTCAATGGGCTTAGCAGTTTCAACAATTCGTAATATCTCAAAAGCCCTCCCCGCTGTACTATCACCAGCGGAGCCACTCCGCCCAAAACCGAAGGATTTCCTGTGTTTTTAATCAGTAATTTACTGGCGGCCATAGCCCAAGTGTTGAGCGTTGCGCTTACCCTTTATATGTGGATCATCATCATTCGGGCACTTCTTTCGTGGGTCAATCCCGATCCCTATAATCCCATTGTTCAGTTTTTATACAGTATCACAGAACCGCTTTTGTATCGAGTTCGCCGATACTTGCCGATGTCGAATATGGGACTTGATTTTGCGCCCATTGTCATCATTTTAGCAATCATGTTTTTGCAGACATTTTTAGTGCAGTCTCTGGGTGACATCGCCATGCAATTGAGATGATTGCGTTGATCCAGTTTAAATCAACTTACCCCATGTTATCCAGGAATCAGGAATCGTGAGACTCAATCACCTCGACATACTGGAACAATGTTTCCGGGAAAAATTTCGCGGTTACAGTAAGGAAGAAGTTGAATCCTTTCTCGAACTGGTGTCCAGAGATTTCAAAGAGTTGGAGGACGAAATTGAAGCCCTCAAACAAAAATTGAAACGGCAGGAAAGCAAAGACGAACACATTGCTGAACTTCGCGCCGAGCTGGAAGAAAAAAATAATATCATTGATCAGTTGCAAAAATCTCCCAGCATGGGGGCAGAGGCCCAGCTCACTCCAGAGATCATCAAGGAAAAAGCCCGGCGAGTATTGGCGGCGGCCAAAGAGCACGCGGAGGTTCATCGTCAAAAAGCAGAGAAGGAGTTGGAGCAGATTAAGGAAGAGATACAGCAGTTGAAGCAGGAAAAGAAAAACGTGATGGAAAGCATCAAAAAAACGGCTCGGGATTATATTGACAATATCAAATCCAAAACAACCGACCGGGATTGAATTGAACGAACCGAATCTGGCGATAAAAGAGTGCGATGGCGGTTCTCAGATTGCCATACAGGCATTGCCCCGGTCGTCCCGAAACGAAGTTGTGGGATTTCAGGATGGAAGATTGAAAATAAAATTGACCTCGCCGCCGGTCGATGGTTCTGCCAACCGGATGTGTGTTAAGTTTCTGGCAAAATTATTTGATGTGAAATCCTCAAGCATTTCTATTGTCAGTGGAGAAACCTCCCGAAAAAAAATTGTTCAGATTGAGAACCTCAAGCCTCCCCAAATATTATCCAGGTTGGCCCCTTATCTTGATTGATGCTTTACCGCTTTGCCATGATCCCGAAATATTATCGTTCGCAACCGATTAAAAATTATTTGACGTTTTATTGAGAATTTCCGTAGAAACATATGGACGTTTTGCAAGTAAAAGGAAATACAATTCAAACGCCTGCTCTATCGTTTCTTGGTAAGGAAAAGAGCGAGGCTTGCATTTTTACAAGGGGTCAGTCCCTATCGAAAGGAAAAGCATGATCAATACCGTAGAATATGCAGATGGCGTGGTTCGAATGATTGACCAGACCAAGTTGCCCAATGAAAAGACCTATGTCAATTGTTACACCATCGAAGACGTGGGTTCCGCCATCAAAACGATGATCATAAGAGGCGCACCGGCTATCGGCGTTGCCGCCGCGATGGGTGTCAGTCTGGAAGCCAATACCATTCAGGGCAATAACTACGATTCCTTTTTCGCACAACTGAAGGAAAAATGCGACATTCTGGGGCAATCGCGTCCGACGGCGGTGAATCTTGCTTGGGCCATCGAACGCATGTTGCGCGTGGTCAAAGAGAATAAAGCACTTTCCATGAATGTGTTGAAAAGGCGTATCCGAAAAGAAGCGATGAATATCTGGGAAGAGGACATCGCCGCGAATAAACGCATTGGATCTTTTGGGCAGGCATTGATCGACGATGGCAATACCATCCTCACCCATTGCAATGCCGGAGCATTGGCCACGGCAGGTTACGGGACCGCGCTCGGCGTTGTTCGCGGGGCTGTGGATGCGGGCAAACGGGTCAAAGTGATCGCTAATGAGACCCGACCGTTCCTGCAAGGCGCACGTTTGACCGTCTGGGAATTGAAGGAAGACGATATTCCCGTCAAGTTGATTACCGACAGCATGTGTGGGCATTTTATGAAAAGCGGCGCGGTCGATCGCGTCGTCGTTGGTGCCGACCGCATCGCCAGCAACGGCGATGTTGCCAACAAGATAGGAACGTACATGGTTGCGGTTCTGGCGCATCGTCACAATATTCCCTTTTACGTTGCGGCCCCGATTTCGACTCTGGACCTTTCGCTTGCCTCTGGAGATCAAATTCCGATTGAAGAGCGTTCGGCGGGAGAAGTGGTTTCCATCAACGGCAAACGCATCGCGCCGCAGGGCATTGAAGTGGGACATCCTGCATTCGATATCACCCCGCACGAGTTGGTCACAGGCATCATCACCGACAAGGGAGTGGCCTATGCTCCCTATACGCAATCGTTGCGAATGCTTGCAGAAAAAAAATGAAATGAAGGCGATGATTCTGGCCGCAGGCTTCGGCTCCCGACTTCAGCCCTTGACAGACCATTGTCCGAAGCCCTTGTTTCCGGTTTGCAATCGGCCCCTGCTCCAGCATTCCCTCGATTTTTTGGAGCGTGAGGGTATCGGGCAGATTGCGATCAACCTGCACCATCTCGCGCAAGCGGTGGTCGATGGTTATCCGACGCGTTCTTACAATAATTTAGATTTGCGTTTTTTTATTGAAGAAAAAATATTGGGAACGGCGGGCGGCATTCGTGCCGCTCAGGAGTTTCTCGATGAGGGTTCGCCTTTTCTCGCGCTCAATTCCGATATCCTTTCTGACGTGAATATCAAGGATGTATTGAAGTTTCACAAAGAACGCCAATCCGCGCTCACCCTGGTCGTTCGTCGTTACGGTCCGAGCGAAAGTTATCGACCCATCGAGATCGACGCCACCGGGAGAATCGTGAATTTTTTGGGAGCCATTCCTCCTGACGTCAAAGAAACCGGAGAGCGCGTCATGTTCACGGGTATCCAGATCATGGAACCTGAGATTTTTGCACGCATTCCTGCGGGTAAATTCTGTGGCACGACTGAAGACATTTTCCCGCAAATGATTCGGGAAGGAAATCCGGTGTACGGCTATTTGCACGAAGGTTATTGGATCGACGCCGGAACACGCGAAACCTATCTGCAAGCCAATTTTGACGTTTTGGACAAAGCGGTTTCTGGTCAGATGCAGAAATCGCAAGATCCTGAAATCATTCATCCTGTATTGATTGGGAAACATTGCGAACTGTCTCCCTCAGCAAGTATCGGGCCTTATGTGATTTTGGGAGACCATTGCAAAGTCGGTTCCGGTACAAAAATCGAACGCTCGATTTGCTGGGAAAGAAGCGAGATTGCAGAAAATTGTCATATCGAAGGCAGTGTGATCTCTGGTCTCATTGCCCCGGGATCGGTAGTGAAAGGAAGCCTGGTCGGGAAACACGAATGAATCCAGATGGTTAGAGAACGCGGAGATTTAAGGAAGGTTTGGGCGGATTGTCCTTGCTATTTGACATGAGCCTCGCTATATAATGAAGCGTATTTGCAGGTCCCATCCGATAGAGAATTACCCTCAGCAGAGATCCCGTACGATCCTCTGCCACACATAGAATACATCCATAACTTGGGAGGATAGATGTCGTCAACCGAAAAAGAGAAAGCTCTGGAATTGGCCTTTTCTCAAATCGAAAAGCAATTCGGTAAAGGTTCCATAATGAAGTTGGGACAGGCCGGAGCGCAAAAAGGCATTCCCGTTATATCCACAGGGTCCATTACTCTGGACAATGCGTTGGGAGTCGGTGGTGTGCCCCGTTCCCGTATCGTCGAAATTTTCGGCCCTGAAGGATCAGGAAAAACCAGTCTCACCCTGCACATCATTGCAGAAGCGCAGAAGGCCGGTGGCACTGCGGCTTTTATCGACGCAGAGCATGCGCTCGATCCTAAATATGCCCAGGCACTGGGAGTGGATCTTGATGAATTGCTTTTGTCGCAACCGGATACCGGGGAGCAAACGCTCGAAATCGCAGAAGTTCTGGTACGCAGTGGCGCGGTGGATGTCATCGTCGTCGATTCCGTTGCCGCACTGGTTCCCAAAGCTGAGCTGGATGGCGATATGGGCGATTCGCATATGGGATTGCAAGCCCGACTCATGTCTCAGGCCATGCGCAAATTGACCGGTGTGGTCAGCAAGTCGCACACGACCCTTATTTTCATCAACCAGATTCGAATGAAAATCGGAGTGATGTTTGGCAATCCCGAGACCACCACCGGTGGCAATGCGCTGAAATTTTATTCCTCCGTTCGCATGGACATTCGGCGCATCGCGGCGATCAAAGATGGCGATCAGGTCATCGGTAACCGAACGCGCGTGCGCATTGTAAAAAATAAAGTCGCACCGCCCTTCCGGGATTGTGAATTCGATATCATTTATGGCGAAGGAATTTCAAAAACCGGTGATCTGCTGGACTTGGCTGTGGAGCATGAACTCATCGCCAAAAGTGGAACCTGGTTTTCCTACAACGAAAACCGCATCGGGCAAGGTCGCGCCAATGCGAAGAAATTCTTAAAAGACAATCCGGATATTTACGACGAGCTCTATGTCAAACTGAGACAAACACTCGGGTTTACTGGTAGCGGTGAAGAATCTGTTGTCACTGATGACGAAGATACCGGAAGTAAGAAAAAAGGGAAATAGCCATTCTACTTTGACATGAGCCTTCAGGAAGAGAGGAAGCGAGCGCGTTCGATTGCCTTTAAGTTTCTAGCCTTCAAGAATCGAAGCGTCGCGGAAATTTTTGATCATCTTGAAAAAAAAGAAATTTCTCCTGATTGCGCTCAGTCGGTTGTCGATGAACTGAAAGAACTGAAGTATGTCAACGATGCGGAATTGGCCCGTCAATGGGGGCGATCCCGCATCCAGTCGAGGTTCTGGGGTTCGCGCCGCTTGCTACAGGAATTAGCGCAAAGAGGGATAAAGGGAGAAACTGCGGCTTCTGCCCTGCGCGATCTCTACGAGGAGATCGACGAATTCAAGCTTGCCGAAGCGTGCGCTGAAAAAAAGATGCGCACGATGGCGCATCTCGACCGCGATAAACAACGCAAGCGACTGGCCCCTTTTTTAGAGCGTAAAGGCTTTCCGGTGAGCATCATCTACGCAATTCTCCAAACCCCGACTGACGATGATTGATTCCCTGCAACAATTGAGCAATGCCCCCCTTCCCTTTCAGGGCCTGGTCGTTTTCACATTTGGACTGCTCGTGGGCAGTTTTGCAAACGTGTGCATCTACCGAATGCCACAGGAAAAATCGGTTGTTTTTCCCGGTTCCCATTGTACCTCGTGCCAGACCCCGATCCGTTTGTTCGATAACATCCCCATTCTGAGTTACCTCATTTTGGGCGGGAAATGCCGACATTGTAAGGCCGGGATTTCCTGGATTTATCCCTTCATTGAGTTGATCACCGCTGTATTGTTGACCGCAGGATTTTTCCAGTTTGGCTGGAGTTGGAAGTTTGCCATCTTCTTCATTCTGGGTCCCGCGCTCGTCATCATCACCGCGATTGATATCGAACATCGAATCATTCCCAACCTCATCACCCTGCCGGGGATGCTTTTCGGACTGGCGGGGGGAATTTATCTGGAAGGCCTCTGGCCCTCCGTTATAGGATTTATCAGCGGAGCCGGATTGTTCCTTTTCATCGGCGAAGTTTATTACAGATTGCGTGGAGAGATCGGCATGGGCATGGGCGATGTAAAATACATCGCCGGAGCCGGAGCGTTGCTGGGATGGCAAAAAACTTTTCTGGTTATTTTTATTGCCGCGTTTTTGGGATCGATTGTTGGTCTCGTCGGCATGCTCGATCAGCGTTTGAATGGCATGAGTCAAATACCTTTCGGACCCTTTTTGGCCGCAGGAACCCTGGTGGCGTTTTTTTGGGGAGATGAATTGATTTTCCTTTATTTACGATCCATGATGTAAAAGGCTCAAAGCGATGCAACGAATTTCGGTTGGAATTTTTTTTATGCAGGTCTAAAATGCAGAACAAAGCAGTGAAATTTATAGAGGAGCATGCAGAGCCCATGGATAACAATGACACAGGAAGTTCCGACCCCCGCATCGAAAGCCTGAACGCAAAAGTAGAAAACCTTGCGCGTGATATTGAAACCATCAAAAAAACCCTGCATATCCGAAAAACAGAAAACATCACCTTGCGAATTATCCTCTATACTGGATTGACTGTTCTCCTCGTGGGTTTTATTTTCTTCAGCCGCACCGTCCAGCAAGCGCAGTTGGAAAATATGGATTCCACATTGGCAAGCATGCAAAACAGGATCAATCTGGATATGATTTCCTTCCAAAGAGAACTGCTCAAAGAAGTGGCACTCATTAAAAAAATGAGAGTCGAACTGGACGCGAGCAAGGAAAAAACTCCAGCCGAAGGCGAGTAACAAAGCTTCCTGATTTTTTTCTGAGCTATTGCATCTACCCCCCCCCTCGAATGTCATCCGGAACGAAGAGAAAGATCTCTGACCGATCGCTCGCACAATGCAGAGGTGTGCCCATTGCACACCTCTGCATTGTGCGAGGAGGCTGTAAGCCGACGCGGCAATCCATTTGAGTATTTCGTTTTGATCGGGAAAGAAATGAGGAAGATACTAAGGAGAATGGATCGCCACGCTCCTTTCAGTCGCTGGCGATGACGGGCGTGTTTCCCACGAGTCGTTCTATTCTTGTCATTCTGAGAATCGCTGCGTTTGATTTTTCAAACGATCCCCTACGCGCAAGGTTCAAGCGATGCGATTGAGCAAGCCGCCCGAACTGCGTTCGTTGATCTGGTTCTGGATGCCGAGCGTGCGGATGGAGGCTTCAAACTGTGTCAGACTTTGTTTCAGATTGCTGATTTCTTTCGCAATATCGGCATCGCCCAAATTCGATTCGGCTTCCGTCAGATTTTGGACCGTCGATTCCAGACCTCGCGTTGCGCTTGAAAGCCGGTTGGAAACCGCGCCCACCTGTCCCCGGCTTGAAGTCACCGTACCAATGGCCTGATCGAGCGTGTCGATGGCCTGCAAAGCACCCGCCGAAGTGGAAAGATCCGTGTTGTCAATGCCCAGCCCCTGGCTCGATACCTCGTCCACGACATTCAGGTTGATTTGATTTTCGGGTCCACTTCCCGAACCCACTTGAATGTTCACGGGACGGGAAGCTCCCGAGCTCAGCGAGCCGTCGAGAAATTTCTGGCCGTTGAAATTCGCGGTTTGAGAAGTACGGTCGATCTCTTTGCGAATTTGTTGAAATTCCTGATCGATCGTCTGACGTTGCGTATCGTTGAGAGTTCCATTGGCAGACTGGCTGGCCAATTCGCGCCCACGTGCCAGCAATTCGCCAATGCTTTCAAGACTACTGTCAACCGTTCGTACAAAGTTTCCGCCGGTCTCAGCATTTTGTACCGCCTGAGTCAAAGAGCGGATTTCAGATTTCAATTGTTGCGACAGGGCACTGCTGGCGGGATCGGTTCCGGCGCGGTTCAGGCGTCGTCCAGAGCTGATTCGATCCAGCGTATCGCGTATGCCAGTGCGATTGTTCTGAATGGAATTCAGGATGTTGTTCACATTTCCAAAGGGACTCGATACAGCCATTTTAAATTCTCCCAACAACAGAAAACTGCTTGCCTGTTATTATCGGTTGAAAAAAAAGGGGACTCTTTATAGAATACTTAAGCAGTCTGGTCTTTTGCAAGTTTCTAACGCAATTTCCAAAAATTTTTAAAACGTGAATTAAATCATTCCCACCTCATTTTAATTTTAAACCTCTCCAAGTTCATGAAAATAATCGTCAACGGAAAAGAAAGACCCGCTATCGCAGGGAACCAGGTCAGAGATATTCTGGACGCTATTTTACAAGATGTCGATGGTTCTAAATATTTTATATCGCGCCTTCTTATTGATGGCAAAGAGGTTTCCGCAAATGCAGATGACATCAATGCCCTTCCTGTTACAGAAATTGAGACCCTTGAAGCGAATGTCAACCTGCTGAACGATTCATTGGTGAAGAATGTTACCAATGCGCAGAACTATTTGCAGCGTCTTCTGCCGGGTATCGAAAAGGCATCGGAGTTGTTTCGTAATGAAAACGAGATTGAGGCCAATAAATTTTTCGTGCAGATCATTGACGGCATTGACTGGTTCTCGCAAGTCCTGCAGGTGGTTGTGACCGTGCAGGGTTTTAGTCTGGATGAACTGAGTATCGATGGTAAAACGATGAAAGAACGCCACGATCAGTTGACTAACCTGACCCTGCAAATGGTGGACGCGAATAAAAACAAGGACTGGGTTCTTTTAGCCGACCTTTTAGAGTATGAAATACATCCTTATTACGAGGAGTGGGAAACTTTGCTCCCGGCTTTGATTTTAGATTCCCCGAAAGATCTCCCCAACTGATTGACAGCTCCAAAGCCACTCCCCCGCGCCATTATAAGCTGATAGTGACTGAGCTTTGTGTCCATAAGCGTTTTTTACCAGTTTGCTTGCAATATTCCAGGTTTGACCCCTCCCCCACCAACCTTTGGTTTGTTTTACTATTCTGTTGATAACAGATTTTCAGTGTCAAATAGGACGGAGCGTCTAGAGTTTTGGTTGCTTTTTTTGACTTGAATGATAGTTTTACTAGCTTTACACTTACCTAAGTTTTTGTTGTATTGGGGATGAAATATTTTGTAGCCAATTGAATTAGTTTTAATAGTCTAGTATTTAAAACACAACCGAAAAGGACGCACTCATGAAATCGCTATCGTTCATGTCATTGCTTATTGCAGGTCTCCTGTGGTCGGCATCGCCTGTTTTAGCCGCCAAGGATTCGGGTAATGAAAAATCGAAATCTAATGAAAACCAATCTAGGAGCGAAGGTCGTCATGACGATGATCACGACGGCGATAAGGGGTTGCGCCATTTAGTGGAACAACTGCAACAACAGATTCAGGATTTGCAAGCGCAGATCAACAACATACAATTGACCCCAGGCCCACAGGGTCCACAAGGCCCTGCCGGTCCTGTAGGTCCACAGGGTCCTGCGGGTGCGGACGGAAGTTCCGATCTCACTCAGGTAAATGCGGATATCTCTGAACTGCAAACCCGTTTCAGCGGTGTCACGAGAACGGGAGACGATCTCAGGTTCACGGGTATGAACATGCAGATAGTAAATGGTTCCGGTGATACAGATGGTGCCGTCAACGGACTGGGCAACCTGATCGTCGGTTACAACGAGGTCAGTAGTTATTTGACTAGCAACAAGACTGGCTCGCATAACCTGATCGTCGGAAGAGGTGCCAATTATTCCAGCTACGGAGCCATTGTCGCCGGCTTGGACAATGAATCCAGCAATGCTTATGCTTCGGTCACTGGTGGAAGATTCAATCAGGCATCAGGACTTTACTCCAGCATCAGCGGCGGAAATGGAAATTTTGCTTGGGGTTCTGACGGTAGCGTCAGCGGCGGGTTTCGCAATAATGCCTCAGGTCAATACAGTAGCGTCAGCGGCGGGTTTCGCAATAATGCCTCAGGTCAATCCAGTAGCGTCACCGGCGGGTTTAGCAATACTGCCTACGTTATCGGAAGTGCCATCAATGGCGGAGGTGGCAATACTGCCACAGGTTCATACAGTAGCATCCTCGGCGGGATGGGCAATACTGCTTCGGCTTATAGCAGTAGCGTCAGCGGCGGAAATTACAATACTGCTTCGGCTAACTACAGTAGCGTCACCGGCGGATTTCGCAATCTTGCCAGAGATAATTGCAGTACCGTCACCGGCGGGTATTTCCTTAGTACTTACGGTATTTACGACACTATTCCGTAGTGAAAGCGGTCAAGTCTCATGAAATCATAGCCGGGTGGGGGAATGTTCTCCTCTCCCGGTTTTTTTCTATCCGTTTTTTAATGTGTCAGGTGTTCTGCAATGAAGCTCAAAATTTTATTGTCTCTTTGTGTTATCGGGTTCGTGCTTGCGCCGCCTTTGTGGGCGAGTGATTTCGAGCTGACCCAACAACCGGACGGTATTCATTTTAAATCGGCGAACCAGCCTC